>Ga0136616_10002360_pt1 | contig 10012 bp, 9 predicted proteins | sample AntDrymUQ2992106_2_FD_106648 | JGI IMG/M metagenome (GOLD analysis project Ga0136616, IMG submission 106648) | Polar desert sand microbial communities from Dry Valleys, Antarctica - metaG UQ299 (21.06) | ecosystem: Environmental > Terrestrial > Soil > Desert | place: Antarctica: Dry Valley... | reverse complement strand
TCTGGCCCGGGTGTGGCACCACGCCCGGGCGCACCGGTTCTTCTCCGCGGCCCGGTGGTGCCCCCACCAGCTCGGGCTGGGGGTGGCTGAGCTGATCGTCACTCACCTGCTGGCGCCGGGCGCGCCGATCACGGTCGCAGTCGATGACACCCTGTTCCGCCGCCGGGGGAAGAAGGTGCACGGTGTCGGCTGGTTCCACGACGGCTCCGCGGCCGGACAGCTCAAGCTGGGGTTCGGGAACAACTGGGTGGTCGCGGCGATCGTGGTGACGCTGCCGTTCTGTACCCGCCCGGTGGCGCTGGCGGTGCTGGCCAGCCTGGCGGTCAAGGGCGGTGAGCGTTCCAAACCCGATCTGGCCCGTGACCTGGTCGACGCCCTCGCCGAGCGGTTCCCCGACCGGCGGATCGACCTGGTCGCCGACGCGGCCTACGGCGCCGGGGTGTTCGCCGGGCTTGGTCATGACATGACCATCACCACCCGCGCCCGATCCAACGCGGCGTTCTTCGAGCCCGCACCACCGCGCACCGGCAAACGAGGCCGGCCACGCCTGAAAGGCGAGCGGATCGGCACCCCCACCGACATCGCCACCTCCGCAACCTGGAAAACCGTCTCGGTCACTCGCTACGGCACCCGGGCCACGGTGCAGATCGCTGAGCGGGTGTGCCTGTGGTTCGGCACCTGGCGCACCGACCCCGTCCGCGTCATCCTGCTGCGGGACACCGGGCGCACTACCAGCAGCGGCTATGACCTCGCGCTGGTCACCACCGATCTCACCGCCACCCCGGAGCAGATCATCGCCCGCTACGCCGCCCGGTGGAGCATCGAAGTCATGTTCTTCGACGTGAAGAACATCCTCGGCGTCGGGCAAGCCCGCAACCGGGTCCGCAAGGCCGTGGAACGCACCGTCGCGTTCGGGCTGCTCTGCCACAGCCTGCTCATCGTCTGGTACGCCCTGCACGGCCACCCCGCCACCGACACCGCGCGCCGCCGGGCCGTCGCGCCCTGGTACCGGTCAAAAGCTGAACCCTCGACCCTGGACATGCTCACCAGCCTCCGCCGCCCGATCATCGCCGCCCGATTTCTGCCCCCATCGCCCCGACCAGCCACAACCCAAGAAATCCTCGAAGTCCAGCAAGCCTGGGCCCTGGCCGCCGCATAACCGCGAAAGTCGAGTCCTCACCCTGCCGCACAAGGTGGCGTCGGTTTCAGGCGTCTTTCCGACGGGCGTTCAATTGCGCCTTCCGGAGATTGGGTTTCAGGCAATCCAGCTTTCGCCATATCACACGGGCCTCCCAGCGCTCCGTCCCATACGCCTGGGCACATCCGCTGGTTTCCTGGCATGCTATTGTCCCTTTCGCCCTTTCGGGCTCCGGTAAGCCATCAGGCCCAGAGATTCACCTCCAATCTCTCCCTGCTAAGCAGGGGGTATAACAAAGCGCCTCGCGGCGCAGGCAATGCTTGAAACCTGTGGATGAGCAAGATCAACGGAGGGGTCGTACCCTCCCGATCATCCTGAACTGGTCCCTCAAGCAAGGCCGACGCACCAACGCCGGTCGGGAAGGTAGGACCCATGTTCACCGTAGTCCCCGAGTCCGCTGGAGACGACGACGTCCGCACCGGCGGTGTGCAGCTGGGCGAGTCCTCGTCGGTGATCGATGACATCGTGCGTGAGGGTGCTCGGCGGCTGCTGGCCGAGGCGCTGGGCGCCGAGGTCGAGGAGTACATCGCCCGGTTCGCCGGCGAGCGTGATGAGGCGGGCCGGCGGCTGGTGGTGCGCAACGGCTACCATGAGCCGCGGGAGGTGATCACCAGCTCCGGCGCCGTCGAGGTCCAGGCGCCGCGGGTCAACGACAAGCGAATCGATCCCGACACCGGCGAGCGGGCGCGGTTCTCCTCGCCCGATCCTGCCGCCGTGGTGCCGCAAGACCCCGAAGATCAACGAGGTGTTGCCGCTGCTGTACTTGCATGGGTTGTCCTCGGGGGACTTCGGGCCCGCGCTGGGGCAGTTCCTCGGCTCGTCGGGGGGACTGTCGGCCTCGGTGATCACGAAGCTGACCGAGACCTGGCGTGGCGAGGCGCGTGTGTTCGCCGCTCGCGATCTGTCCGGTGTGGACTACGTCTACTTGTGGGTCGACGGCATTCACGTCAACATCCGCCTGGAGGAACAGAAGCTGTGCCTGCTGGTCATGATCGGCGTCCGCGCTGATGGGCGCAAGGAACTCGTCGCGCTGACCGACGGCTACCGGGAGTCGGTCGAGTCCTGGGCCGATCTGCTGCGTGACTGCGCCCGGCTGGGATGGGTGCCCCGGTCCTGGCGATGGGCGATGGTGCGCTCGGGTTCTGGGGCGCGCTACGCGAAGTCTTCCCGCAGACACGAGAGCAACGATGCTGGTTCCACAAGATCGCCAACGTGCTCGGTGCGCTCCCGAAGTCCGCCCATCCCGGCGCGAAGAAGGCCCTCGCCGAGATCTGGAACGCCGAGGACACCCACCACGCCCGCGCCGCGGCGAAGTCCTTCGACGCCACCTACGGAGCGAAGTTCCCCAAGGCGGTCGCGAAGATCACCGACGACCTCGAGGAGCTGCTCGCGTTCTACGACTACCCCGCCGAGCACTGGATCCACCTACGCACCACGAACCCCATCGAATCTACTTTCGCGACCGTACGACACCGCACCAGGGTCACCAAAGGCCCCGGCTCGCGGGCGGCCGGACTCGCGATGGCGTTCAAGCTCATCGAGCCACCCAGGCCCGCTGGTGCACGGTCAACGCCCCGCACCTGGTCGCGCTCGTCCGGGCGGGCGCCCGCTTCGAGGCCGGCAAGCTCGTCGAACGACCCGACGAAACCCCTCAATCCGACGCCGCCTAAAAGATCTTCATCCACAGGTCTTGACAATTGCTCTACATGACATCCCGCTCCGACGTCCTGTCATGCCGCGATGAGGGCGTTGATGACGCGGCAGGTAAGCCGGTTGTCGGGCGGCAGGCTCCCAGCGGGAGAGACTGCTTTTGACCTGTGGCCTGAGTGTGGCAACAAAGGTCACGCACGGTCTGTCCGTGCTTGACGCGGATGGTGTCAGGACGTAGTGATCACCGAGCCGGAGACCACCCGGCCGGCTTCACCGTGTGGGAGATCACGTAGCAATGTCAGCGTCATCCGCGTTGCAGTGGCCGTCGATCCACGGCATACCGTTGCCTCCCAAGGTCAGAAAGGACGCAAGTCCGGCCGCTGAGCCGGGCACCGGCGCCGCTGCCTCGAATCCCTCGCCCTTGGGCGCACATTCGGCACAGCGTTGACGTGGGCCCCGTTACAAGCTCTGCGGCCCGCCGAACCGAGGCCGCCGACCCTGGGCAAGAGCGCGCTGAGCGTGCCCGGGGAGAGGTTGGGGTGAACCGTACTTGCCGGTCGCGCAGCGAGGTACGGGTCATGCCCTGCGCAAGAACGACCAGTCGCCCAAAGGCTCCCTGGAGCTATCTACGCGCTCGGTGCTGGCTCGTGCTGCGCTGCCGCGATCTGGGCACGCAGTCATCCAACGGCCCTTAGTTAGCCACCCGGCCGTTTGCCTACAGCAGCCCGCTGGGAGCGCGCCACAGGTCTTCGCTACCGTTCGCGCTTACCGTCGGCGGCTCTCGACTTCCTGGTCGGGCTCTGGCTTGATGGGACCATGATGGGGCGTTTCGATGAGGCCACCGACCGCATGATGCGCGCGACCGAGGCCAACTGGGATGCACGGACCCCGGTGCACGTCACCAGCGACTTCTATGGCGTCGGGACGAAGGACCCGCAGTCCTGGTTCGCTGACTTCGAATGGGTTGATCTTGGGGACCTGCCCCGACGTGACGTCCTGCTCCTGCAATGTCACTTGGGTACCGAGACGACGGCGTTCGCCCAACGAGGTGCTCACCCCGTCGGTCTCGACTTCTCGGGCGAGGCGGTCAGTCGACGCATCGTCATTCTCATTTGTCCGGCGAAAGACCTCCAAGGACCGGTCCTGCTCGACCACGTCGCTGCCGGCAGCGGCCCAGGACTGGTCCTGATCAACGGCACTGGCGCCGACGCAGCGTCGAACTGGGGAGCCCTCATCGAGGCGGCGAGCGAGCGGTACACGGTCCTCGCGCCGAACCTGCCCGGCGCGGGCGCCACTGCGGCAGCGACTCACCTGCTCGACCTCGACGAGCTGGCCGGGCAGGTCCTCGCCACCACCCGCGCCGCCGGCCTGACGCGGTTCCACCTGGTCGGGCACTCGATCGGCGCGGTAATCGCCACCGCCGTCGCGGCCCGTGAACCCCGACGCGGTCACCTCGCTGCTGCTACACGCCGGCTGGGTGACGACCGGCCCCCGAGAGGCATTCACGTTCGAGCTATGGGCGCGGCTGCTGCGCGCCGACCCGGCGCTGCTGGCCCGGCATCTGATCCTCACCGCGATGGGTCCGGGCCTGTTGGGTGCGCTCAACCGCGAGCAGCTCGCCGAGCTAGCCGCCGGGTTCACCGCGATGCTCGATGAGCGCATCCTGCCCCAGATCGAGCTGGACGGTCGGATCGACCTGCGCGACAGCGTCGGGCGGGTCCTGGTGCCTACGCTGGTGCTCGCCAGCGCCGAGGACCAGATCCTCCCTCCGCATCACCAGCGGGAGCTGGCCAGGCGCGATCAGCGACGCCCGGTATCTGGAGGTCCCGGGCGGGCACGGGCTACCCTTCGAGGACCCGGCCCGGTTCTTCTCGATCATCACCAAGTTCGTCGACGCCCAGCAGACCGCCCTGCAAGCCGGGGCGTCGGCATGAACCTGCCAGCTCGACCGAGATCACTGCTGGAACGGCTCGGAGAGACGTTCCCCGATGTCGCGTACCGCTCGGTGCACTGTGCCTTGAACCTATGCTACCCCTCCGGCCATGTCATCGGAGGGTGGCGGTGGTAGCTGCGTCCTGGCTGCCGGAGGTCACCGAGGCGACCTGGGCGGTGCTGTGCGAGGGGGACGAGGTCCTGCTGGACCTCGTCACGCGTGTCTCGTCGTCTGTCATGTGGGGACTCATTTCACGTGTCCACCCGGCCCTCGGGGAGGTGAGGGGCCGGATGGACACGCGGGGGTGACTACGGGATGTTGGTGACGCGAACCCAGTCGACGTTCATCGTCTGCGGAAACAGGGTCGATGTGTTCGGTACGTTGCACCACGCCGGGTTAGGCGAGCAGACTTGGATGTTCATGCGGACGTTCCACTTCACACCCGAGGCGAGCTGAGACGCCAACCACGGGTTAGCCGCGGTCGTCACCGATCGGACCCGCACGCCGTCGATCAGGAAGTCCACCCGGTCGGAGTACAGTTCCGTGGCGTAGGTGTGGAACCCATCCCCGGAGTGGGCAGGGCTGGGGAATGTGAAGACGTAACCCGACTTGTTGCCGCCAGGCACGTTGGTGTCCTCATGGACAGTCACGACCGCCTTGTGGTCACTGTCTGCAACGTCCGGCTTCGCCGAGCCCCACACCTCGACGGTGTCAATCTCACCGTTTTGATATGTGCTATCGGACTCGTTGGACCGCATCCACAGAGCAGGCCAGTACCCCTGTGACTGGTTAAGGGTGATGGGCATCTTCGCCCGGAACTCCCACTTGGTACCGACTCCGAACGAGGGTGTCTTGTTGATGGAATCGACGTACCCGGAGGCAAACTGGCTGCTGCGCGACCCGCAGGTATAAGTGCCTTTGTTGACCCTGATGGACAGCGAGCCGCTCGCCTCGGACACCTGAGAGGAGAACAGGCAGGACTGTTCGTTGGAATTGTAATCATTGTTGCGGACAAACCACTTGGTGGGGTCGATGGTCGTGTCGTTGAACTCGTCACCCCACAGGACGGGGGGCGGTGCGGCGAACAAGTCCTCGGTGAACTCCATCCACGGCACGAGAGACGTGGTGGCACCCGCAGAGTGGGTATGGTCGGCGGTTGCGGTGGCATCGCCCCTGGTGTTCCAGCCGTGCGCCAGCGAAGTGCTTGTGTTGTGGGCACGGTGCCCAATCTCGATCACGAGACGGTCACCTTCTTGCACAGCTACCGGTCTCAAGGGAGTTCCGGCCGGGATGATCCTCGTCTGCGAGGCGGTCGAGAACTCCTGGCCGAGCGCGCCAGCCGTCGAGTTCAGTGCTGCCGCGTGCCCGGCGTATAGGACACCTCGCTGAGTCGTCCCGTTGTTGGAGACGACGCGGACCACGACCTGCAAAGACAGGTCGTTCGTGGTTGCATTCTCACCACCACGGACAACACCTTTGAACGTCCCGCTACCGATGGTCTTGGTGGCGGGCAGCGGGTCGGAGACGTATTGATGGTGCAACACGTTCACCTGTGCCGATGAGGTCTCCGGGTAGTTCACCGACGTCTCCGAGGAGACGGCAGTGTTCGACTTCACGGTGGACGTCTTTGCTCGCGCTACCCCCTTGGGAATCACGTTCCACTGGCTGCCGTATGCCGGCAAGACGGGTGCGCCCGCCGTTGTGTTCGGAAGGTACATCCGCGTAGGTGCGGACGCCACTCCGAAGCCGGTTGTTGGGGCGGATGAGGATGCTGGATTACCAGCGTTGGCGTTACTGCCGAACGCCAGCATGGCGATTACCAGGGCCAGGATGGACAGGGTCGCATAGAGGCGACCGCGCCCGAGTTCGGGGTGTGTAGACATATGAAGACTGCTCCTAAAAGTAAGGCACGTCGTTGGCTGGCGCGCTCTCAGTGGGTGTAGCACACTCAGTGGGTGTAGCACACTCGGGCTGTGTGATCGTGTCACCGGCTACCCGATCGCCCGGCAGATCGAGGGAAGCCGGGGCTCTGCTTACCTGTTCAGGGTCCCAGCGCGACCTTTGAGGTGACCGAGATCGCTACAGGCGAAGTCGTCGACACAATCACCACCGAGGGCTCCCGCCCAGGCTGCGCCCCCCGGAACTGAACCGCCACCTTGTCGCCAGGCCACTAAAGCTCGTGCCCGCGGTTCTGCTCCTGCTGGTTGGCGCTGCGAGTCCAAGGGTCCTCAGAAACTGTCTGTTCCCGATGCTGAGCCAGCCGCTCGTCTCGAAGCCGCTCGATTTGCTGCTGAGTCTGCTCAGACACCAGCGACATCGATCGATCATCAACCATATGATCCGCGATCCGGTGTCCGATGACTTGCCCCGACTGTAAGCGCCGGTGATCTCTGGCACCAGCTCCGCCATCAGCTTCTCGTCGCCCCCTACCTCCATAAACTTCTCCGGCTTCCCGACGTCGAGTGCGTCGCGGTGGGCCTTGCACATCTCGCCCTCACGCCCCGTCGCGAGGTCCGTGAACCAGTACTCCGCTGGTCGATCGCAGCCTGTACAGCACTTGCCCATGCTGCTGTCCTCCCTGCTTCAACTAGCCAACGTTCGTCACCGAGACGAGATCGATCTCTGACGGCCTATCGTCGTGCGTGCTCGCCGCTCCGCTCCCCTCGACGAGGGGTGCGCTCGTTGCCCCGCATGTCGGGACGCCCACCGGCCGTCTACGCGCTGTCCGTGGACCCACACGTTTTGAGGTCGTTCCCAGCTACCCCTCCTCGGCCACTGTCATGTCTGGCTCATCGCCCGAACGGGGCGTGTTCGTTACCGACGAGCCCACCAATCACCGCTGCGGCCTCGCCTCCTGCCTGGCAGCGACGCGCACCCCTGCCCTCATCGCGGCCCTCCGTCCCCGGTTGCTCAGCTACAACGTCCACCCAAATCCGGCAAGGCGCCCGTCCGCTCATCGGCATGACCGTGCGGGGCACGTTCGACCAGCGGCATGACAGTACGTTCAGCAGAGATCATCGGTGTGAATCAAGTGCGGTGGCCGGTGCAGGTCGGAACGCGCTTGGCGGCAGAACGTTGCTCGTCGGCCACCCTGGATCGGTTCCGCGAGGAAGATCCAATCCGCTATAGTTGGTAGGCTGCGATGGCAACCAGCCTCGATGCTCACCCTTGAGACATAGCCATGGCCAGCTTGAAGCCCAGCATATCGATGAGGATGTGGGTTGTGCAGCGGCGGCGATGGCTTGTCCTATTGGGTCTGGTGATCTCACTTGGGTTGCTCGTTCTTGCTGCATACTTGTGGACCCGAGGGCTCGATGAGGCTGACAAGATCGGCAGTGTTGTCAGCATGTTTACCGGCATCGGAGGCCTCCTGGCTTCTGTATTGATCTCCATAGTGATGTCGCGTCGAACGCAATCACCTTCGGGCGACGGCAAGGACTACTGGGCGATCAAGATGATGCGGGAGCGCACAACCGATCCCAGTGGAGCCGTGCTGTACACCGGGATCGCCCACCTACCGAATGGAACGGAATGGGATTGGGAGGATTACCTGTCAGTACACAACGTCCTGGCGAGCACGTGGAGTACCAGGGCGGTGACAATCGCGGCGCTGGGACACTCCCGACGTCTTGACCTGCTTCAGCAGGTGTTGACCTCGGCAACCGCCGATGTGGAGCTCGACCATAATGGGCAGGATCGGGTCCATATCGCCGCGCTGGTGCGCGGCGGTTGGCTGGTCCAGACGGGAGCCGGTCGATACCGGGTGCCTGGCAGCCGGGTGGTTCCACTCCTCTCGATTCTCATGGCAGCCGAGGATCACTAACGATCTCGAACGCGCTCATCGGCATGCGAGTGCGGTCGGTGATCTCAGGCCTCTGGTGGATCAGGTGCCGGAGGCCATGTAGGCGACGAGGATGTAGTCGGGGGTGGCGGTCGTGGTTGGTGCGGGCGCGGTCGTAGCGCATGGTGATGCGTGGGCTGGCATGGCGGGCGGCGATTTGGATATCGCGGACGTCGACGACTCCGGCTGCGAATGAGTGTCGGTCGGGTCAAAGCGCCATCTCGTCGACCTGGCACGGCCCGATCACGCGCCGGCCGGAGGGGCAAACTCATCGCCGGTCCAGAGTTGATCATGCCAGGCTAGCCCTCCGGCCCCGCTACCTCAACGGGAGCTTAAGGGCGCGCTCGGTAACTACCTCAGACCTATGACAGCAGGTCGTACCGGGCGGAGTGGCCACCGGGGATGGGAAGCTAGGAGGCTGGTGTTTTTCGTGATATCTTACGCAGAGCGATCACCTAGCAGTGTGCTGACCTGGGGCGTTTACTCTTCGTAGTTGCCGTTTTCGTCCAAATACTGTGTTTGACACCAGCCTCCTAGCCGGTCGCCGGTATGAGATCGACGCCGACGGTCACGATGGGGCCGTCTTGATGCACCACCTCGGTGGGTCCCAGCTTGCGGATCAGGGCGAGCATGGCGCGATTGTCGGCCATGACGTCGGCCGTGAAGCGGGTGATGCCCTCCTCGCGTGCCCGCTGAACCAGCCGCCGCAGGAGCGCACTGCCCAGGCCGCGGCCTTGCCAGGAATCGGCGATGGCGATGGCGATTTCGGCGTGCTCGGGCCGCTCGCGGGAGCGCACGAACCGGGCTACGCCGATCCCCTCGCGGGTGGCCGCGGTCGCCGCGGCGATGGCTTCGTGGTTGTGATGGTCCAGCTGCGTGAGGTAGGCCAGGTGGGTCTGGCTCAACCGCTGGACGCCGGTGAAGAACCGCGAGCGGCGGGAGGGCAGGCTGAGCCGCTCGAAGCTGGCGACCATCGCGTCGGTGTCGGCGGCGACGACCGGACGTATCAGCACCTCCTCGCCTGAGAGCAGCACAACCTCTGGCTCGTCAGGCACGGTGGGTACCTCCCGTGATGGCGGTTCTACCGGTCCAGAGTACAGACGGAGATGATCTCAATATGCCACGACGAGTGCACGGCCACTGTCAGCCACCAAATGGTTACCCCAGGGGAGAGGTTACTGGCAGTCTGAGCGATTCGTCTCTATGACCTGCGGAAACGTCTTCTGCCTGGTATACTGGCCTCGTCCCAAGGGTGCATAGGCGAACCGTCGCGTACTCGGCCGTGCTCATCCCCGCGTCGTCCGCTTCGACACCTGCCAGCCGCACCAGCACTCCGCGGGTCCACCTCCTGGCTCGAGCCACCATCCCCACTCCCCTCCGGCACCCGCAC
>Ga0136616_10002359_pt1 | contig 10012 bp, 7 predicted proteins | sample AntDrymUQ2992106_2_FD_106648 | JGI IMG/M metagenome (GOLD analysis project Ga0136616, IMG submission 106648) | Polar desert sand microbial communities from Dry Valleys, Antarctica - metaG UQ299 (21.06) | ecosystem: Environmental > Terrestrial > Soil > Desert | place: Antarctica: Dry Valley... | reverse complement strand
CTGGTCCGCCCATGCCTGCCAGTCCCGGAGCCACTCACCGAACGAGGCGACGGTCTCCGGTCGCTCGTCCTGGTACTCGACGTGCCCGATCGGCAGGCCGTCGTCCCCGACCTCGTCGGTGGAGAGGGCTTCGACCGGCCGAGCTATGCGGCGCACATACCCCGGTCTTGGTCCCGGGGCCCTGCGGGCTTTCGTGCCAGGCTGACCTGTCGAGCGACGGTGCCTCGTGATCGGACTCTCCCGGCCATAGCCGGTCACCGACCTCGCGGACCGCTCGGAAACCAGCGGCTGTCATGACCTCCGGTGGGCGGCAAGGTGATCCTGGCCCGGCCACCATCCGAGCACCCGACGTACGGCCTCGAACGCCTCCCACACCCCGTCGACGCCCGCGACGCCCGCATACGCTGGGGCGAGCGCCCACAGCGCTGGCACCGCCTGGAGCCGCGCTCGGGAGGAGGCGATCTCGACGGCTCGATGGAGCCTGCTGGGCCGCGCCGCCGACGGCAGCGACGCGATCGCGGTGCCCACGGCGGCGATCGCCCTCGACCAGCTGTCGACGTGCTCGTTCTCGGAGACCACCTCGACCTCGCCGAGCACCTCGTCGAGCAGGGTGGTGCGACCCGATCGCGCGTCGAGCACGGCGAGTGCGGCCAGCGTCGGCAGCCGCCACGACAGGAACCGGACATCGCGGCGCACGATCTCGACCGCGCGCGGCAGTTCACCGAGCTCGGCGAGCCGTTCGCAGACGGCGGCCGTGGCCGGCTCGTTGAGCCCGCGCGGACCGTCGAGCAACCCGGCCACCGCCGTCGACGACAGATACGGGGCGATCTGCTGCCATCCCTCGTTCTGTGCGTGGGGGCCCGCCGCCCGAAGGGCCGCCAGTGCCTCGTCCTCCCGGCCGGCGTCGGCCAGTCGAGCCGCAAACGCGATGCTGAACCGATCGTTCATGGACCTCACTGATCTCATCGAGACCGGCATGATCGACTCCAGGGCGCCGAGGGGCAGCTTCCCGTACAGCTCGGCGAACCGGTCCTTCCACGGGCTGCCGAGCAGGCGCATCGCGAAGTCGACGGCCCGCTGGTCGCCGGTCCGGAGCAGATCCTGGGCCACCTCCTCCTGCTGGTCCCTGATCGGGACGGATCCGACCAGCTCCAGACACCGACCCACGAGTTCCTCCCGCCGCGCCAGCGGACCGAGCCGCGCGACGCGGGCCGTGGCTCGGGCCCGGCGCTCCGATTCGTCGATCGCCGCGAGGGCGGCCTCCACCTGCGACCACACCGTGGTTGTGGGCGCGACCCTCGCGAGCACCGCCAGCGCCCCCGCGCGGTACTCGGGCTCCGTGATCGTCGCGGTGAGCTGGACCGCGACGGCGGCCGTGGCGGGAGTGGGATCCAGTTCGAGGGCTTCCTCGACGAGAAAGGCCCGGGTACAGCCAGGTCTCGTCGCGTTGGGTCGGCCGGGCAGGCAGGTCGAGAGCGACCACGCGTAGACCTCGGTTCGACGGGGCGGCTCGAGGTGCGCCGCCATAGTGGCGAGGAAGGCATTGTCGAACCCGTTGTCCCGGGGGCCGTCGGCGACCAGCAGGGCGTCGTCGATCTGCTCGCGCCCGATCACCGACGCGAGCGCGGCCAGCGCGTACCGCACCTTGTTCCCGTCGCCGTTGCGGTCGAGCCTGCCGAGCTCGCGCCGTACGACCTGCCGAGCGTGGTCCTCACGCAGCCGGGGCACCAGCGCGGCGATGGTCCGGCAGCGGTTGAAGGCCGAGCCGATCCGCTCGGCGAGATCGGCGAGCGAGGTCGCCATCTCGATGGGGACCGCGCCGAAGGCATCCCCCATGTCATCGGCCATCCAGTCGTTGGACCCCGGCTCGATCGCGGCCTCGATGCGTTCGACAAGCTCCGCTACCAGACGGCGTCCCGGCGTGTCGTCGGCAGCGCGGGCGGCGGCGCCGAGCACCATGATGGCCAGATAGGGCGGACGCAGTCGCCGCGCGAGCTCCAGTGCCTCCGCGGTCAGCTGCGGATGCGCCCGAACGATCTCGGTGAGCGAGTGGGCGATGCTGATCGGTTCCACGTCCCGCAGATCCGGCTGCGGGCTCAGGAACCGGGCGATCCGGTCGGCCGGAAGGGCCCGCCATAGCCGCGTGTGCTGCAGGTGCGAACCGTCGATCCGGTCCACCAGCGGTGCGAGCCACGCCGCGATCGGCGATCTGTCGTCGCAGGCCGCGTGGACCAGCACAGCGACCGCCTCGTCGGGGGTCATCTCCAGGGACGGGAAGAGCAGAGCCAGGTCCGCGTCGGCCTCGTCGGCACCGAGGGTGAGACCCGCCAGCGCGATCCGCCGCTCGGGAGCGTCCATGCGGTCCGCGATGGACCGGGCCCGCTGCCGTTGCTCCGTGTCCAGGTGCGGCGCCAGCGCGATCAGCACCGCGGGCGTGATGCCGCCCGCGTCGTCGGCCGCGGCGAGTACGCCGTCGCACAGCTCCCGGCTCGGCAGCTGTGCGACCAGCCGAGTGATTACGTCCACGCGGACGTGTGGTGGCACCGTCGGCAGCTCGTCGAGAACGGCGAGCGCGGCCGCGGTCCGCTCGGGAGCCGGGTGCACGGGCACCAGCTGCGCCAACGCCCTGACCCGCGCGTCCCCGCGAGGCATCTGACGGGCCTGCTGCCATGCCGCGAGCGGCGACAGCACACCCGCATGAACCGCGGCCAGGGTGAGCTCCGGGGACCGGCGGCTGAAGGAGCGAAGCGTCGCGCGCACCGCCGCGCGCTCGATGACCGCGCCGAGCAGCTCCGGCTCGCTCAACCGCTTCCGATGGCGGCGGTCGGCCCGCTCCAGATCGAGCCAGAACTCGTGCAGCTCGCCGCTCGCGCGCCGGAGCTCGAACCAGGCCGGAGCGGCGCCTTCGCAGGTGACGCGTTGCAGTGCAAGCATCTGCCCGTCGCGCTCCGCGGTGCACAACAGCGTCACCATGTTGCGGCGGAGCCACGGTTCGCAGCGCGCCCGGTCGATCCAGGCGCTCGGATCGTCCCCGAGCGCGTCGAGCAGCCGTCCGGCGAGCGCCCCGGGATCGGCGCCGCGGGCCAGCAGGTAGGACCGGTGCAGGTCGTGCAGGGTGACGGCGTCGTCGCCGGTGTCGATCAGCAGGGACCGCCGGATCAGTTGCTGAAGATCCAGCCGCGCCACCGCGACGGAGGCGGCATCCCAGTGCAACGCGACAACCGAGCGCGGGACGGCATCGGCGAACAGGGCGAGGTCGAGGTAGCGGTGCCAGAGCCCGTGACGCTCGGACTCGAGGCGGCGCGCCGAGACGTCGATGGCGGCATGGATGCCCGCGTGCTCGTACGAGCCGAGACCCACGTCGAGCGCACGCAGATCGGCGCCGCTCAGCAAGACGGCGAGATCCTTCCACGACAGCCCGTCCCCGACCAGGAACCCGGCGACGGCGAGGCCGAGCGCCAGATAGCCGCAGGCGGTGGCGACCTCCGCCACCCCGTCCGGCAGCTCGGTGGCCGTGGCATCGGAGCCTGCCCAGTCGAGCAGGAACCGGTGCGCGGTGCGCGGGTCGAGCAGGCCGAGCCGATGGTGAACGACACCGGAGGCCCGTCCGAGATCGGTGTGCCGGGTGGTCAGCAGGATCCGACTCGGCGTGCCGGCGACCGAGCGCAGAATCGGTTCGAGCTGCTCGGCGTCCCAGACGTCGTCGAGGACGAACAGGCGCTTGGCCGATCGGGCCGTCTCGTGGAGCTCCACCAGAGCCGCGGCGTCACCGGGGTGTGGCGCGTCCCCGAGCAGCGCCGTCGCCGGGCGCAACGCTCCCCGGATCTCCGCCGCGGCCGACTGCGCCGTGGACGCCGGTCCGAGCCGGACGAACACCACGCCCCCGGGAAAATGATGGCGGATCCTGCAGTCGCGAGCGGTCAGCGCGGCGAGGACGGTCTTGCCTGCGCCCGCCATCCCCGTCACCGACGATGCCGCTGCGACGCTGGAGATCGCCAACGGGTCGGTCACGTCAGCCAGCGCGTCCCGCACGACGGACTCCAGGTCGACGTCGCGACGAAGGACGTGCGCGGGCACGGACGGCACCGGCCCGAGCACCCGTCCGGGCACCGGGGCGGCACCCAATAGTGTGCGCACCAAGCCCTCGAAGTCCTGTCCGGTCTCGTCGGATCGAAGATCAAACTGATGGTGGTGACGGAACCGCGCCGGAACGTCATGACGAGCACCCGTGCGCAGCACGAGCACCGTCGGAGTACACGCGGCCCGCGTCACCTCGATCTCGTGAGCCACGTAGTCCGAGCCAGCCGCGGCCGGCCCGCTCACCAACAGGAACCAGGCATGGGTCCGGATCCCGTCCTGGATCTCCTGGAGGAAGTGCACCCCAACCGACCCCATGCTCTCCCGATCCCACCAGACCTCGATCCCGCGGGCGATCAGGCGCTCACGGAGCCGCCCGACGAACGGTTCGTCGTCGCTCCGGGCGTAGCTGATGAAACAGCTAGGCACGGACACCCCTCCTCGGGAGATCTGTCGCCGGGATACAGATGTCGGGCCACGGGGGGCACTCCGCCGTGAACTCCTCGGTGAACGCCCCGAGTTCGACGAGGTCCGAGGCGAGCAGGGCCTGCTGCAGCAGCAGTGCCGCGATGAGCGCAGCCACCCGTTCCGGGTCACCGTCGCCGGGGCGGCTCTGCATGGCCGCGAGCAGGTTCTCAATCGCCCCGATCCTGGTCTGCCGCTCACCGACGCTGCGGCGCAGGTCGAGGATACCTGTGCCAACGTGTCGCACGGACCTGGCGCCGCTCGCGGGGCCCCTGCGGCGTGACCGGCTTGTCGGGGACATCGATGTCGATGGCCCGCCCTTCGTCCCGGTCGTCGGACGGCGGTCGTCCGGCGCGCGCCTGTTGCAGCACCCGTCAGAACGCTCGGCCCTCGGCCGGCGCGCGTTACCCCTGGCCGCAGTACCCCCCGTCGGGTCGGCAGGCCTCGTCCCCGCGGTTGCCGAGCAACTCGACGTGGACGCAGGCAACAACCCGTCGGGAGCGGGTTCAGCAGTTCAGCCGATCGCGCAGCGCGATGACCGCTGATGCCCTCAGATTAGATAGAGAAGGTTCACTTGCCCCGCGCTCCGCAGCTGACATGTGAGCTGGACAGGAGATGGGGCTGTGAGCTGCGGAAATGCATGATCGCCGCCCGGACGTACGCGTGTCCAGGCGGAGTGTTGTGCCTGGTCAGGCGGTTCGGCCTCGGCGATTTCGATGATCTTCGTTGCGTGGGTCGACTCGCAGGGCGGTGAGGATGTCGCGCTGGGCGGCGGTGAGCTCAGTGCGCCGGAAGCGTCCGGCGGGGCCTTCGGAACACCCCGACGTGCAGCTGCTAGATCGCCTCGCGCAGGTGCGCCCAGGTGTGCCCGGTGGTGTTCTCCGCGACCCGGACCAGGAGCAGCGCCAGCCAGCACAGCAGCACGTGCGCGCGGATGCGGGGTGGTCTTCAGGTCCCGCCAGCCGCGTTCGACCTCGAGCAGCTGCTTGTAGCCCAGCGCGATGTCCTCGTCGGACAGTGCGGGTCCGAGCAGCGCAGCAGGACTTCCCGTCCAGGCGACCTCGGCGGGGATGGCCTTGGCGTCGAGGCGGAGCAGCCCACCGGGGATGGTGCGCAGGTAGCGGTTCAGGCCGGGCATGGTGGAGATCTGCCCACGCAGCTCGGCCTGCTTCGTAGCTGAGAGCCGGTCGCCGCCAGTGATCACCTCGGTGAGCCACGAACTGCTCGTCCTCGGCGATGCGGACCTCTTTTTCACCTGCAGGTTCTCCGCCTCGTGCTGGTAGCGGCCGGGTCGGGACAGCGCGGCGGCGGCTTCGGCGGAGCCGGATCGCAGCCGCTCACCGAGGATGTAGTGCTGGCCCCCGCGCGCAGTCTGCGCCGATTCGCCGCGGAGGAGAGGCCGCGGTCGGCGACCCACGATCCGGGCCACGTCCAGTCCCGCAGGTCCTCGCAGGCCTAGCGAATCAACGCCGCGTCCGAGGTGTTGCCCGGCCAGCACGACATTCGCGCCGTGATCGCCATGTGGGGTGGGGTCGTGGAAGGCTGGCGTGGTGTCGGTGTCTGATCTTGTTGAGGAGTTGTGGCGCGAGCAGTCGCTGTGGTCGCGCACGGCGAACCGGATGAGGAAGCACATCAATCGCGCGCGTGTCGCCGCGCTTGTTGCGGCGGTGACCGCTGCCGTGTTGGGTGCGGCCGCCGGTGCGGTGATGTCCTACTCGGCCAGTTGGGCCGCCGGCGCCGGCCGAGTGCTGGCTGTTCTCGCGGGCTTGGGTGTGGGGGTGTTGCCGTTGCTGCGGCCCTACTGGAGCGGGGATCGGCTGCGGGACTGGACTCGGGTCCGCTCGATCTCGGAGGCGCTCAAGAGTGATGTGTACCTGTGGCTGGCGCGTGCCGGGGAGTACCGCGGCGACGACCAGGCTGCCCGGCTTCGCGAGGAGACCGACAAGGTCCGTGCCGACGGAGCGGATCTGCTCCGCTACCGGGAGGGCATCGTCGCCGAGGAACGGCCGCTGCCCGCGGTGCACGACCTGGCCTCGTTCTTCGCGGTGCGCGTGATCGGGCAGGTCGACGGTTACTACCGGCGCCGGGCCCGGGAGTTGCAGCGGCTGCTGCGCCGGTTCCGCGGCGCGGGGATTGCGCTCGGGGCAGTCGGTGTCGTCGTCGGTGCTGTCGCGGCCGTGAGTAGCGCCTCGTCGTTAGGCCCGTGGATCGCGGTGATCACGACCGTGAGTACCGCGCTGGCGGTGCATGTCGCGGCGGGCCGGTATGACTTCCAGCTGATCGAGTTCCTGCGCACGGCGGAACGTCTGGACCAGCTCCGGCGGAAGGCCGTGTCGACGGCTGACCTGAGCGAGCTGGGTGCGCTCGCAGCCGAGGCGGAGGCGGTTATTTCGGTCGAGAACGAAGGCTGGATGGCCAAGCTTGCCGAAGAGCCAGCGAAGCAGAAGGCGTCCTGACTCGAAGTTGATCCTCGCGGACGCGGGTCAGCTCGATGACGAACGTCGGATTGCTGTCACGAGGTGTTTCTGGATCGGGGACCTGCGCGATGGCATCGTGGTGGGTGGGGAGTGGGAGCTGGCGCGCCTCCCACATTCAGGACAGGGGACCTTATAAGGTCCGCTCCCGGAATGGAGGAGGGCCGCCGGCCGATGCGGGTGCAACGCCGACCGCACGACCCGGTCGATCCTTCCGGCCGCCGGCGGCTCAATCCGCTCCGCCCGGCAGTGCATCAGCATCACGCCCCGCTGCTGCGCCTGCATCCAGAGCAACAGCACGTTCGAGGGGCTGTACTTGGTGAACCCGTGCCGACACCTTCTCAGGGTGACCCACGAGCCTGAGCCTGACGAGACCCGCGGCCACACCAACTATGCGCGACGCATCGTCAACGTCGATCCGACGTACCCGCTCGCCGAGCAGGTGCACATCTTGGTGCACGAAGTCGCACACGTGCGCTGCGACCACGAGGGCCGCGACATCCCGCGCAGCCAGCGCGAGACCGAGGCTGAGAGTGTCGCGTTCGTCGTGTGCTCCGTGCTGAACCTTGCTGTTGGTGACGTGTCGAGCATCTACATCGGCGGATGGAGCGCCGGCGACACCGAGGTGATCCAGGCTGCACAGACGGCCATTCACAAAGCCGCCCAGTAGATCCTCGCCGGCTTGGAGCGGGAGTGAACGAGTGCCCGGCGTGCATCGATCAACCGTGCCGACGGTTACTGTGCCCCGTGTGGCAAACTCTGGCAACCGTGACGGCGACTTCACGTACGACGTCGCTCTCTCGTTCGCTGGTCAGCAGAGGGCCTACGTCGAGAAGGTAGCCGCGGCGCTTCGCCGGCGCGGAATCCGACCGTTCTACGACGACTACGAAAAGGCCACCCTGTGGGGCAAAGACCTATACGAACACCTGGACTGGATCTACCAGAAAGCGGCCCGATACTGCGTGTTGTTCGCCTCGGTGGACTACGCCCAGAAGGTATGGACTACGCACGAACGTCGCAGCGCGCAGGCCCGCGCGCTGCAATCAAACCAGGAGTACGTGCTCCCGGTGCGGTTCGACGATACCGAGATTCCGGGCCTTCGGCCGACTGTCCACTTTCTTGACGCACGAGTACTGCAGCCAGCGAAACTTGCGCGCTTGATCTCGAAGAAGCTCGGACCCCGGATCCGTGCAAAGTACTTCCCGCCCCAACCGGACAAGCTCTTTGCGGCTCTGGGCACATCGTCGCCACACGAGCGTTATGCCGTGGAGCGTATTGCGGTCTCGTTCATGCAAACGCTGATGCGAATGACCGGAGACGAGCGCCGCTTGGTAGCGCGCATCTTCGCCGAGGGCTGTCGGACGCAACTGCCGGACAACATTCACATCAGCCTCGACATACTGCGACGTGACCTCGACGTCGCGCCCACGGCAATCATCGAACGTCTCCGAGCCATGGCGTCTCTTGGCTTCGAAGAAGAGATCCGGTCGGACGAGGATCACCTGGAGGACGTGGTTGTCGTCCGTTGGCTCGACACGATGACGTACGACGACGATTTCACCAACGACTTCTCTCACGAGCGAGCGATTGAGGTCGCGGTGCGGATGCTCGATGTGGGAAGCGGTGACGAGGGTTGTCGGCAATGCGCTGAGAACTGTGTCGATGAGTTGGACTTCTCGTTGCTGGCGTCGTCCACGTCGAGGCCGTGACGCCGGACGGACATTGTTATTGCAGCGGAATCTCGACGGGACTATTGAAGAATCCGGGGGTACCAGTGTCAGTGGAGCTTGTGGAGTTCCCGCGCTCACTGACCTTGGGTGTTCGGGTCGTCCGGCGGCTCGGGGAGAATCTCCACCGCCTCCACGAATTCGGTCTCGTCGACATCCGAGCTGTCCGGCGTGAGGTAGATGGTGAACGACAGTCGTCCGGTGTGGTGGGTGCCGACCCACATGTAGTGGTTGTTCCAGTCGTCATCGTAGACCTCGATGGAGAGATCGTTCTCGGCCCAGTAGTCGGCTTTGAAGGCCATACCTTCCAGAAGAAGCTGCGCGGTCACCGACACCTCGATCACAGGGCGGCCGTCGCTGTCCCGGCCCTCGATACTCCAGTCGAGCGTGGAAAGGACCGGTTGGACGTCTTGGAGGGTGGCGTCGCCCTCAATGACCGTGCGGAAGCCGCTGAAGTCGGGATCGTCCCTCCAGCGGTCGTCGGCCTCGGCGGTCCCGGTCTCCTGGCCCGATAGAGCGTTGCAGCCCTGCGTCACTGCCTCGATGATCAGCTCCCGTGACGGGTCGACGACCGGAAGCCCGTGTGGCGCGACCTCGGCGTCGAGCTGCTCGGTCTGCCGCAGGTAGTCCACGGCGGCGGCGAGGTTCCGTACAGTCGTCACCGGTACCGAGCCGGCCGCTTCCACTTCGGCTTGTAGCGGGGCCAGTAGTTCGCCGGACTTCTTGTCGCAGAAGTCGTTGGTGTTGGCGGTAATGAACAAGACCTTTGTGGTGCGAACCGTCTTCTGGCAAAGGTCGAGCACGGTGTGCCAGATCAGGGCGTCGCGAAAATCGTTCTTGCCCTCGGCGTCAAATGGTTTGCGATTCTCCAAGGCCCTGGTGAGCAGTACCTGTTGTTCGACCTGCGGCAGCGGCACGACCGCGACCCGACGCTCGTCGAACCGCTCTCGAAGAATCGCTTCGTAGTCACTGATGCGCTGGTCGACGCTGGGTTTGAGGTCCTTGATATTCGTCGGCACGCTCAGTCCCAACAGCTTGTGCAGTTTCCATAGCTCAAGCTTCTTCAACTCGCCTAGGAGGTCGTTGGTTTCGCGCTTGTAGCCACGCGACACTTCCTGGACAACCACTTCGGGCACGCACACCTGGAGCAGGGTGACGCGCAAAGTCGTTTTCCCAGGTCAGGGTGGCTTGAGGGATCTTGGGGTTCTGTCCTGGTTGGCGTGCGCGGTGGCTGGCAGAGTCCGGCGGTGCCCGAGTTCCGGTGACGGT
>Ga0136616_10002358_pt1 | contig 10012 bp, 5 predicted proteins | sample AntDrymUQ2992106_2_FD_106648 | JGI IMG/M metagenome (GOLD analysis project Ga0136616, IMG submission 106648) | Polar desert sand microbial communities from Dry Valleys, Antarctica - metaG UQ299 (21.06) | ecosystem: Environmental > Terrestrial > Soil > Desert | place: Antarctica: Dry Valley... | reverse complement strand
GAAGAGCTGCCGCAGGTTCCGCAGGTCGTCGAAGACGTCGCGCTGCTTCTCCCAGTCGTCCTTTACTCCCTGTGCGTCCGCTGCGTGGATGTAGAGCGCCCAGAACATGTGCAGCTGCATGGCGCCGCCCTCGCGCGTCTGGTTCTCGAACGTGTTCGTCGGCGAGACGTCCGGCCAGATCGCGGTCAGGTGCGGCGGCCGCTCGAGCGCCGTCCGGATCTGGGTGATCCCTGCGTAGGAGCTGCCGACCATGCCCGTTCGGCCGTTGCTCCAGCCCTGCGCGGCGATCCACTCGATCGTGTCGTAGCCGTCCTCGCCCGTGTGCGGGGTGACGCTGTGGAAGTACTCGTCCGTCCCCTCCGAGCGGTGGCGGTCGCGCAGGTCCTGGAGGACGACGGCGTAGCCGTGCGGGACGAAGAAGTCTGCGATCTCCGTGTAGCGGCGCTCGCCCTTGTCGTACGGCGTCAGGCAGACGACCGTCGGGTACCGGCCCGAAACGAGCTCTCCGTCGCGAGCCGGGCGGTAGAGGTCGGTGGCGAGCCGGATCCCGTCCCGCGTCGTCACCATCACGTCCTTCGAGACGACGATGCCGTAGTTCACGCGAGCTCCTTCTCGATGACGAGGTTGCCGAGGTCATCGACCCGGAGGGTGAAGCCGGGATGGACGACGGTGGTCGAGTCGAACTCCTCCACGACGGCCGGGCCGGGAAAGGTCGCGCCGGCGGGCACGGCGTAGCGGTCGTAGATCGGGCACTCCACGTAACCGCTCGACTCGCCGAAGTACACCTGCCGAGTTTCCTTCGCGCCGACGCTGCCGCCCGCCTCGAGCGGCCGCGCCGGCGGCTTCGCGATCTTCCCGACGCTCGTCAGCCGCAGGCTCACGACCTCGACGGACTCGGCCGGCGCAGCGAAGCCATACACGCGCTCGTGCTCGTCGTGGAAGCGCGCCAGCAAGTCCTCACCCGCCGCGATCGTCAACTCGTAGCTCTGGCCGACGTAGCGGAGATCGATCTGGCGGACCGATCTGATCGCGTCGGCTGCCAACCCCTCCCGCTCCAGCTCTCTGCATCCGGCTGCTTCCATCTCGACGAATGCCCGCTCCGCCTCTCCCTGCTCGAGCTCGTCGAGCCGGCGCACCAGCGTGACAGCGGCGTCGCGCTTCAGGTCGGTCGTCAGGAGGCCGGTCGCCGAGAAGATCCCCGGGCTGCGCGGAATCACGAGCGTCGGCATCTCGGCGTCGCGTGCGAGCGCGTTGGCGTGCACAGGCCCGGCGCCGCCGAAGCCGACGAGAGTGAAATCGCGCGGGTCGTAGCCGCGCTGCACCGAGATCAGGTGGAGCGCGTTCACCATCGCCGCGTTCGCGATCTCGACGATCCCGTTGGCCGCGTCCGTGACCGAGATCCCAAGCGGCGTCGCCAGGCACCTCTCGATCGCAGCTCCCGCGCTCTCCCCATCGAGCCCCATCTCGCCGCCGAGGAAGTAGGCCGGGTTCAGGCGGCCGAGCACGACGTTGGCGTCGGTGACCGTCGGCTCGGTGCCCCCACGCCGGTAGCAGACCGGTCCCGGGTCGGCACCCGCGCTCTGCGGCCCGACGCGCAGCAGGCCGCCCGAGTCGATCCAGGCGATCGAGCCGCCGCCGGCCCCGATCTCGACGAGGTCGACGACGGGCGTCCGCACCGGGTAGCCGGAGAGCGACGTCGCGCCGATCCCCGCAGTCGCGTGTCCGCCGACGCTGTAGTCCTTCGTCACCGTTGGCTGTCCATCCCGGATCAGGCCGACCTTCGCGGTCGTGCCGCCCATGTCGAAGGAGAGGATGTCCGGTTGCCCGAGCGTCTCGCCCAGGTGTGCCGAGGCGATCACGCCCGCTGCCGGGCCGGACTCGACCATGAACACCGGGCGGCGGGCAGCCGCCTCGGAGCCGAAGACGCCGCCGCTCGACTGCATCACGAGCAGCTTTGCCTCGACGCCGGCCTCGGCGAGCCGGCTCTCGATCCCTTCCAGGTAACGCTGAACAACCGGCCGGATCACCGCGTTGATCACGGTCGTCGAGGCGCGCAGGTACTCGCGGAACTCGGGGGCGACCTCCGCTGAGAGCGAGATCGGGATGCCCGGTAGCTCCTCGGCGAGGATGGCCCCGATCCGCTGCTCGTGCTCCGGATTGACGTAGGAGTGGAGCAGGCAGACCGCGACCGACTCGACCTCCTCGCGGCGCATCAACGCAGCGGCCTCGCGCACCGACGCGTCCTCGAGCGGGATCAGGACTTCCCCCGCCGGCCCGAGGCGCTCGCGCACCCCGACGGCGCGGTCGCGCGGGACGAGCGGCTTCGGCTTCTCGAACAGGGTGTCGTAGAGGCTCGGGCGCACCTGGCGCGCGATCTCGAGGAGGTCGCGGAAGCCTTCCGTCGTGATAAAGCCGCTCCGCGCTACCTTGCCCTCGATGATCGCGTTCGTCGCGACCGTGGTCGCGTGCACGACCGAGCCCACCTGCCCGGCACCGACACTCCCCTCCGCGAGTGCGCGCTCGACGGCGTGCATGAAGCCCTCGGAAGGATCGGACGGGGTCGTGAGCACCTTCGCGATCGCGACGCTGCCCGTCCGCTCGTCGATCAGCGTCGCGTCGGTGAACGTGCCGCCGATGTCGACGGCGAGGCGCACGGTCTGGCTCATGCGCGCAACGCCTCCGTCGCCCCCACGTCCAGGCGTCGTCCGTCGACCGCGACCTTGTAGATCTCCCGAGCCCGCCGGGCGTCGACCTTGCCCTCGAGGACGTCGCGAAGAACCCGCTCCGGCTCTCGCTCCTCGGGCGGGCCGTAACCGCCACCGCCGCACGTGCGGACGCTGATCACGTCGCCCGGCACGAGCTCGACGGTCGTCTTCGAGCCGAGGCGTGTCTCGGTGCCCCCGCGAACGTGCAGGTACTCGGCCACCCGGCCGGCGTGACCGCCGAAGGCGCCCGAGGGGCCTGCCCGATCGCGGTCGGCGAGAACGGTGAAGGTCGTGTGCAGGTCGAAGCGGTAGTCCTTTCGGAGGCCGAGACCGCCACGGAAGCGGCCGGGCCCCTCCGAGTCCTCGACGAGGGCCAGCCGGTCGATCCGCACCGGGTAGTTGAGCTCGGTCTCCTCGACAGGAGCGTTCTCGGTGTTCTGCCCGTGCGTCTGCACGGCGTCAGGGCCGTCGCTTCCCGCGCGGCCGCCGTAGCCGCCGGCGAAGGTGTCGTAGAAGCAGATGTAGCTGCCGGCGGCGACGTCCAGCGAGCCGAAGCCGGCCTGGCACATCATCGCCTTCGTGCCCGCCGGCAGCCGCTCGGGGAAAGCCGGCAGGAGCGCGCGGAACATGACGTCGACGAGACGTGTCTGCGTCTCCCAGCCGCCGACGACCGGCGCCGGCCAGGTGCAGTTCGTGACTGTACCCGGGGGAGCGTCCAGGTGGACGAGCCGATAGAAGCCGTCGTTCACGGGTAGGTCGGGGTCGATCAGGCACTTCAGCGCGTAGGCGCAGGCGGAGAAGGTCATCGCCCAGGTCGAGTTGACGGGCGCGCGCCGCTGCGTGTCCGACCCCGACGTATCGAAGCGAGCGCCGTCGGGCCCGAGCTCGATCCGCACGCGCAGCCGCACGGGCTCGTCGGTGTACCCGTCGTTGTCGACCGAACCCTCCGCCTCGTAGACGCCGTGCGGCAGGGCGGCTAACTCCGCCCGGGTGCGCCGCTCGGTGTACAGGAGCAGGTCGGCCATCGTCTCGACGATCGTCTCGCGGCCGTGGCGGGCGACGAGCGCCTGCACACGCCGCACCCCCGTTGCGTTCGCCGCGATCTGCGCGCGGAAGTCGCCGGCGGTCTCGTGCTTCGACCGGATCTGCGCGAGGATCAACCGGAACACGTCCGGGACGATCGCACCGTCGTCGACGAGCTTGACCGGCGGGATGATTACGCCCTCCTGAAACACCTCGCGAAAGGCGCCGATCGAAGCGGGCGCACCGCCGCCGACGTCGACATGGTGCGCCAGGTTGGCGACGTAGCCGAGCAACACGCCCTCCACGTGGACGGGCGAGATCAGGCTGACGTCGTTCAGGTGCACGCCACTCGGGTACGGGTCGTTCGTGACGATCACGTCGCCTGGCCCGAGCCGCTCCGCTCCATAACTCCGCACCGCCTTCGGCACCTGCTCGACCATCGAGCCGAGGTGGACGGGCTGGGTGAACCCCTGCGCGACCGGCCGTAGCTCGGCGTCGAAGAAGGCGCACGAGAAGTCCGAGCGCGTCTTGATGTTCGTCGAGTAGGCGCTCCGGCGCAGCGTCACCACCATCTCGTCGGTCGCCGCGACGAGCGCGTTCCGGATCACCTCGAAGGAGATGGGATCCATCGGTACACCTCCCGCGCCCGCACTGCACTGACCTTGCCCTCGCGGACGTCCTGCGCGACGAGCTCGGCGTCACGCTCCTCCGGCGGCCCGTAGCCGCCGCCGCCGCAGGTGCGGTAGCTGACGGTGTCGCCGGGTAGGACGTCGAAGGTCGTCTTGGCACTCAGCCTGGTCTCGATGCCGTCACGAATCAGGACGTACTCCGCAGGACTGCTGTCGTGCCCGCCGAGCACGCCCCCCGCCCCTCGGGTCGTCCGGTCGGCGAGGACGGTGAACGTCGTCGCGCGGTCGAAGACGAAGTCCTTGCGGAGGCCGAGGCCGCCGCGGAAGCGCCCCGGCCCCTCCGAGTCGTCGACGAGCGAGAGGCGCGCGATCCGGACGGGATAGTTGAGCTCCGTCTCCTCGACGGGAGCGTTCTCCGTGTTCTGCCCGTGGGTCTGGACTGCGTCCGGCCCGTCGCTCCCGGCGCGGCCGCCGTAGCCGCCGGCGAAGGTCTCGAGGAAGCAGGTGTACTCGTTCGTCACCGGGTCGACGCCGCCGAAGCCCGCATGGCACATCATCGCCTTCGTCCCCGCGGGGAGCCGCTCGGGCAGCGCGGGCAGGAGCGCCCGGAAGATGACGTCGACGAGCCGGGTCTGCGTCTCCCAGCCGCCCACCACGGGCGAAGGCCAGGTGCAGTTCGTGACGCTGCCGAGCGGCGCGTCCAGGGTGACCAGTCGGTAGAAGCCGTCGTTGACCGGCAGATCCGGGTCGATCAGGCACTTCAGCGCGTAGGCGCAGGCCGAGAAGGTCTGCGCATAGGTGGAGTTGACCGGTGCGCGCCGCTGGGGGTCGGAGCCCGCGAGATCGAACGCGACGCCGTCGGAGGAGATCTCCACCCGTGCCCGCAGCCGCACCGGCTCGTCCGAGTAGCCGTCGCAGTCGACCGAGCCCTCGGCCTCGTAGACGCCGCGCGGAAGGACGGCGAGCTCGGCTCGCGTCCGCCGTTCCGTGTAGCGGAGGAGCTCCTCCATCGAGGACCGGATCAGGCCACGCCCGTGCCTCGCGACGAGCGCTTGCAACCGGCGCACCCCTGTCGCGTTGGCGGCAATCTGCGCGCGGAGGTCGCCAGCGGTCTCGTGCTTCGAGCGGATCTGCGCCAGGATCAGGTCGAAGATGTCCGGCACGATCGCGCCGGCCTCGACCACCTTCACGGGCGGGATGATCACCCCCTCCTGGAACACCTCACGGAAGGCGCCGATCGAAGCGGGCGCACCGCCGCCGACGTCCACGTGATGAGCCAGGTTCGCGACGTAGCCGAGCAGCCCGTCGTCCCCGTGCACCGGTGAGATCAGGCTGATGTCGTTCAGGTGCACACCGCTAGGGAAGGGGTCGTTCGTGATCAATGCGTCGCCCGGCCCGAGGTTGTCAGGACCGTAGTCGCGAACGGCGCGGGGTACCTGCTCCACCATCGAGCCGAGATGAACGGGCTGGGTGAACCCCTGCGCGATCGACCTGAGCTCGGCATCGAAGAAAGCGCACGAGAAGTCGGAGCGGGTCTTGATGTTCGTCGAGTACGCGCTGCGTTTGAGGGTGAGCACCATCTCGTCCGTGGCCGCGACGAGCGCGTTCCGGATCACCTCGAAGGTGATGGGATCCATCAGCGGACGGTCAGCCGCTCCACGGCGTCGTGGTCGAGCTCGAAGCCCAAGCCCGGCTCGTCCGGAACCGCGACGCGGCCGGCGGTCGAGTCGAGCGGCGTCGAGACGAGCTGGTCGGTCAGAAGGTGGTGCATGACCTGATTCCCGACGGTCAGGTTCGGCACGCATGCCATCACCTGCAACGCCGCAAACGTCGAGATCGAGCTCTCGACGCACGCGTGCCGGTTGACCGGGATCCCATGCGTCTCCGCGAGGTGGGCGAGCTGACGCAGGCGCCAGATGCCGCCGGTCTCGTGACTGCCGATCACGATCGCGTCGGCAGCCTCCTGCTCGAGGACGGCGCGGAGCTCGGCAGCGGTGAACACGGCCTGGTCGGCAGCCACCTTCGTGCCGACCGAGCGGCGTACCCAAGCCAGGCCGCTCACGTTCCCGGCCGCGACCGGCTGCTCGACCCAGTCGAGGTCGTACCCCTCGAGGCGCCGGATCGCGTCGACCGCCGTCGGCACGTCCCACGCCTCGTTGGCGTCGACGCGCAGGAGCGGCCCAGGCCCGATCGCGCCCCGCACGGCCGCCACGATCTCCTCGTCGTCGCGGTTGGCGCGCCCGACCTTGAGATAGACGACGCGGTACCCCGCGGCCGCCAGGCGGCCGGCATCCGCCGCGAGCTCGTCGGCCGTGTCGCCCTGCGGGAAGGCCATGAAATCGACCTCGTCCGTCACGCGCCCGCCGAGGAAGGTCGACGCCGGCACACCGAGCGCCTTTCCGAGCGCGTCCCAGCAGGCGACCTCGATCCCGCTCGCGATCTGCTGCGACCAGTGCGGGTAGAAGCGCCAGCGCCCGTCGCGCCAGAGCTCGCCCAGAATCGCCTCCACGTCACCCGGCGCGCGGCCGACGAACGCCTTCGCCATCAGGTTCCCGTAGGCCACAACCGCGGCCGAGTCCTCGCAGATCGACTCGCCATAGCCTGTGGCGCCGGCGTCCGTCTCGACCGCGAAGAGGACGAGGTTGGCCCTCTCCTGCACGCCCGAGCGCCAGTGGAACGGCCGCTCGAGCGGGATCGCCAGTGGAGTCGCCGTGACAGCGGTGATCCTCATGCGCGGTTGCCCGGCCCCCACACAGAGCCGAAGGTTCGCCCGGTGGAGAAGCGCTCCCCGGAGAGGCTCGAGATGTCGATCGGCGGCTCCTGCCCGGCGATCACGTGCGCCAGCGACTCCCCTAGGGCGGGCGCGAGCTTGAAGCAGTGGCCGCTGCCGCCAAAGGCGGAGTAGTAGCCACCGACCTCCTCCTCGCCGACGATCGGGTACCAGTCCTCGGTGATGTCGTAGACGCCGGAGTAACCGGTCACGAAGGTGCCGCCGAAGTCTGCGCTCCCGAGGGTCGGTCGCAGCGAGGGCAGCCGGTTGAGCAGCTTCGGCACCATCCGGCCAAGGTGCTCGGCGTCGGTACCGTCGTCGTAGTCCTCCGGATCGACCGGCTCCCTGCTCTTCGGCCAACCCTCGCCGACAAGCACCTTTCCCTCGCCGTAGCGGCGAAAGTAGAGCCGCTGGGTCGCGTCGGACAGAACCGGGATCTCGCCGACGCCGCCGGGCGCCTCGAAGACGGCCTCGTGCTCACGGCTGAAGGTGAGCGGGTAGTCGACGCCCACCAGTCGGCCAACACGGTCGCCCCATGGCCCGCACGCGTTGACGACGACACCCGTTGAGATCGTGCCGTCCCCCGTGACGACGCCGCTGACCCGGCCGTTCTCGACGGTGATGTCGAGGGCGGTACAACGCTCGTAGACGTTCAAGCCGCCCGCACGCGCCGAGTCGACGAGCGACCGCGTCGTCCCCACGGGATCCGCGTAGCCGGACGTGGGCTCGAAGCACGCGAGCGCGACGCCGTCGAGGTTCAGCTCCGGCCAGCGGCCGGCGACCTCTGTCGGCGTCAGGATCTCCGTCTCGACGCCGAAGCTCCGCTGGACCGGGACGACGTCTCGGATCGCCTGCGCCTGCTCGTCCGGCGCGATCACCATGTAACCGTGCTGGACGAAGCCGGCCGGCCCGCCGAGCCGCTCCTCCGCGTTCGCGAACATCTCGGCACCGCGAACGGCGAGCCGGATCGCCACCTCGTTCGAGTAGTGCTGCCGAACATGGGCGGCGGAGTACTGCGTCGAGCCGCTGCAGATCCTCCCTTTCTCGACGAGCGCGACCTGGCCGAGACCAAGCTCGGTCAGGAAGTGCGCAGTGCTGGCGCCGATGATCCCGCCGCCGATCACGACCGCGTCCGCATGAGCGATCACCCGGCTCCTCCTCTCTCGCTCATAGACTGGGCACGAAGGGCCGTCGTCGCCTCTGGGTCGACATCGCCGACGGCGTCCAATACGACGGCGTAGAGCCTCCGCGCTGCCTCGGCGGTCACCTTCTCGTTCGCGACGTCGTCCGCGACAGCTGCCGGATCGCGCGTGAGTGGATCTCCCCAACCTCCGCCTCCTGCCGTTCGGTGTCGAAGGCGGTCTCCGGCCTGGATCTCGATCGAGAACATCGGTGGCAGCACATCTTCGCGGCCGTCAGGGTGGACGAGCAGATTGCTCGAGATGGCGCCGGGCGCGCCTCCGGCGAGACCGTAGGGTGGGTGCTGCGCCCGGTCCGACCTGACGATCAGCGACGTGTCCGGGGTCAGACAGCGCCAGGTGCGCTCCACAGCGAGGCCGCCGCGATGGAGCCCGGCGCCGCCCGAGTCGGGCACGAGCCCGTAGTGCTCGACCACGATCGGATACTCCTGTTCGGCCACCTCGACCGGGATGTTCGCCGCGAGGCTCGCGGGGTTCGTCAGTCCGTCGTTGCCGTCGGCCTCCGGTGTGCCACCCCAGGTGCCGACGACGAGCTCGTAGAAGACGAAACGGCCGCCCTCGGGCCGTTCGGAGCCGAAGATCGCGAGCGTGTTGCCACCCTCGCCCGCGGCCGGCACTCGGCTCGGAATCAGCTGCGCGAGCGCACCGTTGACGGCATCGAGGACACGGAAGCCGGTGACGCCGCGCATCGAGGACGCCCCTGGCATCACGACCTCGGCGACCGTGCCGGGCTTCGTCAGCACGTGGATCGGCCGGAAGGCGCCGGCGGTGTTGGGTACCTCAACCGTCAGCGCTGCCCGCACGGCCTGGTAGACGCACGCCTGGACGAACGACCGGGTGCTGTTCAACGAGCCGCGCACCATCGGCGCCGACTCGGTCAGGTCGGCCGTCACCTCGTCGCCGGCGATCGTGACGTGGGCCGTGATCGGCACGTCGACGACGTCGACCCCGTCGGAGCCGAGGTAATCGGTGAAGGAGGCGCTCCCGTCCGGCCAGGTCGAGATCTCCTGCCGGACGAGCCGCTCGGTGTGGTCGATCAGCGCGTCGAGCAGCGCCGCGAGCCGCTCTCGGCCGTGGCGCTCGGCGAGCGAGATCAGCGCGCGCTCGGCGACCGCGCACGCTGCGACCTGCGCGCCAAGGTCGCCGAAGGTCATGCGCGGGATGCGGACATTGGCCTCTAGGATCTTGAAGACGTCCTCGACCGCACGGCCCTCGTCGTAGAGCTTGAGCCACGGCAGCCGAATGCCCTCCTGGAAGATCTCCGTGTTGTCGCAGGCGCTCGAGCCGGGTAGGCGCCCGCCGACGTCGCCGTGGTGCGCAGTCGTGCACGTGAACCCGATCGGGCCGCCCTCGTGGAAGACCGGCTTGAAGACGAACAGGTCCTGCAGGTGGATGCCGCCGTCGAAGGGGTCGTTCATCAGGTAGACGTCACCCGGCCGGAAGCGCTCGCCGTAGTGCTCGAGCAGCGTCTCCATCGCCGCGGGGACCGAGCCGAGGTGGAAGGGGACGCTGACCGCCTGCGAGACGGTGCGCCCCTGCGCGTCGCAGACCGATGCGGAGAAGTCCATCCCGTCCCGCACGACCGTCGAGTGCGCGGTGCGGAAGATCGTCGTCGCCATCTCGTCAGCGATCGAGGCAAGGGCGTTCGCGACGATCTGAAGCGTCACGGGGTCGACGGCGCGCTCG
>Ga0136616_10002351_pt1 | contig 10019 bp, 10 predicted proteins | sample AntDrymUQ2992106_2_FD_106648 | JGI IMG/M metagenome (GOLD analysis project Ga0136616, IMG submission 106648) | Polar desert sand microbial communities from Dry Valleys, Antarctica - metaG UQ299 (21.06) | ecosystem: Environmental > Terrestrial > Soil > Desert | place: Antarctica: Dry Valley... | reverse complement strand
TGCCACGTCCTCCGTCGAGCTGATCGCGCCCCAGCCCGCCGTCCAACCTGTCATCGCCGGAGCCTCCGAAAAGAAAGTCATTGCCCTTGCCGCCGAAGAGATCGTCGTCGCCCTTCTTGCCGAGGAGATCGTCGTTGCCCGGGCCCCCGATGAGGAGGTCGGCCGACCCTTCAGTGGAGCCCGTTTCCCCGGCTCCAGATCCGCCAACGAGGCGGTCGTCGCCGAAACCGCCGGAGAGCCTGTCCTTGCCCTGCCCTCCTCTGAGCCGGTCGTTCTCGGTGCCTCCGAACAGGTCATCGTTGCCGGTGCCCTTGCCGCCGAAGAGCCGATCGCGACCGGGTCCACCCCGCAGCGTGTCGTTGAGGAAGCCACCGTTGAGTCCGTCGCTCCCTTTGCCACCCTTGAGGATGTCGTCGCCCGGACCTCCTCGGAGACGGTCGTGACCCCTGCCCCCGCCGAGCCGGTCGTTGCCGTTGAGACCGTAAAGCTCGTCGCGCCCCTTGCCGCCGCAGATGCTGTCGTCCCCTCCCAGACCCCGAATCGTGTCGTTGCCGCCACCCCCGACGATGACGTCATTGCGAGAGGTTCCCCTGATCACGTCGTTGCCCGGGGTGCCGACGATAGTGGGGCGCTGCCCGAAGCAGAGCCCTGCCTGCCCCTGGGCAGGCAGGGCCGGCAATGACCCCGCGATCGCTGCAGCCGTAGCCGTGACGAGCCAAGTCTTACGCATGGCGTTTCCCCCATTTCTGCCGATCTCAACGACCTCTACAATTGCGGATGAGCGTACCCCATACCTTGTGACTGAAACGAAATCTCCATGTTCGAGGTGCCGGGCTCATCGTCGTGATCTCGACCCCTATTTAAGAGGTCTCAGGCTGGCCGCGTCCAGTCCCCCGCACTTCCACGCCAGGGTCGCGCACTGGCGCTCAGGGAGCCCAGGAGGGTGGCGGTCTCGTCGCCCGCGAGAGGAGGTTCCGGCCGGTTCTGCTCGTCCTGGTGGGTCATGGCGGTGAGTCTTCCGGCGCGACCACCGCTGAGCTGGTGGGACTCACCGCCCATAATCGCCAAAGCCGAAGCCCTCGCCTTTCTCGGCGTCGAGAAGCCCCTGGGGCAAGTAACCGACAGAACATAGGGACGCGCGGAGGCCGTGCTGGCCGCGCGGACATCCTCCGCGAGTTGATCGACGGCAAGACCGAAGTCGGCTACTGAGCCCGGGGGATGTCGATCGTGGCGTCATTCAGTGGCTCCCCCAGTTGGTGCTTCACCACGCGCTCCGAGGATGTGTGCGGCAGCTCCTCCCGGAACTCGTAGTAGCGAGGCACCTTGAACCGGGCGAGGCGCGCGCCGAGGAATCCGTGTAGGTCGGCGGCCGTGACGCTCGAGTCGGGCCGGACGACCACCCACGCCTTTATCTCCTCCTCCACTACCGCGTCGGGCACTGGGGTGACCGCGCACTCGATCACGTCAGGGTGAGAGCCGAGGACGGTCTCGATCTCGGCCGGCGAGATGTTCTCTCCGGCGCGCCGGATCATCTCCTTGGAACGTCCCCGGTAATAGATGCGCTTGTCTTCGTCCATCTCGACGACGTCACCCGTGTGCGCCCAACCGCCCGCGAAGAACGCCGCGCTCGGTTCGGGGTCCTTGTAGTAACCGTTCATGAATCCATCGCCTCGCAGCGCGAGCTCACCTGGCGTGCCCGCGGGCAACTCGTCACCGGCCGGCCCGAGAACGGCGGCCTCGTTGTGGGGAAGGGCGCGCCCGATGCAGCCGGTTCCCACTGATCCGGCGTGCTCGGACTGGCCGACGATCGTATTGAGTCCGCTTTCCGTCATTCCGAAAGCCTCGAGCCACGGGACGCCCCAACGCTCCTCGATCTCGGCGTGTAGTCGAACCGGGATCGCGGAGCAATAGACACGCCGGAGGCTGTGATCCCGCTCGCTTAGCTTTTCGGGTTGCCGAAGGAGCAAAGCCGGCATCACGCCGAGGCAGTAGAAGACGGTCACCCGCCACTCAACAATGGAACGCATGAACGTGCTTGGGTGGAAACCGTTTAGGAGCACAAGGTGAACACCTCCCCGGAGCGCCGCGATCACCTGCCACTGGGGATCGATATACGAATGCGGCTGCGAAGTGAGGATCGTGTCTCGTTCATCAAGTTCCATGGCGCGCCTGGAAACCGCCCCCATCCACTGCCAGTACGCATGGGTGAGCATGCAGCCCTTCGGGAAGCCCGTCGTCCCCGAGGTGTACTGGATGTTCGCCAGTTCACCTGCGGGCGGCGGCGCGCCGACGTCCTCGCCCACGATCTCGGGCATCGGATCTCCCGCCCGCACTTTCATCAGCTCGGAGTGCGTCTTCGACCGCTTTATCGCATCGAGCACAACATCGTGCGTCTCGTTATCCGTAACGACGACTCGGCTGCCGCTGTGTCCGAGGATGTAACCGGCATCGTGACCCTTCAGGCGGGAGTTGATTGGGACGGCCGTCGCCCCCCCGGTCACGATGCCAAGCCACGCCACCGGGTAGAACAACGAGTTCTTCAGCATGAGTGCGACCCGATCCCCGGGCCGTACCCCCATGTCCTGGAGGCGCGCCCGCATCCCCGCGACGCGATCTCTCAGCTCGAGGAAGGACATGGAGCTGCCATCCTGGAAACTCATGAAACGACGGTAGCCGTAGTGCTCTCCCTGCCTGCGGATGAGTGACAAGAGATCCTCGTCGGCGAAGCCGGACGGCTCCGGCCAATCAGGATCTATCGCCATGCCGCCCGGTCAAGGCGTCGCTTACTGCGCCTGGCGAGCCCGACCGCCACACCTCCTCGGCGATCCTGTTCTCGTTCTCGATCGCTCGCTCGACCTCTTCCAGCGGAGGGCGGAGCAACTTGAGATGCAACCGCGTCATGGTCCCCGGGCGCTTCCACAGCAAGATCAACTCGACGGCTCTCGTGACGACATCCGCGGACGGCACCAGGTAGTCGATCAGCCCCAGGCGATGTGCCTCCTCCGCAGGGATGGGCTCCCCCGATAGAACCAGCGGCAACGTCCGGCCCCCGAGCAAGCGAGGCAACAGGTAGGTCGACGCGTTCGAGATCGTGAGCCCTACCCGGTTTTCGGGGAATAGATAATAGCTTTCCGGACACCCGACTCGTGCGTCGAAGCAGAGGGTCCACTCCGCGGCACCACCGACGACGAGACCATTCAAAGCCGCAACGATGGGAACCTCGGACTCGAGAATGGCGCGCGTGAGGTCCTGGAAACTCACTATCAGTTCGCGAAATCCGGCTTCGTCGAGATCCTCCGTCATATTGAGGTCGTCTCCCGCCGAGAACGCCCGCCCCTCCCCGGTGACGACAATCCCCTTCGCTCGCCCGCCGCCGAAAGCCCTCAGCTCCGAGGCGATGTCGAGGAGCATCGGGATCGTCAGAGCGTTCAGTTTGTGGGGGCGCTTAAGCGTGATGACGGCGACGTCGTCCGTGATCGTCGTCGCAACGTTGCCGCTCTTACCAATCCGATCGCTCATGGACCTCCCTCCCTACACTCCGAGACTGTGTACACCAAAACATGCATAGGAAAGGACGGACCAGGAACCCACAGCCGTCCGACCTGCGGAAACGCCGACATGCCAGGACGGGCCCGACTCGATCGAAGGCATGCGTCGGCCTTCAAACCGGCGCCCCGCCGACCCCGGGGTGGGCGGGTTCGATACCCGTCCGCCTCCGCTCATGGCCGCTGACGGAACAGCCCGACTACAAGACTGGGAGGACAACGAGTCGCGTCCTCGGCTTCGTGGTTTGCCTCGGCGATCGAAGGCGCCGCCCCCGACGGTGGTGGCACTCCATGCACTCGATGGCGTTCCTGTCCGCGTCGACCCCGGGGTGTCGTGCCCAGGCCGCACACGCAGGCGCTGGCATGGCGAGCGGTCTCTCTCCTGCCGGCCCTCGGGATCGCCGTCGACCTGTGCACCGGCATTGGAGCGGTGGCCGCCGTCCTCGGATCGGCCCACCCGCGGGCCACCGACGTCGACCTCGTGGCCGTCGCGTGTGCACGCCGGAACGGCGTCCGCGCCATCGTGGCAATCTCGACGAGCCGCTGTCGCCGTCGTTGCGCGGGCGCGTCGACGTCATGACGGCCGTGGTCCCCTACGTACCCAGTGAGGAGCCCCACCTCCTGCCGAGAGATGTGCTCGCCAACGAGCCCCGTCGCGCGCTCGACGGCGGACGGCGCGGAACGACGGTGCTTGTGCGGGCCGCCCAAGCAGCCGCGCGCTGGCTCCGCCCGGGCGGCAGCGTGCTTCTGGAGATCGGCGGCGACCAGGCGAGCGAGGTGGCGACGACCCTGGCGAACGTCGGCCTAACGGAGCTCCGCGTGCATCGGGACGGCGACCGGCAGGACCGAGCGATCGAAGCGCAACATCCCGGTGCGTCGCGCTCTCCGGGGATATCCGTCGCTCACGCGACGCCTTGACCGGCCGTTCACGGAGAGAGCTGAAACCGCGGCCTTGACGAACCGAACGATCGGTCGAGCGTGAACCCCAGTGGGATTGAAGGTCCGGGTGGTAGATCGTTGACGTCCCAGCCGACCGATGTTAACGAGGGTGCCACCACTGCCGCTCGTCCGGGCCGTCTCGAGCGGCGGGCGCTCTCGACCTTTCAGCAATCCTGGAGCCGGATGTCCTGGGTGAGGTTGATCCAGGCCCGTTCGGTATCTTCGTTGTGACCATGCGGCGACTGAAACAGCTCCATGTAGGCCGCGATGTCGCTCACGTTCCAGCTCAGGCGATATAAGGACATAGCGGCTTCGTCGATGTCGCGACGGGCTGCCTCAACATAGAGCGCCAATTCCTCACCACCGGCGGTGGCTACCATCCATAGGTCACGCTCGGGAGGGGCCAGCCCGACGGTGTCCCAGTCAACGAGCATCAAACCGTCGCCAACACGCATCAGGTTGCCGGGGTGTGGCTCTCCGTGTGTGATGACCGGAGGCCTACCAGCTGCCGTTACCGCATCATCGAGACAGTCAATCTCGTTCAGCAACCGGCGGAGGCTTGTAGCGTGGCGGGCCAGCCAGTCGCGAGCTGGTTCGGCAAAGGGTCCGCCGGCCCATGTGTCCTCAAGGTTCATCAGCGCTCTTTCGAGACCACGACGTCCGGGCAACCTGATCCTTTGGTGTTGAGTCAAAGATCGCGTGGCTATCGTCGCTGGTGTCGCTTGATGCAGCGCCATCAACATCCGAAGCAACGCCGCACGGTCTGCGGAGTTGATCTCTTCGCCAAAGCGACCGGAGCTCCCGTCGACGAAAGGGAACAATGCGAGTGTGTGTCGCGGGCCGATGCGGAGGAGCGTCTGGCCTCGTGCGGTGGGCAGGGGTGCGACGACGAACTCAAGCCCACTTTGCCGGAGAGCCAAGGCGGTGTCGAATGCGACCCGCAGACTTTGGAAGGCAGCTTCACGCGTCTCACCCAACCAACCCTTGTGATCCAGATCGTCCACGGTCACGAAGTGACGCCTGCCTGCAGCATCGGTGACGATCCAGTGGTAGCTGCCAAAGCCCTCGGCGAGGTACGTGCAGGTGTTGATTTCAAGGCCCCACCCGTGCGCCAGGGAGTGGAATAACTTGCTCTCGTCGAGACCCTCCGGCTGAGACTTCACTCGCAACAAGGTAAGCGACGGTGGACACCCACGATCTGAACCCTGGCCCGAAACTGACCGTATGGGACGTTCTGGACCAAACCTGCCGCCTCGCGCGGGCACGCGAAAACATCCCAGAGGTTCTGCTTGTGTGGCGTGATCCTGCGAATACCGTTCGGGCAGCGAGGCCAGAGAGTAGGAGACGCCAATGGAGCAACGACTGAGTCTGATCACCCTTGCATATGAGTTGCGTGCGCCGGCGTCAAGGACACGGCGGATGGGGGAGGGTATAGAGGAGGCCGCATGATTGTTCCGAAGCGACGCAGGGTACGCGTTTCGCAAGAATCAGCGAGTCGGAGGTGATCATGCTCAGCGAACGCCAAGACCGGACCAACCATTCCGGCCCCTTGTGTGCGGGGGGCTCGTCGAACCCCGGCTTCACGTAGTGGCGACCTGGTCGGATGTCGTTGCGCTCGGTCTGGCGTTTCCCGGCGTCGAGCTTGGTACTTCCTACGGAACGCCGGCGTTGCGTGTCCGCAAGGCGCTTCTGTGTCGGCTGCGCACCGAAGCCGATGTGCTCGTGCTCCGTGTCGTTGACATGGGTGAGCGCGAGGCGCTGATGCATGATCGACCCGATGTTTTCTTCTCCACGCCACACTACGATGGCTATCCCTATGTGCTGGTGCGCCTGGATGTCGTCGACTCCAGGGAGCTCGCCGAGTTGGTCGAGGAGATCTGGCGGTCGAGGGCGCCTAAACGCCTCGTCGCCGAGTACGAGGAGTCCACCGGCGGCTAGGTCAGCGAGCAGACATCGGTCGCTCCCTTGAAACCGTGTTCAAGCAGGTATCCAGATTCAGGAGTTCGAGATATTGCCTCATCCAGGATCCCTTAACTGCTCAGTTCCCTGGCCGATTCGGCACCTAGATCCCGCAACCATCGCACCAACGCTCCGGCGTTGCTGCGCTGTGCGGCGTCGAGCGGCGTGAGCTCTTCCCATGGCGGTATCCAATTCAGCTTTGCGCCCCTGTCGAGCAGGTACTGCGCGCAGAACTGTTGTCCTCCATGACAGGCACCCCAAAAGGCTCGGTCGACGTCCTCTTGGGATGGGGAGGTTCCGTCGAAGTAGCTCTCCACGCGGCCTATCAATCCCAGCGTGGCTGCGTCGGCTAATGTCGTCTCTGCACCCCGCTCGACGAGCCGGTGCGCGGTCCTCCATTGCCCGAACGCGCGTGCATCCGCAAGTGGAGTGCCCCCACCGATGACCGCGCCGTCTGCCTCGATATCGGCTCCGGCGTCGATGAGCGCGTCGAGCACCTCGACGTCGTTGTTGCTTGCCGCCCAGTGGAGCGGCGTTTCACTGTGTGGTCCACGGAAGCGCGCATCAACGTCGGCTCCTGCGGATACCAAAGCGGCTACGGTCGCCGCACCGTTCGGAAAGTGCCCCGGCCAATCAGTCACAGCATGCAACAGCGTCCGCGACATTCCGTCGGGGTCGTCATCGCCGAGCCTCGCCGAAGCCAGCCCGGGGTTCTCGTCCAGCAGCCGCTTCAGGGCCCGAACGTCGCCTTGCTGAATCACCTCTACTACAGCGACGGCCAGAGGCTCTTCGGTGTGCAGCGTCCGCACCTAGCCTCCTCGCTAGGAGTCTCGCCTGAGCTGAGGGAGACTCTGGTCGTGAACCCCGTCGAGCCAGACTCTGGCACCCGGGCTCGTCGCGGTCGTCAAACGTCGATGCGGACAATTCTACGGTTGAACGCGCGTTGCGCGCGTTTGACTCCCTTCGATTTCAGGTCGCGAATGCCCCCGGGCATTGACGTTGATCTAGGGATGCTGCACGGCAGCGCTGCCTCCACCCCGTCTGACCGGCTCGGCGACCGCACGCACACGGCCACCGGATAAGAATTCGATTCCTGCCACAGTTCCGAGCTCCTCTACCTCCTCGAAAGAGTGGCCTAGACTCTCGAGCGCGTCGCTCACCTCGGAGCTGAGAAAGGCGGGCTCGGCGAGAATGGGGTAGGCGTTCTGCGGGGCTAGGCGAGGCGCCGCAACCGCTTCCGGAAGGGTCATACCGAAGTCCAAGCGGTTGAGCAGCACCTGGAGCACGGTGTTGATGATCGTGGAACCCCCGGGCGACCCAAGTGCCAGTACCACCTTGCCATCCTTGGTCACGATGGTGGGGCTCATGCTGCTGCGCGGGCGTTTCCCTCCTTCGGGTGCGTTGGGGTGGGGAGGCTCGAAGTTGAAATCGGTGAGCTCGTTATTGAGCAGGAACCCGTATTCCGGCACAGCGATACCGCTGCCTCCGATCTGCTCGATCGTGAAGGTGTAGCTCACGACCATGCCCGCTGCGTCTGACACAGTCAAGTGGGTGGTGGAGCCGCCGGTGTTGATCGAGGCGGACACCGCTTCCGAGTCTCCGTCGTAGGGGAACGGGTCGCCGGGCGGCAGGGGCTTGGGCGAAGCCTCTGGGCCGATCAGTTCTCGACGCTCGGCCGCAAACTCTTGCGACAGCAGGCCCTCGAGCGGCACGTCGACGAAGTCCGAGTCGCCCAGATAAGCGTTTCGGTCGGCAAAGGCGAGGCTCGATGCTTCGATGTAGCGATGGAGAGCTCGAGTGCGTGAGCCGGCTCCTAACTCGAAGCCCTCCAGGATGTTGAGTGTTTCAGAAACGGTGGACCCCCCGCTCGAAGGGGGACCCATCCCGAACACGTCGTAGCCACGATAGGAGACGCGAGTCGGCGCTCGGAACGGCGCGCGATAACGGGCGAGATCCTGTGCCGTCATCAGCCCGGGCCGGACGTCGAGGTCGGAGCTGCGGGTCTCGGGCGGAGCCTGCACAGATCGCACGATAGCTCTCGCAAGCTTTCCCTGATAGAAGGCGTCGGCCCCCTGCTGCGCGATCAGATCGTAAGTGTGAGCCAGATCCCGGTTGCGGAACACAGAGCCGATACGCGGCACTCGCCCGTCATTAGTCAGAAACAACCGACGCGTCGATGTGAAGGAGCGGAAGCGCTCGAGATTGTCGCGAGTCTGCGAGGCGAAGACATCATCGACCACAAAGCCTTGTCGGGCGATCGCTATTGCCGGCCGTAACAGGGAGCCGAGCGACATGCTTCCAAAGCGCTCGAGCACGCGGTCCCAGCCCCGCACAGTGCCCGGAACACCCACGGACAGACCGCTGGTGACTGCCTCTTCGAAGGGGATCGGCTCGCCGGTGTCGGGATCGATGAGGGTGTCTGGTTCGTAGGCGGCCGGGGCAGTCTCACGGTGGTCGTTGGTGGCCACCCTGTCGCCTCGGCCGATGAGCATGAATCCACCACCCCCGATTCCGCACGAATAGGGCTCGACGACTCCCAGCACCGCGGCGGCGGCCACTGCCGCGTCCACGGCGTTGCCGCCATGGCGGAGCACTCGAATGGCGGTGCGAGTCGCCAGCGGGTCGACGCTTGCGGCCGCTCCCCCGCGCCCGGTCGCAGTGGGCCGTCCTTGAGGCCCTCCCGGCTTGGCTGGCGCGGCCGGCCCCAGGCCCAGCGACACCATTACCGACAGGGCGAACGCAATGCTCAGGATGCGGCGCATCGAGAATCCCTTCCTCTCCACTCTGGCCCTCTGCTCCGGAAGCTCCACAGCAGACCGTGCGACCTCTTTCGCACCTTACAGGAATTGGGAAGGGCCTGCCTGTGCAATGTTCCTATATCCGCTGTCCTTAACGCAGCGTGAGATGAGCGGCGGCTTCCGATCAAGAAGGCCCGGCGTCTCGCGGTGGCTCATGACGTTCACGTGATGGTCCATCCCTTATCCATGCCTACATCGCAGCTGTTTCACTGGGCCGGCGGGAGGAGTGCGTCCGTCACGTGGTCTAGCTTGCGGCGGCGGCGAGATCCGCAGCGAAGCGAACGACTGCTCTGCGCCTCGACCGTCTTGGTCTTTATCCGGGTTGTAGATCACGATGCTGACGCCGGCACATCCGGGTGCTGTGAGTGCGGAAGCGCCGACCTCGCGTAACTCTTGCCATGTCAGTCCTCCCGGCTGTGGATAGTCGACGGCGGCGAGCTCCTCAATGCGCAGCACGTCGAGGTCGAGATGCAGCCAGAAGGCCGTGGCGACGAGGTCGATGGCAGCAGCCGCTTCGCGCGCAGAGGTACGGTCCCGCATACTCAGCCTTCACCCAACATCGGGTTTTGAACCTGATCGTTACGAGACATCCAGGCGGACTGGAGTGGAGATTGCATCTGCTTGGCGGCACAGCGCAGCATCGCGGACCCAGGGGTCAGAGGATCATCACAAGGGGCCAGTCGCAATCGTTCCAACCATGAGTCGGTGCACAATGTCGCCTGGAATGTGACATCATCATCGGATGATTTCCAAGGAGGAGCTGAGTGTCTACCTCACG
>Ga0136616_10002350_pt1 | contig 10020 bp, 13 predicted proteins | sample AntDrymUQ2992106_2_FD_106648 | JGI IMG/M metagenome (GOLD analysis project Ga0136616, IMG submission 106648) | Polar desert sand microbial communities from Dry Valleys, Antarctica - metaG UQ299 (21.06) | ecosystem: Environmental > Terrestrial > Soil > Desert | place: Antarctica: Dry Valley... | reverse complement strand
TGGTGGCCAAGCCCGCCGATACCACCCCGCTGACCACGCTGCGGGTCGCCGAGCTATTGGAGGGCGCGGGCCTGCCGCCCGGCGTGCTGAACGTGGTGACGGGCATCGGCCCGGAGGCGGGCGAGGCGCTGGTCACCCACCCGCGCGTGCGCCGGGTGGCCTTTACGGGACAGACCTCCACGGGCCGGCGCATCGCGGAGCTGGCCGCGCCCGCCTTCAAACGCCTAAGTCTGGAGCTGGGCGGCTCGGACCCGACCATCGTCTGCCCCGACGCCGATCTGGGCGAGGCGGTGCGCAACATCACCATCGGGCGCTACTGGAACGCGGGACAGGCCTGTCTCGCGCCGAAGCGGGCCTACGTCTTCGCCGAGGTCTACGACGAGTTCCTCGAACAGCTCGTCGGCCGGGTGTCGCGCTACGAGCCGGGGCTCGGCGCCGACAAGGCGGAGAAGCCCAAGATCCGCATGGGCCCGCTGCACACCGCCCGCCAGCGCGAGGTGCTCCAAGACCAGCTCGACGACGCGGTGGCGCGCGGCGCGACCGTCGTACTGGGCGCGGGCAACAGCTCCGTGCCCGAGGGCAGCAGGTTTCGTGAGGATGGCCAGTTCTTTGCGCCCACGATCCTCACCGACGTCCCGCACGACGCGCGGGTGGCACGCGAGGAGACCTTCGGCCCGCTGCTCCCGGTGTTCCGGGTGGGCGACCTCGACGAAGCCATCCGCCTGGCCAACGACAGCGACTACGGCCTGGGCTCGTCGATCTGGACCACCGACGCGCGGGCCATCGCCCGCGCGACCCGCGAGATCGAGGCGGGCATCACCTGGGTGAACCAACTGCACTACGGCTACGACGAGATGCCGTTCGGCGGCGTCAAGGGCTCCGGCTTCGGCAAGGAGCACGGCGTCGAGGCCCTCGACGAGTACGTGGACCTCAAGTCGGCAGTGATCGGGGGGCTGGGATGAGCGTGGAGTACACCAGCGCCGATGGCGTCGGGGTCCTCACCCTGCACCGCCCACCGGCCAACAGCTACGACGCGGCGTTCGTCGACGAGCTGGGTGAGGCCATCACCACGGCCGCCACCGGCGGCGTGGTCGCGGTGGTCGTGCGCAGCGGGCTGGACAAGTTCTTCTCGGCGGGCGCGGACGTCAAGACATTCCTGGCCAGCGACCCCGAGGAGAACATGACCATGGTCCGGCGCGCGCACGCCGCGCTGGATGCGATGGCCGCCGCGCCGTGCGTGTTCGTGGCCGAGATCGCCGGGCACGCGCTGGGCGGCGGGCTGGAGATCGCGCTGGCCTGTGACCTGCGCTTCGGCGCCGAGGGCCGCTACCGCCTCGGCCTGCCCGAGGTGACCCTCGGCCTGCTGCCCGGCGCCGGCGGCACGCAGCGCCTGCCCCGCCTGATCGGCCGCGGGCGCGCGCTCGACCTCATGCTCACCGGCGAGACCTTCACGCCGGCCGAGGCCCACGACCTGGGCGTGCTGGACCGGCTGGCGCCCGTGGAAGAGCTCGCCAACGAAACGGCCGAGTTCGCCCGGAATCTGGCTGCCGGCGCGCCGCTGGCGATCGCGAACATCAAGCGCGCGGTGGTCGAGGGGTCCCAGGCGCCGCTGGCGCAGGCGCTCACACGCGAGCTGGACCTCGTGGCCCCGCTGTTCGCCAGCGCCGACGGCCGCGAGGGCATGGAGGCCTTCTTGGAGAAGCGCGAGCCGCGCTTCACCGGCGCCTGAGCGCGCGGATGGCGCCCGAGACCCGGCGCGACGTCCTCGCGCCGCTGCAGGAGGACTTCTCGGCCAAGGAGGTCCACCTCATCCGCGCCGCCTACGCCATCATCGGCCGCAAGGGCGTGCACAGCTTCTCCCTGCAGGACGTGGCCGAGGCCGCCTGGGTGAGCAAGGGGGTGATCCTCTACCACTTCAAGAGCAAGGAGAACCTAATCCTTGCCACCATGCGCTGGGTGCTGTCCACGGTGGCGGAGCGCATTCACCGGTCGCTGGCTCGGGCCCGCAGCCCGGAGGACCGCGTGCTGGCCATGATCGACACGATCTTTGCCGACGCCGACGCGAACCGGAACTTCTACACCGCCTATCTCGACCTGGTCGGCGACGCCGCCCGCCTCGAGGCCTACAACAAGCTCAGCGCCACCTTCCACGACATCGTCAACGTGCTCTACGCCGACGTGCTCCGCCTAGGGGCGGTGGAGGGCGCCTTCCACGTGACCGACCTGGAGGAGTCCGCGCGCGTGCTGCGCGCGATCATCGACGGCCTGTTCGTGCAGTGGGTGGCCGACACCGACTGGCAGGCCTCCCACGCCCGCTATCGCGAGACCTGCAAGCGCGCGGCGCTGGCCTACCTGCGCTCGGCGTCGCCCGCCTGAGCACTTCTGTTGCGAACCCGCTCAAAAGCGCTGTGGCACACCCGGCAATACCACGACTCCCCCAGGTGCAGCGGCCCGTAGACCGACAGCCGCTCCACGTCGGTCGCGCCGCACCAGCCGCACACCACCGGGTCTAGGTCGGGTTCAGGCGTCGCTGCAGGTGGTTCCAGCGCTGCCATGGCAGCTCCTCGTGCTCGGGATGGATGCCCACCTCGCCCAGGACGGCCAGGACGCGGTCGCGGTAGGAGGCGCGCCAGGCCTCACCGTCGCCGGTCACGAAGCCCTCCTCGCGCAGGGCGCGCACCCCCGGCTCGTCGCCGGGGCCGAACCAGCACAGCATCTCCGGCAGCAGCGCGTCGACCTCGGCGGCCAGCAGCTCGGCGCCGCGCGGAAAGGTGCACAGCTCCTTGACGCGGCCGTCGGCGAAGTCGCGGTGGAGCCGCTCGTCCTCGAGCATGCGGCCCACCCGCCGGGCGAGCGCGGCGTAGCCGGTGCCCCTCAGCGCGCCGAGCAGCGTGTTCAGCGCGCCGTCGATGAGCAGCAGCGCGGCGACCACGCGCGGCCAAGTGGGGAATGGCTCGTCGAGGGCGGCCACGGCGTAGCGCCGGGTGCGCCCAGCCTCGCCGGGCGGGGTGCTCGAGACCGTGGAGGGCAGCTCGTCGAGCAGCGGGTAGAGCACCCGGGCCTGCCCCATGTGACCCTGGGCGATGGCGGCGCAGGCCACGCTGGACTCCAGCACCGGCGCGCCGACCGCCCACTCCGACGTGTGCAGGCCGAGGAACCACTTGTTGTCCGCGAGGACGACGACGAGGTTGACCAGGGCCGCCGAGGCGTCGGGAGCGCTCATGGCCGGCCCGGGGAGGGCTCGCCGAGGACGCGGTGGACGCGGTCGGCGGGGGCGATCCGCAGCTCGATCCAGCCGTCGCCGTAGCGCTGGAGGGCCGCGGCCCCGGCGGCCTCGGCGCCGGCGGCCTCCACGCTGCCCACGCAGGTCAGGGACTCCTCGAAGTCCGCCCGGGCGAAGACGAGATGGTCGGCCACGTCAGTCCGCCGCGATCACGGTGGTGAACGCCGCCCGCGGGACCACGAACAGCTCGGCCCACTTGCGCTCGTCGAAGATGGTGTGGGCGAAGACGCCGGCGTCGGCCGGGCTGGCGGCGTTGACCAGGCCGATGTGGTGGCCGGCCTCCTCCGAGCCGTGGCGCGCGTAGACCTCGTACGGCTCGGACGACGGGTGGGCGGCCACCTAGACGATCGCGAGCGCGCGCAGGAGGGTGCGACCCTCGTCGGTCATGTCCTCGCGCGACCAGGTCTCGAAGACCTCCTCCACACGCGCGTGCGCCACGCCGTCGCAGCCCAGGAGCGCCTCCACGACGTCGGCCTTGAGCACCTCGGTGCAGGGGCAGGCGATCGACGTGAAGGTCATGCGGATCACGACCTCGTCGTCGCGGACCTCGACACCGCGGACCAGGCCGAGGTCGACCACGCTGACCGGCAGCTCGGGGTCTTCGACCTGCGCGAGCGCGGCGCGCACGTCGGTCTCGCGGGCGCTCACGCCGCCACCGCCTCGGTCGCGAGCTGGCGGTAGCCGCGCTGGATCTGGGCCACGAACTCGGCGTTGGCCGGCCCGCGCCGCTTCCAGCGCGCGAGCACCTCGTCCCAGGTGACCGGTCCGCGCTCGGTGTCCCAGCGCTTCGCGACCCCTTCGAAGTCCATGGGGAACGGCGCGTCGATGACGTAGGTCTGCGTCTCGGCGTCGAGGTGGGCGGGGACGTGCAGGCCCAGCTTCTCGCACAGCGGCACCGCGGTGGACATCCACTCCTGGCGCAGTTCGTCGTTCGTCTTGCCCTTGAGGCCGTAGGTCATCTGGTCGCCGTGCTGCTTGAGTTCGTCGGGCAGGCCAAACCATTCCAGCGTCAGCAGGAACATCCAGTCCACGGCGGCCTGCAGTTCGGCGGAGGACTCGGGGTCCTCGGACAGCATGGTCATCCAGCGCTCGCCGTGGCGCAGGTGGAACCTCTCCTCGTACTCGACCTTCACCAGCGCGCGCCGCCAGGGCCCGTAGGTGGTGTTGCGGTGGATGTCGCCGAGCAGGCAGTACCCGGCGCGGTCGTAGAAGCCGTTGGCGACCACCAGCTCGACCCACGAGTCCAGCGGCACGTCAAACGCGTAGGGGTACCGGAAATCCGTGGCCTCGCGCTCGTAGACCAGCGCGTCGGGGTCCACGCCGAGGTCACGGAGCATGCGGTAGGCGATGTGGGCGTGGCCCAGCTCGTCTTGGATCATGGACACCGCCGTCATGTACGACCCGGTGGTCGGGGCGTGGCGCGCCGCGCGCAGGTACGACGGCGCGCTGATGAGTTCGGTGTCGCCCGAGACGATGAGCGTGCGCTTCAGGGCGTTGAGGTAGCGCTCGCTCGCGTGCTCGGGCCCCTCCACGAGCTTGCCCTCGGCAAGCCGCTGCGCGAGCTCCTCCTCGGTGACGGCCACGGCTTCCCACCCTCCTGCTCGGCGACGGTCGGTAGATTAGACTGACCGGTCAGTTTGGTCAAGGGTGCATCATGGTGGTCTAGGCTCCGTGCCTGTCCCGGCAGTCAGCCTCGATGTACAACAGAGGATCGACGGTCGCCTAGGTTCTGTTTCCCGTGGATCCACGGACCGGACCGGGCGCCCTGCGGAGGCGAGCGCTCGGAGGGATCGTGGCGGACGACACAACGGCTGGGCTGCACCGCAGGGGGTTCCTGCAGCGGGCGGGGCTGCTCGGCGCGGCGGCGGCATCGCCCGCGCTGCTCGCCGCGTGCTCGGGATCCGCGGTGGACGAGGGTGGCGACAGCGCGGCGGGCTCGCCGTCGGCCTCCGCCAGCGGCGCCGCGAGTGCGTCAGAGGAGGAGGGCCCCTCGGCATCCGAGTCCGCGTCGGCGTCGGGCTCCGGTGAGGCGCTGCGCGTCGGGCTGCTGATCCCGACCAGCGGCGTCTACACGCTGCTCGGCGAGTCCATGCGCTCCGGCTTCCAGCTCTACCTCGACACCAACCCCGACGCGTTCGGCGGGCGCAGCATCGAGACCATCGAGGTCGACGAGGGCGAGACCCCCGACACCGGGGTGCGCGGCGCGCAGCGGCTGGTGACCGAGGAGGAGGTCGCGGTCGTCATCGGCATCGTGAACTCCGCCGCGGCCCTCGGCGCCCGCGACCTGTTCGACGAAAGCCAGATCCCGCTGATCATCGCCAACGCCGGCGCCAACGACATCACCGGCGCGGCTGCGTCGCCCTACATCTTCCGCGTGTCGTTCTCCAACCGCCAGCCGAACTTCGCGCTGGGCCAGTACATGTATGACGAGATCTCTCCCGAGGGGGTCTTCCTCATCGCCCCCGACTACGCGGCCGGCACCGAGCAGATGGCGGGCTTCCGCGAGGCGTACGAGGCGGCGGGTGGGACCATCGTCGGTCAGACCGCCCCGCCGTTCGCGCAGACCCAGGACTACCAACCGTTCCTCGCCGAGATCCAGAACGCGGGCGCCCAGGCGGTGCACGCGTTCTTCTCGGGCGGCGAGGCGGTGACCTTCGTGCAGCAGTACACCCAGTTCGGGCTGGGCGGCACGATCCCGCTGCTCGGCTCCGGCTTCCTCACCGAGGGTGCGGTGTTGCAGGGGCAGGGCGCGGCGGCCAACGGGATCCGCACGAGCCTGCACTACGTCTCCGACCTCGACAACCCGCGCAACGCCGAGTTCGTGGAGGCATACCAGTCCGCCTACGACGCGCTGCCCGACGTCTTCGCCGTCCAGGCCTACGACGCCGCGCAGCTGCTCGACCTCGGCCTGGCCGAGACCGAGGGCGACACCGCTGACATGGCGACCTTCGTCGAGGCGATGGCGTCGGTCGAGATCGACAGCCCGCGCGGCGCCTTTCGCCTGGACGCCAACCGCAACCCCGTCCAGACCTTCTACCTGCGCGAGGTCGTCGATGGCGCGAACACCTACGTGCAGGACCTCATCGAGGTGGAGGACGCGGTCTAGCGCATGCCGGACGTCGGGGCCTTCCTGAGTGACAACGCCGTCACGATCCTGAACGGACTGGCCCGCGGCCTGGTGCTGTTCATGATCGCGATCGGCCTGTCGCTGATCTTCGGCCTGGCCGACGTCCTCAACCTCGCGCACGGCGCGGTGTTCCTGCTCGGCGGCTACGCGGCGGTCCAGCTCGCGCCGGACGGCAACGGGTTCCTCGTGGCCCTGGCGGTGGCGGCACTGGTGGGGCTGGTCCTCGGCGGCGGGATGGCCGCGGCGGTGCGGCCCATCGCCGGGCGGGGCCACCTCGACCAGGCGCTGCTGACGCTGGGTGCGTCCTACGTGCTCGCCGAGCTCGCCTCGCTCGTGTGGGGCGACAACTACTACTCCCCGCTCGCGCCGGCTGCCCTCGGCGGCGCTACGCAGGTGCTCGGCGTGTCGTTCCCCACCTACCGGCTGGCGGTCATCGCCGTGGGCCTGCTGATCGCGGTGGGCGCCTACCTGCTGTTCGAGCGCACCCAGCTCGGCGCGCTGGTGCAGGCGACAGTCGCCGACCGCGGCATGGTCTCAGCACTCGGGGTGAACACGTCGCTGGTGCTCGCGGGGGTGTTCGGGGTGGGCACGGCGCTGGCCGCGGTCGGCGGGGTGCTCGCCGCGCCGGTGCTCGGCGTGCGGCCCGGCATCGACTCCCAGGTGCTGCTGCTCGCACTCATCGTGGTGGTGATCGGCGGACTCGGCTCCATCCGCGGCGCGCTGATCGGCGCCCTGCTGATCGGCCAGGTCGAGTCCCTTGGCGTCTTCCTGCTCCCCGAGCTGTCCGCCTTTCTGCTTTTTGGAGCGATGGCCCTGGTCCTGCTGGTCCGCCCCGAGGGCCTGTTCGGCGCCCCTCGGGAGGCGGCCGGATGAGGGCGGCGCGCCAGCGTCGCCGGGGGCGGGGAATCGGGTCGTGAGTTCGGGGCGCGAGCGGGCGCTGCGGCTCGGGCTCCTCGCGCTGCTCGCCGTGGTGCTCGCGGTGGCGCCGTTCCTGATGAACGCCTTCCGGCTGCGCCTGCTCACCGAGGTCCTCATCTTCGGGCTGTTCGCCGCCAGCCTCGATCTGCTGGTCGGCTTCACCGGTCTGGTGTCGCTGGGCCACGCGCTGGCCTTCGGGGTCAGTGGTTATACCGTCGGGCTGCTCGCCACTCGGCTGACCCCCAATGCCACCCTCACCTTGCTGGCCGGCATCGCCGTGGCCACCCTGGTGTCGCTGGTCACCGGCGCGCTGGTGGTCCGCGTGCGCGGCGTCTACTTCCTCATGCTGACCCTGGCCTTCGGCCAGCTCGGCTTCTCCCTCGCCGAGCAGTGGACCGGCTTCACCGGCGGCGCGAACGGCCTGCCGCTGCCGGTCATCGAGCTGTACCCGGGCAGCGCGCTGCTCGGCAACGCGGTCGGGTTCTACTACTACGCCCTGATCGCCTTTGTGTTGGGGTACGTCGCGCTGCGGCGGCTGGTGGACTCCCCGTTCGGACGCTCGCTGGTGGGGGTGCGGGAGAACGCCGAGCGCATGCGGGCCGTGGGCTACAGCGTGTCGAGCTACCGGCTCGCGGCGTATTGCACCGCCGGCGCCTTTGCCGGTTATGGCGGAGCGCTGTACGCCCAGCAGCAGCGCTTCATGTCGCCGGAGAACGTCGGCTTCGAGACCTCCGCGCTCGTGTTCGTCATGGTGGTGATCGGCGGTCGCGGGACGCTGTTCGGGCCGGTGCTCGGCGCCGGGGTGGTGCTGCTCATGCAGCAGGAGCTGTCGTTCCGCTTCGAGCAGTGGCAGCTCCTGCTCGGCGGAGTGTTCATCGCCGTCGTGTACTTCCTGCCGCGCGGCTTCGGCGGCGTGAGCCGCCTGCTCGGGCCCGCGGCGGCCCGCATGGGCCGCACCCCCGACGAGGTCGCGCCGGGGGCGTCGCCGTGACTGCGATGCGCGGCGCGACCGCCGTGCGCGAGGCGTCGGCGTGACCGGCCGCGCCCGCGGGCGTCGCCATGACGGGAGTTCCGCGGTGACCGCCGTGCTGGAGCTGCGGGGGCTGACGAAGCGCTTCGGCTCGCTGGTGGCGGTCGACGCGGTGGACCTCGCGATCGAGGGCGGTGCGCGCCACGCGCTGATCGGCCCCAACGGCGCGGGCAAGACCACGCTGTTCGACATCGTCGGCGGGCGCCAGCGGCCGACCTCGGGGACGATCCTGCTCGAGGGGCGCGACGTCACCGGGCTGCGCGAGGAGCAGCGCGCCCGGCTCGGCGTGGCCAAGACCTTCCAGCACTCCAACCTGTTCGACGGGCTGACCGCGCACGACAACGTAGCCATGGCGGTGCAGCGCCAGCAAGGCGTGGCGGCGAGCCCGTGGCGCTCGGCGGCCCGCCAGCGGGCGGTCAACCGCCGGGCCGAAGAGCTGCTCGCCCGCCTGGGGCTGGGTGACCGCCTCGGCGCCACCGCCGGTGTGCTGAGCCACGGCGAGCGCCGCCAGCTCGAGGTCGCAGTGGCGCTGGCCACCGAGCCCCGCCTGCTCCTGCTCGACGAGCCCGTGGCCGGCATGTCGCCCGCCGAGAGCGCCGAGTTCGTGGCCATGGTCCGCGCGCTGCCGCCCGAGCTGACGGTGCTCATCATCGAGCACGACATGGACGTGGTCTTCCACCTCGCCACCCGGATCTCGGTGCTGCACGCCGGCCGGCTGCTGGAGGAGGGGCCGCCCGCCGCCGTGCGCGCGAGCGCGGCGGTGCAGGAGGCCTACCTCGGCGCCACCGAGGACGAGGCGCTGTTCATCGCTCGGCCCGCCCGCCCCTCTGCGCGGGCGGACGGCGCGTGACGACGGCCCGCCTGGAGGTCCGCGACCTGCACGCGCACTACGGGCTGAGCCACGTGCTCCAAGGTGTCGATCTCACGGTGCAGCCCGACGAGGTCGTCGCGCTGTTCGGACGCAACGGCGTGGGCAAGTCGACGCTGGTGCACACGGTGACCGGGCTGCACCCGGCCACCTCGGGGTCGGTGCTGCTCGACGGCGCCGAGCTGGCCGGCCGCCGTGCGCATGAGGTCGCCCGGGCGGGAATGGCGCTGGTGCCGCAGGGACGGCGGGTGTTCGCCCCGCTCAGCGTGGAGGAGAACCTCCGGCTCGCCACCCGCGGGGTGCGGGCGGGCGCCGACGGCTGGTCGCTGGAGCGCGTCTACGATCTGCTCCCCCGCCTCGCCGAGCGCCGCCGCAACCGCGGGGACCAGCTGTCGGGCGGCGAGCAGCAGATGCTCGCCGTCGGCCGCGCCCTGCTGCGCAACCCCAAGATCGTCCTGCTCGACGAACCCTCCGACGGCCTGGCCCCCAAGATCGTCGAGCAGGTCACCGACATGCTGGCCAAGCTGCGGGCCAGCGGCATCCCCGCCCTGCTCGTCGAGCAGAACCTGCGCATGGCCCTCGGCCTGGCCGACACCGTCGCCATCATGACGAAGGGCCGGATCGCCTACACCGCCACCGTCGACGACTTCCGCCACGACCCCACCACCGCCCGCGCCCTGCTCGGCGTCGGCTGACCGCGCACTCACGCCGCGGTTACACGTCCGGCTCGGCTAGGCGCATGACCGCCACGACGCTGTCCGTGAGGGTGCCGGAGCGGCCGTCCGGGCCGGCGG
>Ga0136616_10002349_pt1 | contig 10022 bp, 11 predicted proteins | sample AntDrymUQ2992106_2_FD_106648 | JGI IMG/M metagenome (GOLD analysis project Ga0136616, IMG submission 106648) | Polar desert sand microbial communities from Dry Valleys, Antarctica - metaG UQ299 (21.06) | ecosystem: Environmental > Terrestrial > Soil > Desert | place: Antarctica: Dry Valley... | reverse complement strand
TCTCGTCTTCTGAGACCAGTCTCTGTAGCATCGCAGGGAACTCTCCGGGCAGCGGTTCGCCGAGTAGCCTGGCAAGCTGGCCGCTCTTGCGCAGCTGGAGCTGAAGCTGCTCCGTCTGAACGAAGTGCTTCCAGGCGGCTGCTTCTTCCGCTAGCTTCTTCTTCCTGGTCTGCTCTCGCTTGCGCGCGAGTTCTTCCTGTCTGATGGCGGCGGCCCAGGCCGCTGCGAATCTTATCCGGCTTCGCTCCCTGGCCCGCTCTAGCTCGCGCCGCCGTGCAAGACCCTGTCGCCGATTCCGTGCCTCTACCCGCCAAGCGTCGTCTAACACCGGAAACATCCTTCCTTCGCCTTGCCGCCCGGGTCCTGAAAGAGGAGCGCGCCAGGGCTGTTGTGTGCAGGCCCACAGAAGGCGACTTCGGCTCCAACAAAGGTATCCGGCTCTCTTGTTAATGCTTATTGTATCATACTGTGACATCCTTGTGAGCCGTCTCATGTCCCGGCGTTTGGCGGAGCCCGGTGTGTTTCATCATCGCCTTTCACCTCGGCCTCCTGCGGCCGCTTCCATACGATGCACTACAATCTTCCTCTCTCGCTGCGATGGTATCGAGGCAGCATTCGCAGAGGTAGGGTGTAATGCCGGCACGCGGTGCGGTCCCACGGTGGTGGAGGCACGTTCCGGGGAGGCAGGGTAAAACGATCGTGGAGGTGCATCGAGGTGGCGCAACAGATGACGGAAGAAGAATACAGGGAGTTCATGCTCGGCCGCTCCAGAACGGCGGTCCTCGCCACCGTACGCGCCGACGGCAGGCCCCATGCGGCCCCGATCTGGTTCGACCTGGACGGAGATACCCTTGTCTTTATGACCGGAGAGGGCACGGTGAAGGGGCGCAACATGCGCCGAGATCCCCGCGTCAGCCTTTGCATCGATGAGGAAGAACCGCCCTTCCACTTCGCCATTATCGAAGGCACCTCGGAACTGACCGAAGGAGATCCCGACCTCCTCTACTGGGCGACGCGTATCGGAGGCCGCTACATGGGCGCCGACAGAGCCGACGAGTACGGCAGGCGCAACGCGGCGGAGGGTGAATTACTGGTGCGTGTAACGCCGCAGAAAATCCTAGCCCACAAGAACATCTCCCATTGAAAGCATTTCAGCTAGTCAGCACGCTCCAGCCTTCGGCTTCCGCTTTTCAGCACTTCAGCTCTTACTTTCTGCTGAAATGCTGACATACGCTATGATCTCGATGATGAACAAACGTCAGGAGGACAAGGGCGAGAACCACGGGCGCATTGATCTCGCGGATCGGCTGCGTGAGGCGGTCTCCCGTCCGCTGAACGATTGGAACGAGGTATACGAGGGCTTCTCGCCCGTTGACCTCGAGACCGGCGAGAGACGTCCGCGGGTGCCGCCGCCGGGGTCGGATTCGCGGCGAGCGGCGGTTCTGGTTCCCATACTAGTAGAGGGCGAGGATGCGCGGGTTGTCTACACGGTGAGGAAGGATGATCTCGCCGACCACGCCGGCCAGATCTCCTTTCCCGGGGGCAGCATAGAGTCGGGGGACGATTCGCTGATGGAGACGGCGCTACGCGAGGCCGAGGAGGAGATCGACCTCAGCCCCAAACTGGTCGAGGTAGTCGGGGAGCTGGAGGAGATGTACATCCCGCCCTCGAACTTCCGCGTCAGCCCGTTTGTTGGGCTCCTGCCACCCGAGGCCGAGATGGTACTGGCCCCTGACGAGGTGGAGGAGATCTTCACGGTCTCTCTGGCGACGCTGGCAGCTAACGAGACGTTTCAGAAGGTGCTCTGGCGCCGCGACGGCCGCGACTACGAGGTGCCTGTCTTCGCTATCGGGGGTCGGAATATCTGGGGTGCGACGGCGGCGATGACAGCGGCCCTTCTGGCACGCCTGGGCTGGCGGGAGTACAGGCGCTAGGGGGAGTCGTGCTGCGAGTAGTCGCCATGGCGCTCTTCGGCCTGATGTTCCTGGCCGAAGCCGGGGATCTCTACGGGCTCGTCCTTACGCTCGCCGACCCTGTGCCGACGGCCGACCGGTTCGGCATCACCGCAAGGGCCGAGATCCTGCGCAGTACTTTACTCCTGATCCTTGCCCTTATCGTTTGCTTTGGCGCTCTCTCATCCCTGGTCGGATTACTCCTCAGGAACCCAACACTCTTTCGAAGTAGCGCCCTGACTTGCGCGCTCGGATACGTCGTTTACGGGCTGTACCAGGTGGCTGACGGAGCGCTGCAACTCGGCTCGGTCGTCGTTGTCGTTGCTGGTCTGATCTACGTTGTGCTCGGCGGTCTCGCATACGCGATGTATCGTTCTGTGTTCGAGACGTCAAACTCCTGACAGCGCCGTGCCTAGAGCAGGTTGCATCCCTTTGCAACCTGCCGTAGGCACTTCAGCTTGGTCTCACTGAAAGCTGCTGCCCGAAGCCTGTAGCGGCAGTTTGTAGGTGGCGCCAGGTTGTTATACAGTGTAAACTTACGATGTAAGATAACATTAGCGGAAACGAAGGAGTGAGGCATTGTGGGTTCGGGTAGGTGGGAGATGAGTTTCGGGGCGCGGGCCGGCATGGGGGTGGGGAGTGTATACGCGCGGCACAGGTTGGATCTCTCGGTGAAGGACATCTTGTTCGGCATTCTTTCGTGTGGCCGGCACTGGCGGGGGGAGAAGTTGGAGGCTGAGGTCCTTCGCCTGTGCTCTCTGGAAGACGAAGGGCTAGTTTGTTTCTCGGTGCGGAGTGGGTGGGATCTGTGGCTCGGGGCACAGGGCCTGCGGGCCGGGGATGAGGTTCTCGTCTCGGCCGTCACGCATCCTGACATGGTCAGGATCATACGCCAGCACGGTCTGCGGGCCATTCCCGTGGACATCGCCCCGGAGACGCTCGCGCCGCGGCCTCGGATGCTGGAGGCGGCCATCACGCCGCGCACGCGGGTCGTTCTGGTCGCGCACCTGTTCGGCGGGCGTATGGATCTCGGTGGTGTTGCGACGTTCGCGAGGGAGCGCGGCCTGCTCCTCGTCGAGGACTGCGCCCAGGCCTTCCAGGGACCGGAGAGGATGGGAGACCCGGCGGCAGACGTCTCGATGTACAGCTTCGGCACCCTCAAGACCTCGACCGCGCTCGGCGGAGCGGTCCTGCGCGTACGCGACAGGGAGGTCCTGTGTAGGATGCGTGGGATACAGGCCGTCTATCCCTCTCAGGGCAGGGGCGGGTACCTGAAGAAGCTGCTCGAGGTCCTCGGCCTCGTCGCCGTCTCGCGGCCCTGCCCCTACGGGTTGCTCGCGGGGGCCTGCACGCGGGTCGGCTCCGACATCGACGCACTCGTAAACGGCGCGGTCCGCGCGTTCCCCCAGGGGGAGCCCGCTGCTACGTTCTTTCTGCGTCTGAGGCAGCGGCCCTCCGCGCCACTGCTCGCGATGCTCTCCAGGAGGCTCAGGACCTTCGATGGGCAAAGGTTGGCCAGGCGGGCTTCGAGCGGTGAGCGGTTCGCGAGCAGACTGCGGGTGAGAGAACTTCATCCGGGCCGGCATTCATTGCAGAGGACGCACTGGCTCTTCCCCGTGGTCGTCGCAGATCCTGGGGCCCTGATCCTGGGCCTCCGCAGGCACGGTCTGGATGCGAGCCAGGCCACGAGCAGCATCGCCGTCGTCGCGGCGCCCCCAGGGCGTTCTTCGCCCCCCGAAGCTTCGCTAATGATGTCAGGCGTCGTGTTCCTGCCCGTGTATCCGGAGATCCCTCTGCAAGCCTTGGATGTCATGGCCGGACTCGTCAAAGACTGCGCCGTCGCCGAATCTGTCGAAAGCATGGCGCTGTGATGGGCCGGCTTCGGGAACGCACGCTGCAAGAACTCGGTATTGGCGTGTTCGACGTGCTCGTGATCGGGGGCGGCATAGTCGGGGGAAGGGTGGCATTCGACGCTGCGCGGGCAGGGCTTCGGGTGGCGCTCGTTGACGGCGGAGACTTTGGTGGGGCGACATCAGGCGCCTCCGCGCGCCTGGTCCACGGTGGGCTTCGCTACCTCGGAACAGGCGATTTCCGGCTCGTGCGTACGGCCCTGAGGGAGCGCGACGCCCTCGCCTCCCGTGTCGCGCCTCATCTCGTCAGGCCGTTGCCTTTCGTTCTGGCTGCGGCCGGAGGACGGCGCTCGAAGTGTGCGGCAGGACTGCTAGTTTACGCCGCGCTCGATGGGTTCAGGAGGCCGCTTCCCCGCTTTGTCACCCCGGAGGAGGCTACCTTTCTCGTGCCGCCCCTATGTGTGGGAGGTCAGGCCTCACACGCCGTCTACTACGAGGCAGGGACCAACGACAGCCGTCTGGCGCTAGCCACCGTGACCGCCGCCGCGCGTTCCGGAGCCGTGGTGGCAAACTATCTGCGGGCTGTGGACCTGGATCTGGCACCCGGCAAGATCTCACGCGTAGTATTGCAGGGACGCGAGGGAGAAGTAGCCGTCCGTTGCAAGGCCGTGGTCAACGCCACAGGTCCGTGGTTGGATCTCATAAGGAAGATGGAGGATTCCGCTTGCGAGCCGATCGCCCGCCTTAGCAAGGGAATCCACGTCGTCCTTCGGCCGGACGAACAGTGGCGGGCGGCCGTCGCCGTCTCTACTGACGACGGACAGCACCTCTACGCCGTGCCCTGCGAGGACAGGATCCTCCTCGGCACCACCGAACAGGAGTACGACGGCGACCCTGCCGGCGTGGCTGCGGAGCCCGAGGACGTCTCCTATCTCCTGCAGAGGGCCAAACAGTTTCTGCGCCCCGAGATGCTCCGTGAAGCGCGGGTCGTATCGGCTTACGCGGGGCTGCGCGTCTTGCCGATGGGGGAGGGAGCGACGCTCCATGCGAGCCGGGATCACCTCTCGAGCGTCGGGCCTGGCGGCATGGTCTCTGTTGCCGGAGGAAAGCTGACCACCCACCGTCGGATAGCCCTCGATGCTCTGCGACACCTGCCCGATAGAGTCAGGCCCCGGAGACTCTCCCTCAGCGATGCGCCACTCCCCGGCGCCTACCCTGTTCGTAGTCGGGGCCCCGATTCCCGTCTCGACGGTTCGACGGTGGATCACCTACAGCGTCTCTACGGGTCAGAGACCGGTAGGCTACTCGGATATTTCAAAGTAAACGGCAACGCCCTCGAGGAGATAGCGCCAGGAGCGCCGGACATCTGGGCGCAGGTCTACCATGCGATCCGCGAAGAATGGGCTTTGACCGCTGAGGACGTTATCTACCGCAGGACCACCCTTGGTCTGCGTGGCTTCGATACACCAGAGATCCATCAGATGATCTCCGCAGTTCTCGAATCCTGGGCAGGCGACCAGACCCGTCGCCAGGACCTTTCAAGCAGTTTCTCCAGGCAACTGAGTGACTAGATGTAGTCTTTGTCGTACTCTAGGAGGATCTTGCCGAGTAGCGTGGCGTTGGAGGGGTCGGCGAGGCTACCTCTACTCGTAACCCATAGCCTGGCGACTTCTACACGGTCGAAGATCGCGATGCCGATCCTCTCGAGGTCGTGTTTCAGCCGGTAACGAATTCCGTCCGGTCTCGACGGGTGTTCGTGGATCGCTCGCGAGAGCGCCCATGTTTGCTCGTGGGGTGCCGTCGAGACCTCTCCCGTTACCCCGATGCGCTGCAGCCCCTTCCCCGTCAGGTCCACGAGCGAGAGGCCCGCACTCGCCTCGATCTGGCTCAGCCTGCGTTGGACCAGCTCGTCCCTCGCCACGAGGGTCAGCTTCGGATCCCGAAGGAATGTCTCCACGAACGCGCCGAACTCATCCTCCGCAACGTAGAGCACCCCGTACTCACTCCTGGGGTCATCGAAGCGGTTCTCCCGGCCCTTCCCGAAGTGTAGTGTCGAGTACTTCTCACAGTGCAGCCTCTGCCAGGGTCCCGAGCTCCGCACCACGTGCAACCTCTTACGGCCGAAATTCGGGGGCAGCTCCAGGGCCGCCAAGCCCCGCTACTCCGCGCCGTGCACGCCGTAGGCCGAGGCGGCCAGTGCGGAGGCCCCGACCTCGCCATCCCTGAGCGCATTCAGGGGTTTCTTCCCTCCGAGCCGGGCGTTGGGCGCGAGCATGAACTCGGCCTGCATCCAGGGATTCTCTACGGAGAAGCTCCTCAGCACCCGCGCGAGGCCGGGGAGTAGGCCGTCTCTGGTGTTCTCAGCGAACTGCCAGAGCGGAAATGCGTACTCGCCACCGCCCTTGGGCATCGCCAGGATCGTTCCCCGCTTGCGCCGCTTGTCCACCGCCTGCTTCGATATGCCTCCTAAGATCTGTGCCGCCTCGATGGTTCCTACAGTTCCACCCTCAGCATCGAGCATCTCCCGTTTCCTTCGAATCCCGCGCAGCCGCGCTCGAGCCAGGGGAGACTTGCGTGCATCCTCGAGCACGAGGTCCTCGATCAGGGGTAGCACAGCCTCGTACCCCTCTGAGGCAGACAGCGCCTCGATCACCTGCTCTCTGTCTACCAACGCCATACCCCGCGCGAACCAGGCCAGTGCCCGCGCCGCGAGCACCCCCTGAAGCTCATCGTTACCTGCGGCCCGCAAAAAGCTCGCTGCAGCTTCTACGGACTCAGGCGTTGCTTTCTCTGCCGCCAACCTGAGACTATCGAGGTTCTTTGTCGTCATCTCGTATCCACTTTCCGATTCCCGTATGGTTGGCGATGTCCATGCAATCAGTATAACAGACAAAACCACCCAAATTCGTGGCATCCGCTACGTGACGGCGGGGGCTTAGCGAACTCGGTCTCCGAGCACACCCCGCCGGATTCTCGATCATGTTCTGAGCACTCTAAAGGACGGTCGGACCTCTTCACGTTCCTCCGAGAGGAAGATTCAGATAAGTTCACTCACGGCTCGAGTTCGTAACGGTTGCCGTAACGCTTGGAAGACGATGGTACTGTAGGGTGGGGTCGTGACGGAAGGAGTAAACGGGCGCTGGTTGCTTCTCGCGAGGGCAGCGTGGGGGGCGGTGGCTGTCATTGCGCTGGGGAGGTTCGTGACCAGCGTACCCGCTCGCTACGCCCAACTTGCTCACCCCACCGCAGGGGTGCGCGCCGCCCTTGCGGAGATGGGGCTCTCCGCGGGTGGATACGCACTCTACAATGTTGCCCTTGACGCCGTCTTTGTCTCGGTCTTCGCTGTGGTGGCCATAATTATCTTCTGGCGCCGGTCAGACGATCCCGTGGCGCTGCTCGTCGCCACGATGCTGGTGGTCTGGGGACCGCTGAACGGGCTGTTCGTCCTGACTCCGGGCGCGACCAGGTGGATGTCCCCTGCGTTGGAGATGACGCTGGACAGGGTGCCTACGTTCGTCGGCTATATGGCGTGGATGCTCTTCTTCTACCTCTTTCCCAGCGGGCGCTTTGTGCCGCGCTGGACGCGCTGGCTGGCGCACTGCTGGTTTATCTTCGTGGGTTTGTGGACCTTCACTCCTTTCGGCCCGCCCAGCTGGCCACCCTTCCTCTTCAACGTGAGCATCCTGCTGCTGTGGGGCAGCTTCCCGATCGCCCAACTGTATCGGTACGCGCGCGTCTCCGATGCGACCCAGCGCCAGCAGACCAAGTGGGTAGTGTTCGGGATAGCTGTGGCGGTGGCCGGCGTCCTTACGACCATATTCACCCTCGGAGCAGCGGTAGACCTCCCGCCCGAGGAAGTAGGACCAAAGATGCTGAGCATGCTGCTGATGGATGCATTTATGCTGTTCATTCCGCTCTCCATCGGGGTCGCGGTGCTGCGCGCACGCCTCTTCGACATAGACGTGGTCATAAACCGTACCCTCGTCTACGGTTCACTCACCGCCATGCTGGCGCTCGTGTACTTCGGGGGCGTGGCGACTGCGCAGGCGATCTTCCGCGGCCTCACCGGCCAGGAGCAGCAGCCACAACTCGCCATAGTCGTCTCCACACTCGTGATAGCCGCGCTATTCAACCCGCTGCGTCGTCGCAACCAGTCGTTCATAGACCGCCGCTTCTACAGGAGAAAGTACGACGCGAGGAAGACGCTCGATGCCTTCTCCGCCAGGCTTCGCGACGAGACAGACCTGCAGGCGTTGAACGACGACCTGGTAGGGGTAGTAAGAGAGACTATGCAACCGACCCACGTCTCACTGTGGTTGAGTCCCGCCGACACAGCCCGGCAGCGCGAGGACGCAGAATAGCCGCCGCCCTTGTTAACTCGGTGTCGGTGAAAGGAAAATACCCGGAAGTACATTTGCAGGACTCCTGCATAGCCCCGATCCAACTTGGCTGTGGCCCTCTGACACTATAGACTACCGAAAGGTCGGGCGTTCGGCGAAGCAGGGGAGGATCGATGGGGGAAAAACGCGACAGGGACGTAGAGAAGGTCTACTCTACACCGGAGTTCGTGGCGAAGCTGCGCAGGCTGGCCGACGCGCTGGAAGCGGGCGAGCGGTTCGAGATCCGGGTGGCCGGCGAGAGGGTCTACGTGCCCGCCCGTGCCGAGTTCAACGTCGAGCACGAGCGGGAGGGGGATGAGGAAGAGATCGAATTCCAACTCAAGTGGACCAACTCGTGAGCTCTTCCATGCCGGCTGCCCCGTAACCTCAAGGGGCTTGCTAGCACCCTGGGTGCGCATTCGGCTACGAGCGAGAGGCTTGGAGCTAAGACAAAGAGCTGAAATGCTGAAATGCTTGCAACGAGGTTCAAAACCTCTTTGCAAACTGCTCTTGTAGCGCCTTTCGTAGCGCTTGTGGAAGGCGGCAATCCTGTATAGTGGTGTTGTGACACAAGTAGCAAGAGGGCAAGGGTGAATATTCGCTGGGTCGAACACTGGAGCGCTGCCAGGCTGGCCTGGTCGCTGTGGGTGGCATGCGTGGCGCTCATCGCACTCGCCTTATTGCTCGACTCCCTCCTCAATCATGACATCCTCGCCTACCCCTGGCAAGTACGAAGCAACGACAGGGCTCTGTACCCCATCTACGCCATACTGACAGGGATAGTGTCGCTGGTGTACCCGACGATCGGGGCACTGATCGTCTCGCGGCTTCCGAGAAACCCCATAGGTTGGATCTTCTGCGGCGTTGGCTTGCTCTACCAGTTACAGCACCTCACCATAGCCTACTCCGACTACGCCCTGTCCGGGAAATTTGCCTTGCCCTGGGGCGAGAACGCTGCCGGGGAGCGTATGGCTGGGCCGTCTCCGTCTTCTTTTCGGAACTGCCCTGGCATCGCGTGTGCCAGGCTGACCATAGGGACAACAACGTCAACGGCCGCACGGACGAACTAGGCGAGCCTTGCTGGATATCGTGATCCTACGTATCGACAAGCGGTTCGATTGACAGCCGCGTAGTGCGGTGCTCTGGGGAGGAGGATACTGCCTCCTCCCTTTGTCAAAGAGCAGCTTGCAAAGAGGTCTACGCCTGCATCGCCCAGGTGCAAGCTGCCACGGCGCCGCTACGGCACGTACGACCCAAGCCCTGTCGTGTCTTCGAGGGCCTGCTTGGCTTCTTGCAAGAACGAACCAGGCACCAACACGTCTCTGGGTCCGGCAGACAGGAAGTCCGGAACATCGAAGCCGGGTGCGCGTTGGATCAGTGAAGGTACGCCAGCGTCCTTCAGCACGCCGTCCATCAGCAGCGCAGACGTTTCGTTCGGGGCCACGGCTACTTTCACCCATCTCTCCTCCATGTACGCATTCTACCCCAGGCTATTCACCCGAGTATGTAAAGAGTCAGATTCTGCAAACTTTGCCTCGCAACCGAAGGTAACGGCTAGTTATCTTCGGGACGAGGAGCTTAGGAAAGGTTAGCCCTTCTTAACGGGCCGTTGCCCGGTCTGTTACGTCCGTCCGCTACAGTGCCCCTCAGGCTACGGACGGGAGGTATTTTCTGTGGGAGAGAGGACGAGGCTCGGGCTCGGGCTTATCGGGGTCGCTTTGGTGCTCGGGGGGTTGGGAGACGTTCTCCTACGCGCTACGCCGTGGGGGATCAACTTTCTTATCTGGGTAATGGCCATTGTCGGCGTCGCCGTCTTTCTCGCCAGGTGGGGGAGTGTGGGT
>Ga0136616_10002345_pt1 | contig 10029 bp, 8 predicted proteins | sample AntDrymUQ2992106_2_FD_106648 | JGI IMG/M metagenome (GOLD analysis project Ga0136616, IMG submission 106648) | Polar desert sand microbial communities from Dry Valleys, Antarctica - metaG UQ299 (21.06) | ecosystem: Environmental > Terrestrial > Soil > Desert | place: Antarctica: Dry Valley... | reverse complement strand
TCGTCATCATCGAGCACGGGGAGACAGCCGATCCAACGTTCACGCATCGCATTCGCGGCCGACTCCACGGGGTCGTCGGGATGAGCCGTCACGGGTTCCCGCGTCATGACTTCCACAGCCCGTATCCGCTCCAGCGCCGCCGCCCTCTCCGGGTCTCCAAGCACCGGGGTTGCGGAGCGCAGGTCCCGGTCGGAGACGACCCCGACGAGTCTTCCGCCGTCGAGCACCGGCAAGTGCCGGATGCGCCGCTCTCTACACAACGCGAGCGCCTGTGCCGCCGTGGTCTCCGGGGACACGGCTACGACCTCCCGGCTCATCGAGTCTCTAACCAGCAACAAGTTCCACCTCCCACATCACGTATCCGTATTATACGAGAGACTCGTCTACGGGGCGAGGGCTGGTATAAAGGTCCCATGCCAGAACCCCTCCACCAGCTAATGGCCGACCCGATGATCGCGCTCGTCCGGGAGAACTTCACCGGCGTCGAGGCCCGCTGGTGGTGGGAGCGGCGCATGAGCGGCGGCATCGAGATCTGCCAGGAACTAGACCCCGAAGCCATGAGCCGCGAAGTCGCCGCGAAGTCCGGGCGAGAATCATCAGAAGTCCGCCGGATCATAGAGAAAGAACTCGGTCTGGAAGACTCGGAACCGGTAGTGTTCACCTTCGAGATAGCGGGCGACGCCACCACAGAAGAAGCTGCCCGAATGCTCCGCGAACGCTCCTCAGCACCCGAAGGCATTGCGTTAAGTCTCTACCGTCAAGTCGAGGAAGCCGTCAAAGCAAGCTAACGTTCATCAATACCTCGGCACCGAAGGGTCCACGTCCGAGTAGACATCCAGGCCGCCTTCGAGGTTGAGGACGTTTGCGAAGCCGGCCTGTTCGAGGGCCTGGGTCACGTAAGCGCTGCGGGCTCCGTGGTGGCAGATCACCACGGTCTCCGATTCCGGATCCAGCTCCGAGACACGCTCTGTCATCTCGTTCATCGGGACGAGCTTCGAGCCTTCTATGCGCGAAACCTGAAACTCCCACGGCTCGCGCACGTCGAGAAGAACGGGAACCTCACCGGCGTCGAGGCGTTCTTTGAGTTCCCTGGGCGTGATCGTCCCATATTCTGGCTGACGCATACTAGAACTCGTAGTCGGCGACGATACGGTCGGTGGTGCGCTCGCCTAGTTTCTCCACGACGGCGAGGTGCGCCGGGTGCTTCATGTATTCCTGAAGGCCGGCCTGGTCCTCGAAGCGGGCGAAGAGCGCGTGCGTGTAGTCTCCGGATCTCCCGGAGAAATCTTTCCCCACCGAGAGGTCCACGGTGCTCGAAACCTCGTCTTTCAAACCCCGGATGGAGGAAAGAAGATCCTCCACGTTCTCGGAGGAGACGTCCTCCCGAACCGCGAAAAACACGAGATGGTCTACCATGGTTAACCTCCTTGTCTCCGACTATCCTATCCGCAGTCTAGCAACGTCGCCGCTGGCGATCAGCCCGAAACCTAAAAGATTCGCTGGTCGGATTCCTCGATGTGGTAGTCGTTGATCGAGGCTTCACGTCGACGCATCAGGCCGTTCCCATCGAACTCCCATAGCTCATTTCCGTGGCTGCGCCACCATTGCCCCTCGGCGTCCCGGCTCTCGTACTCGAACATGACCGCGATGCGGTTCTCCGTGAAGCACCAGAGGTTCTTCTCCAGCCGGTAGTCACGTTCGCGCTCCCATTTGCGCTTCAGGAAAGCCACTATCTCCTCCCGTCCCCGGAAGAATTCGTCGCGGTTGCGCCATTCCGAGTCCTCGGTGTAGGCTAGCGAGACTTTCTCAGGGTCGCGAGTATTCCAGGCGTCCTGGGCCATCTTCACCTTCTGCCGCGCCATCTCCTCCGTAAAGGGCGGCACGGGCGGGCGAGCCTGTTGTTGCATTCTTGTTCCTTTCCGGCTTGTTCAGCGCCATCTTCTCACAGCCGGCGTCATTGTTCAGTCCTCCAACCTTCCCCACAATGTGGTCGGCGGCGCTTCCTAGCTGCGGAGGCTAGCGTGGGAGGCGACGAATGATGAGGCCGCCTGGGCCGTGAGGGGTCTTGAGAGGTGAAAGCCCTGGGCGAAGTCGCATCCCAGGCCGCGCAGCCGGGCGAGTTGGTTCGCGGTCTCGACGCCTTCGGCGGTCACTGTCAGGTTCAGTATCCGCGCCAGGCTCACGGTCGTCGAGACTATCGCCGCGCTCTCCGCGTCGTCGTCGAGGCGGCCCACGAAGGAGCGGTCTATCTTCAGGTCATCCACGGGGAAGCGTCTGAGGTATGAGAGCGAGGAGTATCCGGTGCCGAAGTCGTCTATGGAGAGCCGGATGCCGAGGTCTCTGAGGTTCCGCAGCGTGACAAGCGCCATCTCGACATCCTCCATGGCGGTGCTCTCGGTGACCTCCAGCTTCAGGTGGTTCGCATCGAAGCCCGTCCGGTCGAGTACGCCGGAGATCTGCCCGATCAGATCCGGCTGCCGGAACTGTCGTGCCGAGAGGTTGACGCTCAAGTCGAGAAACTCTCCGCTCGTCCCCTGCCATTCGAGCACCCGCCGGCACGCCTCCTCGAGGACGAGAAGCCCAATCTCCACGATGAGGCCGGTCTCTTCGGCCAGCGGGATGAATTCTCCCGGAGACACGAGTCCTTTCTCGGGATGCTCCCACCGCGCCAGGGCCTCGAACCCACCGATCTCGTCCGCCCCCAGCGCCATGATGGGCTGATAGTGGACGACGAACTCCCCGCGCTCCACCGCCCGCCGCAAGTCCGCCCTCAGCTCTAGCCGCTCCAATGCCTGGGCGTGCATTCCGGGGTCGTAGAACTCGTAGCGATCCTTGCCTCCGCCCTTTGCCGAGTACATCGCCACATCAGCGTTGCGAAGGAGGTCTTCCGCGCGCTCGCCCGCAGAGCCCTCGGCTATCCCCACGCTCCCGTGGACGAGCACCTCAATGCCCTGAAGGTCAAAAGGCTCGCGGAGGGTCTCCAGTATCCGGCTTACGATAAGCGCCTCGGTCTCCAGCGCCGGGGAGTCTTCGATCAGCAGGGCGAACTCGTCTCCGCTGAGACGCGCCACCGTATCCTCGGGCCTGACGCATTCGAGGAGGCGCCGGGTAACCTCCACGAGCAGCCGGTCCCCAATAGGATGGCCCAGAGAGTCGTTCACCATCTTGAAGTCATCGAGATCCAGGAAAAGCACCGTGGTGCTCCCGCCATCACGCGACTTGCCGGACAGCGCGTGTTCCAGACGGTCGGAGAAAAGCACCCGGTTAGGCAAACCGGTGAGAGAGTCGTGCAGCGCCTGATGCGCCAGTTCATCCTCAAGGGACTTGCGCTCGGTAACGTTCATGCAGTAGACGCGAACAAGGTCCTCGCCGGGCACGAAGGACACCATGCGCTGGTAGAAATCCCGCCCCACCCGGACCTCGTCCACCAGTATCCTCTCCTCGACACGCAGAAGCCCGATGGCCTCCACCCCCGCCAGCAAAGGATGCGCCAGCCCGGTCTCGAGTAGGTCCGGGAAGAGCCTGTGCGCCGCCGGGTTGATATAGGTCGGCTCACCGGAGAAGTCCAACTCCACCACGGGGCTGGGGTTGAGTTCGGGGAACGATGCCAGACGGGCCAGTTCCCTATCGGCCAACTTGCGCTCGGTGACATCGCGGCTGCTGATCACCACTCCCCCCACACTCGGGTCGCCCAGTAGACTCTGGACCGTGGCCTCCACGTATCGCCAGGTTCCGCCGCTATGCAACATGCGCGCCTCGACCGTCGCGGTGGCGCCAGGGTTGCGAACGGCCTCCGCGATGACCCGTTTGTATCCGGCGAGGTCATCAGGATGGACCAGCACGGATCTAAAGATGTTCTGGCCGAGCCTCTCCTCGGGCTTGAAGCCCAACACCTGCTGTATCGAGGGGCTCTGGTAGAAGATGTCGCCCCGGACGTCAATTACCGTGATGATGTCCGTGGAGTTCTGGATCAGGGACCGGAAGCGGGCCTCGCTCTTGCGGCGGAAACCTTCTTCGGCCAGTTCGGCTCCCTCCAGAGCCAGGGCTACCTGCGAACCGAGAGCCTCCAGCCCGCTTCGTATCTCCCCCGATACGGCCCGGTCGGCGGCCATCAGGATAGCGCCCCTCAGTTTTCCCCGGACAAACAGGGGCAACACGAAAAACGGCCTGGGGTCTGGTCTCAGGTCCAGCGCCTCCCGCATCCAGAGGGCTTCCTCGCCTTCGGCCTCAATGGGCTCCCCTGCGAAGAACTTCGTAAGGTGGGGCTCGGGCAGTCTGCGGAGGTCGAGCGAGACGTTTGCGATCTCCTCCGCCCGGACCCCGGCGGATGCCGTCACCGTCATGCTCTCCGCCGAGCCCATCGCGAACCCTGCGCGGGAATTGGATTCTTCGCCGACCAGGCCGAGAACCGCGTCGAGGGCCGCCGAGCGGATGGCCTCCAGGTCCGGGGCCGCCGCGAACGCCGCCGCCGACTCTTTCAAGAACCTCTCGCGCGAAGCGGCCCGCTCGTACCGCAGCGAGGCAGCTTCCGATGACCTCACCAGGCTGTCCATGCGCGCGAGCACGAGCACGAACAGGACCACGGTCCCCCCGATAATGACCAGCGAACCACCGTCGGCGCGGTCCAGTTCCCTGACAACGAGCGTCAGCGGGAGGGCTATCACCGTTGCGATGAGCAGCGCGAGCCGCAGGCGGGTGAGCATGGCCGTCCTCGCGGGCGAGGGCTCGGTCAGGGTACGCATCGTCGGGTGCAACGCCGTGGCCCCGAATAGCAAGTACGAGAGGAGCCACCCCGCGTCTATCGGATCGCCGGGGCTGTAAGCGCCTCTTAGAGCGGCCTCCGCGTAGATGACATCGGCCGTCAGGTAGAACGCCACGGCCCCGAAGAGCAGGTAGTTTGCCTTCGAGCGCAACTCCGGCGTGAACGCTAGGCGAACCACCACGGCGATCACCAGGAAGTCCATGAACGGGTACGCTGCGGATACCAGGCGTTCGAGGACCGGCAGCGAGAAGTCCTCCAGATAGGGGCTCATCAAGAACTCGTATGCCAGCACGCCCAGGCCCGTGGCGAGGATCGCCGTGTCAAGGAGCGCGGTTCGGTCGGGCCCATGGGCGCGGGCCCGGATCATCAGGAAGAAACCGCCGCAGACCAGCGGGTACGCGGCCAGGTAGATGGCGTCGGCCACCGACGGGTAGGGTGCCTCGATGCCCAGGACGCGCCCATAGAAGCTGAAGGCAACGTCGCCGATCACCCAGGCCAGAAGCCCAGCGAGGATCAGATACCAGGCCGCCGGACACGACGGACGCCACCGCCGGACGCCGAAGAAGATCGCCACCGGCGCCGAGATACCGATCAAATGGTAGATCGCATCGCGCGCGACCCCGTCGTTGAAGAAGTAGAAGATGACGGCCACGACGCCCACGGCCACATATACAAGCCACAAACGCGAACTATCTCCGCTAGCGCCGCTATCCCCATCTTCTACGTGGAGCGCGAGCCGTATCGCAGCCAACTCGTCTGCTCTTCGAGAGGAATTTTTGTCTTTCGTGCTCATGTTTCACTTTATCGGACAACGGCTCCAAACCCTTTAATCTAGTCTTCCACCGCTCCTGAACCGGGAGAGGATCCCTCTCATATGGAATCCGGTTGATGACTTCGCGTCTCATCCTATGCGGGAGTCGGGAGGTGAAAGACGACTCCCATTACAAATGGAACCCTTCACCCGGATTCTGTATCGAGCATCCCGAACGTCCATCCCATTACGGGCCACGGCGCGGCTATCCTTCGACTTCCTTCTCGCCCCGAGGCGCGCGGTTGACGAGGTAGATGCCCGAGACCACGAAGGCAGTCCCAAGCAGCAGTGAAGGTTTCAAAGGCTCGTCGAGGACCACGGCCCCGATCGCGATGCCGACCAGCGGCACGAAGAACACGTATGCCGCCACCCGGCTGGCCTCCCCCGCCCGCACCAACCCGAGCCACAAGACCCACGCGAGGGCCGTCCCCACGACCGCCGTGTACAGCAGGCTCGCCACGAACGAAGAATTCCACGAGACATCCGCGAAGGACTCCAGGAAGAGCCCTGCGACGGTCAGGATCACGCCCCCGGCAAGGAATGACAGGGCGATGGCCCACAGCATCGGGACGCGCTCCTGGGCCTTCTTGAAGTACACCGTCCCAAGCGACCAGGCGACGGCGGAGGCCGCGGCGAAGGCTATCCCGGTCGCGGAAGCTGCCCCGGAGAAGCCGCCGATACTCACCACGACTATCCCCAGGAAGCCGAGCAGGAGGCCGGTCAGCTTCGCCGGACCCAGAGGTTCGCCGAGCAGCGGCCACGAGAGAAAGCCCGTGAGGATGGGCTGAAGGTAGATCAGGACCGCAGCCGTCCCCGATGGCAGATACGCGATGGCGACCGTCTGCAACCCCAGGAACAACACCACGTTCAAGAGCGTCAGAAGCGCGTACACCGGCCAGGCACGGCGCAGATCCGGGCTGCCTCCCCACGCGAGGGCGAGGAGCGCCACCACCACGCCCCCGATAATGCCCCGCACCCCCGCGAAGAGCACCGGCGGCGCGTCCGAAAGCCCGATCTTAATGGCAGAAAACGTCGAACCCCAGAACAGAACAAGCAGCACGAACGCCGCCACCGTAAGGCTACGGCTATCCTTCAAACGCGGATCTCATGGACCACTTGCCCATCCCCGGAGCGGCGGGAGTCGGGGTCGTGTTTCCCCGGCTCCCGCAACGGATGCAACCCTTCGCCCGGATTCCTTATCAGGCGTTGGGGTAGAAGTTGCGGACCCAGCGATGGGCCTTGAGCCTGCGGACCTGATCCTCGGGCAGACCCTCGCCATCGCCGACGGCCATGTTCCGCTCGACGTTTCGGACGGAGCGCATCCCCGGAATCACGGTTGAGACCGCCGGGTTCGAGAGGATGTAACGGAGCGCGATCTCCGCCATCGCATCCTCCGTGGCGCCAAGCTCGGAGACGATGGCCCGCACCCGCTCCTGGACTTCCCGCTTCCTGTCATCCTTGAAGTATTCGTTGCGGAAATCCCCATCCTCGAACTCGGTATCGGGGGTGATCGTGCCGGTCAAAGCGCCCTCGTCGAATGGCACCCGCACGATGACGCCGACGTTGTGAGTCTGACAGAAGGGCAGAAGCTCGTCCTCTGGACTCTGGTCGAAGATGTTGTAGATGACCTGCACCGTATCCACCAGGCCACTCTGGATGAGCCGCAGCGCGTTCTCCGGCTGATGGTCGTTTATGGAGACGCCGAAGTTCCGGATCTTACCTTCCTGCTTCAACTCTTCGACGGCCTCCCGCCAACTTCCATCCCCGACCCACCCGTCCTGCCATACGTGAAACTGCTGCACGTCCAGAGTGTCCACGCCGAGGTTCTTCAGGCTCTCTTCCGTGCATTCGCGCACGTAGTCTCCGGGGAACGCTTCATCCGGGCTCAGACCCTCGGGCGCGGGCCAGACGCGGTTCTTCGGCGGGATCTTGGTTGCGACGCGGATGGTCTCCGTCCGGTCCCTTATAACCTGCCCAACGAGCCGCTCGCTGTGGCCGTCTCCGTAGGCGAGAGCTGTGTCTATGAAGGTCAAGCCGAGGTCAATGGCCCGGTTGAGGGCCTTCAGAGACTCGTCATCCTCGGCGCCGAGCCAGGCGTCCTTGCCGATGCCCCACGCCCCGTAGCCTATCTCCGAAACTTCGAGGCCGGTGTTGCCGAGCTGTCTATGGTTCATGGTTACCCTTCGTTCGCGGAACTTGCGACCGTTTATGGTAGCACCTCCGTGGGGAAGCTCCGGCACGCGGCGTTCATGCGGCGAGGGTAAACTGTGGGTGATCGAAACTCTGGGGAGATTAGTCTTGCGAATCCTGGATGAAAAGCGGCAGGCGCTGGTCGAGCGCGAGAGGAAGCTCCTGCATGGGCTCGTGGAGTTCCTGACGAACTTCGGGGCGCCGGGCGAGGACGCGGAGTTGGTTCGGCGGGCGCTGATGGACGTGGACGAGCTTTTCTTGCTCGTGATCGTGGGCGAATTCAACTCGGGCAAGAGCGCGTTCATCAATGCCCTGCTCGGGGCCGATGTCTCCGAGGAGGGCGTCACGCCGACGACGGATAGGATCACGGTTCTGCGTCACGGCCCGGAACCAACCTCCCGTGAACGGCGCGAGGGCGTTGTGGAACGTGAGTACCCGAACGACTTCCTGCGCGAGGTCTCCATCGTGGATACTCCGGGCACCAACGCCATCATCCGCGAGCATGAAGAACTATCGCGGGGGTTCGTTCCACGCTCGGATCTCGTCTTGTTCGTCACTTCAGCCGAGCGTCCATTGACGGAGAGCGAGCGCGGTTACCTGGAGTTGATCCGGAACTGGGGCAAGAAGATAGTCCTGATCGTCAACAAAGCCGACCTCCTGAGCGGCGAGGCGAACGCGGAGAAGGTGCGCTCCTTCGTGTCGGACGGTCTGAGATCCACGCTCGGCCTCTCACCCCCGATGTTCTTCGTCTCATCCACCCTGGCCCGCAAAGCAAAGCAGGCGTCCAGCGAGATGGAGAAGAACGCTTTGCTCCCGGCGAGCGGCTTTGCCGAACTGGAACGCTACGTCTCGGACGTGCTCGATGAGGAGGGACGGGTGCGTATCAAGCTGGAGAGTCCGCTCGGCGTCGTGGAGGAACTGGCGCGGCGTTACCGGCGAACCGTCGGGGAGCGATTGGGTTTGCTGGAGGATGACTTTCGGACGGCTGAGAACGTGGAGGCGCAGCTTGGGGCTTTCGTGGAGGATTTGCGGCGGGACTTCGAGGCGCGGATGGCGGAGATAGAGAACGCGGTGCGCGCGATGAACGAGCGAGGCGACGCCTGGTTCGAGGAGAACATCCGGCTCGGCCGTTTCCGAGAGCTTTTGCGGCGCGAGAAGGTGGAGGAGCGGTTCCGTGATGAGGTCGTCGGGGACACGGAGGAAGTCATAGACGGGCGGGTCGAGGAGCTGGTGGATTGGATCGTTGACCGCAACCTCCGTCAGTGGCGGTCCATCGTTGACTACGTGGACCGCAGGCGGCAGGCTGGCTACGACGAGCATCTCATCGGCGAGGTCGGCGACAACTTCGAGTACAACCGGGGCCGGGTCATCCGCTCCGTCGGCAAGACCGCATCTGAGGTCGTCCGCGACTACGACCGGGAGCACGAGGCGGAGAAGATAGCCCTCTCCCTCCAGGGCGCCGTCGCCCGGACGGCGGCGACCGGGATCGGGGCCGTCGGCATCGGCACGGTAGTCGTCGCGCTCGCCACGACGCGCTTCCTTGACGCGACGGGCATCGTGGCAGCCGCGATCATCGCTGGCTACGGCCTATTTATCCTCCCCAACCGCCGCCGCAAGGCCCGCCGGGAGTTCCGCGAGAAGACCGACGCCCTCAGAGAACGCCTCAGCGAGGTCGTCAGGCGGCAGTTCGAGTCGGAGCTGAACCGCTCCGTCGAACGGATGCGCGAGGCCATCGCCCCATACACCCGCTTCGTGCGCGTCGAGCACGCCCGCATGAGCGAAGCTCGCCAGACCCTCGATAGCATCCACGAAGAGACGGCCTTGCTGCGGACGGAGATCGGGGCTCCTGACTTGTAGCGCGGGAGTCAGAAGATCGGGAGTCGGGATAGTTCTTCGCCCGGATTCCACATGGACTCAATCCTGGCAGCCTGGGATATAGACTGGCGGGGCAGATCAAACGGAATGGAGATATATGGTGGATCGTGGTATCAAAGAGCGTAAGCTGATGGCCTTGATGGTGAACGACCTGGGCATCGTGGACATCTCGGAGGTGGAGATGGTCCAGATGGAGCAGGAAGTACACAGCCTCCCTGAAGAAGAGTTGGACCGGACGCTCGCCTCGCGCCTGGAAATCCCCTACCCCGTGGATGGAGAGGCGTTGGACCTCGCGTTATCCCGCGTCGAGGAGCCAGAGCGGCCTTCGGCTGGAGAGTCCGGCGGTTTCACCGGCGCGCCTGACATGAGCCACGAGCCGCGCCCCGAAGAG
>Ga0136616_10002343_pt1 | contig 10035 bp, 10 predicted proteins | sample AntDrymUQ2992106_2_FD_106648 | JGI IMG/M metagenome (GOLD analysis project Ga0136616, IMG submission 106648) | Polar desert sand microbial communities from Dry Valleys, Antarctica - metaG UQ299 (21.06) | ecosystem: Environmental > Terrestrial > Soil > Desert | place: Antarctica: Dry Valley... | reverse complement strand
GGCTTCTGCCACGTGCTCGAATACCATGGTTGTAACTATGACAGGGGGCTACGACACTCTTGCCTTTGAAAGGGGCCGGACAAGAATTGATTTCGAGCTTTTCGGGAACCCGGTTCGCCTCGCCACCACAGCATCGCCGCAGGGGCTGAGTGGGAATCCATGCAACCCGCGAAGCCCCGGATCGAGGTACCTCCCGCGCTGACGTGGCTCGTGGACGAGCGAGGCGGTCGACAGTGGCTGGAGGCCCTACCATCTCTTGTATCCGAATGCTTGGCGCGCTGGCAGCTTCACATCGGTAACCCCCTCCAAGGAAACGTCTCCTTCGTCGCGCGTGCGATCACCGCGGGCGGTTCAGAAGTGATACTCAAGATTGGCTTCCCCCACCCGGACTCCCAGCACGAATCGGCCGCGCTCGCGCACTGGGACGGTCGGGGAGCCGTGCGGATGATCGACTACGACTCGGAACGGCGTGCTTTGTTGCTCGCACGATGTGCCCCCGGAAACAATCTGTCGGACGAGCCCGAGGATACTGCCACCGAAGCAATCGCCGGAGTGCTGGAGGGCCTGTGGGAGACACCCGGCCCAAGCGAGCCCTTCCAAACGCTATCGAGCGCGGCTCGGATCTGGTCCGAAGATCTGAGCGCGGCCTACGAGCGAGCAGAGCATCCGTTTGAGCTGGAGATATTCGAGGAAGCGATCGCGTTCATGGCGACGGAGCGCCCTCCTCGCCGCGACGACGTCGTCCTGCATCAGGATCTTCACGGAGGCAACGTCTTACGACGTGACGATGGCTGGGTGGCGATCGACCCGAAGCCTCTCGTGGGGGAGCGGGCATTCGACTTGACGTCGTATGTGCGAGACCGCCGGGACGAACTGGCGTCGGATCCAGACGCCGAGAAGATCGTTCGCAAGAGGCTGGACCGTCTCTGTCGGAGACTAGACGTGGACCGAGAGCGGGCGCGCGGATGGGCACTGGCCCATGCACTCGCTTGGGGGTTCGACGACGGCGGCGACTTCTATCCGGACCACGTCCTGGCCGCCCGCCTCATAGCCCGTTGTTAGGGCCGTGGAGTAGGTACCGCTCACAGCCACGGGGGCCTTGTTATGCCGCGATAGCCGGCCACAACCTGAAGCCCCCCCAGGCCCCCTTCATCGAGCAACGCCCGCAGCGCATGGCGGCGTGACAGCGCCCGCACCGCATTGGCTCCCTGCCCGGCTGCGAGAGCAGCTGCATGAGAGTCCCGCAGCCGTCGGTCGAGCTCTGCTGCTCCCAAAGCCCGCAGCACTTGTGCTTGCGGCATCGGGCCAGAGACCTTGAGCCCGACTTCCCGCAAGGCAAAGCCGATCGTGACCCAGTTGACGTGGGCGGTGATGTCGCGCTCGCCCGCAGCGGCCAGCAGGTCGGTGCTCGGCCCCGCACCCGAGTAGGAGACCAGCGTCTGCCGCCCCGGCCCCTCGTAGCCGTAGTCGATGAAGCCCACGACGCCCCGCTCGACCAAGCCGGCCATGTTGATCGCCATCTGGATCGCATCGAGCCCCACCTCGCAGCGCTCGCTGTTTCCGAGATGATCTCCGAAAGACTCGAGCTCGGGCCTCGAAATAGTGCCCGGGATCTCTTCCAAGCTCTCATCGACGTAGATCTCGCGCACCACTCCGCCGACGCGCTCGATCACGTGAACCGGCAGGTTGTCGAGCACCTCCACGGCGAGTACCAAGTGTGCCGAGCCGGGCGCGATCTCGTCGAGCGATCGGCTCCAGCTCACACTTGTGAAGTGGGACAGGCGTCGGCGCTGCCGGCGTTCGACCTCCTCGACTCGCTCCACCAGCCGATAGGAGAATGGAACAGTTGTCGCCTCCAGGATCGCGGCGGCGAAGCCGCCCTCGCCGCCCCCGATCTCGACGACGTGGAAGGGGTCGGGACGACCGCACGACTTCCACACCTGTTCCAGGCCCCGGGACCACAGCTGCCCGAAGGACGGGTCCAGCTCCGCCGAGGTCATGAAATGGCCGGCCCGGCCCGTACGCACCGCGCCCGAGGTGTAGTAGCCGTGCTCCGGATGATAGAGAGCGAGCTCCATGAAGTCCCGAAAGCTCAGGGGGCCACGCTCGGCGATCGCCCGCTTGAGAGCTCTCTTCAGACTGAGCCCCACTCTTCAGCGGGGCTGGCTCTGCACACGGCGCAGACCACGATTCGGGCTAGGCCCCCTTCCTGGGAGCCGCCCTGGGCACCTTGGCCTGGGCCTTGAGTGCCGCCACCCGCATCTGCTCGTACCAGGCCCGCTTGTCGGCGTAGGTGTGAACGTTTTCCAGCGCGGCCTCGCTCACTCGCACGACATCCTGGTGGCGGGCCCGGTCTCCGTAGAGCGCGATCAGCCGGTCATAGGGGCCGGTGGCGTCGAAGTCTGCCGCCACGGCCTCCTCGTAGAGCGCACAGGCCCCCTCGGGATCGCCGATCTGCTCCAGATTCTGGCCCCGCTGGAACTTCCTGACAATATCCTGAGGCTCCATACGGGCCATGCAAACACACACGAAGGGCTGGGCAATGCGGTGGAGGAAGCGGACCGAGAACCGCTGCCCACAAGAAGCCGTGGGTAGAGGCGGACCGCGGACGTTAGCCACCGCCGAGCTTGCGGGAGTCGGGGCCGGGCGCCGGGCGAGCGGGCCGCAGGGCCTATCCTTCAGACGACGGATCGTCAATCGTTACCGACCACTAGTAAGGGAGTGGCGCCATGGCGCTCGGCTACTCGGGAGACCTCTACATCCTCGCCTTCGACCACCGGGGTTCGTTCCAGAAGAAGATGTTCGGCATAGAGGGAGATCCAACTGCCGAGCAGACCGAAACCATCACAGACGCCAAGCGGGTGATCTTTGAAGGCTTTCTCACCGCCCTCGGCGAGGGAGCGCCGCGCGACGCCGGCGGGCTCTTGGTCGACGAGCAGTTCGGCGCTGACGTCGCCAAGGAGGCTCACAAGGAGAGCCTGCTCCTGGCGATGCCGGTCGAGAAAAGCGGGCAGGACGAGTTCGACTTCGACCACGGCGACGACTTCGGGGCTCATATCGAGGAGTTCGACCCCGCCTTCTCCAAGGTGCTCGTGCGCTACAACCCCGAGGCCGGCCGGGAGATGGCCGACATGAACCGGCGTCAGTCGGAGCGTCTCAAGAGGCTCTCGGACTGGCTCCACGACAACGACCGCAAGTTCTTGTTCGAGCTGCTGGTGCCGGCGACCGAAGATCAGATGCAGACAGCGGGCGGCGACTCCGACCGCTACGACCAAGAGCTCCGCCCCAAGCTCATGCTTGCCGCGATTCGGGAGCTGCTGGCGCAGGGGATCGAGCCCGACATCTGGAAGATCGAAGGCCTCGACAAGCGCGAGGACTGCGAGGCGATCTCAGAGCTGGTGCGCTCGGACGGTCGCTCGGGAGTGGTCTGCGTGGTACTGGGACGAGGCGCCGACGACGCCGCGGTCGACCACTGGCTCCGGCAAGGGGCGGGAGTTCCGGGCTACGTCGGTTTCGCCATTGGGCGCACGATCTGGTGGGACGCGCTCAAGGGCTATCTCTCCGGAGACCTCTCCCGTGAGGACGCCGCCGCGCAGGTCTCCACCAACTACCGGCGCTTCATCGCGACCTACCAGAGCTGAGTCTCAAGAGGCTTGCCCCGGCTCTCCTGGGGCTTGCGCTGATGGCGGCGGCGCCGACACCGCAACTCGCGGCCCAGACCGGGGATGATCGCGGCGCCATTCAAGAGCTGTTAGACGAGCACGCCGCGGCGTACCTCGAGGGCCAGGAAGGCCCCTTCCTGGAGGGGCTTTCGACGGACTCACCCGCATTCCGGGCCCGCCGGCGTGACTTCCTCGCCTGGAGTCGGACCGTGCCGTTCGCCTCCTACGAGCTCGAGGCCGATTGGGAGCGCGCGGGCAACCTCGCCCGGGCCCCGGACCGTGCTCGCTATCGAGGGGCGGAGGACGTAGTCATCGCACTGGTCGAGGAGCGGTACCGCATCGAGGGATTCGATGAGCGAGCGGCAGTAGAGGAGTATTACTTGACGTTTGTGAAGCGCTCGGGAGTGTGGCGCATAGCCGATGATTCGGACCTCGAGGAGCTCGGCCTCTTCTCGGTGCGCCACCTGTGGGATTTCGGGCCTGTGGAGTTGCAGGAGGGCGACCATTTCTCGCTGATGCGCCATCCCTGTGGGGTGGAGGGGCTCACCTGCGTCGAGCTGCCTGCGAACCTGCTGGCGACCGCCGAGCAGGCGCTCGCGCAAGTCGATCGGGGATGGAGCGTGCCGTGGCGTCATAGGGTGCTGATCTATGTGCCGGCGTCGGCCGATGAGCTCGCCCGCATGATCCAGGCGACCTTCCCCCTGGACAACTTCGTCGCCTTCGCCTACTCGACCTACGAGGCCGGCGACGGCTACGACCTCACCGGCTACCGCATCATGCTGAACTGGGAGCAGATCCAGGGGCGCGACGACGCCTACCTGCGCTCGGTCCTCGCCCACGAGTTGCTCCACATCGCCACCCGGCCGGTGACCGGGCCGTTCGTGCCGACCTTCGTCGAGGAGGGCCTTGCCGAGCACGTCGCTCAGGCCGAAAACTCGGCCCGGTTGTCGTTTCTCGAGGACGAGGTCGCGGCCGGGCGCTTCGATGGGGAGCTGCCGCGCGATTTCGAGTTCTTGACCGGGGACGGCACCGACATCTACCGCAGTTATCAGGAGGGGCTCGCTGCTGCCGACTTCTTCGCCGAGCGCTTCGGCGAACGGCGTCTGGCCCGCTTCTACCTTCGCCTCGGACGGGTTGAGTTCGCCCCGGGAACCTCCGCCTACCATGTGGGCCGGGCGCTCGAGCGTACCGTTGGAAGCAATTACGACAACTTCGAGCGGGCGTGGGCGGATAGCATCGTCGACTGACATGAGCGCCCACCTAGGACCAGACGGCAACAAGGACGGCTTCGCCCTCGCCAAGGAGGCGCAGGCCACGGGCGCGGTTGCGCTCCTCGTCGAGGGCACGGCGCGCGACCTCTCCTTCGTCCCGTCTGCCGAGGCGCGAACAGAGGTTGTCACCGCTACTGAGGAGCTCGGCCGCGAGATCGTGCGACACTCGGCAGCACACGTTCTGGCCCAGGCGGTGCTGCGCCTTTACCCCGGGACCAAGTACGCCATAGGCCCCCCCATCGCCGAGGGCTTCTACTACGATTTCGAGATCGAACAGCCTTTCACTCCCGAGGACCTCGAGGCGATCGAGGCCGAGATGCGGGTGATCGTCAAGCACAACCAGCGCTTCGAGCGCTCAGAAGTGAGCCGGGAGGAGGCGCTCGAGGCGTTCTCGGACCAGCCCTACAAGCTCGAGATCATCGCGGGAGTGGCCGACGGTGCCGACGCGCTCGAGCAGCAGGGGGCCGAGGGCGAGATCCTCTCGATCTACCGCAACCTTGACCCCTCGAGCGGAGAGGTCTCGTTTACCGATCTGTGCCGCGGCCCCCACCTGCCCGGCACCGGACGCATCAAGGCGTTCAAGCTCATGCGTTCGGCGGGCGCCTACTGGCGCGGCGACGAGAGCCGGCCGATGCTCCAGCGCATCTACGGGACCGCGTGGGAGTCGAAGGACGCGCTGGCCGCCCACCTTCACCGACTCGAGGAGGCGGAACGGCGCGACCACCGCCGCCTTGGGCGCGAGCTCGAGCTGTACTCGTGGGAGGACGAGGTCGGGCCCGGCCTGGCGCTGTGGCACCCGAACGGTGCCATCGTTCGCAACGAGCTCGAGGACCTCTCCCGCAAGATGCACGTCGAGCGCGGCTACCAGCCCGTCTACACCCCCCACATCGGCAAGTCCACGCTGTGGGAGACCTCGGGGCATCTCGATTTCTTTAGGGAGAACATGTTCCCGCCCATGACCCTGGAGGGGGCCGAGTACTTCGCCAAGCCCATGAACTGCCCCTTCCACTTACTCATTTACCGATCGCGCACCCGCTCCTATCGCGAACTGCCGGTGCGCCTCTCAGAGCTCGGTACCGTCTATCGCTACGAGCGCTCCGGCACGGTACACGGCCTCTTGCGCGTGCGGGGTCTGACCCAGGACGATGCCCACATCTTCTGCCGTCAGGACCAGGTGATCGAAGAGGTGTTGGCCGCAATCGACTTTCTGAAAGCTCTCTATCAGACCGTGGGCCTGGGGCCCGACGAGGTCCACTTCTCGACCCAGCCGGACAAGGCGGTCGGCTCCCAACAGCAATGGGACCAGGCACAGGAGGCCATAGTCCAGGGACTCGACAAGGCGGGTCTCGACTACAAAGTGGCCGAGGGCGAGGGCGCGTTCTACGGTCCCAAGATCGACGTGCACGTGCGCGACGCGATTGGACGGCTGTGGCAGATGTGCACGATCCAGGTCGACTTCCAAATGCCAGATCGTTTCGATCTCTCCTATGTGTCGGAGACGGGGGAGCGGGTGCGCCCGGTGATGATCCATCGCGCCCTGTTCGGCGCCATCGAGCGCTTCGTAGGTGTTCTCGTCGAGCACTTCGCCGGCGCCTTTCCGACCTGGCTGGCGCCGGTGCAGGCGGTCCTGATCCCAATCGCAGATCGCCACGCGGGCCACTGCGGGATGCTCGCAGAAAGGCTCAGGGCCACCGGTGCCCGTGCCAACGTGGACGACTCATCGGACACGCTCGGCGCCAAGATCAGACGGCATCAGCTCAAAAAGGTCCCCTATATGCTCGTGGTCGGCGACGACGAGGTGGCGTCGGGAACGGTTGCGGTTAGGCCGCGCTCCGGGACCGAGCGGCGCGGCGTGCCGTTCGAGGACTTCGCTTCGAGTCTGAGCCACGAGATCGCCGAGCGGGTACTCGAGCCCTCGTTCTAGTGGAGCGGCTGTGGAGCCCGTGGCGCATGGAATACATGACGCAGAGCTCTGAGGATTCGAAGGGTTCCGGCGGCTGCATCTTCTGTGACCACCTTGCAGAGAGTGACGACGAGGGAGCCAACATCGTTTATCGGGGGCGCCAAGCGTTCGTCATCCTGAATGCCTTCCCCTACAACAGCGGGCACCTCATGGTCGCCCCCCTCAGACATGCCGCCGATCTCCATGAGCTTTCGGCTGAAGAGCGCCACGAGCTCATGGATCTCACCACCGAGGCGATTGAGATCGTGCGCGCCGCCATGCGTCCGGAGGGTTTCAACGTCGGGGTCAACCTCGGCGAGGTCGCGGGGGCCGGCGTCCCCGGCCATGTTCACCTTCACGTTGTCCCGCGCTGGGGTGGGGACACGAACTTCATGCCGGTGATGGGGGAGACGAAGGTGCTGCCGGAGATGCTGGCCGACACCGCAGCCAAGCTGCGGCCGGGCTTCGCAGCGCTGTAGGGGGCCGCGGGCCGGGCGACCTTACTGCCTTAGTGCAATCTTGCATACCTCTATCTCTAGAACGTCCTTCCACCTCTTTGGGTCATCTCCAAATTCTTGGCCGCCCTGAAGCACGTCGTCGCTGAGGCGGCTGGAGAGGCTCCTTCACCGAGTTTCGCGGAGAGTACCGATTCGGTACACGCGCTCGTCTGGAGCGCGATTTATTACGTCGACCGGCGCCCTCCTACATCGGTCGGGTCGCCGTGATCAGCCACGCCGCCGATCCGAAGACGACACCATCCCCCGTGTCGTGCGCAGACATCGTTTCTCGGAGGGCGATCAGCGCCGAGGCGGCCTCGGGTTCGTCCAACCCTTGCAACATGCCCCTGACCGCTCCCGTGCTGCTGATGAAACGAAAAGCGTCTTCGCCGTCCTTTCCAGCCCAGATGGGGAGTTCGAGGCTCTCAAACGTGATGTCCTCAAACCCCGCGGATTCCAGAACGTCACGCATCCCGTCGGCATCGGCACACCCGAAAGGCCCCGGAGCTCCCGCCGGGGGAGCGGGCAGGTCCCGGCCCCCGGAGAGCGCGGCCCGAATCTCCTGCAGCCACTCGTTCTTGCCGAGCTCCTGCCAACTGATCAGGACCATTCGCCCTCCCCGCTTTATTGCGCTGGCGATGTTGCTCATTGCCGCAGCCCGATCTGCGAAGAACATTGCCCCGAACCGGCTGATGGCGACGTCGAACGCATTGCTCTCGAAGGGATGAACCTGCGCATCGCCTCTCACGAAGATTGCGTTCGTTATCCCCTCAGCTGCCGCCAATGCCCGGGCGCGCTCGAGCATCAAGGTCGAAAGGTCTATGCCGAGAGCCGAGCCTCGATCGGCGGCGCTTGCTGCAATCCTCGTCGACACTCCGTTGCCGCACCCGATGTCCAGGACCCGATAGCTGGATTCGATCGCCGCGGCATCGTCCAAATAGATCTGGTAGGCGCGGGCGGAACGGTCGTAATGCTGCCATTCCCGCGCCCAGTACTCGCCCTCATCGCCGTCCCAGGCGCGAGCCATCTCGGCGTTGGCTATGGTTGCGGTCAATGGGTCCTCCCTCACCGGGATCTGCTGTATAGTCCCATATGGACTAAGTAATACTCCCGAAGGGACTATGATGTCAACCCCAACCCAACTTACCGCCACTTCCTACGCCCTGCTCGGCCTCCTCGCGGTCAAGCCTTGGACCGCTTACGAGCTGGCACAGCAGATGGATCGCACTCTCAGCCGTTTCTGGCCGCGAGCGAGGAGCAAACTGTACGAAGAGCCGAAGAAGCTCGAGGCGCTCGGACTGGCCCGCTCGAGCATGGGCACGGTCGGCAAGCGGAGACGGACGACCTACACCATCACACCCAGAGGGCGGCGGGCACTGGCAGACTGGCTCGCGCGCCCAGGCGAGGGACCCGTCCTGGAGTGCGAGCTGCTCCTCAAGATCTTCTTCGCAGACAGCACCTCAACTGCGGAGGTGCGCAAGAGGATCGTGGAACTTCGGGACTGGGGCCAGCAGTTCACAGAGACCAACATTCAGGTCGGGCGCGCTTACATGAAAGGAGAGGGGGCTTTCCCGGAACGGTCTGCGATCAACCAGCTGGTGGGCACGTTCATCGACGATTTCCTGGAGATGGTAGACCGTTGGGCCGAGTGGGCAACGGACCTGACGGCGAGGTGGCCGGACGATCCGAAGCGAGCCGAGCCGGACTGGCCCGCGATGGAGGCAGTGGTGCAGCGTGGCCTTGACCGATCCTCTCGCTGGAACGCCGGTTACCGAGGCCGGCCGGTTCCCCCGGAGGGCTAGGAGCGCGGCTGTGTGTCCGACCTGCCCTGTTTCGGCGCGCCCGAGCTCGGAGGGAGTATCGCGCGCAACGCATGACGCAGCATCCGAAGAATGAGGTCAACCGATGGGAGCTGTGTGCAAACAACATCAAAGCAGAAGAATCGCTGGCGGTGGATCAACCCGGTCGTGCGTATTGGTGCGACGCTACAAGTTGTGCTCGTCGTCGTACAAGCTTCGCTGGCCGGCCTTTCGCTTACCGGCTCTCCCGAAGCGTTGGAATGGCACCAGAGGATTGGGGTAGAAGGGATCACATCTTTCGCGTTGATCGTGCTGCTGCTGGCCGTCCTGAACTGGCGTCCCGGGCATGGACCGGCGTGGCCGGCGCTTGTGGCCCTAGTGGCGCTGCTGGGGTTGCTCCTGCAAATCGAGACCGGCTTCGCGCGCACGCTGGGCGTGCACCTACCGACGGGCGTGCTGATCTTCGGAGCAAACCTTGTGATCGCCTTGAAGCTGCGTCGCTCAAGAGCCTCTTGAGTTGGTGGGACGATGCGAATGAGTGTGGGGTCGCCCGGTTATCAGGTTTTCGATGCTGTGGCCCATTCCTGGAGCAACGGGCGCGGTTACAGGTTCGGCTTCCGAGCACTCGGGGCCTCAAGGTACTCAAACACGCGTTGCGCGCGCCTGAGTACCGTTTTCGTATCTGAGAGCGCGCAGCGCGCGTTTCACTACGCGGCCCGGCCCCCGCACGCGGCCCCCGGCCGGCCCTCAGGCGTGCGCCTCGGCCCTCGCCTTCTCCACGATCCTGTTCGCCAACTCGTGGGGCACGTCCTGATAGTGCGAGAAGCTCCACGAGAACGCTCCCTTGCCCCCGGTGATCGAACG
>Ga0136616_10002342_pt1 | contig 10036 bp, 9 predicted proteins | sample AntDrymUQ2992106_2_FD_106648 | JGI IMG/M metagenome (GOLD analysis project Ga0136616, IMG submission 106648) | Polar desert sand microbial communities from Dry Valleys, Antarctica - metaG UQ299 (21.06) | ecosystem: Environmental > Terrestrial > Soil > Desert | place: Antarctica: Dry Valley... | reverse complement strand
GCGGTCTGCGCTCATGAGTGATCATCCTTGAGCAGTGCCGCCAGCCGGCGTACGGCGCGATGCTGAAGGGCCTTGATCGCTCCGTCATTCTTGCCCATGATGTCCGCCGTCTCGGCGACAGACAGACCCTGCAGGAAGCGCAGCACGATGCATTCCTGCTGCTCAGAGCCGAGTTGCTTGACGCACCGCAGCAAGCGCCGCGACTCCAGGTGTTCCAGTACGGCGTTCTCCGGCCCCTCCTGCACCTGGCTCGCGTCGTCGATCTCGCCGGTGACCACCTCGAGCCGGTAGCGACTGGACTTCACGTGGTCGAAGATGATGTTGCGCGCGATGGTGACGAGCCACGCCCCGAGGTCGCGACCGCGATAGCTGAACGAGTCCAACCGTCGCAATGCCCGGACGAATGTCTCGCTGGTGAAGTCCTCGGCCTGCGGCCGGTCACCGATGCGGTAGTAGACGTAGCGGTACACCACATCGACGTAGCGGTCGTAGATCTGTGCGAACGCGTCGGTGTCCCCGCCTTGCGCACGCTGCACAAGCGCCCATGCGTCCACACCCGTGTCCCCGGTCGTCGGCGGTACGACGACGGCCCCCCCGGTCGTCGGCCCGTCAATCTCGGACTCGGTCAAGGCCGGTGCGGGTCCGGTTGTCTGACCGGCCTGACCCTCGCCGGTCACCCGCGGGCGCGGCGTGTCCGCGCCGGTGGAGCTGCTGCCGGGGGACGCCACCACACGCGGTGCGTCCGCTCCGGTCACGTGCACCTTTCCTCTAGATATCCCGACATTACGGACTGTAACTAACCGCTTACCTCATATGGTGACGTTTCTCCGCCGCGGCGTCCATGCCTAGTCTTCGCATCAGCATGCCGCAACAGTTTGCCCCGCCCCTGAAGGGAGTGTGATGGGACAGCACACCGCCGTGCTGCCACCGGGCGGCTCCGCCCTGCACAACCTGGCCGATCTGGTCACCCGGGCAGCAACGCGGCACGCCGCCCGGTGCGCCTTTGTCGCCGGCGCCGAGCGCTCCACCTGGGCCGACTTCGATGAAGCGGTGTCCCAGCGGGCCGGCGCACTGGCCGGGCTCGGGCTGCTTCCCGGCGAGCGGGTGGCGCTCATGCTCCCGAACACGCCGGACTTCCCGTTGCACTACTTCGCGGCACTCCGCGCACAGCTCGTCGTTGTACCGGTCAACACCGGGTACACCGCGCCCGAACTGAGGCACGTCCTCGGCGACTCCGGCGCGGCAGCGCTGATCACCGACGACGCCGGGTCACGGACTGTCGCGGCGATCCGGGCTGAACTCACCGAGCTGCGCCACGTCCTGTCACCCGATGCGCTGACAACCGACGGTGACGCGCCGCCGCCTGGCCGCGGTGGGGAGGACCTGGCCGTCCTGATCTACACCAGCGGCACGAGCGGGCGGCCCAAGGGGGCGATGCTGAGCCACCGCGCGATGCTGGCGAACCTCGAGCAGTTGGGCGCCATCGAGCCGGCGCCGGTGACCGAACGCGACATCGTGCTGCTCGTGCTGCCGCTGTTCCACATCTACGGGCTCAACGTGGGGCTGGGCATGCAGGCCTGGGCGGGAGCGACGGGCGTGCTCGTCGAGCGGTTCGATCCGCAGGGGTGCCTGCGGTTGATGGCGGCCGAGCGAGTCAGCACGTTGGTCGGCGTTCCGCCCATGTACGTGGTCTGGAGCCGTGCCGATCCGGGGGACCTGCGGCGCGGATTCGCCGACGTCCGGGTCGCCCTGTCCGGTGCGGCCCCGCTGCCCGTCGGTGCGCTCGCCGCGATCCGCGACCTCACCGGGGTGGGTGTGTACGAGGGGTACGGCCTGACCGAGACGGCCCCCGTTCTGACCAGCACCCTCGTCGGCGGCCGGTCGAAGCCCGGCTCGATCGGGCGGCCGGTCCCTGGGGTGGAACTCGCGCTCTGGGACGACGACGGGCAGCCGGTGGATCTGGACGACGGCGAGGACACCGGGCAGATCGCGGTCCGCGGGCCGAACGTCTTTGCCGGCTACTGGCCGGACGGACACGACGGGCCGGACTCCGACGGGTGGCTGGCGACCGGCGACATCGGCTTCCTGGACGACGAGGGTGACCTCCACCTGATCGACCGGCGCGGGGACCTGATCCTGGTCAGTGGTTTCAACGTGTACCCGCAGGAGGTCGAGGCGGTGCTGCTGGCCCACCCGGGCGTCCGCGACGTTGCCGTGGTCGGTACCCCCGACGAGCTGACCGGTGAGGCCGTGCGCGCCATCGTCGTACCGGAGCCGGCTGCCGATCCGAGCGCGGACGAGCTCATCGAGCACAGCAGGCGCTCACTGGCCCGTTTCAAGTGCCCGTCGGCCGTGACGTTCGTCCCAGCGTTGCCGCATTCGGTCACCGGGAAGGTCAGCCGCTCCCGGCTGCGCGAGTTGGGGTTTGGCTAGCATGAGCGAGCCCGGCGAGCGAGCACGCGGGCAGGGCAGGCATGCGGTGACCCTGCTCACCCGGACCGGCTGCCACCTGTGCGAGCAGGCGAGGTTGCCGCTGGCGGCGATCTGCGCGGAGACCGGCGCCGAGCTGCGCGAGATCGACGTCGACACCGACAACGACCTGCGAGCCGAGTACGGCGATCGGGTTCCGGTGTTCCTGGTCGACGGGCGGGAACACGGGTACTGGCGGGTCGAGCCGGAGCGGCTGCGCGCCGCGCTGACGGGCTGAGCTGGCCAGGCCGAGCGACTTTGTTCCTGCGTTCACAAGCGGCTACCGTGGGTGCTGATATCACAGTCAGCCGTGGGGCTCGCAATGGCCCTGGACACGCTGCGCTGGGGTACCCGTCCCGTCTGAAGTCTGGAGCGCAGTGTCCGAAGGCCGAGCCGTCCCCGAGGCGACCGTTGCCCGGCTCGCGGTCTACCTGCGTGTGCTCAGCACGATGTCCGACGGCGGCGTGCTCACGGTGTCGTCCGAGGCGCTGGCGGACGCGGCCGGAGTCAACTCGGCCAAGCTGCGCAAGGACTTGTCCTACCTCGGCTCGATAGGCACCCGCGGCGTCGGCTATCTCGTCGAGGTGCTTCGCGAACGTATCAGCACGTGCCTCGGCGTCTCCGAACATCGTGCGGTCGTGCTGGTGGGGATCGGGAACCTTGGCCACGCGCTCGCCGGCTACGGCGGCTTCCGATCGCGCGGCTTCCGGATCGCCGGGTTGTTCGACGCCGATCCCAACCGGGTGGGCGAGGACATCTGCGGACTGCGGGTCCGTGGCATGGCCGACATGCAAGCCGTCGTGACGCGCGAATCCGTATCGATCGGCGTGATCGCGACTCCGGCCGAGGCCGCGCAGGAGGTCTGTGACCGTCTGGTCGCCGCCGGGGTGACGAGCATCCTCAACTTCGCGCCCGCGGTTCTGGTAGTGCCCGACAACGTCGACGTACGCAAGGTGGACCTGGCCGTCGAACTGCAGATCCTGTCCTTCCACGAGCAGCGCAAGGCCGCCGGTCTGACGGTGGTTCTGTGAGGGAGCGCAGCGAGCGAACCAATGGGGACAGCGTGCCGCGAACGCGGCTCACCGAGCGCAGCGAGGTGTGCAAGTGAGTTTGCTCATCGTCGGGATGTCGCACCGGACCGCGCCGGTGGCGCTGTTGGAGCGGACGAGTTTCGGCCGTCCGGAGGTGGCCAAGGCGCTGCACGAGCTGCTCGACGGCGAGCACGTCGACGAGGCCTTGCTGTTGTCCACGTGCAACCGGATCGAGGTCGTCGCCGAGGTCGAGCGCTTCCACGGCGGCGTGAACGACATCAGCGCCCTGCTCGCCCGGCAGAGCGGGCGGCAGGCCGGCGAGCTGAGCGCGCACCTGTACGTGCACTACGAGGACGCTGCTGTCGCGCACCTGTTCTCGGTGGCTGCTGGCCTGGACTCGATGGTCGTCGGCGAGTCGCAGGTCCTCGGCCAGCTGCGTTCGGCGTACGCGCTGGCACGTGCGGAGTCGGCGGTCGGCCGCGTGCTGCACGAGCTGAGCCAGCAGGCGTTGCGCGTCGGCAAGCGGGTGCACACCGACACCGGGATCGACCGTGTGGGCGCCTCGGTCGTCGCCGTCGCCCTGGACGTGGCGGCACGCGTGCTGGGGGAGGACCTGACCGGACGCCGCGCGCTGGTCGTGGGCGCCGGCGCCATGGGCGCCCTGGCCGGTACGACGATGCGCCGCCGCGGCCTCACCGATCTTGTCATCGCCAACCGGAGCATCGCCAACGCGGCCCGGCTGGCCGAGACGTTGTCGGGCCGGGCGGTGGAGATGGCCGCCCTGGATGCCGAGCTGGTGGCCGCCGACGTCGTACTGGCCTCGACCGGTGCGACCGGAATCGTGATCCCGGTCGACGTGATCGAGCGGGCAGTGGCCGCCCGCGGCGACCGCCCGCTGGTGATCCTCGATCTGGCGCTGCCGCGTGACGTCGACCCGGCCGCAGCCGCCCTGCCCGGTGTCACCTACATCGATCTGGAGCACCTGCGGACGGTGCTCGACGGTTCGCGGAGCCAGCAGGACGTCTCGGCCGCGCGCTCGATCGTCGAAGCCGAAGTGGTTGCGTTCGTCACCTGGCAGCGTTCGGTAGCGGTTGCTCCCACTGTGGCCGCGTTGCGCTCGTACGCCGCCGAAGTGGTCGATGCCGAGCTGCTGCGGCTGGCCGGGCGAGTGCCGGACCTGGGGCCGCAGGACCGGGCCGAGGTCGCCAGAGCCGTCCGCCGGGTGGTGGACAAGCTGTTGCACGCCCCCACCGTGCGGGTCAAAGAGCTGGCCAGCGCCCCGGGCGGCGAGGGGTACGCCGCCGTACTGCGGGAGCTGTTCGGGCTCGACCCTGATCGGCGCGACCTGTCCGAGGCGGTGGCGCTGCCCGCCGAACTCACCGGGGAGACCCGCCCGTGAGAACGCTGCGGCTCGGGACGCGACGGAGCCGGCTCGCCCTGACCCAGTCCGGTGGCGTCGCCGCGACCCTGATCGCCGAGCACGCGCGGGACGTCGAGCTCACCGAGGTGACGACGTACGGCGACGTGTCGGCGGCCCCGCTGGAGCAGATCGGCGGGACCGGAGTGTTCGTGTCGGCGCTGCGTGAGGCGCTCGTTCGCGGCGAGGTCGACCTCGCGGTCCACTCCTACAAGGATCTTCCGACCGGGCCCGCGCCGGGGCTGGCGCTCGCCGCGGTCCCGCCGCGGGCCGACCCCAGGGATGTCCTCGTGGCCCGGGACGGCCTCACGCTGGGAGAGCTGCCCCGTGGAGCTCGGATCGGGACCGGGTCGCCGCGGCGGGTGGCGCAGCTCCGCGCGCTGGGGCTCGGTCTTGAGCTGGTCGGCGTACGCGGCAATGTCGACACCCGGCTGGCGAAGGTGGCCTCGGGCGAACTCGACGCAGTGGTGCTCGCGCGGGCCGGACTGCAGCGGCTGGACCGGCTGGACGCGGTGACCGAAACGCTGGACCCGATGCAGGTCTTGCCGGCCCCCGGCCAGGGAGCGCTCGCGGTGGAATGCCGCGAGGACGACAAGGAACTGTTGGAGTTGCTCGGAATGCTGGACGACCCCGACAGTCGAGCAGCGACGGCCGCCGAGCGGTCGTTACTGGGGGCTCTCGAAGCCGGCTGCTCCGCCCCGGTGGGGGGACTGGCGTTCGTGGCCGAGGGCGAGGACGGAATGGAACTGTATCTGCGCGGGTCCGTGACCGCGATCGACGGCAGCGCTGCTGTTCGTCTGTCGGTCAGCGGGTCCGTCACCGGCGCGGAGGAGGTGGGTCGGCGGCTGGCCGCGGACCTGCTTGCCGACGGCGCCGCCGATCTCATGGGAGCACTCGAATGACACGCGGCCGCAAGCCAACTGGCCGGATCATCTTCGTCGGCGCCGGTCCCGGCGACGCCGGCCTGCTGACGGTCAGAGCCAGCGCAGTGCTGGCCGCGGCGGAACTGATCGTGGTCGATCCCGACGTCGGCGAGGCGGTCCTCGCGCTGGCCCCCGGCTCCGAGGTTCGACCCGCGGTAGGCGAGCCGGGCGAGGTCGCCAAGCTGCTGCTCGCCGAAGCGCGGTCGGGGCGGACCATCGTGCGGCTCGTCAGCGGCGACCCGTTCAGCTGCGACGCGGTCGTGAAGGAAACACTCGCGGTGGCCCGGACAGTGGTGCCGTTCGACGTCGTACCCGGTGTGCCGGCGAGCATCGCAGTCCCGACGTACGCCGGGATCCCGGTCGGATCGGCGCATACGGCAGCGGACCTGCGCGCCAACGTCGACCTGGCGGCGCTGGCGACCTCGCCGGGCACACTGACCCTGCAGCTGCCGGCGGCGATGGTCGGCGAGACCTGCGTTCGGCTGGCCAAGAACGGAGTGGCCGGGAGTACGTCGGCGTGCGTCACGGTGGACGGGACCGGCATCGGCCAGCGGTCTGTTGTGTCCACTGTGGACGATCTGGCGTCCGGTGCGGACGGAGCGGACCTCAGCGGTGTGGTGGTGCTGACCGTCGGCACTGCGGTCGACAAGAGGTCGAAGCTGTCCTGGTGGGAGAGCCGGGCACTGTACGGCTGGCGGGTGCTGGTGCCGCGGACCAAGGAGCAGGCCGGCGTCATGAGCGAACGCCTGCAGTTGCACGGTGCCATTCCGGTGGAGGTGCCGACGATCGCCGTGGAGCCGCCGCGGACCCCCGCGCAGATGGAACGCGCGATCAAGGGGCTGGTGACCGGTCGCTACGGCTGGATCGTGTTCACGTCCACGAACGCCGTCAGGGCCGTCTGGGAGCGCTTCGCCGACTTCGGGCTGGACGCTCGCGCGTTCGCGGGCGTGAAGATCGCCTGCGTGGGTGAGCAGACCGCCGCGGCGGTGCAAGCCTGGGGCATCCGCCCCGAACTCGTACCGAGCGGTGAGCAGTCCAGCGAGGGCCTGCTCGAGGACTTCCCGCCGTACGACGACGTGCTGGACCCGATCGACCGAATCCTGTTGCCCCGGGCGGATATCGCCACCGAGACGCTGGCGGCGGGCCTGCGCGAGCGCGGCTGGGAGATCGACGACGTCACGGCGTACCGGACTGTGCGGGCCGCTCCGCCGCCGGCGCAGACCCGCGAGGCCATCAAGGGCGGCGGGTTCGACGCGGTCTGCTTCACCTCGTCGAGCACGGTGCGCAATCTGGTCGGCATCGCCGGCAAGCCGCACCCGCGCACCGTCGTCGCGTGCATCGGGCCGCAGACCGCTGCCACCGCGCGGGAGTTCGGGCTGCGGGTGGACGTGCAGCCAGACGTGGCAGCTGTCGAGCCGCTGGTGGACGCCTTGGCCGCCTACGCGCGGGCGCAGACCGAGCCGGCGGGCGACCTGCGTCCCCCGCCCAAGCCTCGGGCCCGAAGTCGCGCGCGGTGACGGAGGGCACGGACTCTCGGGGCATGGGGAGGGACAGACTCCGAGAATCGGCGGTATTTCCAGTTGCCAGACCGAGGCGTCTGCGCCGTACGCCGGCACTTCGCCGGCTGGTGACCTCGACCAGGGTGCAGGCTGCCGATCTGGTGCTGCCGATGTTCGTCAAGGAGGGCATCGCCGACCCTGCCCAGGTGAGCTCGATGCCCGGTGTCGTGCAGCACACGCTGGACTCGCTGCGCAAGGCCGCCGTCGAGGCGGTCGAGGCTGGAGTCGGTGGGGTGCTGCTGTTCGGCGTACCGGCTGCAAAGGACGCGCGCGGCTCGCAGGCCGACGCTGCCGACGGCATCGTCAACCGGGCGCTGGAGTCCTTGCGAGCCGAGTTGGGGGACGCGACCGTGCTGGTCGCCGACCTGTGCCTGTGCGAGTACACCGATCACGGGCACTGTGGCATCCTCTCTGGCGGTTCGGTCGCGAACGACGAGACGCTCGCGCGGTACGCCGCGGTGGCGGTCGCTCAGGCGGCGGCCGGGGCTCACGTCGTGGCGCCGAGCGGCATGATGGACGGGCAGGTCGGCGCGATCCGGTCCGGGTTGGACGAGGCGGGGTTCGCCGAGATACCGATCCTCGCTTATTCAGCGAAGTACGCGTCCTGCTTCTACGGGCCGTTCCGCGAGGCAGCAGAAGGGGCGCCGCAGTTCGGCGATCGGGAGGGTTATCAGCAGGACCCTTCGCGTTCGGTGGAGGAGGCGCTGCGGGAGGTCGCGCTGGACCTGGCCGAAGGCGCCGACTTCGTGATGGTCAAGCCGGCGCTGGCCTACCTCGACGTGATCCGCGCGCTGCGGGCGGCGGTCGACGTACCGGTGGCGGCATACCAGGTCTCCGGGGAGTACGCGATGATCGAGGCGGCCGCCGCTCAGGGTTGGCTGGACCGGCGGCGCGCGGTGCTGGAGACGCTGACGGCGATCCGACGGGCCGGCGCGGACGTCGTGCTCACGTACTGGGCGGCCGAAGCGGCCGGCTGGCTCGCCGCCAGCCGCTGACTAGCTGCCTCGCGTTGCCTTCATCGGTTTCGGAAGACGGCCCAAAGAGGGCCTCGCGGCGGGAGTTCGCCGAGGAGTTGGCGGAGCCTGTTGGGCAGGAATCAGGTCATTGGAGTTGTTTACGGTCGTGCCGCGACTGCAATCGCCTCCAATGATGGCAAAACCGGGAAGCGACACGCAGTGATGGAGGAGGACCGACAGTTCGACCGGGGAGCTGTCGGTGCGCGAGGCGAGGCGCGCTGACCCCCGACGCCCAGGAGCGGCTCAAGCGGCTCGGGGCGCACGGCGGTGTCGGCCGTCGATGGAGAACTCGTCCGCCGGCTGGCCGTGCAGATGGGCGCGGCGGCGGGACGAGGCTAGGACTCCCGACGGGTCAGGACGCAGAACTCGTTGCCCTCTGGGTCGGCGAGCACCACCCAGGGCACGTCCCGCTGACCGATGTCGACGTGCTGCGCTCCGAGTTCGGTCAGCCGGGCAACCTCCGCCACTTGGTCGTCCGGATTCAGCTCGAAGTGCAGTCGGTTCTTGGTGGCCTTGGCCCTGGGCACCGAGGCGAACACGATTGCCGGTCCGGTGTCGTCCGGCGCCTCGATTGCCACTTCGTCGGGCAGCGTGTACGCCACCGAATAGCCCAGCGCGCTCGCCCGGAAGCCGGCCAGGGCCGCCGGGTCATGTGCATCGACGACGACGCTGTAGAGCTGACTGGGCATCCGCCCGCACCTCCTTACTCGGCCTGCAGACCGCGATCGCCGTCGATGATGCCAGGAGCACATCGTCGAGGTTCCACGAATCAGGAGCCGTGCTCGCTGCCGTCGTCCTGGAGCTGTGACGGGACGGGGCCGATATCGCCGAACGCGTTGCCGAACGGCGAACACGCTGGGTAATGTCGAGAGCCACAGACAACTGTGCGGTGATCGGGTTCAGGTGTGCCCTGCGTCTCCGCACGACCGGACCTGAGCAAGGCGGGAAGCGCGTCATGATGGCAAGGCGAGGCACGCGGTGCGTCGCCAGGTCCTCTCGTCTGACGACTGCCCGTCGCGGCCTGGTCGGCATCCTGGCCATCGGGCTGTCCGCGCTGCTGCTGGCCGGCGCACCCAGCGCGTTGGCTCGGCCAAGCCAGTCGCCGCTGTCGGAACCTCCGACCAGCAGCAGCCCGCCGACCGCGACCACAGATCCGACCGAACCGACGACGCAGTCGGCGGGCTCGTCGCCGACGACCACCACGACGACGACCACGAGAGCAACCACCACGACGTCGACCGCGACGACATCGACGACCAGCACCAGGACGAGCTCGGCTCCGCCGCCGTCCAGCCAACCGCCTCCTCCGCAGTCCCCGCCCGTCGAACCACCGCCGTTCAGCGAGGCGATCGAAGGAGCAAGCGCCGGCCAGGAGGCACTGGCCGCCGAAGCGATGCGGCTGAGCAGCCTCGTGGTGGACACCGAGGAGCAGCTCGCCCAACTCGAACTCCAGGCCGAGGCGGCCGCCGACATCTACCGGCAGGCCGAGGCCGAACTCGCCGACGCGGATGGCAGAGCCGACCGGGCCCGAAAGACCGCCGCCCGCGCCGACTACGAACTGCGTCGCGCCAGGGAAGACCTCGGGATCTTCGCCCGCAGCACCTACATCAGCGGCAGCCAG
>Ga0136616_10002341_pt1 | contig 10037 bp, 11 predicted proteins | sample AntDrymUQ2992106_2_FD_106648 | JGI IMG/M metagenome (GOLD analysis project Ga0136616, IMG submission 106648) | Polar desert sand microbial communities from Dry Valleys, Antarctica - metaG UQ299 (21.06) | ecosystem: Environmental > Terrestrial > Soil > Desert | place: Antarctica: Dry Valley... | reverse complement strand
GCAGCAGCAGCAGCAGCAGCAAGAGTCCTCGCGAGTGCAGTGACCGTGACCAAACCGACCGGAGCAACGGTGGCTAGGTCCGAACCGGACCCGGACGCCATTGCTGCGGTGGTGCGTGGGGTCAACGGAGTCGTCGACCTCAGCGGTGGGGCGATCGGCGAGGTTGCAACCTACTTACCTGGGCGCCGAGTGACCGGCGTCCAGGTAGGGGAGGACAGCATCGAAGTCCATGTCGTGGCGGAGTACGGCTTGTCCGTCCTCGACGTCGCCGATCGGGTGCGTACGGCGGTGCGCGCGCTGGCGCCGGAACGCATCGTCAACGTCGCGGTCGATGACGTGCGGTTGCCCGGCGAGGACTCGGCGGAGCAGGACAAACAGGCTGCAACTCCGCGGTACACAACGCCTCCCCCGGCTGGTCCGCTCAGCTATCCGTGACGGCCGTTCGACGTAGCGATGTCGAGGAGCGTCGGCGCTTCCGCGAGTTCGTCCGTCGCCACCATCCCGACCGTGGTGGCGACCCGGAGGTCTTCCGCCGGGGACTCGCGCTACTCCGTGGCGAGGGTGGCGGCGGCGGTAGCGGCCGGCTGCTCGGCGTGGTGGCCGACGACGACCCGCGCCTCGATATCCCACTGGTTGTGGTGCGTCGTCGTCGCCATTCCCGCGTCGCGCTTGACAGACTGCGCAGGAGACTGCGAGCCCGCATCCGTCGGCTGCGCGCCCGCGGGATCCGGCAGCAGCGAACACGCCTCAACAAAGGAGATTGACATGTCCCCCTCCATCCTCGGCCTGCTCATCGGCGCGATCCTTGCCCTCGCAGGCTCGCTCGGTGGGTTCGACACGTTCCTCATCGTGCTCCTCCTCGGGGCCGTCGGCTTCGCCGTCGGCAAGGCCATCGAAGGTGACCTCGACGTCAAGTCAATGCTCGGCGGTAGTGACCGCCGGCAGTCGTGAGCCAGGTCGCATCGGCTGATACCACCGCCCCACTGGGTACGGGGTCCGGTGGTGCAGCCGCCGTGCGCTCCGACGCCGCCGAACGCGGCACCACCGCGATCCAGCCGCGGGCGGTGTAGCGAATCGCCGCTGAGGCGGCGCGCGAGGTCGATCACACGGCGGGCAACCGTAGGTCCGTGCTGGGCCTGTCGGTTGGCTCCTCCGACGTACCCAAGGCGAGCGCGAAGGTGGACGGACCGCTTGCGACCGTAGATGTCAGCATGGCCGTCCACTATCCCGGCCGGGTGCGCGAGGTTGCCGACCAGGTGCGCCGACACGTCATGTCCCGCGTCGGGGAGCTGACCGGCCTCGACGTCCCCCAGGTCGACGTCGATGTCACGGCACTCGTTGCCGATGTCCCCTCTAGGGTGAGGTGAGCGACGTGCGCGCATTGAACCGAGCCCTGTCCGCCCTGGTGGCCATTGCGCTGATCGCCCTCGGAGTGCTCCTTGTCGTGGAGGCGGGCGCGTGGCTGCTCAACCAGTCCACTCCTATCTGGGTGCCGTACGACGAGGCGTTCAGCAACCTCCAACAGCAACCGTGGAGTGACCCGGAGCTCATCCCAATATTCGTGGGCCTGCTGCTCCTGGGCCTGCTGATGCTCTTTGCCGGGTTCGGTCGGGGGACCACACCGCTGCCGTTGACGAAGATGGACGACCAGGTGGCTGCGGAGATGGCTCCGAGTGACGTCGCCCATGCCGTCGAAGACGCCGCCAAGGGCGTTCCCGGGGTGAGCAAGGCCAAGGCGAAGGTGAGCAAGGGCAAGGTCAGCGTCGCCGCCACGACCGGCCTGCGCGATCCAGGCGATCTGGAAGCCAGGGTCCGCGACCAGGTCGGTGGTGCCGTCGAAGGACTGACCCTGGCCCGCCCGCCGCGAGTGGCGGTCAACCTGCGCCAGTCCTCATGAAGGCGCCCATGCCCCTGTCCGAGCACACACTTGCTGCTGAGGGAGGACGGCCGTGACCGCACGCACCGACCGCAACAACAGGACGGGCCTGCTGCTGCTCGGCCTGCTGCTGCTGCTCGCCGGAGCGGCTGCCATCGCCACCGGCCTCGGCGCCCTCGGGTCCACCGTGGCCGACCAGCCGGTCGTCACGTCGGGGGTCACCAGCTTCCTCAGCGACTACGGCGTCTGGATCGCCCTCGCGCTGATCATCCTCGGCGTGGTCCTCGCGCTGATCGGGTTGCGCTGGCTCATCTCCCAGCTGCGGGTGGAGCGGCTGGGGGAAATACACCTGGAGGGCGACCGCAGCCGAGGTGTCACCAGGATGTCTCCCAGGGTGCTCACCGACGCGCTGTGCGCAGAGGTGCAGCAGGTACGCGGGGTGGAGAGCGCCAGCGCGCACATGGGGCGTCACCCCGACGACCCGGAGCTGAACCTGACGGTGGGGGTGTCCAAGGGCGCCGACGTCGCCGCCGTACGCCGCGAGGTCGAAGGCACCGCCCTGGCGCACGCGCGCGAGGCACTGGGTAGAGACCGGTTGCGCACCATCCTGAAACTGGAGGCGTCGTCGAAAGGCGAGAGCCGGCAGCTGGGTTGATCCCCGGCGCTTCCGGCACATGAGGGCGGGCGGGTCGTGCATTCGACCCGCCCGCCCTTATGTGCTCAGAGCTTGGTCAGCAGCTCCTGCATCTCCTCGATCTCCTCTTGCTGATCGGCGGCGATGCGCTCGGCCAGGTCAACGGCCTCAGCATTCTCGCCGTCGGCAACCTGCTCCTTGGCCATGTCGATGGCGCCCTGGTGGTGCTCGGTCATCCGCTGGAGAAACAGCGGGGATGCCTGCTCCCCCGGTGCGTCCGCGAGAGCCTTCATCTGCTCCGCAGACATCATGCCGGGCATGCCGCCGTGCGCGCCGCTCATGGCCGGGACGTCCTCGCCCCAGGTCTCCAGCCATCCGGTCATCTGGTCGATCTCGGGTTGCTGGGCGTCCTTGATCCGCTCAGCCAGATCGACGACGCCTTCGTCGACGCCGTCCTTGGCGAGCACGGCCTCGCTCATCTCCACGGCCTGGGCGTGGTGGGGAATCATCATCGTCGCGAACATGACGTCCGCGTCGTTGTGATTGGCTGCCGCCCCGCCGCCACTGCAGGACGCCAGCGTCAGGGCGACGGCGAGGGCGGTCAGGGTGCTGGTCAGCGCGCGCGTACTTGAGTGCTTCATAGCGAGTATTTCCCTTCATGTCGTGTAGCTGCTCGAGACAGGACCTCTGACGTGATGGCGTTCTAGGTCCTACTGATGCAGAGCAGCATCAATGACGGTGGAGGGTGCCGAGTGGCCACCGTCCGATGCAGCCACACCCGGGATGTCCGGACGACGTCCGCAGCAGTACGCCGCAGCGGGGGAACCGCGAGGAGCGCGGCGAGCCCGGCGAGAACGGCCAGGCAGGTGGTGGCGATGGTGCCGCCGTCAGGGGCGCAGGGCCCAAGGCAGTCCGCGGAGTACACGGCGACGCCGCGCGTTCCAGCCGTGGCGGCCTGGTGTGCAGTTGGATCATGAGCTGTATCGCTGATCGGAACGGGTGCGGCGGTGTGCGCGCGGTGGTCTCCCCCGGCCAGCGAGTGCATGGCGAGGATGCCGAGCGCGAGCGCCAGGACGGCGAGCGCAAGCCGCGCCGCCCTGAGGCGGTCACCCGCTGCCCCGTCTCTCGGCACGCCGATCACCTCCCGCCCTCGCTGTCGCACACGCCCGAGTATCCGTCACTTTCGACGGGCACGGGAGGGCTGCACGCGCGGCGGCTCTCCTGGCATCTTGGGGAAGTTCGGCGGGTACGGCATGTCCCCCAACCCACGGTCGCGCTCGTCCCGCTCCGCCCACTCCAGCAGCGGCTCCAGCGAGTGCGCGACGTCGTCGATAGAGACGTGCAGGTCACCCAGCTCGGCGAACCTGGACGGCATGGTGGCGATGGTGAAGTCCTCGGTCCGTACGTCGGGCAGTTCGGCCCAGGTCACCGGGGCGGACACCGGCGCGTCCCGCCGGGCGCGCACGCTGTAGGCAGAGGCGATCGTGCGGTCACGCGCGTTCTGGTTGTAGTCGAGGAACACCTTCTCCCCGCGCTGCTCCTTCCACCAGGCGGTCGTCACCAGGTCGGGTATCCGGCGCTCCACCTCCCGGGCGAGCGCGAGGGCGGCCCGGCGTACGTCGACGAAACCCCAGCGCGGCTCGATCCGCACATAGATGTGCAGGCCACGGTTGCCGGAGGTCTTGGGGAAACCGATGAGCCCGACCTCGTCGAGCACCTCGTGGACGACGGGTGCCACCTCGCGGGCCTGCGCGAAACCAGTGCCGGGCTGCGGGTCGAGGTCGACGCGCAGCTCGTCCGGGTGCTCTGTGTCGTTCCGCCGCGCGTGCCAGGGGTGGAAGTCGAGGCAGCCGAGATTGGCAGCCCAGGCGACCGCGGCCAACTCGGTGACGCACAGCGCGTCGGCGTGTCGACCCGACGGGAAGCTCACCCGCGCGGTCTCGACCCACGGCGGCCGGTGCTCGGGGACGCGCTTCTGGTAGATCGCCTCCCCCTCCGCACCATCCGGGTGGCGCTTGAGGTAGGTGGGTCGCTCGTACAGCGCGCGGACGATCCCCTCTCCCACGGACAGGTAGTAGTTGACGAGGTCGAGCTTGCTGTCCCCGCGCGCCGCGAAGTAGACCTTGTCGGGGTTGGTGACCTTGACCTGGTGCTCGCCCACGTCGACCTCGACGTACGGAGATGGCATGCCGCGAACGCTAGCGGCCGGCCACCAGGAGCACCGCGCGGTCACCAATCCGTCGCCTTCCGGTCACCGTGAGGCTTGCCAACGGCCCTTCGAGGCCTGATAGGACGTACCCATGCCTCTTCTCCCCCGCCGCCCGGCGGCCCTCCTCACGGCCGCGGCTCTCGCCGCGACCGGCCTCGCACTCACCACCCCCGCCGCCCACGCGCGAGCGGGCGACCCGAGCATCTTCCTCAACGAGATCCACTACGACAACGACGGCACCGACGACGGCGAGGCGATCGAGATCGCCGGCCCTATCGGCGAGGACCTGGCCGGCTGGCAGGTCGTGCTCTACAACGGTAGCGGCGGCGCCTTGTATGAGTCCTGCACATTGAGCGCAACGATCGGGGACAGCCACGTCGTCGTCCTCGAATACGGTACGAATGGGATCCAGAACGGTTCGCCAGACGGCATAGCGCTGGTGAATGCCGCCGGCGAGGTCGTGCAGTTCCTCTCGTACGAGGGCTCCTTCATGGCGGTGGGCGGACCGGCTGACGGCGTGACCAGCACCGACATCGGCGTGGCTGAGACCGGCAGCACGTCGGCGGGTTTCTCCCTGCAGCTCACCGGCAGCGGCGACTCCTACGCCGACTTCACCTGGACCGAGCCGGCGGATGACTCGTTCGGTTCGCTGAACTCCGGCCAGACCCTCAGCGGTGATGGCGGCGAGGACCCGCCACCCCCGCCGCCTGCACCCACGGCCACGATCCCGGAGATCCAAGGTGCAGCGCACCGATCCCCACTGGAGGGGAAGGAAGTGCGAGACGTCCCCGGCATCGTCACGGCCGTGGACGAGGGCGCCGGCTTCTGGTTCCAGGACCCGGCAGGCGACGGCGACGACGCCACCTCTGACGGGCTCTTCGTCTTCACCCGGTTCACCGGGGTGGAAGTCGGCGACGAGGTGCTGGTCGACGGCACGGTCGAGGAGTTCCGCCCCGGGGGGAGCACCGGTGCCAACCTGACGATCACCGAGCTGGGCAGGGCCTTTGTCGAGATCGTGTCGAGCGATAACTCGGTACCGGCGACGACAGTCATCGGACTCGGTGGACGCGTCCCACCAACGGAGATCATCGAGGACGACTCCAGCGGCGACGTCGAGCAGTCCAACACATTCGACCCCGCGGAAGACGGGATCGACTTCTACGAATCGCTCGAGGGCATGCTGGTCCAGGTCGACGACGCGGTGGCGGTCGGCCCGACCAACAACTTCGGCGAGATCGCGGTCCTAAGCGACGGCGGTGCCTACGCCTCGGTCCGCAGCGTCCGCGGCGGCATCGTGATCCGTCCGGACGACTTCAACCCCGAGCGGGTGATCCTCGACGACGCGTTGCTCGCCCGGGACGCCATGCCGGCGGTCGACGTACGCGACACCTTCGCCGCCCCACTCATCGGTCCGCTGCACTACTCCTTCGGCAACTTCAAGCTGCTCGTCACCTCGCCGCCTGTCGCGGTCGACGGTGGCCTGACCCGGGAGAGCACCCGATCCCAGGAGAGGAACGAGCTGGCGGTGGCGTCGTTCAACGTGGAGAACCTCGACCCGACCGACCCGGTGGAGCAGTACGCGGCGCTGGCTCGGCAGATCGTCGACAACCTGGCCGCGCCGGACATCATCACCGTCGAAGAGATTCAGGACAACGACGGGTCCACCAACAGCAGCGTCGTTGACGCCGACGTGACCTGGCAGCGTCTCGCCGACGCCATCGTGACTGCGGGCGGCCCGAGATACGACTGGCGCGACATCGACCCGGTCGACGACCAGGACGGCGGGCAGCCCGGCGGCAACATCCGCGTCGGGTTCCTGTTCCGCAGCGACGTCGGCGGTCTGAAGTTCGTCGACCGGCCGGGTGGTGACGCGACCACGTCGGTGACCGTCGAGGAGATCGGCAGGTCGGGCAAGGCTCAGCTGTCCGTCAGTCCCGGACGCATCGACCCGAACGACCCCTCCTTCGAGGACAGTCGCAAGCCGCTGGCGGGAGAGTTCAAGTTCCGCGGCGAGACAGTGTTCGTGGTGGCCAACCACTGGAACAGCAAGGGCGGCGACGACCCGCTGTTCGGCCGGTTCCAGCCGCCGGTGCAGCACTCCCGGGACCAGCGCAACGGCCAGGCCGCCGTCGTCGCCGGCTTCGTCGAGGACCTGCTCGGCGTGCAGCCGGACGCCCAGCTGGTGGTGGCGGGTGACCTCAACGACTTCGAGTTCTCCCCACCGGTGCAGCAGCTCGTCGACGCGGGGCTGACCGACCTGCCCCGCACACTGCCCCGACCGGAGCGTTACACCTTCATCTTCGACGGCAACTCGCAGGTGCTCGACCACATCCTGCTCAGCCCGTCGCTGACGGAGACGGCGTACGAGTACGACATCGTGCACACCAACGCCGAGTTCGCCGACCAAGCCAGCGACCACGACCCGCAGGTCGTCCGGCTGCCGCTGAAGAAGAGGTAGGGAAAGAAGTATCGGTTCGCTGACGGCTTCCCGCGCGGGGGGCGTCCGGGGAATCCCGGGCGCCCCCCGCGCGCTTCTCCCACCATGACGGACTACGAGGTCACCAAGACCGACGACGAGTGGCGAGCGGAGCTGTCGCCACAGGAGTTCAAGGTGCTGCGGAAAGCGGGCACCGAGCGGCCAGGCACCGGGGAATACCTGGACACGAAGACGGTCGGCGTCTACCGCTGCCGGGCGTGCCGCGCGGAGCTCTTCCGGTCGGAGACGAAGTTCGACTCCCACTGCGGCTGGCCGTCGTTCTACGCACCGAGCGACTCCGCCGCGGTGGAGCTACGGAAGGACCGCTCGCTGTTCATGGTGCGCACGGAGGTGCTGTGCCGGCGGTGCGGGTCGCATCTGGGCCACGTCTTCGACGACGCCCCGCAGACGCCGACCGGTGACCGCTTTTGCATCAACTCCGTTTCGCTCACCCTCGAGCCTGCAGGGGACCGGACGGACAGTCCTTAGTCGGCACGCCGACGGCGGGGTCAGGCGTGGGCGGTGAGTTCGACGAGCGCCTGCAGCGTTCGCCAGTTGCGCGCGGTGCCGTCGACGCCCAGCCGCTTGAGCACCGTCGCGTACTGCAGCCGACTGGTGTGCATCACGTCCGCGTAGCGGATGACGATCTCCCGGCCCCGGGCGGCCAGACCGTCGGGTGACCAGTCCGCGGCGATGAGAGCGGCGACCCGATCGCCGTCGGGCTCACCAACGAGGTGCACCACGTGAACGGCGGTCGGGCGGGCGGCGGCATCGTCGGGGAACGGACACCAGGCGAAGACCTCGCGCAGCTGCTGCGGCGACCGGACGACGACGGGGACGTCGATGTCGAAGTGCTCGCGTAGGACGGCGCGGACGGCGTCGGAAACCTTGTCGGAGCTGCGGTGCGCGGAGCGGGTGACGACGTTGCCGCTCTGCACATACGTGCGTACGTCGTCGAAGCCGGCGCCGGCGAGGGCTTCGCGCAACCGGGGCATGTTCACCTTGTTACGCGCACCGAGATTGACGCCCCGCAGCAGCGAGACCCAGACCGGCATGCCGCCGGACTCTACCGGGGCTGGCTCACCCGCCTCCGCAGCAGCCGCCGCCGCAGCAGCCCCCGCCCCCCGCCATCGCCGTGCGGGGCGCCGGGGTGGCGGAGCGGCCGGCGACGGCGACACTCACCGCTGACCACACGCGCGCAACATCTCGATGACCGCTCGGGCAGCGCACGTCACCGGAGTCCTCGCTGACGCCCCGCCGCACCTCGAACACGCTGTCGCAGTGACGGCAGCGGTAGTCATATCCGGCCATGTCGATGAACTCTAGGGGTTGAGTTGCTCGAGCGTCAGCGCGGACGCGGACCTAGGGCAGGCCGGCGACGAGCTCGACCAGCGGCTTGCGGCGGCCGGTGTAGAACGGCAGCTCCTCGCGCACGTGGAGTCGGGCCCGCGAGCCGCGCAGGTGCCGCATGAGGTCGACGATGCGGTGCAGCTCGTCGGCCTCGAAGGCGAGCAGCCACTCGTAGTCGCCGAGGGAGAACGCCGACACCGTGTTGGCGCGCACGTCGGGATAGTCCCGTGCCATCTTCCCGTGCTCGGCGAGCATCGCCCGCCGCTCCTCCTCGGGCAGCAGGTACCACTCGTAGGAGCGTACGAACGGGTAGACGCTGACGTAGCCCCGCGGCTCCTGCTCGGCGAGGAACGCCGGCACGTGGCTCTTGTTGAACTCCGCCGGCCGGTGCAGCGCGAGCACCGACCACACCGGGTCGCAGGCCCGCCCGAGCGCCGTACGGCGGAGCCGGGCGTACGCCTCCTGCAGATCGTCGGGTGAGGGGGCGTGCCACCACACCATGAAGTCGGCATTGGCCCGCAGCCCGGCCACGTCGTAGGTGCCGCGGACGACCACGTCCTTCGCCGCCAGCTGATCCAGCAGCCCGGCAACCTCCGCGGTGAGCGCAGTGCGGTCCTCGGGCAGCGGGTCGCGGACCCGGAACACCGACCACATCGTGTAGCGGATCGTCTCGTTGAGCTCACGCGCCCGGTTGGCCATGCGGCTATTCTCCCCCGCCGACCGGTTGCCGCAGGACCTGGGCGGCCGCCGCCCGGCCGCTCGCCACGCAGGCGGGGATGCCGATCCCGTCGTACGCCGCCCCGCACACCGCCAGCCCGGGTACGGCCGCGACCGCGGCGCGGATGCGGGCGACCCGGTCGAGGTGGCCGACGGCGTACTGCGGGAGTGACCCGCCCCAGCGGGTGACGCGGGAGTCGACCGGCCGACCGCGTACGCCGGTCGCGGCGGACAGCTCGGCGGCGGCCAGCCGGACGAGCTCGTCATCGTCGCGCTGTAGGTCGGCCTCGTCGCCGACGCGGCCGACGGAGCAGCGGACGACGACTGTGCCGGGATCGGCGGCGGCCAGCCAGCCCCACTTGCGGCTGGAGTAGGTGGCCGCCTTCACCACCCGCCCGTCGACCGGCGGCACGAGGAACCCGCTACCGGTCAGCGGCCGGGGAAACGCGGCCGCCGGCCAGGCGGTGGTGACGATGGCGACGCTGGCGTAGGCGGTGCCGGCCAGATCCGCCGCGGCGGCGGGCACCTCGCCCGCCAGCAGTCGGGCGGCCGGGGCCGCCGGGAGGGCGAGGACGACCGCATCGGCGGCCACCTCCTCCGGCGCCGACGTGGGACCTACGGTGAGCTGCCACCCCTCCGGCGTACGGCGCAGCCGCCGGACGGTGACGCCGGTGCGCAGCTGCGCGCCGCCGGCCCGCGCGGCGGCGGCCGCCGCAGCGGCGAGCCGACCGACCCCGCCGGGGATGCCGGCGAACACCGGGCTGGAGTGGGCCGG
>Ga0136616_10002340_pt1 | contig 10044 bp, 10 predicted proteins | sample AntDrymUQ2992106_2_FD_106648 | JGI IMG/M metagenome (GOLD analysis project Ga0136616, IMG submission 106648) | Polar desert sand microbial communities from Dry Valleys, Antarctica - metaG UQ299 (21.06) | ecosystem: Environmental > Terrestrial > Soil > Desert | place: Antarctica: Dry Valley... | reverse complement strand
GCGGGGACGCCAACGCGTATCGTCCCTCCGGGAGTAACCTTCCGAGGGCCACCCGTGGCTTCCGACACCCGCGCCGATAGCTCGCCGATGCTCTCGGTTACGCGCAACAGCATGGCATTCTTGTTTCTTAGCTCATCGCGCAGGAACGCTACCTGCGCTTTCAACTCGGCGATTGTCTCGTCTTTCGCTTCGATAAGGGCGTCGCGGTCTTCTTTGTGGAGCCTTCCGTCTCTCCGAACCCCCAACACGGGCGCTATGTTTTCCTCGTTGCGCTGTAGCATCTTCGGCAGCGTAAAGCATTTCTGGCGTAGAGCAAGAAAGAATTTCTTATTGCGCAAGATGTTGCGTAGGCCCGGCCGGGGTCTACTATGCAGGTTCCTCATCTGCAAGGTTCCTCATCTGCAAGGTTCCTTATCTGCAAGGTTCCGGCGTATCCATACCCGGTCTTCGAACCGTAGAGAGAAGCCGGGCGCGTAAAGGTCGCCGACGACTACGTAACAATACCATGATACCTCCCGTATGCTAACCAACCCCGGCACGTCCGGCCAAACGGCGCACTCTCTTTGCTAGGATGGTGCTAGGCGGACGAGAGGAGTTTGCGCGACGGTGCGGGTCATGGTGATCTTTGGCGGGCGGAGCGGGGAGCACGAAGTCTCCCTGGCCTCGGCCCGCGCCGTCGTGGAGACCCTACGTGGGAGCGGACGCTACGACGTTCTCCCCGTCGGCATAACCCGGGAGGGACGTTGGATCTCTTCCGGCGATCCCATGCGAGAGCTCGAATCCCACGCCCGGAAGCTCGCAGGTTCCTCCCCTGCAAGCTCCTCGAAGAGCGTCGCGGAGCAGCTCGCGGCGCCGATCTCCGAGAAGCTGCCCGTGGGCCTGGACGCCGCGGACGTGGTCTTCCCCGTCCTGCACGGTCCCTTCGGCGAGGATGGCACCATCCAGGGTGTGCTCGAGGTCGCCGGCATCCCCTACGTCGGCTCGGGCGTGCTTGCCAGCGCCGCCGGCATGGACAAGGTGACGATGAAGAAGATCTTTGCCTTCCACGACCTCCCGCAGGTCGATTGGCTCGGCCTGACCCGCAAAGAGTGGGAGGGTGACCGGGAAAGCCGGATCCAAAAGATAGAGACCTCCCTGGGGTACCCCTGCTTCGTAAAGCCCTCCAACCTCGGCTCCAGCGTCGGCATCAACAAAGCGTCCGACACCCGGGAGCTCGAGAGCGCCCTCGACGCCGCCGCCACTCTCGACCGTCGTATCATAGTCGAAGCGGGGGTGGACGCCCGCGAGATAGAAGTCTCCGTGCTCGGCAACGAGGAGGCGGAGGTCTCGGTTCCGGGTGAGATCGTCGTCCCCGAGCACGAGTTCTACGATTACGAAGCCAAGTACACAGAGGGCGGCATGCAGCTCCACGCCCCCGCGCAGATACCCGACCAGACGGCGGAAGAGCTCCGGCGCATAGCCCGCGTCGCCTACAATTCCATAGATGCGGCGGGCATGGCACGAGTAGACTTCTTCTTCGAGCACGGCAGTGGGAGGCTGCTCCTCAACGAGATCAACACCATCCCCGGTTTCACCCCCACCAGCGTCTACCCAAAGCTCTGGGCCGCCAGCGGCCTCCCCTACGATCGGCTCCTCGACCGCCTCATACAACTGGCGCTGGAACGTCACGGAGCCTCTTGAAAAGTCGGGAGTCGGGAGTCGGGCATCGAGGATCGAGAGCCGAGCGAGGAAGAGGATCGGAGATCGAGGGTCGAGCAGGAAAGAGGGCCGAGAATAGGGAGCAACCGGTCGAGAAAAACCCCACTCCCCACTCTCTACTCCCTACACCCGATCCAACACGCCGCGACCCCACGGTACTCTTCACGGGCTTCTGGACGGTAACGCCATCCTTGGCGGCCGTGATCCTCCAGGGCGAGACGACCGGCGAGACTACCAGCGTCATAGAAGACGTCGGGAAGGCCGCCCAGGAGATTCCGCGGGAGACCGAGAACATCCTGCAGACGACCGTCAGGGAATTCTTCGAGGGCATCTTGGGGTACCTGTTCAGCCCGGCCTTCATCACCAATGTGCTGGCGACGATCTTCGTGGTCATTTTAGCAACCGCCTTCTACCGCATCGCAATCCGCTTTATTCCTCGCGTTCTGCGGTGGAGCAGGCCTGAAGACGAGGAGGGCCTGGACGCCACCACCCTCGCCCGCATAAAGCGCCAGGACACCGCCGTAACGCTCGTCCGCCAGACCTTGCGGTACGTAGTCTTCGCCCTCGTCGCGCTCTTCGTCTTCAGCATCTACCTCCGGAACGTGTTCCCGGCCCTCGGGGGCGCCACCATCCTGGCCGCTATCATAGGTTTTGGGGCGCAGAGCTTCCTGCGCGACATCATCGCCGGGTTCTTCATACTCTTCGAGAACCAGTACAACGTCGGGGACTTCATAATGGTCGAACCGACCAAGGCCTCGGGTCTGGTCGAGGAGTTCGGGCTGAGGACCACCACCATAAGATCCCTCTCCGGCGAGATCATCTACATCCCCAACGGCTCACTAACCGGCGTGACGAACTACGTCTCCGGCCAGCAACGCTTCACCATAGAGGTGCAGCTGAAGGACGAAGACGCCGAAAAGCGCGTCCTCGAAGAGATAAAGGAGGGACACGAGCTCTACCTGGTGCCGCCGCGCCTCGTGGAACGCGACGAAACCCCCGAGGGCGGCCCGCGCCTCAGACTCCTGGCGATAGTTCTCCCCTCGACCGCCTGGCTCGTAGAGGAGAACCTGGTCGAGCGCATAAAGGCCGCCGCTGGCGAGGACAGCCTGGCCGCCAACCCGCTCGTCTACAAGGTGGACAGCCGTAACGTCCGGAGGTTGAGGGAGTTCATCTCTCCGGAATGAACCTCAGCTTCAACCAGGCTCCAGCTTACCGCGCCGCCTGAAAGCGTAAACCACGATGATAGCGTGTGCAATTATGGCGGCCAGAAGACCGACCCCGTTGAACAAAAACCTGGATCCGGCGATGCCGTTGAAGTAGATCAGCAAAAAGAACCCCCAGGGGAAGAACAACAGCACGCTCGTATACAAACCGGGGTTGTACCTCCTAAGAGCGACGCTTGAGATCACGTGGGTGAACCCGTTGAAGATGGTGAGGTATATGGGCACGAAAGCGATGCCGACCGCGACGTACTTTGCCAGGTAGAACGACACGAGAAACAGCACCCACACCTCGAGGATGTTTATCCAGAAGGCGGATGCCTTCGTCAGGACCTCGTGTCTCCTGCCCATCGTCGAGTTGAAGAACTCGACGAACCTCCCGTGCGCGTGCTCCTCGTACTGGTGGATCATGTACACGGGCAACAACGTGTACATGAGGATCAGCGGCGCGTTGCCGGCGGTCGAAAAGACGGGCAACGAACACAACGCCAGTACCGCGAAGGGCAGCGACATACGCGACCAGTTGTCGACTATCCACGATCCCAACCGGTAACTACTACTCACGTCGCCGATCTCCTGGGTCGGAAGCCTATTGGTCTGGAGAGTCCTGACCCGGAGGAGGGTCCGTAGGCTTCCGACCCAGGTGCCCGTTCGTCTCGGCTACCTCGCGGATAGCTTTGTCGCGCTCCAGGCGCTCGACGGCCTCGGTGAGCAGCTCCTTGACCTTCCCGAGGCGCTCCTTCTCGGTCGAGAGCTCCAGGATCTCCTGTCGTGTCTCCAGGTCGAACTCGATGCGTCCGGCAATGGCGAACGAGAGGTTGCGGTAGGGCGGTTCTATCTCTATGCCCACCGACCCCTCCGTGGCCGCCTCGATCACCCGCTCGAGGAGCGCTATACACTCCTCGGCCAGAGCTGTTGCGTCCTCTTCAGAGCTGTCTTCGAGGTACTCGACCTCACCCACGTAGTACGGCTTGCCGCTGAGGACGTTGTTCAGCTCGAAGCGCTGGGATCCCTCGACCAGAATCACCATCCGTCCGTCTTCGTAACGCTGCACGAGCTCGACGATCTTCGCCGTGCATCCCACCCGCCGTGTTCCGGACTCGTCAGCCAGCACCATGCCGAACTCCGTCTCCGACTCCAGGCACTCGTCTACCATCTGCTTGTAGCGTTCCTCGAAGATGTGCAGCGGCAGGGGAGTGCCCGGCATCAGCACCACGTTCAGCGGGAAAAGCGGTATCTCCGACAAGCTTGCGCTCCTTCCAGTCTCTCGAAATGAATTCTATCTCACCCCGGAGATCTCCCCGTCTCCGCACCGCCGCAGGTGAAACTGAGGAGAACCACGACGAATGCCCTCGACGGTAGCCAAGACCGCCGTCGTTCGAGGGGACAGAAAAAGGGGCGCCCGAAGGCACCCCTCTCGAAGCTCTGATCGAACTGTTTACTCGTCCTTACTGATCCAGTAAGTGAACAGCCAGGCTCCACCGTAGATGGTGAGGATCAGGAGTAATGCCAGGAAGAAGCGCAGTATCCCGATCGGTTCGGGGTTCGCGGTCGGATCGGTCTCCTGCTGAAGCAGCGCCAACGCCCAGATCATCGATCCTGGGTCCTGCAGTAACGCCGCGAGCACCACTACCCTCCCCCTCCCCCTAGCGAGTCACCGGCCGGGCACGTCTCGGCGGGCGTCAGCTCCTGCTCCAGCGTTATGCAGTTGTAGACCAGGTATCCGGGATCGTTGTCGACCCTGCGGGCGGTCTCGCGAGTGTAGCCCATGTTTATCATGGTGAGCACGACGGCCACCGCGCAGCCCATCAAGGCGAACTGGCTCCACCGGCTCGCGCGGCCCCAGTGGAAACCGGTGGCGGTCGCCCTAAGGTAGAGTGCCGCGACGAAGAAACCGACCAGCATCAGCCCGATCAAACCGATGTACTTCCAGGGGTACATAGCGCCGAGCGGTATCTTCGTAGACTCCCCGCCGCCGAACGTCAGCCCGATCTGGGGTATCAGGTTCGCGTCGGCTGGAATGATGTTGAGCACGGCGAACAGGGCCATGAAGCCCAGGGAGCCCACCGCCAGCTTGTGCAGGGTAGGCATCGGCTCTATAGCGAACCGCAATTTGTGCACGAAGTACGCCGTTGCGGCGATGGTCATGAAGGCGACCTCTATCATGAGCACCAAAAAGACCCAGGACTTGCTGCCGAGCATGATCGTATCGAACGCCTCCGGCGCGCTCTCGCGGATCCCCTTGAGGTACCCGTAACCGATCACCGGCTGCAGGATAAGGAACCCAAAGCCCCAAAGAAGCCCCCAGTGTCCCATCCAATCGTAGTACTCCCGGTCGTCCTCCCGCGTGCTCCTCAGGTACCGGAACGCGCCCCAGCCGGCGATGAGGAAGCCCGCGTAAGAGAAGTTGCCTACGAAGCGATGCATGTTCAGCGGCACCATCGTCTGGTTGAGGAAGGTCCGCGCCACCTCGGTCACCGGCGCCTCAGCCGGGGTGAGCATGTACGAGGCCACCGCGTCGATCATGGTCATTGCCATGAGCCCGAAGAAGCCGGCGATCAGGCCGAAGGTTACGTGTATGATCTTACGATAGGCCAGCTTGTCCCAAACGTTATACCAAGCGTATACGATGATGATCTGGCCCAGGAACATGAACGCCTCGACCAAGAACACCCAGAAGAATATATTCTGCAGGTAAGAAAAGAAGACCGGAAAGAGCGTGATCAGCGCGAGCACGAACGTGATCGCCAGCGCCGCCCCGGAAGCGAAGAGCAAGACCACGAACCGGGCCAGGTTGCGGGCGAATCGCTCGTACCTCGGCTGCTTCGTGACCACGCCCAGGTACTCGCTCGTCGCGGCGATGAGGACCGCCCCGATGATGAACGTGGCGAAGAGGATGTGCGACTGGACAAGAACGGCGATGACGACGTTCTTGCCGATTATCGGGATTTCAATATCACCTATCGGCATCCGTCAACCCCCTCTCTCTACTGGCCCGGGAAGTTGATGATCCGGCTGAGCGCCAGGAGCATGTTGAGCACGACGGTCACGACGACCAGGAGACCTATGACGGTCGTGAAGGGCCGCTGCAAGGGGCTGTAGTTGGGCCCCCGATCCATCCACGGCACCGCGAAGAGCAGGATCACGAAGATCGTCGGTATGACCACGGCCCCGAAGCCGATTAGAGCGTACCCCGGGAAGAACATCAGCATCTGCTCGTAGAAGAAGAAGAACCACTCCGGCCTTGGTATGTACGTGGTCGTCGCCGGGTCCGCTGGCTCGGAGAGCGGCGCGGGCGAGACGTACGAGAGCACGCAGCAGGCCAGGAGGATGAGCGTCGAGACGAACAGGTCATACAAAACCTGTTTCGGGAAGAACCCCATCGTTTCGTCGGGGCGTTCGTAGACGTTCTCTTCGGTGATTACCTCTTCTTCGAGAGGCTTGGCCTGTCCTGTTGCCGGTGCGTACATCTCTACACCTCTCTTCTAAGTACCTGTGTCCGCATGATAGCAGTAACGCGTCCCTGCCAGTGGTAAATGCTCTTACGCTAGTCCCGGTCCTCCCGGTCGCGGCGTCCGGTGAAGGGCTCGCCTTCGTCCTCGTCGTACTGCTCGTACGACTCCAGGCGCTCCCGCTCGTGCAGCTTCGCCAGCCGGTCTGAGTATTCGAACTCGCTCCCGAAGACACCGTGCTTGCGCAATAAGTAGAGGTGTATACCAATAAGCGGCGCCAGAGCCGCCGGCAAGAGCCACACGTGTAGCGCGAAGAAGCGAGAGAGCGTCGACGGCCCAATCACATCCCCGCCCATGAGGAAGCGGATCGTGGGTCCCCCGACGAACGGCGAGTAGGAGCCGATCTTCATCCCGACCACGGAGGCCCAGAACCCGTCCTGATCCCACCTGAGAAGGTAGCCGGTGAACGCCAGCACGATTACGAGCAAGAGGAGCGCCACGCCGACCACCCAGTTGAGCTCGCGGGGCGCCTTGTAGCCGCCCGAGAAGAACACCTGGGACATGTGCAGGCCTATCACCACCAGGAGGAAGTTGGCCGACCAGTAGTGGATGCCCCGGATGAGAGTACCGAAATAGGCATCGTTCATGATGTAGTAGATCGAGTTCCACGCGTGGTCGGTCGTCGGCACGTAGTAGAAGAGCAGGAGTATGCCGGTCAGGAACTGGAGCGAGATACAGAAGAGCGTCGCGCTCCCCAACGTATAGAGCCAGGCCCCCCTCTTCGGGACCGGCTCGTACAGGAAGTGTTCCGTCATCGTGACGATCCCGGTTCGGTGCTCCATCCAGTCCGTCAGGAACTTGCCGGTCTCGAACGCCTGGGATCTGAGCCTGCCTATCATTCCGGTCTCCCTCCCTAGATCACAAAGGGCTCTTGGGGCCCGTTTGCGCCCCCGGTGTCGAACTCGTGCCTGGCGTACACGGTGCCGTCCTCGCGAACCTCGAAGTCGTAGCTGTACATGTCCCGCGGCGGCGGCCCCGCGACGTACTCGCCGTTGATGTTGTAGATCCCCCCGTGGCACGGGCAGAGGAACTCCCCCTCTCCCTCCCTCACGAGCCAGCGTACCGGGCATCCCAGGTGCGCGCAGGAGCTGGAGAGTACGTTGAGGCTATTCTGGATCTCTTCGATCTCGGACTCGGAGAACCCGTCGCTCCTGTCGTCCAAAAAGGAGGGACGCAGGCTCTGCCCGTACGTGCCGTCCGCGTTGATCTCGTGCTCCCACGAGAGCCAGATGGCGCTCGGTACCGTAAATTCCTGTTTGGAGGTGCCGCTCTCCTCCTGGATCTCCGGTTTGCCGTAGACTTGCTCGACCGGAAAGTCGACCGTGAAGACCTTCGGCTCACTCTCCGGTACCTCGCTTATCGAAGTGACTTCGAACCAATCGTCGGGACCCGAAGGTATGTCCGACTGCCCCCTAACGTCGCTGTTGATAAGAGGACCAAGAACAAACGCCGCCGGAGGAATGGTCAATATGGCACCGACGATAGTCCCGAGGATCCCGAAACCCAGGAAGTCTCCCCTGGTCATAGGATCTTTCTGTAGCTCTGCCAACCTCTACGCCCCTTCTAAGAATTCCTCAAAGCTACCTGCCGAAACTGCTCGGTGGCTGCTCGGCCTCCACCGTAAAGTCAGGCTGATTATATACCGTGTTCGGCACCCTAGAGTTCGACTTCATGAAGCCCATGTTGAGCGCCGTCACCGCCGCGATTACGCCCAGAGCAAGCAAAACTACCCGGTAGCTCGCGCCAGGACTACCGTATCTGAAGCGCATCCGGCCCCGCAAGTAAGTCACGAACGCCCCCGCCGTCGCAAGAAGCATGATCAGCATCATGATATAGCGCATGTAGAGGAACGGGAACTGGGCGAGCGGCGAGATCGCGTACACCCCCGCGAGCGCTGCGATGAGCGCGAAGAACTGTATGGGCCGCCGGCCTACGTTGTCCGGATGCCTCCCCGCTCCTATGTACATCGCTACGTTCGACAGGACGAAGAGCAAGACGACCATTATCAGGTTTATGTAGAGAAGGTGCGAGGTGGTGGTGCTGCCGTCCTCGCCGGTAAGCCGGGAGTAACCGCCGCCGGACTGCATCGCGTAGGCGATCAAGAACCCCGAGATCGGCTGTATGAGCAGGAAGCCGGTCCCCCAGGTCAGTCCCACAGAGGTCGACCAGTCGTAGAAGGCCTTGTCCTCCTCGGTTTTCGACCGTATGTACATAAAAGCGGCCCACGCGGCGAGGGCGAAGGCCGGCCATGAGAGGTTGGCGAAGGTACGGTGCACGATCATCTCGACGAACATCGGGTTGAAGATCCCCGAGAGCGCGGTTCCGAACGAGCTGATGTTACCCTCGCTTATCTGCGTGGCGTTCGGCCCGCCACCGGTGGTCATGTACGTGTCTATCCCGGTCATAATGACCATCCAGACCCAGATGAATGCCCCCATCGTGAACCCCAGTAACGCATGCCGTCGTTTGCTGAGGATGCTGTAGCTGTCCCATTTGTAGTAGTAGGAGTACATCCCCCAAAGCGCGAGGACCATCGAGGCCATCGCGATGACGATGAAGTAGAAGAAGTGCGTGAAGAGCGCCGCCGTGACCTGCGGGTAGAACCCGACAAGCAAGACCAGAAATAGGACCGCGAACGTGGCACCGGTCGAGAAGGTAAGGACGTTGAAGCGAACCATCGAGTGAGCGAGGCGGTCCATCCGGGGGCTCCCGGTGCGTGCGCCCCAGGCTTGCAAGACCGGGGCGGCTATCGCGAAGCCCACGAACAACTCCGCGAAGAACATGTGGACGAGCATCGAGAAGCCCGTGAAGCCCCTGACGCCACCGGGGAACGTGACGTTCGAGAGGTCCAGCTGGGCCAGCAGGAAGTGGAGGTCCGCGTAAGTGGTAACCGTACTACTCACCCTCTATCAAACTCCTTCTAGCTGCCTTCAGCGCCAATTACGGACTCCTGCTCGTGAGGGCCCGCCCGGTGCATCACGGCCTCTCCCACCGCTCGGGGCTCGAGCCGCCCGTCTATTATGTAATAGGAGGCATCGGAGACCCCGTTGGCCTGCATTATCTCCCGGATCGGCCTTATAAGCCGCCGCTCCCCGGTCATCGCGAAGATCAAAACCTTCCCCATCTCGAACTGGTCGTTCCAGGCGCCCGCCTCTTCCTTGGGGGCCTGCATATCCGTGAGTATCGGCACTGCGCCCACCCTCGTGAACGAACCGGCCAAAAGGATCGCCGCCAGCGAGATGAAGACCAGGAACGTCGGCACCCCTATGGAGGGTACGACTATCGCGAAGAACAGCCCCAGGACCAGAAAGGATATCGCGAACCCGACCGGCACTTCGAGGCCTCGCCTGTCGTTGGGGACCACGATGTAGAGCGTCCCCTCCGGGAACGGCTCGGGCTCGTCGGGGTCCTGGCGCTTGAGGATGACCATGAGGTCTTCCCTACCTACGCCGAGGTCCCGGATCTCCCTGACCGCCCGGTTGAGCGCGGCGCCGTCTTCTACGATCCCTACCACGGTGTACTCGGTCCTCTGCTCCGTCGGGTTCGTTCCGCTGGAGCTTGCCTCCGGTACGTCCCGTCCTCTCTCCAAGCCGCTACCTCCAACTATTTCTACG
>Ga0136616_10002334_pt1 | contig 10059 bp, 10 predicted proteins | sample AntDrymUQ2992106_2_FD_106648 | JGI IMG/M metagenome (GOLD analysis project Ga0136616, IMG submission 106648) | Polar desert sand microbial communities from Dry Valleys, Antarctica - metaG UQ299 (21.06) | ecosystem: Environmental > Terrestrial > Soil > Desert | place: Antarctica: Dry Valley... | reverse complement strand
GCGCTGTCGCGGGCCTCGATGTCGCGCTCGTCGAGGTCCGGATGGTCGAGCGCGGTGAGGCGGCGGGTGCCGCGGCGCAGCATGCCGAAGACGACGGGCACCGCCACGATCAGGATCAGCGGCATGCGTTCGTCGTCGGCGCCCCCGACGGCGAAGCGGTCGTCGACGATGCTCGCCGCGAGCAGCAAGAGCAGCAGCGCGTAACACGCCGTCCAGCGCCGCCGGCTCGCCCGGCTGGTCGTGGTCACGGCGTCTCGCCATGTCACCTCGGCCGGCTCGTATGTCGTGGTCGCGGGGGTGTGGACGCTCACGGACGCTCCTCTGGCAGCGGGGTGGATGTCGCTCGCGACATCGGGGCAAACGGCGTGCGGGCGAAGATCGCCTCGATCGGAAGGTCGAAGAACTCGGCGAGGCGAAAGGCGAGGTCGAGGCTCGGGCTGTAGTCGCCGCGCTCGAGATAACCGATCGTCTGGTAGTTGACGCCGACCGCGTCGGAGAGCTGCTGGCGCGAGAGCCCGCGCTCCGCCCGCAGGACCTGAAGGCGGTTGTGAATCGGCGGCTGCACGTGCCTCGGCTCGCGGCCCATGTTGTAGTTATACAACACACCGATGGAGATATACAGCAATCGCAGGGATCGCTACGCTCGCGCCCTGAGCCACGCCCAGCTCCACGCCGCGGTTCTCGCCTGGTACGACGCCCATCGCCGCGACCTGCCGTGGCGACGCACGCGCGATCCCTACGCGATCCTCGTCTCCGAGGTCATGTCCCAGCAGACGCAGATCGCACGCGTCGTCGCCCCCTACGAGCGCTGGCTGGTGCGCTGGCCGACGCCCGGCGCATTGGCGGCAGCGCGGCCGGCGGAGGTGCTGGGGGCGTGGGTCGGACTCGGCTACAACCGCCGCGCGCTGCGCCTGCGCGAGGCGGCTGCGATCGTCGCCCGCGACGGCTGGCCGCGCGACGTGGCGGGCCTGCGCGCGCTCCCGGGCGTCGGTCCCTACACGGCGGCCGCGGTGGCGTCGTTCGCCTTCGGCGTGCCGGTCGCGGCCGTCGATACGAACGTTCGCCGGGTCGCATCGCGGCTGGGGATCGAGCCGCAGGCGCTGCTGGCGCCGCGCCGCCCCGCCGATTGGAACCAGGCCGCGATGGAGCTCGGCGCGATCATCTGCACGGCGCGTACCCCGGTCTGTGCCGGCTGTCCGGCGGCCCCGTGGTGTGCGTCGCGCGGGCGCGTCGTGACGGCGCCACGCGGCCCGCGCGGGGCGGGTGAGCGCTTCGAGGACTCCGACCGCTGGGTCCGTGGCCGCGTGATCGCCGCGCTGGCGGCCGGGGAAGGCCTGCCGGCCGCGATCGAGCCGACGCGCCTGGAACGCGCGCTGGCGGCACTCGAACGCGACGGCCTCGTCGTGCGCGAGGAGATGCGCGTGTCCCTCCCCGGATGAGCGAGGTCTCTCGAATCCACGCGCCGCGCTAGGCTGGCCGCTTCGCCCGCGAAGAACCCACGGAGGTCCCGTTGGCCCTCGACCGACAGTCCATCGAGAAGAGAGACTTCCCCATCGGCCGCCGCGGCTACGAGCCGGCGAGCGTCGATGCGCACCTCACGAACGTCGCACGCGAGTTCGAGACGCTGCAGCGTGCCGCCAGTTCGGCACCGGCCGCGAGCTCCGAGTCACTCGCCAGCGCGTCGCTGGCGACGATCGCCAGCGTGCAGGTGCAGGCGATCGTCGAGGCGGCGGAGACGAGCGCCGCTGCGATCGAGCGCGAGGCTCGCGAGAACGCCGCGCAGGTCGAGCACGACGCCGCGCGCGAGGCCCAGCGCATTCGCGACGAGGCCGTCGCCCGCTCGCAGGAGCACGTCGGCCAGGTCCGCGAGGCGACCGCGCTGATGCTGCAGCGCGTCGATGCCATGGACTCAGAGCTCAGCGCGCTCGTCGACTCGCTGCGCACGGGAGCCAACCGCCTCAGCGCCGACCTCTCGCTGCTGTCGGGCAACATGGGCGAGCTGTACACCGCCGCGCGCAGCGCGGGCGACGAGGAGGACGAGGCGCTGGGCTACGAGCCGGACGCGTTCGCCGAGGAGGTCGAGGTCGAGGTCGTCGCCGTGATCGAGGATGCCTACGACGAGCCCGCGAGCGGGCAGCCCACGGTCGTGCATGCACAACCCACGGTCGCCACCGGCAGCGAGGACGACGTCGAGGGTGCTCGCCTGATCGCCCTGAACATGGCGCTCAACGGCCAGTCGCGCGAGGAGACCGACAGCTATCTCGCACAGAACTTCGACCTGGCCGACCGCGCCGGGCTGCTCGACGAGGTGTACGCCACGGTCGAGGGGTAGGCGCGCACGCAGGCATTTCCCGCAAGGTGCGAAACCGGCCTGGGCGAACGTCTGTTCGTCTCCCTACAATGATCGGGTGGCCAAGCACGATCGTCTCGTCGTCTCCGGCGCGCGGGAGCACAACCTCAAGGACATCAGCCTGTCGCTGCCGCGCGACGCGCTGACCGTCATCACCGGGCTGTCGGGCTCGGGCAAGTCCTCGCTGGCGTTCGACACGATCTACGCCGAGGGGCAGCGCCGCTACGTCGAGTCGCTCAGCGCGTACGCGCGCCAGTTCCTGGGGCAGATGGACAAGCCCGACGTCGACTCGATCGAGGGCCTGTCGCCGGCGATCTCGATCGACCAGAAGACCACCTCGCGCAACCCGCGCTCGACGGTCGGCACCGTCACGGAGATCTACGACTACCTGCGCCTGCTGTGGGCGCGCGTTGGCCACCCGCACTGCCATTCCTGCGGTGCCCCGATCGAGGGCCAGAGCGTCGAGCAGATCGTCGACCAGGTGATGGAGCTCGGCGAGGGCACGCGCTTCATGGTCATGGCCCCGATCGTGCGCGGTCGCAAGGGCGAGTTCGGCAAGGTCTTCGAGGAGCTGCGCACGGACGGCTATGCGCGCGTGAAGGTGGACGGCGAGCTGCGGATGCTCGAGGACCCGATCGAGCTCGACAAGAAGTTCAAGCACGACGTGTCGGTCGTCGTGGACCGGCTCGTGCTGCGCCACGACGTGCGCAAGCGCCTCGTCGACTCGGTCGAGACCGCGGTCGCGCTGGCCGACGGGATCATCGAGATCGAGCTGCTGCCGCGCGACGGGTCCGACGGCGAGGTGCTGCAGTTCTCCGAGCGCTTCGCGTGCCTGAAGTGCGGCACGTCGATGCCCGAGCTGGAACCGCGGATCTTCTCCTTCAACTCGCCGCACGGGGCCTGCGAGCGCTGCACCGGCCTGGGCTCGCAGCGCGAGATCGATCCCGAACTGATCGTCCCGGATCCGGCCCTGTCGATCGCGGAGGGCGCACTGGCCCCGTGGGCGACGAGCTCGTCGAACTACTACGAGCAGATCACCGAGGCGATCGCCGAGCGCTACGGAGTCGACGTCGAGGCGCCTTGGAACGCCCTGCCCGAGAAGCAGCAACGGTTGTTCCTGTTCGGCACGGACGGCGCGCCGGTGCAGGTCACATACCGCAACCGCTACGGGCGCAGGCGCTCGTACGCGACCCGCTTCGAGGGCATCATCACGAACCTCGAGCGCCGCTACAAGGAGACCGACAGCGAGTTCTCGCGCGAGAAGATCGAGGAGTTCATGAGCGTGCGGCCGTGCCCCGCGTGCAAGGGCGCGCGTCTGCGCCCGGAGTCGCGGGCGGTGCTCGTCGGCGGGCTGGGGATCAACGAGTTCGTGCAGCTGTCGGTGCTCGCGGCGCTGCGCTGGCTCGACGAGGTGCAGCTGACCGAGACCGAGCGCCACATCGCGCGCCTGATCCTGCGCGAGATCGAGGAGCGCCTGCGCTTCCTGGAGAACGTCGGCATCGGCTACCTGTCGATGGACCGTGCGGCCGCGACGCTGTCCGGCGGCGAGGCTCAGCGCATCCGCCTGGCGACGCAGATCGGCTCGTCGCTCGTGGGCGTGCTGTACATCCTCGACGAGCCGTCGATCGGGCTGCACCAGCGCGACAACTCCAAGCTGATTGCGACGCTCGAGCGCCTGCGCGACCTCGGCAACACGGTCATCGTCGTCGAGCACGACGAGCAGACGATGCGCGCGGCCGACCACCTCGTCGACATGGGGCCTGGCGCCGGCGAGCACGGCGGCGAGGTCGTCGCCGAGGGCACCGCTCGCGAGGTCGAGCTCGTAGCGCGCTCGCTGACCGGCCAGTTTCTCGCTCGCACCCGAACGATCGAAATCCCTTCCAAGCGGCGCCGGCCGTCGGGCTACGTCGAGATCCGCGGCGCCGCGCAGCACAACCTCAAGAGCGTCGACGTGCGAGTCCCGCTCGGGACGCTCACGTGCGTGACGGGGGTGTCGGGGTCGGGCAAGTCGACGCTCGTCAACGAGGTGCTCTTCAAGGCCGTCGCCAACCGCCTGCACCGTGCGCGCACCCGTCCGGGCCGCCACACGGCGATCCTCGGCCTCGACCAGCTCGACAAGATCATCCAGGTCGACCAGTCGCCGATCGGGCGCACGCCACGATCCAACCCGGCGACCTACACCGGCCTGTTCGACGTCATCCGCGACCTCTTCTCAAAGACGCAGGAGGCTCGCGCCCGTGGCTACAAGGCCGGGCGCTTCTCCTTCAACGTCAAGGGCGGGCGCTGCGAGGTCTGCCGCGGCGACGGCCAGATCAAGATCGAGATGCACTTCCTGCCCGACGTCTACGTGCCCTGCGAGCAGTGCCACGGCAAGCGCTACAACCGCGAGACGCTCGACGTGCGCTTCAAGGGCAAGACGATCGCCGACGTGCTCGGGATGCCGGTCGAGGAGGCGCTGGAGTTCTTTGTGCACATTCCGAAGATCCGCCGGCGCCTGGAGACGCTGCACGCCGTCGGCCTCGGCTACATCCGCCTCGGCCAGCCGGCCACGACGCTGTCGGGCGGCGAGGCGCAGCGCGTCAAGCTCGCGACGGAGCTGTCGAAGGTCGCAACGGGGCGCACGCTGTACATCCTCGACGAGCCCACGACCGGCCTGCACTTCGCCGACGTGCAGCGGCTGCTGGAGGTCCTGCACCGGCTCGTGGATCAGGGCAACAGCGTCGTCGTCATCGAGCACAACCTCGACGTGATCAAGACCGCCGACCGCCTGATCGACATGGGACCCGAGGGCGGGGAGGCCGGTGGCGTGGTGATCGCCGCGGGTACGCCGGAGGAGGTCGCCGGCACGCCCGGATCGCACACGGGGGAGTACCTCGTCGAGGCCGGCGTGACGGGTGCGGCGCCGAAGGCGCGGCGCGGGCGGGGGAGCAAGGTGGCGGCCGCGGTCTGAGAGAGATCGTTGCACCGTCGCAGCGCGCTTCTCAGCCGCTGGGCGTGGCTGGACATCTGTTGGAGGAGTCTGCGCCGGACAGATCGCACGAACGTCCAGACGGCGTTTGATTCACGCGAAGCCGGTCGCAGCCCGGGCGGTGGGAGGACCATGCCCATTCGCTCACTCCTCGTCTCGCTCGTCTGCTGCCTCGCCGTTCCCTCCGCCGCTCTCGCGGCGGCCGGGGATCGCGTCCTCGACATCGAAGAGCAGGCCCTCTGTCAACAGATCAACAGCTACCGCGCGCAGAACGCCGTCGCCCCGCTGCAGATGTCGGTCGCGCTGACCACCGCGTCGAAGTGGATGAGCACCGACATGTCCATGAAGAACTACTTCAGCCACACCGACAGCCTCGGCCGCAGCTTCTCCATGCGCCTGACCGCATTCGGCTACGCAAGCGGCTCCCGGGCCGAGAACATCGCCGCCGGATCGCCCGGGGCGATCGCGACGTTCAACCAGTGGAAGAACTCGGCCGGGCACAACCGCAAAATGCTCGACGCGAACTACAAGGTGATCGGCATCGGCCGCGCCTACAGGGCAACATCCACGTACAAGTGGTACTGGACGACCGACTTCGGCAGCATCACCGACCGTACGATGGCCTGCTGATCGGCTTGCGCGGATCGGCGGGGGCGCGCTCAGGCCGTAGCCTCCCGGTGCATGGCCGACCTCCCACGCCAGGCGAAGCTCTGGGCGCAGAAGTGGCGCTGGTATGAGCGCAACGGCCTGCCGCTGCACCGTGCCCGCATCCACTGGCACCTCATGCGCCGCGAGGCGTTCGCCCGCTGGCCGCTTCACGGCGACGTGCTGGAGATGCTCGACGACGGCCGGCTTCAGATCGGCGCCGGCACGCTGCTCGAGCCCGGCGTCTGGATCACCGCGCCCGCGCCCGCCCGCGTGCGGATCGGCGAGGGAACCTTCCTGAACCTCGGCGTGATGGTCGCCGCCGTCGAGCTCGTCGAGATCGGCTCGCACTGCATGCTCGCCAACGGCTGCATGGTCACCGACGCCAACCATCGCTTCGACGATCCCGCCAGGCCCGTGACGTGGCAGGGCTTCACGTCCAAGGGACCGACGCGCATCGGCGACAACGTCTGGCTCGGCGCGAACGTCGTCGTCACGAGCGGCGTGACGATCGGCGAGCGCAGCGTGATCGGGGCCAACAGCGTCGTCACGCAGGACGTCCCGCCGTTCTCGATCGCCGCCGGCGCGCCGGCGAAGGTGCTGCGAGCCGTCACCTACGACGACCCGCAGCCCGAGCTCTGACTCAGCCGCCGAAGCGCGCCCGCAGCGCCATCACGTTCGCGACGTAGCGCTTGGTGTCCTCGAACATGCCGCGGCTGCGCACCGAGGCGAGACCCTGGTAGTAGCCCGCTGCGGCGAGCGCGATGTCGCCGTTGGTCTCGCGCAGCAGGCGCCCGAGATACAGCGATCCCGCACGGACGTTGTCCTCGGGCGATTGCGGGTTCAGCGGGCTCGTGGTGAGGTTGCGCTGGACCCAGTCCCACGTGCCGGGCAGGACCTGCATGATCCCGCGCGCGTTGGCCGTCGAGACAGCCGCGTTGTTGAAGCCGCTCTCCTGCCAGGCGATCGCCGCGGCCAGCGACGCCGGCGCGCCGTGCTGGGCCGCCAGCGCCTTGACGCGCTCGGCGCCGAGGTGCCCGGCGGTCGGCTGAGGTCCTGCGCCGGGAAGGATCCGCGCCTGCGGCGCGGGCTGTGCCGCGCGAGCCGGCGCGGGCGCACCGGTCGGCAGCTTCAGCACGGTGCCGACGAGCAGCAGGGCGGTCGGGGAGAGGCCGTTGACGTAGGCCATCTGCGCAACGGGGACCCCGGATTGCGCCGCGAGGGCACTGAGCGTGTCGCCGGCGCGTACGACGTAGCCGCCCAGCGGCTGCGGGGCGCTGCCGGTGGCGTTCGCCGGCGCGGCGAAGGTGGCCGGCGGCGCGGGGGACGCGCTCGCGCCGCCGAGCGCGGCCGCGCCCTCGGCGATCGTCGGCACCTTGATCGTGGTGCCCAGCACGACGTTCGCGTCCTCGGAGAGGCCGTTGTAGACCGCCACCGTGCGGGTCGTCAGGTTGTTCTGCGCCGCGATCGACCACAGCGTCTCGCCGGCCGTGACCGTGTGCGCGACGTGGGCGGTCGCGGTGGGGGCGGCGAGCAGTGCGGCGAGTGCCGCCAGGACGACGATTGGCGCGGGGCGCATTGATCTCTCTTCCGTGGGGTTCTGAAGGAAGTTCCCGCTTCGCGGCCATTCCCTGCCCCGCGCGCAGCGTTACGTCGTCCTGCAACGGTCGCTGCAGGCAACTTCGGTCGCTACTTCGTGGTCATGATGATCAGGCCGAAGACGAGGGCTGCCGTGAACAGCGCGGCGCCGGCGATCGCGACCAGTGCGTGCAGCCCGGCCGGTACGGTGCGCCCGTCGCGACGCGCCTCGAGGGCGCTCGTCGTCCCGCGGATGACGAGTCCCCACGCGATCGTCACGACGAGCACGGCGAGGGGCGCCGCCCAGGCGAGCTCGTACAGCGCGCCGGTGTCGACGGCGCCGATCACGCCTCGACCGCGGTCGTCAGGGCCGGGCCTCGCTTCAGTCGCTTGCCGAACACCACGGCCATCAGCGTCACCAATGCGACCGACACGATCACGGGTCCGAGCGCGCCGTCGCCGAAGATCCGGGTGACGCCGTAGGTGAGGGCGCCGACCAGCGCGGCGCATGGCAGCGTGAGGACCCAGGCGAGGAAGATGTTGCCGGCCAGGCCCCAGCGCACGGCCGACAGGCGCTTGGCGGCGCCCGCGCCCAGCACGGCGCCCGTGATCGAGTGCGTGGTCGACAGGGGGAAGCCGAGATGGGCCGCGGTCAGGATCACGGCCGCGCCGCCCGTCTGCGCCGAGAAACCCTGTGCCGGGTCCATCTTGATGATGCGGCTGCCCATCGTGCGGATGATCCGCCAGCCGCCGGAGTAGGTCCCCAGCGCGATCGCGCTCGCCGCCGCGACGATGACCCACGTCGGCGGCGGGTCTCCGGGTGCGAGGGTCCCCTGGGTGACGAGCGCGAGCGCGATGATGCCCATCGTCTTCTGCGCGTCGTTCGTGCCGTGCGACAGCGACAGCAGGCTGAGGCTCGCGATCTGCCCGATGCGGTAACCGCGGCTGACGGGACCGGGTCGCAGTCGACCCACCATCCGGTACGTGATGAGGATTGCGCCACCGGCGGCGACGAAGGCGATGATCGGAGCCACCAGCGCGGGCACGATCACCTTCTCGAGCAGTCCGGCGCCCTTGACGGCATTGGCCCCGGAGGCGAGGAAGGCCGCCCCGACGACGCCGCCGATCAGCGCGTGCGAGGAGCTCGACGGCAGTCCGAAGTACCACGTCAGCAGGTTCCAGAAGATCGCCCCGATCAGCCCGGCGAAGATCACCGTCGGCGTGATGATCGCGGCGTCGACGATGCCGCTGGCGATCGTCGCCGCGACCTCCAGCGAGATGAACGCCCCGGCGAAGTTCAGGATCGCGGCCAGCGTGACGGCGGTGCGCGGCGCCAGCGCACGCGTGGAGATCGACGTGGCGACCGAGTTGGCGGTGTCGTGAAAGCCGTTGGTGAAGTCGAACGCGAGCGCCGTGATCACGACGATCGCGAGGATGATGTCGTTCTCCACGTCGCTGGTGGGCTAGGAGTTCTTGACGACGATGTTGTCGAGCAGGTTCGCGACCAGCTCGGTCGCGTCGATCGAGTCCTCGAGTCGCTCGAAGATGTCCTTCCAGCGGATCACGACCATCGGGTCGATGCCGGTGTCGAAGAGCGATGCCACCGCCTCGCGGGTGACCCGGTCGCCCTCGGTCTCCAGACGGTGGATCTCCGTCGTGTAATGCGACAGGTCCTTGAAGCCGCGCAGGCGCGGCATCGCCTCGGCGATCTGGCGGCAGGCCTCCATCAGGATGTGCGCGAGCCGCTGGGACTGCTCCATCGGCGCCTCGATCCTGTAGAGCACGAGGTAGTCCGTGGCCTCCTCGGTGAGGTCGACGATGTCGTCCAGGCCGGACGCGAGGGCGAGGATGTCCTCGCGGTCGATCGGCGTGACGAACGTCGAGTTCAGGCGCTGGATGATGTCGTAGGTGATCCTGTCACCCTGCTGCTCGCAGATCAGGATCTCGCGCGCGAGTTCGGCGCGCTCGGGGTAGGTGTCGAGCATCTCGTCGAGCAGCTGGGCGGCACGCAGCGCGTTGGTGGCGGCCTCTTCGAAGAGGTCGAAGAACTTGCGGTCCCTGGGAGCGAACACCTGCGAGAGCCTGACCATGGCGCGTCACTCTATGTCAGGTGCTGTGAGAAGTCCTCGAATGCCGTGGCATCGATCGAGTAGCCGTGCTGCTGCTCCGGATAGCGCCCTGAGCGCACGTCCTCGGCATAGGCGGTGACGCCCGCGTTCATCTCGTCCTGGATGTTCGCGTAGCGCTTGACGAAGCGTGCGCCGAGCCCCTCGCGGATGCCGAGCAGGTCGTGGAAGACGAGCACCTGGCCGTCGGTCGCGGGGCCCGCGCCGATGCCGATGACCGGGATCTCGATGCGCGCCATCAGCGCCTCGGCGACCTGCGACGGGATCGCCTCGAACACGAGCGCGAAGCAGCCCGCCGCCTGCAGCGCCAGCGCGTCCGCTGCCACCCGCGCGGCCGCCGCGGCGTCACGACCCTGCGCGCGGTAGCCGCCCAGCGCGGTCGCGGTCTGCGG
>Ga0136616_10002333_pt1 | contig 10060 bp, 7 predicted proteins | sample AntDrymUQ2992106_2_FD_106648 | JGI IMG/M metagenome (GOLD analysis project Ga0136616, IMG submission 106648) | Polar desert sand microbial communities from Dry Valleys, Antarctica - metaG UQ299 (21.06) | ecosystem: Environmental > Terrestrial > Soil > Desert | place: Antarctica: Dry Valley... | reverse complement strand
GCCCCGGTGGCGCTGCCGGTCGTGCTGCAACCGGTCGGCGGCACGCCCGTCACCGCGAACGCGAGGTTGACCGACACGAGCTGGGGCACCGTGATCAACCTGCGCTGCAGGTTCCAGGAACCGGTCACCGACCAGTCGGTGGTGGTCGTGCTGGTCGCCCGCGGCGTTGACGGCACCGGCGAGGAGCTGGCCCGGTGGACCGTCCACCCCGGCGACGAGGTCAACATCACCTCCGCTACCGACCGGCGTGGCGCCCAGCTCGCGGCCCTCGAGGTCCGCACGACCAAGGGCACCACGGTGCTGCGCACAGAGCAGCTCTGAGCCGAACTACCATCGCGGCCGTGAGCACGTCGACCACAGCCAAGCCGCTGTCCCCGCACCCACCGGTCGTCCTGATCGCCGAGGAGCTCGCTCCGTCGGTGCGTGAGCTGCTGGCTGGCGAGGTGCAGGTGCGCGACGTCGACGGCACCGACCGGCCGGCGCTGCTGGCGGCGGTTGCCGACGTCGACGCCCTGCTCGTCCGGTCCGCTACCAAGGTCGACGCCGAGGTGCTCACCGCCGGCAAGCGGCTGACCGTGGTGGCCCGCGCCGGCGTCGGCCTGGACAACGTCGACGTGGCTGCCGCAACCGAGCGCGGCGTGCTGGTGGTCAACGCGCCGACCTCCAACATCGTCAGCGCCGCCGAGCACGCGGTCGCGCTGCTGCTCGCGGTCGCCCGCAACGTCCCCGCGGCCGACGCGAGCCTGCGCTCGGGGGAGTGGAAGCGCAGCGCGTTCGGCGGCGTCGAGCTCAATGGCAAGACGGTCGGGGTGGTCGGGCTGGGGAAGATCGGCCAGCTTGTCGCCCAGCGGCTGGCCGCCTTCGACACTAAGATCATCGCCTACGACCCGTACGTGGCGCCGGTCCGGGCGGCGCAGCTCGGCATCGAGCTGGTGAGCCTCGAAGAGCTCCTGACCAGGGCGGATGCGATCTCGATCCATCTACCTAAGACCGCGGAGACGCTCGGGCTGATCGGCAAGGAGCAGCTGGCCCTGACCAAGCCCGGCGTCATCATCGTCAACGCCGCCCGCGGCGGGCTGGTGGACGAGGACGCGCTGGCCGAGGCCGTGCGAAACGGCCACGTCGGCGGCGCGGGGATCGACGTCTTCGCCACCGAGCCGACCACCGCCAGCCCGCTGTTCGAGCTGCCCGGCGTGGTGGTCACCCCGCACCTCGGCGCGTCGACCCGCGAGGCCCAGGACCGCGCCGGAACCGACGTGGCCCGCTCGGTGCTGCTGGCGTTGCGCGGCGAGTTCGTCCCCGATGCGGTGAACGTGGCCGCCGGTGGCACGGTCGGTGAGGAGGTGCGGCCGTACCTGGCGCTCACCCAGAAGCTCGGCGTGGTGCTGGCCGCGGTGGCCGGGCGGATGCCGGCGACGCTGATCGTGGAGGGGCGCGGTGAGCTGGCCGCCGAGGACCTCTCCGTGCTCCCGCTGGCTGCGCTGCGTGGGCTTTTCGCCGACGTCGTCGACGAGCAGGTCACGTTCGTCAACGCCGCCCGGCTGGCTGTCGAGCGAGGCGTCGACGTGGCGGTCACCGCCGCGTCCGAGAGCCCCAACCATCGCAGCCTCGTCGTGCTGCGGGCGGCCATGCCCGACGGCAAGGCGATCACCGTCTCCGGCACGTTGTCTGGCAGGGCACAGGTGGAGAAGCTGGTGGAGATCAACGGCAGGCACTTCGACCTGCGCGCCGAGGGCCACGTGCTGCTGATGGAGTACCAGGACCGGCCAGGGGTGATGGGACGGGTGGGCACTCTGCTCGGCGAGGCCGACGTGAACATCGAGGCCGCGCAGATCAGTCAGACCACCGGTGGTGAGGACGCGACGATGTTGCTGCGGGTTGACCGGCAGGTGGACCCGGCCATGCTCGAACCGATCGGTGCGGCGATCGGAGCGCACGCGGTTCGGATGATCGCGTTCGGTTAACTCTCAGTGACGGGTGGCGCCAAATGGGTGGGCGGCGGCTGATGCCGCCGGCCGCAGCCGGTACGGTGCCCCCGGTCGGCGCGCCGGTCGGACGCGCTATCAGGAGAGAGAGGCTGCACCAGATGCGGCTAGCGGTCATTCCCGGTGACGGCATCGGACCGGAGGTCATCGGCGAGGCGTTGAAGGTGCTCAGCGAGGTCGTCCCCGACGTACAGACGACCAGCTACGACCTCGGTGCCGCCCGCTGGCACTCCACCGGTGAGCTGCTGCCGGAGTCGGTGCTCACCGAGCTGCAGGAGCACGACGCCATCCTGCTCGGCGCGGTCGGCGACCCCTCGGTGCCCAGCGGCATCCTCGAACGCGGGTTGCTGCTGCGGCTGCGCTTCGAGCTCGACCACCACGTCAACCTGCGCCCGGCCCGGCTCTACCCGGGGGTGCGCGGGCCGCTGTCCGGGACGTCGGAGATCGACATGCTCGTCGTGCGCGAGGGCACCGAAGGCCCCTACGCCGGCACCGGCGGGCTGCTGCGCAAGGACACCCCGCACGAGATCGCCACCGAGGTCAGCGTGAACACCGCGTTCGGCGTGGAGCGCGTGGTGCGCGACGCTTTCACCCGTGCGGCGGCACGCCCCCGACGGCACCTGACGCTGGTGCACAAGACCAACGTGCTCACCTTCGCGGGCTCGCTGTGGTCGCGGCTGGTGGAGGAGGTGTCGCTGGAGCACCCGGAGGTCGGCGTCTCCTACCAGCACGTGGACGCCACGATGATCCACATGGTCAACGACCCCGGTCGCTTCGACGTGATCGTCACCGACAACCTGTTCGGCGACATCATCACCGACCTCGCGGCGGCGGTGACCGGTGGCATCGGGCTGGCCGCGAGCGGAAACCTCGACGTCAGCCGCCGCAACCCGAGCATGTTCGAGCCGGTGCATGGCTCCGCGCCAGACATCGCCGGCCAGAGCATCGCCGACCCGACGGCCGCCGTGCTGTCGGTCGCGCTGCTGCTGGACCACCTCGGCTACGGCGAGCAGGCGCGGCGCGTCGAGGCCGCGGTGGCGTTCGACCTGGCGACGCGGGACCGCGGCTCGGCCGGTCACACCCAGTCCATCGGCGACCGACTGTCTGCGCTGGTCGGCAAGGTCGCGCCCCAAGAGGTCAGGTCCTAGGGGCAGGCTTCTTCGAGCTTGACGGTCCCGAAGTCGATGCTCGAGCTGGCGTCGATCTTGCTCCCCGCCGGGATGTTCTGGGAGCACACCTTCCAGCTCCGATCCAGGACTTGCTGACGCCCGGCGCCTTTGGCGTCATGGGACGTGGTGAGGAAGACCTCGTTGCCGGTCAGTGCCTGGAGCGCGTCCTGGGCAGCCTGCAGATTCGATCCGACGAGCTTCGGCATGGTCCACGTCTTTCCGGTTCCTGCGTTCGGCGCCGGCACCGGTGCAGGTGCCGAGTCGTCTGCGTAGGCGTTGGGGACAGGTCCGCGGCCGGCTGACTGCGGGTTCCGCACCCGGCGATCTGGAGGGTCAAGAGGACAAGGTCAGTTGCCGCGAACGCTCGTCGCATCACGCTCGCCCTGTCGAGTTCTTGACTTTAGACGTTACGAGATGCGTTGGGTGATGACCACTTCTCGGGCTTCTTTGCTCTGCGCACTCTGATGCACCGCTTGCGTAGGCAGCCGTCCCCCGGTGGTGCGTGGGGGTGTGCAGAGCAAAGCGGCGTGCGAAGCACCTACCTGGGCCGGAGGCGCGGCGCAGCGGATGTGCGATACTTCGGGCGTGCACCACAGCGTGATCATTATTGGAAGGCGCGTCGGATAGCGGCCAAGCCGTACCGACGCGCAGACCTCTCGCATTCGCGGGGGGTCTTTTTGTTTGCCCACCCGATTGTTTGCCACCCGACCAGGAAGCCAGACCGCGATGCGAACCCAACCGGCCGACACCCCGCTCGGCGACGAGTTTCACGTCTTCGACACCACGCTGCGAGACGGGGCGCAGCGCGAGGGCATCAGCTACTCCGTGGCGGACAAGCTCGCGGTGGCCCGGCACCTCGACGCGCTGGGCGTCGGCTTCATCGAGGGTGGCTGGCCAGGCGCGATGCCCAAGGACACCGAGTTCTTCGCCCGCGCCGCCGCCGGGGAGCTCGCCCTCAAGCACGCCGCCCTGGTGGCGTTCGGCGCCACCCGGCGGGCTGGCTCCGCCGCCGCCCAGGACCAGCAGGTCCGCGCGCTGCTGGACTCGCAGGCTCCGGTCGTCACGCTGGTCGCCAAGTCCGACCGCCGGCACATCGAGCGCGCGCTTCGCACCGACGTCACCGAGAACTGCGCGATGGTCTCCGACACCGTCGCCTTGCTGCGCAGCGAGGGACGCCGGGTGTTCCTCGACGCCGAGCACTTCTTCGACGGCTACCTCTTCGACCCCGACACGGCGCTCAGGGTGCTCGACGCAGCGGTCACCGCGGGCGCCGACGTCGCCGTCCTCTGCGACACCAACGGCGGGATGCTGCCGCTGCGGATCGCCGAGCTGGTGACCCAGGTGCGTGAGCGCACCGGGTTCCGCGTCGGCATCCACTGTCAGGACGACACCGGCTGCGCGGTCGGTAACACCATCGCCGCCGTGCAAGCCGGCGCCACCCACGTGCAATGCACCGCCAACGGCTACGGCGAGCGCGCCGGCAACGCCGACCTGTTCGCCGTGGTCGGCAACCTCGTCACCAAGCTCGACATGCCGGTGCTCCCACCCGGCGCGTTCGCGGAGCTGACCCGCACCTCGCACGCGCTGGCGGAGATCGCCAACCTGGCACCCGACACCCACCAGGCCTACGTCGGGTCGTCCGCCTTCGCCCACAAGGCGGGGTTGCACGCCAGCGCGATCAAGGTCGACCCCGAGCTGTACAACCACATGGACCCAACGGTCGTCGGCAACATCCAGCGGGTGCTGGTAACCGAGATGGCCGGCCGGGCCAGCGTGGAGCTCAAGGGAACCGAGCTCGGGCTCGACCTCGCCGCCCAGCCGGACGCGGTGACCGACGTGGTGGCGCAGGTCAAGGCGCTGGAGGCGCAGGGCTGGTCATTCGAGGCGGCCGACGCGTCGCTGGAGCTGCTGATGCGCTCGGCGCTGGACGGCGGGGCGGGCCCTGAACGGCCGTTCACGCTCGAGTCCTACCGGGTGATCACCGAGCACCGGGCCGACGGCCAGGTCGTGGCCGAGGCGACCGTCAAGGTCGACGTCGACGGCCGCCGCGTGATCGCCACCGAGGAGGGCAACGGGCCGGTCAACGCGCTTGACGCGGCGCTGCGGGCCGCGCTGAACGGCTCGCGTCCGTGGCTGGAGGCCATCGAGCTCTCGGACTACAAGGTGCGGATCATGTCGCCCGGCGGCCGCGAGGGCCACGGCACCGACGCCGTCACCCGGGTGCTGGTGGAGTCGACCGACCACACCGGCACCTGGACCACGGTCGGCGTGCACGGCAACATCGTCGAGGCGTCCTGGATCGCGCTGGTCGACGCCCTCACCTACGCCGCGCTGCGCCGTTCGGCACGAGCCACTGCCGTTGGCTTCGAGCCTTCAGGCGTCAGCTAGCTCGTCGAAGCCGTTCAGCAACCGCCTCGCGTTGCACCGACCCCGGTTGCCGACGCCCGGGCGTCCACGGCCTAGCGTGCGCGATCACAATCGCAGTCGGCCGTCGCCGTTAGCAGTCGGTTAAGGCTCGTTCAAGACCGCCCCGAAAACCACACCGTCGTCCGTGCGCAGTCGTTGCAATCGATATGTCACTTCGACGCCCGTCGCAAGCCACGAGACGGTGCCGCACCGTCGCGATCGTCCTGGCCGGAACTCTTGCGGGCACCCTGGCGATCGGGGTGCGCATGGCCGCTGCCGTCCCTGACCAGCTGGGCACCTATGCGGACTTCTCACGCATCACCGAGCGATCTGCCGGTCAGTTCGGGCCCCCAGGTCAACCACCTTCGCAGTGGTCCTGGCGTACCGACGGGCCAGGGGAGTACAGCATCTCCTGGGACAAGGACGAGCCCGAGTCACGGGAGCGGTTCATTCGCTCGGGCGACGGCACCTGGCTACTTCTGGACGGCTGGTCAGACAACGGCACCTACTACCGGCAGCGGGTCACCTCGGAAAGCCGCGGCGATGGGAACTGCAGCAACATGACCGCCATTCCGCCCGACGGTGGGAGGCAGCACTACGTGCAGTGGAACGTCCCTGGCGAGAGTTACTGCCTGGACGTCCACGGAACCATTACAGAACAGTCGTCTGGCAAGAGGTTCAACTTCCGGCACCGCCAGGTCTGGTCGCCGCCGACCCCGTGCTCCAACAAGGAGTTCCCGGGCCGGGTCTGCATCAAGCAGCACGAGATCTGGTGGGATGACAACCAACACCCGATGAGGGTGACGCTGGATCGCGACCAGTACCTCGCCAAGGGCCTGGGTATGGCGTTCACAATAGTCCAGCGCCAGCCCACCCCATGGTCAGCCGAGCTACGAAACGTGTGGACCTACTAGCGTCGAGGTCGACGCCGCGGCGGTGGATACGCTGCCTCCATCATGACCAGCCCCGTTCGCGTTCGCTTCTGCCCGTCCCCGACCGGTGCGCCGCACGTCGGGCTGATCCGGACCGCGCTGTTCAACTGGGCGTTCGCCCGCCACCGCGGCGGCGCGTTCGTGTTCCGGATCGAGGACACCGACGCCGCCCGCGACACCCAGGACTCCTACGACGCGCTGCTGGACGCGCTGCGCTGGCTCGGGCTGGACTGGGACGAGGGTCCGGAGGTCGGCGGCCCGCACGAGCCGTACCGATCCAGCGAGCGGGCCGAGGTCTACGCCGACGCTCTTCGCCGGCTCGTCGAGGCAGGCGAGGTGTACGAGTCGTACTCGACGGGGGAGGAGATCGAGGCTCGGCACCGCGCCGCAGGCCGCGACCCCAAGCTCGGCTACGACAACTTCGACCGGGAGCTGACCGACGAGCAGCGTGCCGCCTTCCGCGCGCAGGGCCGAGCGCCGGTGTACCGGCTGCGGATGCCCGACGGTCCGATCGCCTTCACCGACCTGGTGCGCGGCGAGGTCACCTTCCCGGCCGGCAACATCCCGGACTTCGTGCTGGCGCGCGGCGACGGCACCCCGCTCTACCCGCTCACCAACCCGGTGGACGACGCCCTGATGGGCATCACGCACGTGCTGCGTGGAGAGGACCTGCTGCCGTCCACCCCGCGCCAGGTCGCGCTGCACGAGGCGCTGCACCGGATCGGGCTCGGCGCGGGCCCGCCGCAGTTCGGCCACCTCCCGCTGGTCACCGGAACCGGCAACAAGAAGCTGTCCAAGCGCGACCCGGAGTCCAACCTGCTCGGCTACCGGGAGCGCGGCTTCCTGCCCGAGGGGCTGCTGAACTACCTGGCGCTGCTCGGCTGGGCCATAGCCGACGACCGCGACGTGTTCTCGCTCGCCGAAATGGTCGACGCATTCGACATTTCCCGCGTTTCCGCGAATGCCGCTCGATTTGATCTAAAGAAAGCAGAGGCGATCAATGCGGAACACGTCCGCGCATTGCCCGCGGATGAGTTCGCGCGCCGCCTGGAACCGTACCTGATCGCTGCCGGAGTGCTCCCCGAGGAGCCGTCGCAGGCGCAGCTCGCGCTGCTCGCGGCGGCCGCCCCGCTGGTCCAGACCCGGGTCGTCGTGCTGTCCGAGGCGGTGGCGATGCTGCGCTTCCTCTTCACCGACGAGGACGCCTTCGCTCCCGAGCCCGAGTCGGCGGCCAAGGCGCTGGGCCCCGACGCCGCTCCGGTCCTCGACACGGCTCTGAACAGCCTCGATGCACTCAGTGAGTGGAATGCCGCCGGCGTCGAGCACAGCCTGAAACAGGCGCTGGTCGAGGGTTTGGGGCTCAAGCCCAAGCTGGCGTTCGCGCCGGTTCGGGTCGCGGTGACCGGCCGAACGGTGTCGCCACCGCTGTACGAGTCGATCGAGTTGCTGGGCCGCGAGCGGACCCTGCAGCGGCTGCGTGCCGGTTTGAAGCACGCTGGCGCCCTCGGCTAGTCTGGTCAGAGCGTGACAGCATGTGGGGTATGGTGTAATTGGCAGCACGACTGATTCTGGTTCAGTTAGTCTAGGTTCGAGTCCTGGTACCCCAGCGGATTCGGTTTACGTTTCCAATGGCCCCGTCGTCTAGCGGCCTAGGACGCCGCCCTCTCAAGGCGGTAGCGCGGGTTCAAATCCCGTCGGGGCTACACGAGAAGGACCATCTCCCATCCGGAGATGGTCCTTTTTCTTCGCGAACCCGCCACTCATGCGCCGAAACATCCGCTGGGAGCAAGTTAAGCCACATGAGTGGCGGCCGGTGGGGCCGTGGCGGCGGGCGGCAAGGGGCGGCTTGCGCTCAGAGCCGGTGCTGCAGCGCGTCGGCGGCGGCCAGCAGATCTGCGGCCCACCGCCCGCCGGGGCGCCGGCCGATCCGCTCCACCGGGCCGGACACCGACACTGCCGCGATCACCTGTCCTGCGGCGTTGCGCACCGGTGCCGACACGCTGGCCACCCCGGACTCCCGCTCGGCCACGCTCTGCGCCCACCCACGACGGCGCACATCGGCCAGCACCCGTTCGGAGAAGCGAGCCTCGGCCAGCACCGCCCGCTGCAGCGCCGGGTCGGCCCAGGCTGCCAGCACCTTCGCCCCCGACCCGGCGGTCATCGGCAGCCGGGCGCCGATGGGCACGGTGTCGCGCAGCCCGCTGGACGGTTCCGCGGCGGCGATGCACACCCGCTGCAAACCCTCCCGCCGGTAGAGCTGGACGCTCTCGCCGGTGACGTCCCGCAGCCGCGGCAGGACGAGCGACGCGGCCTCCATCAACGGGTCGCCGGAGCGGCTGGCCAGCTCGCCCAGCGTAGGTCCTGGGCGCCATCGGCCGTCGGCGCCGCGCTGCAGCAGCCCGTGCACCTCCAGCCCGACCGCGAGGCGGTGCGCGGTGGCGCGGGGCAGCCCGGTGCGCTCGCACAGCTCGGACAGCCCGCACGGCTCTTTGGCTGTGGCGCGAAGCACCCCCACGGCTTTGTCGAGCACGCCGATCCCGCTAAGCTGTCCCACGAACCGATACTAACTTCCCGATATGTGAGACGTCTACCGTGGCGGCTCGCGGTGAGCGAGACGCCACGGTAGACGTCTCGTGGAACGGAGGACCGGTGGCACGCACGCTGGCCGAGAAGCTGTGGGACGCGCACCTGGTGCGCCGAGGCGAGGACGGGCCTGGCGGGGTCGAGCCCGACCTGCTCTACGTCGACCTGCACCTCGTGCACGAGGTCACCAGCCCGCAGGCCTTCGACGGGTTGCGGGCGGCCGGGCGGCGGGTGCGCCGGCCTGACCTGACCATCGCGACCGAGGACCACAACGTCCCCACTACCGACGTGGAGCTGCCCATCGCGGATCCGGTGTCGCTCGCGCAGGTGCAGGCACTGCGGAAGAACTGCGCCGAGTTCGACCTGCCGCTGTACCCGATGAACCACGCCGAGCAGGGCATCGTGCACGTCATCGGCCCGCAGCTCGGCCTCACCCAGCCGGGCATGACCGTGGTCTGCGGCGACAGTCACACCTCCACGCACGGCGCGTTCGGGGCGCTCGCGTTCGGCATCGGGACCTCCGAGGTCGAGCACGTGCTGGCGACCCAGACGTTGCCGCTGCGGCGGTTCGCCACGATGTCGGTCACCGTCCACGGTGTCCTTCGCCCGGGGGTGACCAGCAAGGACATCGTGCTGGCCGTCATCGCGGAGATCGGCACCGCTGGCGGGCAGGGCCACGTCATCGAGTACCGCGGCAGCGCGATCGAGGCGTTGTCGATGGAGTCGCGGATGACGATCTGCAACATGTCGATCGAGGCAGGAGCCCGCGCCGGGATGATCGCCCCGGACGCCACCACGTTCGAGTACCTGCGCGGCCGCCCGCACGCGCCGTCCGGCGCCGGCTGGGACACCGCCGCCGCAACCTGGAGCGAGCTGCGCACCGACGACGACGCGAGCTTCGACCGTGAGGTCGTGATCGACGCCGCAACGCTCACCCCGTTCGTCACCTGGGGCACCAACCCCGGCCAGGGGCTGCCGCTGTCCG
>Ga0136616_10002332_pt1 | contig 10064 bp, 11 predicted proteins | sample AntDrymUQ2992106_2_FD_106648 | JGI IMG/M metagenome (GOLD analysis project Ga0136616, IMG submission 106648) | Polar desert sand microbial communities from Dry Valleys, Antarctica - metaG UQ299 (21.06) | ecosystem: Environmental > Terrestrial > Soil > Desert | place: Antarctica: Dry Valley... | reverse complement strand
GCGCTGGGGATCGGAGAGGCTTGCGACGCGCTCCTGCTGACGCCGAAGGCCCGTGTGATCGCGCCCCTGCGCATCCTGCGCCGGGGCGCGGAGGACTTCCTGCTCCTGACCGAGCCGGAGCTCGGCGAGCCCGTCCGGCGACATCTCGTCCGCCTCCGCCTCGCGACGAAGGCGGAGATCGAGCCGGAACACCACGAATCGCACGTCGTCCTCGGCGAGGGCGCTCGCGCGCTTCCGGCTGTCGTCGGCATCCCGACGGACGACTACGGTGTCGAAGCCGTCGAAGTGCTGGATGCGGCGCCGGACGACGGCCGCGCGCTTTCGGAGGCCGAGCTCGAGCTGCTGCGGATCCGCGCGGCGACACCACGCTGGGGCCGTGAGCTCGACGATCGTGTCCTCCCCGCCGAGGCCGGCCTGATCGAGCGCGCGGTCAGCCTGACCAAGGGCTGTTTCCCGGGCCAGGAGCCGGTCGCGCGGCTCCACTACCGCGGGCATGCGAATCGCTCGCTGCGCGTGCTCGAGTGGGAGGGCGAGGAGCTTCCTCCCTATGACGCCGAGGTTCGGATGGACGACAAGGTCGTCGGCCGCGTGACGAGCGCCACGCGCGACCGGAACGGCCGCATCGTGGCGCTCGCCTACATCAGGCGGGAGGTCCCGGAGGACGCCGAGCTGCGTGTCGACTCCTCGGTCGCCCGCTCGCCGGCCTAGCTGGCGGCGAGTCCGACCCCCGCGAACATGGGGCTCTTGCGCGTCGCCCGCTGAACCTCGATCAGCCGCAGCCGTCCGTCCGAACCCACGCGGAAGACCGTGATGGTGGCCCCTCGATCGAGTTGAGCGAGTAGAGGTAGCGGCTGTCGCGGCTGAGCGCGAGGTCGCTGGCCCCGGCCGCCACATCGGAGCTGGCGTCGGCTTCCAGCAGCACGAGCCGGCCGCCGTCGACCCGGTAGATCGAGATCCGGCCGTCACCGAAGAAGCTGCTGGCGTAGCCGTAGCGCCCGTCGTCGGTGATCACGAACCAGCAGGTGTCGGTCCCGCCGTTGCCGACCGAGGGGCTCTGAGGCGCGAGCGAGCCGCCGCCACCGACTCCGTACCGGGCTGCAGCCCCGAGTCCGGGACCCATGATGCCGTCGAACTGCTCCGTCGTGAAGAGGTCGCCGGCCTTGTTGAAGGTGAAGCCGAACGGTCCCGAGCCGGTCGCCTCGGTGACGACCGGGCCGGTGCTGAGCGTGCCGTCGGCATTGCGGGTGTAGGTGGAGATGACACCCTCGTCGCCCATGAAGCCGGGCGGCCCCTCGTCCTTGGCCAGGCGCTCGGTGACGACGAGGACGTTCCCGGCCGGGTTGAACGAGACCTGCGCACAGCCTGATCCACCGAGCTCGCTCAGACGGCGGGTCGAGCCTGCGATCGGATCGAGCTCGCCGTTCGTGCCGACGGTGAAGCCGGTGATCGAAGGCGTCCCGGTGGTGCAGTTCGGGATCACGTGCATCTCCGAGTCGAAGAGGTCGTCTGTCGCCTCGCCGCTGTTGAGCACGTAGAGAACGCCGCGGTTGACCGTGACGCTGACGGGCTTCTCGCCGCCGGAGGGCTGCACGTCGACCTCGACGAGCTCGTCCTTCTCGACCCGGAAGACCGTGATGCTGTCGCTGCGCGCGTTCGTCGCGAAGAGCAGCTCGGCGTCTTCGATCAGGTTGTTGGGAGAGGCCTCTCCCTGAGAGGTTCCGAGCACGAGCCCGTGAGCGGTGTCCTCGAAGCTCCCGCTGCCCGTGCCGCCGGTCGGGAACGAGCCGACCCTGCGGAGGTGGCCATCGGCCCTTCGCGCAAAGGCGACGACGGCGTTGCCCCCGCGTGCGTTCGTCATCGTGAAGACGCCGGCCGTCCGCAGGTCGAACTTGAAGCCCGGACCCCGATCGTCGCGGTCGTCGTCATCGTCGACATCCGAGCCGTTGTCCCGGTCGTCGCCGGCCGTTCCGGCCCCTGCGGCTCCGACGCCTAGGCTAGAGCGAGAACGAGCAGTAACGAGCAGAGCAGGGTCATCCAGACGACCGGCCTGCCTGCAACTCCCCTCGCGTTCACGCGGCTTGTGTCTTCGTCCATCAGCACTCCTTCCGGTAGCGCTGGGAGCTCTCCCCCCGGCGATGAGTGCCCATGGTTCCGCAGGGGCTTGAGCGGCTCGTGAGCGCCGCCTACCGATGTGTTCACACCCGGATCTGGGCTCCGGCCCACGTGCATCCCAAGTGTTGGCCGATGTATCCGGCCAGGACGTAGAAGCTCTCGTCTACGTCGTCGTGGATGTGCGGCTGCGGATGGAGAGCCGAGCGGGCCTGGCCGCAGCGCCCGCCCACACGCGGGCGGCAGCCGGTCGTTCTACGGCTTGACTACGTCGTGTAGCTGATAGATCCGCTCGCGTGCCGGGGGACCTCCGGTGGCGCCCTCACCCATCACAGCCTGGACAGCAGGCATCAGCCGCTCGTCCCGGAAGCGCTCGAAGTCCTCCTTGGATTCCCACACGTCGTATGTCCGGAAGATCCCGTCACCGGTGAAGCCTGCAGTGTGGACGATCAGACCAGCGGGCGGATCTGCGTCGACATTCAGCTTTGCCTTGACGGCGTCGTAGTTGCTCGTGCTGCTGTCACCGGCCTCTACGTCGAACTCCTGAATGAACGCGATCGGCATGTCGAGCCTCCTGATTGAGAGGAGGCGATCCTACGCCAACTATGCGCCCGGCAAGATTCGAACTTGCGACCTCTGCCTCCGCAGGGCAGCGCTCTATCCCCTGAGCTACGGGCGCCGGGAACGCCTTAGTGTAGCGGGGGCCTAGCCAGACGACGCCGTTTCGTCGTTGGGCGCGCCGACAGGCTTCGACTCGGGGGAGCCGCGCTGACGCAGGTAGATCGTGAAGGCGGCCATCGTGCCGATCGCGAGGAACTCGGATTGCCAATTCTGGAAGCTCCGCTCCCAGAAGTCGGGGCGCGTGAGGTAGGGGGCCCACGAAACCGTCGGCTCCTGGTGCGCGCGCTGATCAGCGTTGTAGGTCCTCCAGCCTGTAACGGACTGGCCGAACCAGGAGCCGAGGAAGATGAGGCCCATCACGAGCAGGAGCGAGTTGGAATAGAGGTGCCGCCGCCAGCCGGCCGCCTTCGCCCAACGCGGCGAATCGGGCCGGGCGAACTCGCCGACCTGCTGCTCCTCGTCCGACTCCCAGCCAATCTTGTCCGTCCGCTTCGACTCGTTGGAGCCGCGCTGCACGAACCAGATCGTGGCGAAGATGAAGAGGAAGAACTGAAGGTACTCCGACTGCCAATTCTCGAGCACCGCGACGCCGAAGTCGGACGAGACGAGGTAGCGGCCGTAGGAGATCGCCTCGCCACCGTGGGCCAGCTGCTCCTCGTTGAGGTCTCGCAGCCCCGCGAGCGACTGGCCGAAGAGCGCCGCCAAGAAGAGCAGCAAGAAGGCGAGCGAGAGCGAGTTGTCGCGCAGCCGGCGCATCGTCAGTGGTGCGTCAGGCCGACGACCGTGTAGAGGATCAAACCGGCCGCGATGACAACCGCGTAGACCGCGAAGACGAACCGCACCACCTGACGGTACTCCACTAGTCGGCAGGCGCCCTACCCCCTTCGCGACGCGACGACGCTACAGCGCAGCACGATGCTCTGAAGTCGGCCGGGAAAGGCGGCGCCTCTCGTCGGCGCAGGTTTCAAGGGTTGCAGCCGGCAGGAAAGGAGCGCCGCCGGCTTCGCCGAAACGAACCGAGGTGGCCGGCGTCCCCCACGGGCTCACCCTCGAGCGCCATCGCGAGCTCATGGGTCGCGAGCGCCGGCCGTGGACGCGGCGCTTGCTGCTCGCTCTGCTGGCGGCGTTCCTCCTCCTCGGGCTTCTCAACGTCTTCGGCCAGCGGCCCGGCAGCACGACTGTCGAGAACGCCGCCGTCTCGCTGAAGGTCTACTCGCCGAAGCGGCTGCGAAGCGGCCTCTTCTTCGAATCGCGCTTCACGATCGAGGCGCGCCGCGAGATCCGGAAGGCGACGCTCGTGCTCGATCCAGGCTGGCTCGAGGGCATCACCCTCAATACGGTCGTGCCGGCGCCGGTTGGGGAAGCGAGCCGCAACGGAAGGCTCGCCTTCGACCTGGGGCGCATCCCCGCCGGGCAGCGGCACCTCTTCTTCCTGCACTTCCAGGTCAATCCGACGAACGTCGGCCGGCGCTCGCAGGACGTCGAGCTGCTCGACGGCGAGAGGCGTCTGCTCTTCCTCGACCGCACGGTCTCGATCTTTCCCTAGCCATGGATCTGGTCCTCCGCGCGATCGTCGGCTTCATCTTCGTTCTTTTCCTCACGCGCGTCGTAGGGCGGCGCGAGCTCAGCTCGTTGCAGCCCTTCGACCTGATCATGCTCGTGATGATCGGCGATCTCGTGCAGCAGGGGATCACGCAGAATGACTTCTCGATCACGGGCATGGTGCTCGTGGGAGGTACCGTCGGAATCCTGACCGTGGTCGTCTCGTTCACCAGCTTCCGTTTCCCGCGCCTGCGGCCCGTGATCGACGGCGAGCCGGTGATCGTCATGCAGGACGGCGAGCCGATCGAGGGAAACCTCAAGCGCGAGCGGATCACGATGGACGAGCTCGCCGCCGCGGCGAGGCAGCAGGGAATCGGCTCGCTCGGCGAAGTCAGGTGGGCGGTGCTCGAGACGAGCGGAAGCATCAGCTTCATCCCGAAGGGGCGCGCGGCATGACGCTCTACCTGACCGAGGCCGACGTCGAGTCGCTGCTCGGCCCGGCCGACGCGGTCGCTGCGGTCGAGGGCTGCTTCGCGCGGATGGCGCACGGCGCCGTCGAGAATCGGCCGCGGCACCGGCTGGGGCTCGAGGGCGGGATGCTCGCAGTCATGTCGGCCTCTGACCTCGAGCTCGGCTATGCCGGCGTGAAGTCGTACGCCGCGTTCGGCCACGGGGACGTGCGCTTCGTCGTCCTCCTCTTCGAGACGAGGCGGGCCGAGCTTGCGGCCGTGATCGAGGCGAACCTGCTGGGACAGCTCCGAACCGGCGCGGCGAGCGGCGTCGCGGCGAAGTACCTGGCCCGGCCGGGCGCGCGGACGCTCGGAGTGATCGGTTGCGGCTCCCAGGCGGAGAGCCAGATTGCGGCTATACGCGAGGCCGTCCCGACGATCGAGCGCACCGTCGTCTTCTGCCGCGACGAGGAGCGGCGGCTCGACTTCTCCCGCAGGGTGGGAGCCGAGCCGGCCGAGAGCCACCGCGAGGTGGGCGAGCAGGACGTCGTGGTGACGGTGACCACCGCGAAGGATCCGGTTCTCCGTGGGGAGTGGCTCCAGCCCGGGGCGCTCGTGTGCGCGGTCGGCGCAAACGACCCGAGCAGGCGCGAGCTCGACAATGCGGTGCTCGAGCGCGCTGCCTTCGTCTGCTGCGACTCGCGGGAGCAGTCGCGGATCGAGTCGGGCGACCTGATCGAGCCGATCGAGCGTGGTGTGCTCGACTGGCTCGAGGTGCACGAGCTGCAGGAGGTGGTGGCCGGAGACGTCCAGGGGCGCGGGGGCGACGACGACATCGTCCTCTTCAAGTCGAACGGCATCGCCGCCTGGGACGTGGCGATCGGCGCAGCGGCGCTGGAGAGAGCCCGCGAGCGCGGTGTCGGTCGCGAGCTCTAGCTCCGGCCGACCGCCGGGCATCGCTTCGGCGGGAGCCAGTGCGTAGACCTCCCTTGCAGCGCACGGCTCTCTGGGGCTAGGCGAGATCGCAACGGCTGGTGATCAAAGATGGTGCAGCATCACGGGCCCTGGCGGGACCGGCTGCTCGGTGTCGACCCAGTGGGCAACGGACAGGTCCTCTCCGCGCACCTTCTCGTCCACGATGCGGCTGGGTTCACCACGGTGCCGGGCTAGACCGAGACCGTCTCGCGACTAGGAAGAGATGGTGCCGCGAGCGCCCTCGACCGTGTCCTCACCGAGGGCGCGGATCACCTCGGGCCGGTCGAGCAGCCGCGCGCGCTGCTGTGGCGTGGTGCGGTTCAGGATGTAGCGGTCGTTGAGGATCTCCTCGAGGCTGCGGCCGCGGCTGTGCTCCCGGATCACGTAGGTGGACAGGCGATCCTCTCCACCCGAGCGGCCGAAGAGGTTGCGGAAGGCGTCGAGGAGAGCCACGCGACGATTGTATCCTTGTTCGCGTGCGCAAGCGGGATCGGTCGGGGCGCTTCGCCGAGCGCGTCCTGCAGGGAGTCGACGACCTCGGCGCCGACGAGCGGATCGTGGTCTGGATCGAGCGACGGCCCGGAGCGCTGTGGAGCGTCGGGCGCTCGATCAACCCGCAGCACCGCTCGAGCGACGAGCCGAGGCGGGACGAGGTCGTCTTCGAGGGCTACGAGCTCGAGGACGCACTCGGGGCGGCGAACGCGACGCTGGAGGACGACGCCCTGGTGCTCGAGCGCGACGGCCGCGACGACAAGGTGGCTCCGTTCACGCGCGCGGAGATCCTGAAGCCACTCGAACGGTGGTTCTTCGGCCGTGGCCCGCGTCGCTGAGCGCGGGCGTTGAACCGGTAGCCTCGCCCGCATGCTGATCCGCCTCGGCTACAGCGCCGACCCCGATGACGCCTTCATGTTCTGGGCGCTCGCCGAGGAGCGCGTGGACACGCGCGGCTTCCGGTTCGAGCACGTCGTCGAGGACATCGCGACCCTCAACCGGTGGGCGCTCGAAGGTCGCCTCGAGGTGACCGCCCTCTCGCTCCACGCCTATCCGTCCGTCCAGGATCGCTACCTCTTGCTTCCGCACGGAGCGAGCATGGGCACGGGCTACGGCCCGATCGTCGTCGCGCGCGGGTCGATCGACGCCGAGGAGCTGTCGAAGGTCGAGATCGCCGTACCGGGCGTGACCACGACGGCGTTCCTCGTTCTGCGGATGGCAATCGGCGATTTTCTCTACCGCGAGGTGCCGTTCGACCGGATCCTGGACGAGGTCGAGAGTGGCCGCGCGCGTGCGGGCCTGATCATCCACGAGGGGCAGCTGACCTATGCCGCCCACGGGCTCGAGAAGTGCCTCGACCTCGGGGAGTGGTGGCTGCTCGAGACGGGTCTGCCGCTGCCGCTCGGCGTGAATGCGGCCCGCCGGGACGTGGGAGCGCGGCTGCCCGACCTCTCGGCTGTGCTCGAGGAGTCGATCCGGGCCGGGCTCGACAACCGGGGCGAGGCTCTGCCCTACGCGCTCGGCTTCGGCCGCGGGCTCGACGAGCCGACGACGCATCGGTTCGTCGAGATGTACGTGAACGAGCTCACATGCGATCTCGGCGACGAGGGCCGCGAGGCGATCCGCGAGCTCCTGCGCCGGGGCGAGGAGCTCGGTGCCTTCCCGGAACCGGTCCGGCTGGAGTTCGTCGAAGGTTCGTGAGTCGCGCCGTCGTCCTCTCCGCGGTCCGCACTCCGGTGGGCCGCTACGGCGGAGCGCTCTCGGGCATCAGGCCCGACGACCTGGCGGCGTCGGCGATCGCAGCCGCCGTCGAGCGCGCCGGCGTCGAGCCCGCAGAGATCGAGGACGTCTACATGGGGTGTGCGAACCAGGCCGGCGAGGACAACCGCAACGTCGGGCGCATGGCCGCACTGCTCGCGGGACTGCCGGAGTCCGTCGCCGGCGTGACGCTGAACCGGCTCTGCGCCTCGGGCCTGTCGGCGGTGGTCTCGGCCTGCCACGCCGTGGCCGCGGGCGATGGCGACCTCTTCGTCGCGGGCGGCGTCGAGTCGATGAGCCGGGCGCCGCTCGTCCTGGCGAAGCCGGACCGGGCCTTTCCGCGCGGACATCAGACCGTGTACGACACGACGCTCGGGTGGCGCTTTCCGAACCCAAGCATGCGGGAGCTGTTCCCCCTCGAGGCGATGGGAGAGACGGGCGAGAACGTCGCCGAGCGGTGGGCCGTCTCACGCGAGGATCAGGACGCCTTCGCCCTCCGCTCGCAGGAGCGGTGGGCCGCGGCCAACGAGGCGGGCCGGTTCGACGACGAGCTCGTGCCGGTCGGCGAGGTCGTGCGTGACGAGCACCCTCGGCCCGACACGACGAAGGAGAAGCTTGCCGGGTTGAAGCCGGCGTTCCGTCCCGGCGGCACGGTCACCGCCGGCAACGCGAGCGGCATCAACGACGGCGCCGCTGCGCTCGTGATCGCGAGCGAGGAGCACGCCGAGAAGCTCGGCGCCGACCCGCTGGGTCGCTTCGTCGCCAGCGCGGTCGCCGGGGTGGATCCGACCGTGATGGGCATCGGACCGATTCCCGCCGTCCGGAAGCTCCTGGAGCGCGCCGGCATCGAGCCGGGGCAGCTCGACCTCGTCGAGCTCAACGAGGCGTTCGCCTCGCAGAGCCTCGCCGTCGTGCGCGAGCTCGGTCTCGACCCCGAGCGCGTGAACGTCAACGGCGGAGCGATCGCCCTCGGTCACCCGCTCGGGATGAGCGGCGCGCGGCTCGTCGTGACCCTTCTCCACGAGTTGCGGCGGCGCGAGGGACGTTACGGCCTGGCAACGTTGTGCGTCGGCGTCGGTCAGGGCCAGGCCGCGTTGTTCGAGCGAGACTAGGATCGAGCCCGTGGACGTCGTTCACCGGTACCTGGAGCTCGGCCTGCGGGTTGGGCGCCACGTCGAAGGGCTCGTGGACGCGTACTTCGGGCCCGCTGAGATAGAAGCGCGTGTCGCGGCCGAGGAGCTGAGCCCGCCGGCGGGACTTGCAGTCGATGCCGAGGAGCTGCGCGCCGAGATCGACGCGATGGACGGGCTCGACCCCCGGCGTCGCGCGTGGCTGGGAGACCAACTCCTCGGCGTCGCCGCCTACGCGCGGGGTCTTGCCGGCGAGACGCTCGCCTACGCGGACGAGGTCGAGTGCTGCTTCGGCGTGCGCCCGCACCGGACCTCGGAGCAGCTCTTCGCCGAGGCCCTCGAGCGGTTGGGCGAGCTACTCCCTGGGAACGAGGCGCTCGTCACCCGCTACGAGAAGTGGCGCCGGACGCAGATCGTCCCGGCCGACGCGATGCTCGCCGTGTTCTCGGCGCTGCGCGCGATCCTGCGCGAGGCGACCGCGCAACGGTTCGGCCTTCCAGAGGACGAGCACGTCGAGACGGAGCTCACGCAGGACGAGCCGTGGCTCGCCTACAACTACTACCTCGGCGGCCGGCGCAGCCGGATCGCGGTCAATGTCGACCTCCCGATCGCCGCCCACGAGCTCGTCGACCTCGTCGCCCACGAGGCGTATCCGGGGCACCACACCGAGCACGCGTGGAAGGAGGACTTGCTCGTCTCGCGCGGCGTTCTCGAAGAGTCCCTGCTCCTTGTCCCGACGCCGCGGAGCATGGTCAGCGAGGGCATCGCCGAGAACGCATGGGAGCTGGTGATGGACGAGTCGCGCGATGCCGTCGCCGCGGCTTTCGCTGACGCGGGCGTCGCGGTCGACGCCGATCGCGCCCTCGACGTGGTGGTCGCGCGGAGGCCGCTTCGGTTCGTCGGACTCAACGTTGCGCTCATGCTCCACGAGGACGGTGCGACCCCGGGGGAGGCTGCGGCGTACACGGAGCGGTGGGCCGCGCGGACGCCGGAGTACGCCGCGTCAGTGGTGCGCTTCACACTGGACCCGCTCTGGCGGGCGTACGTCGCAACCTACTCGCTCGGCGGCGACCTCTGCCGGCGGCACGTCGACGGCGACTCCGAGCGTTTCCGCGCCCTGCTCACACAGCAGACGCGCGTGGCGGACATCCTCACGGGAGTTGCCGTTCCGTGAGCGTCGAGATCGGGCGCGAGTACGGGCTCTTCATCAACGGCGAGCTCGCCGAGCCCGCCGGGGGCGAGATCCGCGAGCTGACCGAGCCCGCGACGGGCGAGCCCCTCGCGCGTGCGGCCATGGCGTCCGAAGCCGACGTCGACCGCGCGGTCGACGCGGCGCGAGCAGCTCTCGACGGTACGTGGGGGAAGACGCCCGCCACCGAGCGCTCGCGGCTCCTGCACGCGCTCGCCGACGCGATCGTCGCCAACCGCAAGGAGCTCGCCGAGCTCGAGGCGCGGAACGTCGGCAAGGCGATCTCTTCGGTGAAGGCCG
>Ga0136616_10002327_pt1 | contig 10074 bp, 9 predicted proteins | sample AntDrymUQ2992106_2_FD_106648 | JGI IMG/M metagenome (GOLD analysis project Ga0136616, IMG submission 106648) | Polar desert sand microbial communities from Dry Valleys, Antarctica - metaG UQ299 (21.06) | ecosystem: Environmental > Terrestrial > Soil > Desert | place: Antarctica: Dry Valley... | reverse complement strand
GCTGCTGGTCACCGGTGCGCTCGCCTACGGCGGGGCGCTGCTGCTCTATTCGCCGTGGATCCCGAGCACGCTCTACCAGGCCGCTCACACCGGAGCGCCGTGGTCGAAGGCGCCGTCGCTCGCGGCGCTCGCCTCGGTGCCGGCCCGGATGCTCGGGGAGGTGGGCGAGGTGGCCGTCCTGCTGGCCGCCGGCGCCGGCATCGTCGCGCTGTGCCGGCTGCGCGACGCACGCAGCCGGGCGGTCGTCGCCCTGCTGATGATCGCCTTCTTCACGATCGTGCTCGCCTGGATCGGCTCACAGCTGTCGCCGGCCTGGGCGAACCGCTACCTGGCCGCCGGGATCGCGCCGTTCCTGCTGCTCGCCGCCGCCGGCTTCGCCCACGCAGGGAGGCTCGGGCTCGTCGGGCTGGCGGTGATCGCCGTGCTGTGGGCGCTCGAAAGCCCGCTGGCGGTGAAGAGCAACGTGCGCGTGGTCGCAACTTCGATCTCCCCGTCGCTGCGGCCCGGCGACCTGGTCGTGGCGACGCAGCCCGAGCAGGTTCCGGTGCTCGACTACTACCTGCCGGACGGCCTGCGCTACGCAACACTCACCGGGCCGGTCCCCGACACCGGCGTGACCGACTGGCGCGACGGCGTCGAGCGGCTGCGCGACACCTCCGCCGAGCGCGACCTCGCCCCGTTGCTCGACTCGCTCGAGCCGGGTCAGCGGCTGGCGCTCGTGGTGCCCCAGATCTACGCGATCGGGCGCTGGAGCGCGCCGTGGACCGAGCTCGTCCGGCTGCGGTCGGAGGAATGGCTCCAGTTCGTCTCCAACGACTCGCGGCTCGGGCTCGTCGCCGTCGAGCCGGCCAACCCGTTCCCGTCGGGTCCGAACCCGGTGCGCGCGCAGGTGTATCTCAAGCGCTGACGCGGTCGCGTTCCCCGCGCGGTGGATCGGCGGGCGCGTGCGCGGACTGCAGCGCGAGCACGAAGCGGGTGCCGGGCACGTCCGCGGCATCGACGCTCAGCTCGCCTCCCATGCGCCGCGCCAGCTCGCGGCCGATCGCGAGACCGAGGCCGAAGCCGCCCGCCGACCCGGCGGCGCTGCCGCGGTGGAAACGCTCGAAGATACGGCCGCGCTCGTCGGGCGGGATCCCGGCGCCCTGATCGGCCACCGTGATCACGGCGAGTCCTTCGAGAATCTGCGCCTTGACCCGCACCGGAGCCCCGCGCGGGCCGTAGCGCAGCGCGTTGTCGAGCAGGATCCGGACGACGCGCGCGACGGCGTCCGGGTCGCCGCGTCCCCAGCACGGCCCGTTCGGGAGGATTGCCGACAGCGGCGTGCGGCGCTCACGCGCGCGCAGCTCGAACTCCGCCGCGACGGCGCGCGCGATCTCGCCCAGCTCGACCGGCTCGGAGCGCATCTGGACGGCGGCGTCCAGGCGCGAGAGGTCGAGCAGCTCACCCGAGAGCGCCGAGAGCCTGTTGAGCTGCGTGCGCGCGTCGGAGACCTGGCGCAGAGCGTCGAGCTCGTCGAGCCGGCCCGAGCGGATGTCCTCCTCGAGCAGCTCCATCGTGCCCTGGAGCATCGTCAGCGGCGTGCGCAACTCGTGCGAGGCGGTCGAGACGAACGCGCGCCGGGCGGCCTCCTGCCGGCGCAGCTCCTCCTGCATGCGTGCGATCGCGCGGGCGAGATCGCCGACCTCGTCGCGGCGCTCGTCATGCGGCATCGCCGACTCGGGGCCTTCGTCGGAGATCCGCAGCGCCGCCGTGCGCAGCCGCCCGAGCCGCCGCAGCAGCGTCGACGAGAGCGCAGTCGCGAGCAGCGCGGCGATCGACAATCCGACCGCGGCCGCGATCAGGAAGCTCGTGCGAACCTGGTCTACGAGCTGAGCTGCCTCGTCGAGCTCGCGCTCCGCCACGAGCGAGCCCGCCAGCTTGCCGTTGACCGTGAGCGGCCGGGCGACGCGCACGGTGTCGCCGTCGATCGTGGTGACCGGCTCATAGAAGCCGGCGATCGCCGCCTGCAGGGTGCGTCGCGGAACGAGCGCGAACTCGCTGTCGTAGAGAAAGCCGGGCGGGCTGTCGAGCGGGTCGCTGGGCACCATCGTCTCGTCGAGGATCAACACCCGCGCATTGGTCTGCGCATTGAGCTCGTTCGCGACGGGGAACAGCTCGAAGCGGTACTGGTCGTAGGGGACCTTCTCGCGCCCGAGCCGCGCGAGCTCGGCCTCGACAGCGGTGCGGTTGTTCTCCACGGAGACCTCGAGGCTCTCCGCGCTCTGGCTGCGCAGCCGGTCCTGGAGCGGCGGCAGGACGACCAGCGCCGTGGCGGCCAGCGTGACCGCGCTCGTCGCCACGAGCGCGAGCAGCAGCCGCCAGCGCAGGCTCGCCGGCAGGCGCCGCCTCATGAGTCGCGGAACCGGTAGCCGGTGCCCGGGACCGTGAGGATCAGGTTCGGCTCCTCGGGCCGCGGCTCGAGCTTCTCACGCAGGTGGCGGATGTGGACGTCGATCGCGCGCGGGTCGCGGTACGCGCTGTCACCCCAGATCGCGCGCAGCAGCTCCTGGCGGTTGAAGGCGTAGCCGGGCCGGCTCATCAGGCAGCCGAGCAGCTCGAACTCCGAGAACGTGAGCTTGATCTGCATGGCGTCGACGGTGACGCGGCGCAGGTCGCGATCGAGGGTGACGGGGCCGACCTGCAGGCTGCCCTCGACGACGCGTCCCTGCGCGCGGCGCAGCACGGCGCGGATCCGGCTGCGCAGCTCGGCCAGGCCGAACGGCTTGGTGACGTAGTCGTCGGCGCCCGACTCCAGCCCTTGGACGGCGTCGGCCTCGGAATCGAGCGCGGTGAGCATGATGATCGGGACGACGTCCCGGCGCGAGCGCAGCATGCGCGCGACGTCATGCCCGGTGGGCCCGGCTCCGAGTGCGACGTCGAGCAGCACGATGTCGAACGGCCGCTCAGCCGCTGCATCCAGCGCGGACTGGCCGTCGGCGACGGCGGTGACGCGATGTCCTTCGCGCTCGAACGAGCGCGACAGCATCTCGCGTAGCGGGTCGTCGTCGTCGACGAGCAGGATCTCAAGTGCCGCCGTGGTGAGCACCCGGGGCAGGGTACCGCCTGCATTAAGGGCTGTTAGCGGTCATTAGGCCGTGCGGGCGCGCGGGTCGAGGCGGGGCATGGTGGACGCCATGTCGACTGTCGAATTCGGTCCTCCGCGCCATGCCCGCTTCGACCGGGGTGACGCGCGCAAGCCGGTCGCCGTGCTCGGCGGCGGTCCCGCGGGACTGACCGCGGGCTACCTGCTCGCCCAGCAGGGCCGGCCGGTGATCGTGTTCGAGGCCGAGGACCAGGTCGGCGGGATCGCGAAGACCGAGGTCCGCGACGGCTACCGCTTCGACCTCGGCGGCCACCGCTTCTTCACCAAGTCCGAGGAGGTCAACGAGCTCTGGCGCGAGGTGATGAAGGAGGAGTTCCTCAAGCGGCCGCGCATGTCGCGCATCTTCTGGAACGGCAAGTTCCTCAAGTACCCGCTGGACGGCAAGGACGTGATGAAGCAGCTCGGCCCGGTCGAGCTCGTCCGCTCCGGACTCTCCTACCTGTGGGCGGCGGTCACGCCCAAGGGCAAGGAGGAGAACCTCGAGCAGTGGGTGTGCAACCGCTTCGGCAAGCGGCTCTACCAGCACTTCTTCAAGGTCTACACCGAGAAGGTGTGGGGCGTCCCGACAACCGAGCTGCGCGCGGAGTGGGCGGCCCAGCGGATCAAGGGCCTGTCGTTCTTCTCCGCCGCCAAGGCAGCCTTCTTCGGCAACAAGGGCAACAAGATCAAGTCGTTGATCGAGGAGTTCCACTACCCGCGCTTCGGTCCGGGCCAGATGTGGGAGACGATGGCCGACGAGATCATCGCCAACGGCGGCGAGGTGCGGCTCAACACGCCCGTCGAGAAGCTCGAGGTGCGCGACGGCAGGGTTGTCGCGATCGAGGCCGGCGGCGAGCGGATCGAGCCGAGCGACGTGATCTCCTCGCTGCCGCTGCGCGCGACCGTCGGCATGGCCGGCGCCGCCGCGACCGGCGACATCCAGGTCGCAGCGCGCGGCCTGCGCTACCGCGACTTCCTCACCGTCGCGCTGATCATCGACGGCGCCGACCCGTTCCCGGACACGTGGATCTACATCCACGAGCCGGCGGTCGCGGTCGGGCGGATCCAGAACTTCCGCGCGTGGAGCCCGTGGATGGTCCCCGACGAGGACAAGGCGTGCGTCGGGATGGAGTACTTCTGCTTCCAGGGTGACGACCTATGGGAGATGGACGATGACGCGCTCGTGGCGCTCGCCACGCGCGAGCTGGCCTCGCTGGGCCTCGTGGACGCCGCGCAGGTCGACAAGGGCTACGTGACCCGCGTGCCGCTCGCGTACCCGATGTACGACCCGGACTACAAGGAGCGCGTCGCCACGATCCGCACGTGGCTCGAGACGCTCGGCAACCTCCAGCAGGTCGGTCGCAACGGGCTGCACCGCTACAACAACTCCGACCACTCGATGCTGACCGCGATCCGCGCGGTCGAGAACGTCGTCGACGGCACTCAGCACGACCTCTGGGCCGTCAACGCGGAATCGGTCTACCACGAGACCGACGAGCAGGCCCAGCAGCCCTACCGGCGTGCGCCCGAGACGCGGGCGATGCGCGAGCCGCTGGTCTCCGCCGACCGCGCGTAGTCAGGCGCGCACGCCCGGCCGCGCGCGGCGCCGCTTCACGTTTGCCACTCGCGTCGCGTGCGGCGATCCGCACCGTGAGCTTAAGCGTGCGCTTGCGCGCCAGCGCGCGCCGCAACCGGCGGGCTCCGTCGCGCGTCGCCACCAGGGGCACCGAGCGGCGCACGCCTGCGCTCAGTGCGACGCGACGCGGCGTGTGCGCAAGCGCCGCGCGCGGACCGTCACCGTGCAGTCCTCGTCGGCTCGCAGGGCGAGCCGCAGACTGTTGAGCCGTCGCTGCGCGCGGTATGCGACGGCGAGCACGGGCGCCCGCGTGTCCGGCCGCGCGCCGCACGGTGACGGTGCTCCGTCCTGCAGCCGGCTGACCGCGCCGTCGAACGAGGCGACGTAGATCCGGGCCGCACGCGTCCTCCCCGAACGTCGTCAGCGCGGTCACCGATAGACCCGTGGCGACGGGCCCGCCGGGCGTCCCCAGCCGCACCGATTCCAGCCCGCTGGCGCAGTTGGTCGCCGTAGGTAGCGCCCCGCCAGCGAGGGCAGGCCGGGGTCGCGCACGACGAAGCCCCCACGATCGCGCAGAAGCCGTCGGCCCGGTGGTCGCGCTCGAGCGCCGGCGGCTGGGAGACGGGCCGCCACGCTGCCGGGCAGAGCGGCGCCGACCGGCGGTCGTTCGGGTTGAAAGGCGTCGCGATCGTGCCCTCCCAGCAGTGCCAGCCGAAGTTCACGCCGCGCCCGCCTCCTGCGCGCATCAGTGGTCGGCGACGGTGCCGTGCTCCGGCTCGAGCGGGTGTCCGCGGCGGTCCCACTCGGTCAGCCCGCCGTCGAGGGAGTAGGCGTCATAGCCGGCGCGCCGGAACGCGTTCGCGGCCATCCCGGAGCGGGCGCCGAGGCGGCAGTAGAAGAGCAGTGGCCGGTCGCGGTCGAGCGTCTCCGCCTCCGACGCCACGCGCTCGAGCTCGATGTGGCGCGCGCCGGCGATCCGGCCTGCGTCCCACTCGTGCTGCTCGCGCACGTCGACGAGCTGGACCTCGCCCGCCTCGATCAGCCGCTTCGCGCGGTCTGCATCGACGTCGACGTCATCGGCATGGAAGGCGTGGCTCATCCCGTTCAAGTTACAAGGCGGAAGCGGCGGTCGGAGAGCCGGGGTTGTAAGCTGCCCGCCGCAAGTCACATCAGCCGAGTCCCGGGCGGGCCAGCCGCCGGGGAGCGGGGGACCCATTGGGCCATCAACGGATGGCCCGGGGGCGAATCGCCGTCGCATGCGACGGAGTAGCGCGATCTTTTCCGCGCGAGCCCGACAGCTAACCCCGTAGGCATTGCCGATAAGAGGAGGCCTACGCTTGCCCCGCAGACGACTGCTCGCCCTGGCCGTGTCCGCCATGTGCGTCGCGGTACCGATATCCGAGGCCTCGGCCAAGCGCAGCTTCGGCTCGCGCGCGCTCGAGCGGCCGATGCGCGGCGCCGACGTCCGCGTCCTGCAGGGACTCCTGTCGGCGTGGGGGACGCCGTTGACGGCCGACGGTCAGTTCGGCCGTCAGACGAGGCGCGCGGTGCGCCGCTGGGAACGCACGGTTGGCGGTCGCGTCGACGGGCGTGTCAGCCCGCGCGAGGCGCGCGCGCTGCAGCTCGCCGTCGAGCGCGGCGACCGCATGCCCGCTTCCGCGCTGCCCGCGCCGCCGACCGTCGAGGTCCCGGAGGGTTCAGGCGAGCAGGCCGCGATCGGTCCTGACGGCCTCGCGATCGCGCCGGCCTCGGCGCCCGCCGCGGTCAAGGCGATGATCGCAGCGGGCAACCGGATCCACGACAAGCCGTACAAGTACGGTGGCGGCCACGGACGCTGGAACGACTCGGGGTACGACTGCTCGGGCTCGATGTCGTACGTGCTGCACGCCGCCGGCCTGCTCGACCGAGCGCTGGACTCGACTGGCTTCATGCGCTGGGGCGCAGCGGGCAAGGGCCAGTGGGTGACGAACTACGCGAACCCGGGGCACAGCTACATGGTGATCGCGGGCCTGCGCTTCGACACGAGCGGCCGCTCAGGCGACGGCTCGCGCTGGGACACTGCAATGAAGTCCCCGCGTGACTACGCGGTCCGGCACCCTGCGGGACTCTAGAGCACTTCGCGGTCACGGACGACCGTGCGGTCGGCCGGTGCGGCGCGGCGGTGCGAGCTGAGGAAGAAGAGCGAGATCACCAGCCCGAGCGCGCCGACGAGCATCAGGATCAGCCCGACCGTGGATATCTCCAGGCCGGAGACGTCCGCGTTGACGGCGAAATACAGGATCGCGCCGACGGCGATCAGGAAGATTGAGGTTCCGATGCCCATAGCCGATCAGCGTGCCCGGTTTCGGGTTGTGACAAACGGGACGAGCTGCGTGGCCGCGTCGACTACGCTCTGAAGCGATGCTGGCGCATTGGCCCCAGGGCAGGCGGATCGTCGTCTCGACGGCCTTCTGCCTCTGCGTTGCAGTGCTGATCGTGACGGTCTTCCGCGGCATGTCCGAGACGTTCCTGGTGCGCGCGGCGCAGACCGGCGCGATCGCGGTCGCGGCGGTTGGCGTGCTCGGCGTGCTGATGGCGCTCATAACCGGCCGCATGGCCGACTACACCGACCCGGCCGACGACGACGAGTTCGAGCGGCTCGTGCTGCGCTCGGAGCGCCTCGCGCGCGACAACCTCGCGGCCGAGCCCGGCGAGGACGAGTTCCTCGAGCTCGACCCCCGCAACCCGGCCGACTTCGAGGAGCTGGTCCGCGAGGCGCTCGACGATCTGCCCGACCTGCTCCTGCGCGCGCTCGACCACGTGGCCGTGGTGATCTCCGACAAGGGACGCCGGCACGGCGCCTACGGGCTCTACCAGGGCGATACCGTCGCTCGCGACGACGTCGCCGACCGCATCGTGATCTTCCGCGACACCCTCTTGCGCGACTTCGGCGACGACCCGGACGAGCTGCGCGACCAGGTCACGCGGACGGTGCGCCACGAGCTTGCGCACCACCTGGGGGCCGACGAGCTCGGCGTCCGCGAGCTCGGCTTGTGATGGTCGTCATGACACCGGAGGCGGGCGCGGCCGAGATCGCGGCAGTCCGCGGCCGGCTGGAGGCGAAGGGCGTCCACGTGCTCGTCCTGCCAGGCGAGCTGGTCACGGCGATCGGAGCGATCGGCGACCCCGAGGGCGTGCGCGAGCTGGGCCTCGAGGGAATGGCGGGCGTCGACCGTGTGGTGCCGATCTCGCGCCCCTACAAGCTGGCGTCCTCCGAGCTGGCCCATCACGAGCCGACGGTGTTCGCGGTCGACGGCCACACGCTCGGCTCGCCGCAGACGTTCGCGCTGATCGCGGGCCCGTGCACGGTCGAGTCGCGCGAGCAGACGCTCGCCGTCGCGCGCACAGTGGCCGCCGCGGGCGGGTGCATGCTGCGCGGGGGCGCGTTCAAGCCGCGCACTTCTCCGTTCGCGTTCAAGGGGCTCGGCGCGCCGGGGCTGGAGATCCTCGCCGAAGCACGCGCGGAAACGGGCCTGCCGATCGTCACCGAGCTGCTCGACGCCGCGCATCTGGACCTTGTGGCCGCGCACGCGGACGTGATCCAGATCGGCGCGCGCAACATGCAGAACTACGCGCTGCTCGAGGTGGCGGGCAAGCTCGGCAAGCCGGTGCTGCTCAAGCGCGGGCTCTCGTCCTCGCTCGACGAGCTGCTGATGGCCGCCGACTATGTGCTGAAGGAGGGCAACGAGCGCGTGATCCTCTGTGAGCGCGGGATCCGCACGTTCGAGACCGCCACGCGCTTCACGCTCGACCTCGGCGCCGTGCCGTGGCTCAAGCTGCACTCGCACCTGCCGGTGATCGTCGATCCGAGCCACGCGTCAGGCGACCGCCGGCTCGTGGAGCCGCTCGCCCGCGCGGCTGCGGCGGTGGGCGCGGACGGGATCATCGTGGAGGTCCACGAGGATCCCGAGATCGCGCTGTGCGACGGTCCGCAGGCGCTCTACGCGCGTGATTTCAAGGGGTTCGCAGAGCGGGTCGCGGCGCACGCCGCGCTGCTCGGCCGCACGCTCGCCTAGCTCCCGCACGACCCGTGACCCCTCAAAAGGAGGCCGACCATGCCCGAAGCCGTGATCGTCGATGCGGTCCGCACGCCGATCGGCCGCGCGGGGAAGGGATCGTTGAAGGACTTGCGGGCTGACGACCTCGCCGCGGTGCCGCTCCGGGCGCTCGTCGAGCGCAACCCGGAGGTCGACTTCGCCGAGACTTCCGACATCCTCATGGGATGCGGCTTCCCGCTGGGGGAGCAGGGCTACAACATCGGTCGCAACGCGCAGCTGCTCGCGGGCATCGACCATCACGTCCCGGCGCTGACCGTCAGCCGCTTCTGCTCGTCCTCGCTGCAGGCGCTGCGGATGGCGTTCCACGCAATCGTGGCCGGCGAGGGCGACCAGTACATCGCCGCCGGCACCGAGTCGGTCTCGCGCTTCCCCCCGTACCCGCCGTTTGACCCGCACTCGCGGCTCGACGGCTCCGAGGGCGCGCCGTTCAATGTCTACATCCCGATGGGGATCACGGCCGAGAACGTCGCTGAGCGCTGCGGCGTGTCGCGCGAGTCCCAGGACGAGTGGGCCGCGACTTCGCAACAGCGAGCGGTGGCGGCGCAGGAGCGCGGGCACTTCGACGCCGAGATCGTCCCCGTCACGCTGTCAGACGGCACGCCGGTGAGCAAGGACGACGGGCCGCGGCCGGGCACGACGGTCGCGGTGCTCTCCCAGCTCAAGCCGGCGTTCAACCCGGAAGGCACCGTGACGGCCGGAAACGCCTGCCCGCTCAACGATGGCGCTGCCGCCGTGCTCGTCATGTCGGCCGAGCGGGCGCACTCGGTGGGAGCGAAGCCGCGCGCCCGGATCGTCGCGTCCTCCGTGGCCGCGATCCGGCCGGAGCTGATGGGGCTCGGTCCGATCCCGGCCGTCGAGCGCGTGCTCGCGCAGGCCGGCATGACGATCGCCGATATCGACGTGATCGAGCTCAACGAGGCGTTCGCGGCGCAGGTCGTCCCGTGCCGCGACGAGTGGGGCATCGACCCAGCGAAGCTCAACCCGTTCGGCGGCGCGATTGCGCTCGGCCACCCGTTCGGGATGACCGGCGCGCGCATCATGACCACGCTGCTCAACGATCTCGACACGCTCGATGCCACCATCGGGCTCGAGACGATGTGCGTCGCGGGCGGGATGGGCCAGGCGATGATCGTGGAACGACTGGGCTAGCGGCCCGATCGAGACGACTGGGTCAGTTGTGGATCCAGATCGGCGTGCCGACCGGCATCAGCTTGTCGAGCTCGAGGATCTTGCGGTTGGGAACCCGCACGCAGCCGTGCGAGGGGCGCCCGGGGATCAGG
>Ga0136616_10002325_pt1 | contig 10078 bp, 14 predicted proteins | sample AntDrymUQ2992106_2_FD_106648 | JGI IMG/M metagenome (GOLD analysis project Ga0136616, IMG submission 106648) | Polar desert sand microbial communities from Dry Valleys, Antarctica - metaG UQ299 (21.06) | ecosystem: Environmental > Terrestrial > Soil > Desert | place: Antarctica: Dry Valley... | reverse complement strand
TCAGACACGGGCCAGATCCTTTGTCCCGAACAGCCCGGACGGCCTGACCAACAAGACGATGATCATGATGACGTACGGCATGATCTCGCCGAAGCCACCGCCAAGAAAGCTCAGGTAGTTGTCGTAGCCCAGCGCCAACTGCTCGGCCATTCCGACCAGGAGTCCGCCGATGATGGCGCCACCGGTCGAGTCGAGTCCGCCCAGGATCGCGGCCGGAAATGCCTTGAGCGCCAGTCGGGTCACGCTGCCGTCCAGCCCGGGCGTGGGAAAAGCCACCAGAAAGATGACCGCGACGGTGGCCAGCAGCCCGGCCAGGATCCAGGCGATGGCCGAGACCCGGCTGCGCCGGATCCCCATCAGCGCGGCCGCCTCCGGGTCCTCGGCGCTGGCCCGCATCGCGATGCCCCACTTGGTGTACTTGAAGGCCAGGAAGAATGCGGTCACCAGCAGCGCCGCGACGATAATGGCCGCGACCCGGCTCGTCGCGACCTCGACTCCGCCGAGGTTCAGCGTGTCGGCGCCGAACGGGTCACGCAGAGTCCGGGCATCGACTCCGACCCGCCGTACGAGTTCGGCGGCGATGATGATGTCTACACCGATCGTGACGATCGCGAGGGTGTTCACCGACGCCGCGCTGCCACGGATGGCCAGGACCCGCTCGATCAGCAGGGCGCCGAAGGCGGCAACGGTGACCCCCAGCAGCAACGCGGGAAAGAAGCCGAAGTCGTCGGAGAACTCGCTGATCGTGAACCCGCCGAGGAACAGCAGCGATCCCTGGGCGAAGTTGACCACCTCGGTGGCCTTGAAGATGATCACGAAGCCGAGAGCGATCAGCGCGTAGACCGCCCCGACGGACAGGCCGTTGATCAGCAGTTCCAGGAAGAGCGTCATGCGCTCTCCTCGCGACTGCTTTCGTGGTGGGCGGCTGCTTCCCGAGCGGCGGCGACATCCGCGGCCGAACCAAGGTAGGCCCGGATCACCTCGGGGTCGTCCTGGACGTCTCGCGGTGGACCATCGGCGATCCGCTTGCCGAAGTCGAGAACGGTCACCCGGTCGGCTATCCCCATGACCAGTCCCATGTCGTGCTCGACCAGCACGATCGAGATCTGCAGGGTCTGCCGGATGTCTTCGATGGTCTGACCCATCCGGGCGGTCTCGTCGGAGTTCATCCCCGCCACCGGCTCGTCCAGGAGGAGTATTCGGGGCTCGATGCACAGCGCCCGGCCCATGTCGACGCGCTTCTGGTCCCCGTAGGCCAACAGCCCGGCCGGGGCGTGCAGCACCTTGGAAAGGCCCATGAAATCGGCGATCTCGACGGCCCGGTCGCGGTTACGGCGTTCCTCGCGCCGGGCGCTGGGCCAGCCCAGACCAGCGGTCACGAAGCCGGTCTTCATCAGGTGGTGCCTGCCGAGCATGAGGTTCTGCAGGACTGACTGGGTCGGGGACAGCGCGATGTTCTGAAATGCCCGCGCAACCCCGAGATTGGCGATCTTGAAGGGGCGTAGCCCGGTGAGTTCCCGATCCCCGAGCAGGACCCGGCCCGACGTTGCCGGGTACACCCCGGAGAGCACGTTGAACAGAGTCGACTTGCCGGCCCCGTTGGGGCCGATCAGGGCGTGGATGGAACCTGGCGCGACCCGCAGCGACACCGAGTCCAGCGCCGTCAGGCCGCCGAATCGCACGGTCACGGCATCGACGACGAGCTCGGGAATGTCCTCGACGGGCGCCGTCGCGGGGCCCGGCGCTTGCTGGTCGTCCGGGCGGTCCGCACGTTGGTCGGCGGATGGCTGAACCAGAGGCTCGCTGGGGGCCGGCGCTGCCGTACCGGAGGCGGTCATCCGGTCCACCGAGTCAGATGTTGGTTGCGACCGACTGCCGCCGAACCGGAGATCTCCTCTGCCCCGTGACCGAGGTAGAGATCGCGTACCTGATCGGTCTTCGCCAGCTCGTCAGCCGGACCGGACAGGGAGACCTTGCCAACCTCGAGGACATGCGCGTGCTGGGCCACCCGTAGCGCCATGCTCGCGTTCTGCTCGACCAGGAGCACCGAGGTGCCCATGCCGTTGATCTCCAGCACGATCTCGCCGATCTGTTCGACGATCTGCGGGGCCAGGCCCAAGGATGGCTCGTCGAGCAGGAGCAGGCTGGGGCTGGCCATCAGGGCGCGGCCCATCGCCAGCATCTGTTGCTCGCCCCCCGAGAGCAGGGAAGCTCGCTGGCCGCGCCGCTGTGCCAGGATCGGGAACAGGGTGAACACCCGTTCCCGCGTCTCGGTGCGCGCGGACTTGGTCGCGGAGGAGTTCATTCCACCGGCTCGCAGGTTCTCATCGACGGTGAGCCGACCGAAGATCCGCCGGCCTTCAGGAGACTGCACGATGCCGCGGCCGACTGTCTTGGCGGGATCCAGCTTGTCGATGCGAATCAGGCCTGCGTTCTGGTCGTTCTGCTCGTCCGCCGCATTCTGACCAGCCGCTCGATAGGAGATCGATCCTTGTTCGATCCGGCCACGATGCAGTCGATGCGTTCCGGAGATGGCCCGGAGCAGCGTGCTCTTACCGGCCCCGTTGCTACCGAGGACGGCGACCACACTGTTGTCCGGGACTTCGAGGGAGACGCCTTTGAGGGCCTCGACCGCCCCGTAGCGCACGACCAAATTGTCGACTTTGAGCATGTACGGCGCGGCCTCCTCGGCGTGCGTTTGGCGAGCGGCCGGGTCACAAGCGACCTAGGACACGTGGTGTTCATGAAGTTAACAACACCCGGTCGCGATGTGGACCCAAACCAGGCGTTTGCTGCCCAGATCTGGCGAATAGCAGGCTGTTGTTGCCAAACCGTTACCGCTGAACCTGCGATTAGAGTGGGCCAGTGCGACTTCCGATACCTGGTCCCGCCGATCTTTTCCAGGCCGCCGCTTCGGTTCGCGACGGCGTTGGCGATGCGCTCGAGTTCCTACCCCGTGTCGCGGCCCTTCTCGGCGAGGCTGAGGCATTGCTCGGCCGAGTGACTCAGGTGGTCGACAAGATCGAGGTCATCCTCGATCGCGCCGACATCTTGATCACCGACGTCGGGACCACCGATCAGGCAGCGCGGGAGGTCGTCGCGTCGGTCGAGGCGACGGCTGCCCGGTCGGGCACGCTCTTGGAACTCTACGAGGATTCGTTGCGCACGTTGGCGCCTTCGCTACACACCTTCGCCGAGGCGCTGGATCCCAGCGAGGTCCACGCCGTCGTCTCACTCGTCGACCGGTTGCCGCTCCTGCTCAAGCACCTCGATGAGGACATCTTTCCCATCCTCACGACGCTGGACCGGGTGGCCCCGGATGTACATCAGCTCCTCGAGATTGCCCAGGATCTCCAAGTCGCCCTCGGCGGGCTGCCTGGCATGGGCTGGCTACGCAAACGGGCGGACAAGGAGGAGGAAGAGGCTGCCCACGAGGCCCGCGAGATCGAAGCAGCGACGGGCAAGCCGGCCGGCAAGCCCAAGCGCTAACCCTTGATCCGGTCGACCAGCTTCCAGGCACCGGGCAACAGCAAGCCGGCAGCGGTCAGCTTGACGATCTCGCCGACGACGAAGGGCACCAGCCCGAGTGCCAAGCCCTGTCCCAGGCCCACATCGAGCACGACCATCAGCCAGCCCACTCCGACGGTGAAGATCACCAGCTCCCCGAGCAGCATCGCCGGTACGGCTGAGACCACCCTGCGATCCCATGCCTTCTCGGCGAGGAAACCGGTCAGCGCGGCGGCCAGCACCGAACCGACGAGGTAGCCCCCGGTCACACCGATCAGGACGTCGATGCCGTAACTGGCATCGGCGTACACCGGAAGGCCGGCGACCCCGAGCAGCACATAGAGCATGGTCGCGAGCAACCCGCGGATGGCGCCCATAGCGGCACCGGTGACGAGAACCCCGAAGGTCAATCCGGTCACTGGTACCGGCGTGAACGGCAGATAGAACGCCAACTGGGCGACCAGGGCGATGAACACCGCTCCGCCCGCGACGAGCAAGGTGTCGGTGGCAACCGACGTACGCGGCAGCAGCGCTGTGCGCAGGGTGACGGCCGAGGCGCTCACGCGCGTGCCTCCTGAGAAGTGATAGCCGATGGTGGGAGGCAGACTAGCGAGTGCATCCCATCAGGCCGATCGCCGGCCGGAAGGTCCTCCGATCAGACCCGCGAGCCCGAGGATTCCGGGTCGGACCGCGGTGCCGGTTGCTCCGAGCCTTCGGCGGGCCGGACCGTCTGATCGGCTGGCCGGACCGCGGTCGAGTTGTCCGCGTGCCTTGGGATCTCGGCGGTTCGGTCAGGCGTCGTCGGTGGGATTGGCAGGGACTCTCGAGCCCGGCTGGCGGTGGTGGGCTCCTCCTCGGGGGGCGGATTAGGAGTCGGGACGGTGGGTGAGGGCGCGGCATCGCTTTGCCGCATCGGGGATTGCTGGGTCGGAGCTGGCTGCATCGCGGTTTGCGGTGGCGGGGGTGGCTGCATCGCGGTTTGCTGCGTCGGGGGTGCCTGGTCCGCATGCCGTTGGTCGCCGCTGTGCTGATCCCCGTGCTGATCCCAGCCCGATGAGATCGCCTGCGTGTCGGGACCGTCATGCTGTTGCTGGGCGGGGCGCTCCCATGCCGTCTCGCGCTCGGTGTCATCCGGCCACGGCGAGGCGGGGCGTCGTTCTTCGGTCTGAGCCCCCTCGCTCCCGCCAAGGGGCACCAATCCGTAGTGCTCGAGCAGCCGGGTTTCGTCCTGACTGGACAGCTGTCCGTCGCCGAGGTCGATCCGTGGCGCCGAGCGAACTGTGGTTCGTTCGGCCCGGATGACCAGGTGCCGACCCTTGAGGCCCGCACCGGCGAGCGGCAGCAGCCGCATACCGCGGGTACGGGTGACATCGACGGCAACCCAGGCAGGCTCGTCGGTGCGGTCGTCGAGAAAGACCTGAACTACCCGACCCAGCCGCGAGCCTTTGACGTCGTAGGCGATGGCCCGGACCAGGCCACGCACATTGCCTCGATCGATCGACATGAAGCTTCCTTCCCAGCCAGCCGCGCCCTATCGTCAAAAGGCACTGCAACAGCATGCCACCGAGGCAGTCCAGGGCCTCCACACGGTGACCCCCGCGGAACTCATTCCTCAGCTGACTCCCGCTCCTGCAGGCCCGCCTCGGATTCGCGATCAGGTTGTCAACCTGTGTTGACATGGTGACTACCGTCAACATATGCTGACGGTCATGAGTTCGCCGACCGCGCTGATCGCGACCGCCACCGACGACGACCCTCGCGAGGGTCTGCACGCAGTCGCGGCGCTGCGCCGGCTGGTCGAGCAGTTGGAGCGCACGCATGTAGCCCGCGCTCGCTCGACCGGCTGGTCGTGGCAGGAGATTGCGCTCGCGCTGGGCGTGAGCAAGCAAGCGGTGCACCGCAAACATCGACACACCCGCTGATTCCCGCAGCCGCTCGGCGGCGGTCAGTACCTCAGGTCCACCATCGGTGAGGAGTTCGCTATGCCCGAGAGATTCGACCGCGACGTTTCGCTGGTCGTCAAGGCGGCCCTGAACTGCGCCCGCAGGCATGGCGCGGCGCAGGTGGGCGGGGAGCATCTGCTCGTCGGCATCGCCGAGGTTCCCAGCCGCGCGTCCTCGACACTGGCCGGGCTCGGCGCAGACCCGAGCCGGCTGGCGGACGCGGTCTCTCGCGGGGCGCACGACGCCCGGCTGCTGGCTGGGCTCGGGATCGACCTCGCCGCCGTCCAACGACAGGTCGGGACTCGGCTCAGCGCACGCTGGATAACTAGGCGTCCCCGATTCCGGAGCGACGTGAAGCAGGCTCTGCAGGTCAGTCGGCACGAGGCGCGGAGGCTCCGGACGCGACGGATTTCCGGGGATCACCTGATGCTCGGACTGCTCAGCTCGTCGGTTGCAGCGCGGGAGTTGCTGCTGGCTCTGGACATCGATCCGATGGATCTGCGCCAAAGGGTGCTGCGGGCACTGATCGATGGCGGGTAGCGTCGGGCTTCCTACCGGCGCTGATCACGTGAAGGAGCTAGCCCGATGCTCGTACGAAGGCTCGCCAGACCGCTGCTCGGATCCATGTTCGTGCTCGGAGGGCTGGACGAGGCTCGAAACCCCCATGAGAAGCGTCCGGCGGCCGTAGGCGTCGTCCAGTTCCTCAGGGAGAAGACCGCGGTTTCCGTTCCTGACGACACCGCGACGGTGGTTCGGATCGACGGCATCGTCAAGCTGGTCGCCGGCATAGCCCTGAGTCTGGGGAGGGCTCCCCGTCTCGCCGCCGCGGTGCTCAGCGCCAGCCTGGTCCCCACCACGCTTGCCGCTCACAGCTTCTGGAAGATCGACGACGAGGGTGACCGGGCGCTGCAAAAGCAGGAGTTCTTCAAGAACGCCAGCATGCTCGGTGGATTGCTGCTTGCAGCGGTAGACACCGAAGGGAAGCCCTCGGTCGCCTGGCGTACCCGAAGGGCGGCTCGCCGGTTGTCCCGCAACGTCAGTCACGCTGCTGAGAGCACGTCGGAGTCTGCCGAGCGGGTCGCCCGCAAAACCAGAAAGGCACTGCCGGTCTAGTCGGCGGTCTAGTCGGCGGGCAGAGGTGGACCCATGGCCGACCACGGATCGAGCGTCCTGATCACCGGCGGTACCGGCGGCCTGGGGGCAGCCGTCGTGCGCCGCTTCCTGACTGCTGGTTGGCGCGTGGTGGTGCCATGGGTACGGCGTTCGGAAGTGGATCGGCTGCCACCGGATGACTCGCTCGATCTTCTCGAGGCGGATCTGTTCGACGCCGGGTCCGTACGGGACGTCGCAGAGCGGGCCAACGCCGATCCCGGCCGGCCGCTACGAGCGGTGGCCAACCTCGTCGGCGGGTTCGCCATGGATGGGAAGGTGCACGAGACGCCGGTCGAGGAGTTCGAGGAGCAACTCCGGTTGAATCTGCGCGCCACCTACCTGGTCTCCCAGGCCACTGTCCCGTATCTGATCGAGGCTGGGGGCGGCGCCATCACCTGCGTGTCGAGCCGGGCGGCCTTGCGTCCCTTCGCCGGAGCCGCCGGATACATCACGAGCAAGCTCGCGGTACTCGGCCTCGTCGACTCGTTGGCGGCGGAATACCTTTCGGCCGGCGTACGGGTGAATGCTGTGTTGCCCAGCGTGATCGACACGCCTGGCAACCGGGCCGGCCAACCCGACGCCGATCACAGTCGATGGGTTCGCCCGGAACAGATCGCCGACGTGCTGTTCTTCCTGTCCGGGGATGGCGCCAGTGTGATCAGTGGCGCGCACATCCCGGTCTACGGTCGCGCATGATGCGAGTGACCGTGCTCGGCGCCGGCTCGTGGGGGACGACGGTCGCCAGCCTCACCGCCGGTCGCAATGACACCACGGTGTGGGCCCGCGACGCGGAGGTCGCTCGGGAGATCAACGAGGAGCACACGCACGGCCGCTACTTGTCCGGCTACCGGCTACCGAAGCGGCTGACCGCCAGCGCCGATCTCGAAGAGGCCGTCGGCCGGGCAGATGTTCTGGTGATGGGCATCCCCTCACACTCGTTTCGCGAAACCCTCGAGGCCGCAAAGCCGTTCCTACGACCATGGGTTCCGGTTGTCAGCCTCACCAAGGGACTCGAGTCGGGCAGCTTGCTCCGGATGACCGAGGTGATTCGCGATGTGTTGCCCGGGCACTCGGCCGCAGCGCTGACCGGCCCCAACCTGGCCAAGGAGATCATGGCCGGTAACGCAGCGGCCAGCGTTATCGCCACTGAGGACTTGGATGTTGCCGCCGCACTCCAAAAGGTGTTCGCCCGCGGAACGTTTCGGGTCTACACCAACCACGATGTGATCGGCTGCGAGATCGGGGGCGCGCTGAAGAACGTGGTGGCGATCGCGACCGGCATCGCCGAGGGTCTGTCCGTGGGCGACAACACCCGCTCGGCGGTCATCACGCGCGGACTTCAGGAGTTGACCCGGCTCGGCGTTGCCCTCGGCGCGCTGCCGGAAACGCTGGCCGGCCTGGCCGGCATGGGTGATCTCATCGCCACCTGCATCAGTCCGCAGAGCCGCAACCGGTACGTCGGTGAACAACTGGGCAAGGGTCGCCCGCTACCCGAGATCCTTGCCGAGATGAGCCAGGTGGCCGAAGGCATCAAGACCGCGCCCGTCGCGATGGCCCTGGCGCAACGTTTCGATCTGGACATGCCGATCGCCGCCGAGATAGCCGGAATCGTCGATGGCTCGATCAGTCCGAACGACGCCTACCGGGGATTGCTGCGCGACGTCAAAGCCGGCCACGAAGCCGAACCCGGCTGATCGGTCTCTGTGCCCGGAGCGGTCTGGCTTGCGCCTGCTCGCTGCGCTGATAGACGATCGATACGGAGCGGGGCGGCTCGCACGGCGGGGGTGATCGGATGCCGTGGATAGAGCGTGAGCTGGTCCCGGGCTTGAGCAGCAGCACGGGCCTGGTCGGTTGGATCCTCGTTGCATACCTGATCACCTTCCTGGCCACCCGCGCGATCACTCGGGCGATCCGAAGCGATCGTGGTCCGTTCCGCGACGCCAGCGCCGGTGGAGTCCATCTGCACCACGCGGTGTACGGCATCTTCCTGTTGCTGAGCGTCGGCACTGCCGAGTTCACCTATCGCCCCGGCGCACCGTGGGTGCAGATCCTGGCAGCCCTGTTCGGAGTCGGTGCGGCCCTCACGCTCGATGAGTTCGCTCTGTGGTTGCGCCTCGAGGACGTGTACTGGATGCAGGAGGGCCGCAGTTCGGTCGACGCGGTGCTCGTCGCGTTCGTGGTCGGCGGTCTGCTGCTCACCGGTGCCAACCCGCTCAGCGCTGAGGCCGGACAGGGTGAACTCGTTGCGGCACTGACCATTACAGCGAACCTCGGCTTCGCCATCGTGGCGATCCTCAAGGGTCGCCCGGTACTGGGCGTGATCGGGGTGCTCGTACCCTTGGTGGCGCTGGGTGCGGCCCTGCGGTTGGCCCGACCCAGCTCCCCATGGGCGCGCCGGTGGTACCCGGCGGGCTCCAGGCAGATGGCCCGTTCGCGCAAGCGGTTTCCGCCGGGTCGCCGAAGCTGGTGGGATCCGCTGGTCGGTCAACCCGGCGCGCTCGCGCCGGTCCTGACTACCAAGCCATATGCCGGGTGGGGACCGTGACGTCGCAGCAGACCAGGATCCCACCGGAGCGGATGTGCCCACCGGACGTAAGGGCAAGACATCGGCGCGGCCTGTCCGACGTACCGGGCCGGCGAAGGGAGGAACACCCCGGTGAACCTGAGCCGCTCAGCCGCCAGGCGCTGACTGGCACACCGCGAGGACCTCGGCATCGGCCTGGGTGCCAGTGAACTGGCGGCCATTGTCGAGGAGTTCGTCGAACGCTGGACCGACGAGGGTGCGCAGGGAGTCCAGCGTCTGGTCCATCTGTGCCTGTACATCCGGAGCCCGGGGGGAGCCGAGGCGCTCGCGCAGTGCGTCGGCAGCACCGATCAGGCGCAGGCCGGACGCACTCGCGCTCACGCCTCCAACCGCCCCGGCAAGCAATGCGACGTCCTCGTACAGGATCGCCAGTGCCCACTCGTCGTCATAGGCCCAGCGGCACCCACCATCACCTCCGTCGACGCCGAGTCCTTGTCAGATGGCAGCGTGCGGTTCCAGGCCCGGGTCGTCGGCGATCCCTCGGCGGGCATCCAGGAGGTGTGGGTCACCTACACCGGCGAGCGCGGCAGCCCGCTGCACGGGGCGTGGACTTCCCTCAACCTGACCCAGGACCCCAACGACTCCACGCTGTGGACCGGTTCCTTCACCCTGCCGGACAAACAGGATCCGGCTGCCATCCGGTACGTCGTACAGGCTGCGAACGGTGTTGGAGTGGTCGGGTTGGACGACAACCAGGGCTTCTATTTCACTCCCGGCATCACCGCCGGAACGGTCGACCCGAGGCGGTCGCGACGACCCTGTCAGTCGGCTCCGGAATCCCGGCCAATGGCACCTACGGTGCGAATCTTCCGGTGTCCGCCACCCTGACGACTGACGGTGGCACTCCGGTGGCGGACAGACTGGTGACGTTCAGCATCGGCGGCGCGTCCCG
>Ga0136616_10002324_pt1 | contig 10080 bp, 12 predicted proteins | sample AntDrymUQ2992106_2_FD_106648 | JGI IMG/M metagenome (GOLD analysis project Ga0136616, IMG submission 106648) | Polar desert sand microbial communities from Dry Valleys, Antarctica - metaG UQ299 (21.06) | ecosystem: Environmental > Terrestrial > Soil > Desert | place: Antarctica: Dry Valley... | reverse complement strand
GGGCTCATCGCTGGTCGGCCTGTTCGACTTCGACGGGCTCGGCCGGGCGGCCGGTGGAACGGGTCAGGCACAGGGCGGTGGCGTCCTGGTGGGAGAAAGCCGCCGCGGGCAGGCCCCACGCCACCAGCCAGTAGCCCGGTGGCTCGCATCGCACCTGCTCCCCGCAGCCCGGACACACCAGGTCCTCGGGGTTCACCCACTGGCCGGCATGCCCGGTCGCCGGGCGGGTGTTCATCGGTGTCGCCATCGCTGCCTCCACTCATCGGACCGGTGCGGAGGGTCCGGTGGCCCGTTGCCAGGCCACCCCCCTCACCCGATACAAGGCCGCCTCTCAGCCGCCGGGGTGGTGGGTCAAGGGGCGCCGCAGGCGCTCGCGCAGCGACGGTCGTGTGCGGGGCTCGGGGTCCCCGCGCGCGTGCCGCCCTTGACGCGCCACCACGGCGGTGGAGATCATCCCGGCAAGGGTGAGGGGTAAACCCGCGCTTACGTTGTTGAGCCGACCCGGTGACATTCCCCAGCGCCCTCCGGAAAGTCGGATGCCGGGGGCATACTCGGTGGCATGGCATTTCCAGTAGACACCGCGCAACACCCCGCCCCGGAATGGGCGGTGCCGCCGCTTGCCGCGGTCAAAGATGTGCACTGGGCCGCGTACAGCGTCGTGGAGCGCGGCCGACAGGCCGGTGCGACCGCGGACCAGCGGGAGCTGGCGCGCTGGTCGCTCGGTGTGACCAGCACCCTGATGTGGCTGCGCGCCGGCCGGGTGCAGGCCCCCGTGACCGAACGGACCGACCAGCCGATCACCCGCGAGGTCGCGGTGTGTGAGCACTGGGCGGCGTTCATCACGAGCGCCGACCCGGACGGGCAGCTCGACGGCCCACGCCTCGCAAGCGAAGTGGACGTGCCCTGGCGGGCACCGGTCGTTCTGCAGGCCGACTACGGCCGTGGGGTGTGGCGGTGCTGCGCTGGATGCTGGGTTACGCGGGGCAGCCTCCTCGCTCGCCATTCCGGAACGCAACGACGACGGCACCCTCGTTACCGAGACCGAGATGTATGAGCGCGCGAAAGCAGCGGAGCCGGGCCGCTACCGGAACCCGGAGCGCCGCGAAGAGCTGCGACACGAAACGCGCCGCAAAGCGCTGCGAAATAAGGCGCTCGCGGCGCGAATCGAACAGGCTCAGGAACATTGGGCCGTCTCCGAGGGCATTCTTTAGTCACGTTCGAGCACGAGATCGTCGTCAGCGACGGTCTCGGCGGCGGCATCCACGACGGCCGGCGCACTGTCGTCGTCGGTGCTGTCGTCGGCCCAGGTGGACCGGTCAGCATCGGTGGCGGCCCTGTCGTAATCGGCGCGGGCCTGAGCCTCAGCGAGCGCTTCCTGCGCCCGCGCCACCGCCACCGCCGTCTCGTCAGCCGACGGGATCCGGCCCGCCTCAGCGTCGTGGTGCTCCGTGGCGTCGGGCACCGCGGTCTCGCGGATATCCGGCACAGCCGTCTCCACCACCACCTCGGACCGGCCGGGAACGTCGCGGCCGTCGCCTTCGCCGGCCAGCTCGTGCTCGCCGACGACCTCCCGCTCGGCGTCGGCCAGCGCGGTGTCGCGCGCGTGCTCGGCCAACCACTCGTCCGCGGTGACCCGGTGCTCGTCATCGAGGGTGATCCCGCGGGCTGCCAGCTCAGCCTCGGCGCGTTCCTTCGCGTCGCGGGTACCGGCGGTGTGCAACGTCCACACCGCCCTCGCGTTGTCGACAGCCGCAAGCTCTGCGGCGCGCTCGGCCAGGGCCGCGGCCTCGGCCCGCGCGTCCTGGGCGTCGGCCAGCAGCCGTTCCCGTTCGGCGGGGTCGTCGGTGGCTTCGGCGCGAGCCGACCACACCGCGGCGTCGGTGCGGCGCGCCTCGGTGCGCTCGGTGGTGGCGGCGGGTTCGTCGCCGGTCCACCGCGGCGCCCAGGTCTGCTCCCGCTCGAACGCGCGCACCCGCACCCGCAGCTGCCCGTCGGACAGGTCAGCCTCGGCGGCGGCCCGGTCGGGCAGATCAAGGGCTTCGTGGGCGGTGCGGAATACCGCGGCGTGCTCGGCCAGCCCGGCGCCGGGTGCCCGCCCGAGCGGGTCGGTGTCGTCGCTGTGGTCGGCGACCTCCCGGTACAGCGCCGCCCACCCGGCGCGGTGCTCCCACTCCGAGCGCGCCACGATGTCCTCGGGCACCGGGCCGAGCGCGTCGATCGCCCACCGCGGCTCGGCCAGCGCGACCTCACTGCCCAGCTCGCGGCGCCGGTCATCCGCGGCGTCCGCGCGGCGCACCATCCACTCCCGCTCCGGGGCACCGATCCGCTCATCAGAGGGGATCAAGTCGGCGTACGAGGCAATGGTGGGGCTGAGCTGCCCGTGCAGCGCCGTCGTCACCCGGTGCCGCAGCACCTGCGCCGGCGAGCGGGCATCACCGAGGCCCCGGCCGCCCACCGCGTCGGCGAGGACCCGCTCCGGGTCGTGGCCGGCGAGCTCGACGGTGCGCAGCAGTTTCTCGAGCGAGCCCATCGCCTCGTCAGCGGCCAGGGCTACCCGGTCTTGCTCGGACAGCACACCGCTGGCGGCGAGGCGGTCCAGGGCGAGCGGGATCCGCCCGGCGGTGTCGCGTTCGATGATGCCCACGAGCTGCCCGAGCTGGGTCCACGAGGACCGCTCGGTCTCATGCATGTCTGCGGACTCGGCCAGCGCCGAAAGCTGGTCCTCGGACCGCTCGATGATCTCACCGAGCACCGCCCGCGGGGACCGCTGCTCAACCTCCGTGGCTTGCCCCGCCTCGGCGTCCTCGGCTGTGGAGCGGGTCACGGTCCACGCTGTGTTCGAGCACCGGCCGCGGGTCAGCGCCACGTAGGCCCCGGCGGCGTCGGTGCCCGCACCGATCACCGCGTGCGCGCTGTCCACGGTGCGGCCCTGCGCCGCGTGCACCGTCGAGGCGTAGCCCAACGCGAGGTCCTTGGCCACATAGTCCGCGGGCAACGTCATGCGGGGACCAAGCTGCTCGACCCCGCCCTCGCGCCCGAGGATCGGGGCCACCACCAGCCCCCCGTCCGGCCCGACCTCCTGCACCCGGTAGCACTGCCGGTTCACCGGCGCGGCCACGTTGCCCGGCTCGTCCGCGATCTCCCACGCGTTGCGCCGTGCCTGCACCAGATCCCCCGACCCCGGCGACGGTGCCCTGCAACCCGAGCTGCACCCCGGCCTCCTGCACCCGCCCCAGGGTGACGAGCTGGGCCCGGATGGACGCGGACACCCGCGCCGCGGCCTCATTCGTGCCAACGAGTAGCAGGGAGTCGCGGCCGTCGAGGGTGTCGGCCAGCCACGCCCGCCCGGCGGCGGCCTCGGCCTGCTCGACCGTGCCGGCGTCCCGGAGCCGGCCGTGGTGGTGGTAGGTGTCGAGGGCTTTCGCGTCCCCCTCCCGGAGCCGCAGCGACGCGGCACCTTCCCAGTCGGCGGTGAACCTGCGCACCTCGGCGAGCTCGTAGCGGATGCCGTGTACGGACAGGTCCGAGAGGCTGCCGCCGGCGCCGACCGCGGCGAGCTGCCGCGGATCCCCGACCAGCAGCAGCTTCGCGCCGGCGGCCTCACACCGGCGCTGAACCTCGGCCAGCGCGGCGGTGTCGGTCATCCCGGCCTCATCGAGCACCACCAGATCGTCGCGGCGCAGCCGCCACGCCCGGTCCCCGCCGGGGTCCGGGGAGCCCGGCTGGTCGGTGTCCAGGCGCTCCTGGATCGCCAACCACCGCGTGATGTTGCGGGCGTCGAGGCCTTCCTCGGCGAGGACCTGCGTCGCGATCTGCGACGTCGCCATCCCGAACACCGAACGCCCGGAGTCGCGCCACGCACCGGCCAGCGCACCGACCGTGAAGCTCTTACCCGTTCCCGCCGGGGCGGCCAAGGTCTCCACCATCGCCCCGGAGGCCAACACGCCACGCACCGCGGCGGCCTGGTCGGCGCCCAGCTCCCGGCCGTTGCTGGCGAACCGAGAGATCGCCCGGTTCGCGTCGGCCAGGGCGAAGGTGTGGGCGCCGCGTGTGACCGCGGCGGCCCGCAGCGCCCACTCCCGGCCCACCTGGTCGGCGGTGGCGTAGCGGGCGGCGCCGGGCCGGTGGAACACCGGCGAACCATTCGCCAGGCGCATGCTGGCCGGCTCGTCATCCGCGGCCGGCGGGTCGACCCGGACCGTGCTGGCGAGCGCGGCGTCGGTGAGGGTGTCCAGCAGCGGCACCACCGTCTCCGGTGGGCTGCCCAGCCTGCCGGGCAACGCGTCGGACACCATCCGCATCAGGTCGGACCGGGAGAAGGTCTGCCACCGCTGCCCGGCCGCCGCGACAGCTCGCGCGATCACGTCGCGCGGGGACCACGGCTCGTCAGGCACGGCGCGCTGACCGAGGCTGACCACGGAATGCGCCAGCTCCGTGAGCCCGCCCTTGATTTCGGCGCGTAGTTCCCGGTCCCACCGCTCAAGGCGGTCACTGATCGACTCCCCGTCGTGGGACTTCGCTTTGCGGGTGGCGAGGGTGGCTTGGCGCTGCATGCGGTCAAGCTCGGCGGTGTTCGGTTCCCGTGACCACTTGTCGCGGAACGCGCGCACGAGCTGCTCGGTCTTTCCGGTAATCGTGCGACGGCGGGAGGAGAACAGGTCCATGACCTTCTCGGACACGCCGATCACTTCGCGGGCTTTGCCGTCCGGGCGGGTCTCGAACCGCACCCCCAGCGACCGCGCGAGGTGGGCCTCCATCACCCGTTCCGCGACCGCCGACGCGGCCCCACGCAGCCCGAATATCGCTTTGCCGTCGAGTGCGCGCCATTTCCCGTCGGCGCACAGGGCGCGGTTGAGGATCGCCTGGTGCACGTGCAGCTGCGGGTCGTGGTCGCGGGAGTCGTGTTGGAGGAACTGGGCGACGACCAGGTTGTGGGCGTCGGTCCACCGCCCACCGCCGCCGCCGTGGTGACCCACCCGTGAGTAGCCCGCGTGGCGGGCGAGGTAGTCGATGCTCGCCCGCGCGCCCGCCATCACCGCGTCCTCGACCGCCCGCTGGTGGGCGGCCCAGGCGTCGGCCGCCCGGTGCTCGCCCGCCCGGCGGGCGTCGTTCGCCGCCCGCTCGAACGCGACGCCCAGGATGGTGACGGACTTGGGTGCGGAGAAGGTGACGTCGATGAAGCTCACGGCCTGGCGGGCGTTGCGCTGGGCGTGCACCCGCAGCTCCTCGCGGCGCTCCGGGCTTGCGCCCGGCTCCGCGGCCAGCGCCGCGGCGTACATCTCCTCCGGGCTCCGGTAGGCGCGGTGCCCTCCGCACAGGGGTTGTGCGTGCTCCCAGGTGCGGCGGTCGTGCGCCGCGGGGTCCCGCGGGTCGAGCAGGCCCGAGTAGACCGCCTCCATGAGGGTGGCGTCGACCTCGCCGCGCAACCCGAGCGCCTCGGCGCCGGTGCCGTACCACAGCCCCGGCGGTTCCCCGTCCGCCGTGGCGCCGGTGTAGTAGCCCTCGCGGGTGCCTTCGACGGGATCGGTGAGGTACCCGGTCGCGGCGCCGCTGTGCATGGACAGCATGGTCAGGTCTCCCTCCGGCGGGCCGGGTGGACCCGGCGGTTGCCGTGGCCCGGCACGGAGGCGCCGGGTTGATCTTCGGGGTGCGGGTTGGTGATCTTGACGACGCCCGCGCGAGCGGCGTTGTTGATCTCCGTTGGATCGTGATGCATCGGTGTGACTTCTCTTCGATCTTGACTTGGTGCTGTGGGAGGTTGATCTGGTGGTAGGTGTTGCTTGGTGGTATTCGTCGTTGCTGATCTGGGTCAGCGGAGGTCGGTTGTGCGGTCGTGGTCGTCGTCGTAGTGCTGTGCGGTGTCGAGCTGTGCCGGGGTGGGTGTCGGGGTGCGTTGGGCCAGTGCCCAGGTCCGCGCCACGGCCGCGACCGGGACGGCGGGGGCTGCTCGGCGGGGCTGCCCGTCGTGCCGCGACAGGTCGCAGCCTGCGGTGGTTGCGAGGCGCTTGACCACGCCGGGTCGGAGGCGTTCGTGCCACTCGGCCACGGCCCGCCAGGAGGCGGACTCGCCGTCGTGGACGCTCCGGTGGCAGTGCCGCAGCCACTGCAGCTCGGTCACCGCCGCGGGGTGCCAGGCCCAGCACGAGGGCAGGTCCGCGTCCGGGTACCAGAGGTAGATCGCATCGACCCAGGCCGCGAGGTCGGTCAGCTCGGCCTCGGCGTGGGCGGGGTCCTCGTCGAGCAGCCACGGCGCCAGCGACGGGTCCTCGTTGTCCGCCTCCGGTGCGGGCGGCGGGGGCGCCGTGGCGCGGGCGTGGGCGGTGACGTCCGCGGCGAGCTGCTGCACGAGGGTGCCGAGCTCGCCCACCCGACTGTCCTGGGTGTCCGCCCGCCCGCCCAGCTCACCCACCCGGTTGGTGAGCGCACCCACCCGCCGCTCGATGCGGGCGAGCACGCGGGTGAGGTTCTGCACCTGGTCCTCACCCATCGTCGCCCTCACCCATCTCGCGGGTGGCGCGCGCCCAGTCGAAGTCGCCCACGCCGGGCTCGCCCACCCGCTGCGCGGTCGCCCGCACCGGCGGCGGCGGGGGCAGCACATCGGTGGCGTCGAAGGTGGCTGCGGCTTCGATGGCGGCACGACGCCGGGCGGCGCGAGCGGATTGCTTCACGTCCCGGCGGTTCCACGCCATTTGCACCACACCGATGACCGGCGGCATTCCACGGCGGAATGCGACGACTTTCCCGGCGGGCAGGCTCGCGAACCGGGCCGGGGAGATCACCTCCGTCTTTCGGACCGTCCGCGATGTCACCGCGCCGTGCCCATCGCGGGTGACGAGCGGCTCGTCACGTTCCCCGGCGAGCCCCGACCAATACGCGAGGTCGTCGCGGTCGCGGGTCCCGCCGAACACCATGATTGATCCCGCATTGTTCAGAATGGTCGCCGCGCCCGTGATTCCCCACCGGGCGATGAGCTGCGCGCGGGACTGGAAAGCGGCGATGATGCTCACCCCACGCCCACCCATATCCGCGGTCCACGAGTCCAGTGGCACCGGGCAGATCAACGCGGCCTCATCGAGGCACAGCGTGAGCGGCGGGTCGAGCCGACCGCCCGGCTGCTCCGCGGCCAGGCGCCGGGCTTCCCGCGCGATGTGCCCGGTCAGGGCGGTGACCAGCGGTGCGACGTGGGCTTCCTCGGCGCCGAGCAGGTACACCGTGCCGCGGGTCGCGAGCAGCGACCCGACGTCGAGTGGGGTGCCGCCGGTGGTGGCAGCCCACGCGGTCGCGCTGGTGAGCCAGCCCAGCGCCGGCATGATCGTGCTCGTGATCGAGGAGCGGGTGCGGTCGTTGGTGTCCAGGAACTGCGCCGCGTCCTGCACGTAGCTGGGTTCCGGGGAGCGGCGCAGCAGCCGCAGAATCTGGCCCTTGGACTCGCTGGGGGTGGCGACCCACCGGCTGACGTCGCGCATGTTCAGCCCGCCGAGGGCGGCGGCGTGCACGAGCGCACCGAGGACGCGGGTGGCCTGCTGGTCCCAGTAGGCCCGGTCGCCGCTGACGCCGGTGCCGGTCGCCGCGAGCAGGTCTGTGGCGCGTTCCGCGGCGGTCACCGGATCGGCGCACCCGGTGATCGGGTCGAACGTGACGGTGGACGCCAGCTTGCCGAGCCCGACCGCGTTGAAGATGAGCACCGGGCCTCGGTGGGCGCGTAGCGGGGACGTCACCGCGTGCAAGTCGATCCGGGTGGAGGTGACGAGCACGGCACCGGGTGCGTCGAGGATCCGGCCGGCGAGCCACCCGCTCTTGCCGGTGCGTGGGCCGCCGAAGGTGAGGGCGACGTCCTCGATGCTTGACCAGATGCGTTGGGCACCGACCCGGCACAGCAGCACGGCCACCGACGACACCGGGACCCGTGCGCGGCTCAGCGTCCCCATCCCGGCCATCGACGGCCGCACGGTGCCGGCCTTGGCGCGCATCGCGTGGCCGCCGGAGAACCGCCAAATGTCGAGCGGCGATGCGACGCCGCGTTTGCGGCGGGCGTGGGTGCCCCAGCGGTGCACGGTGGCGCGGGAGCTGCTCCGGGCGAGCCACCAGGCGGCGGCGCCGGCGGCGAGGACCACGACCGCGGCGATGACCCAGCCGCGGTGGGTGTGCCACCCCCACACCGCACCGGCGGCGGCGAGCACGAACAGGAACGCCTTGGCGAAGGTCGGGTTCATCGGGGGGCACTTCCGTTCGTGAGGCGGCGAATGCGGTGCTCGGTCACGCCGAGCTCGCGGGCGAGGACCCGCCGGCCGGGGGCACGGTCACCGGCCTGGTCGAGCAGCGCGTGGAGTTGCTCGAGGAGCTGGGCGTCGGTGGGTTCGGCCGCGGCGGCGGGCATCGGCTCGGGCTCAGGCTCGGGTGCGGTGGCCGGGATCGGGGCCGGTTCGGGTCGCCAGGCCGCCGCGGTGGGCAGCGGGTCACCCGCCGGGTCCCCTACTGGCAGGTGGTCACCCGGCCGGACAGGCAGCTCGACTGGTGGCGCCGGGACCGCGACGACCGAGGGGACCTCGGTCACCTGCTCGACGGCGGGTGTCGGGTCGGGGACCACGGTCTCCGTGCCCGGCGGCGGTGTGGGGGGCCGCAGCAGGCTCAGCAGAAACTCGTAGGACAGTGCGAACGCGATGGGCGGCCAGCAGGCGACCAGCCTGGCGAGGGTCGTCGGCTCCGCCGAGGCGACGTTCCCGGCGATGGTCGCGGCCACCCCGAGCATCAGCCCCGCCCAAGGCAGGGCCCCGCCGGGCTGCCCGGAGCGGCGCTGCACCAGCAGCACCAGCGACGCGGCCACGATCAGCCCGTCCACCGATATCGGGAACAGGGCGGCGGCGTCCTCACCTTGGCTCTCGGCCACCGCCCTGAGGTGCCCGTAGGACATGAAAGCCGCGACCGCGGCGAGGGTCAGCACAGTGCCCACCGCGGCCCACCGCACCCGCGGTGTGGCGGTCGGGGCGCTCACCGCGCACCGCCCTTGACCGCGGCGGGCTCGCCCACCCGTTCCGCGCGGGCGGTCACCGTGGCGGCGCGGGTGCTGGGGCACCCGTAGGCGCACCGCGGGGACCGCTGCCGCGCCATCTGGGGGTGATCGTCGCGGCGCACCACCCACCCGGCGCTGAACCAGATCGGGAAGCCGGCGGCGACACCGAGCAGGAACCAGGTGATCACTGGGCACCGTCCTCGGCGATGAGCGCCGCGATCTCGGCGCGGCGCGCGTCGTCGATGAGCCCGTGCCGGTGCTGGCGCGCGGCCCACCCGGCCAGGCCGATGCGCAGCCCGTCCACGTCCAGGCCCATCGCGGCGGCGGTGGGCTCGAGCCCGGCGCCTGCGGCGAGGGCGGTGGCGGCCGTGGACCACCGGGCCGCCTCGGTCCGTTCCACGAGGGCGGCGCCGAAGCGGAGGGCGGTGAGCGCGTCGACGACGATCTGCGCGTCGGCCAGGGGCAGCAGCCCGTGCCGGTGCTCGACGAGGGCGAGGATGTGGCGGGCGTAGTGGTCCGCGAGCTGCGCGAGGGGCACGTCGCGCAGCACGTCACCGGGCCGGGTCGGGTCGCTCATCGGGCACCGCCGGTAGCCGGCGCGGTGAGCGACGCGGTGTAGGTCCACCCGCCGCAGTCCGGGTCAGGGGCAGCCGGTGCGGCCGCGGACGAAGTCCTCGGTGGTCGGCTCGTAGGTGCGCTGGCAGCCGGTGCAGGTCAGCACCACGGCCAGGGCCGGTTCGGTGGCGGGCGGCGGCACGGCAGGATTGGGCATGGGTCGCAGCTCCTCTGCGATCAAGGCCCCGTCGTGCTGCTCCGAACAGACGCCGGGGCCGCCTACATTGGGCAGGCGGCCCCGGCGAGCGCTGGTCGGGTCAGGTCACCATCCGCGTTCCCGCCACTCGGCGAGGTGCGGACGCTCCGCACCGAGAGTGGAGTCGTCTCCGTGGCCGGGGTAGAACCACGTCTCGTCGGGGAGCTGGTCGAACACCCGCTGCTCAACGTCGTCGATGAGCTGACGGAAGTCCTCCGGGCTACCTACCCGCCCAACACCGCCGGGGAACAGGCTGTCC
>Ga0136616_10002323_pt1 | contig 10082 bp, 5 predicted proteins | sample AntDrymUQ2992106_2_FD_106648 | JGI IMG/M metagenome (GOLD analysis project Ga0136616, IMG submission 106648) | Polar desert sand microbial communities from Dry Valleys, Antarctica - metaG UQ299 (21.06) | ecosystem: Environmental > Terrestrial > Soil > Desert | place: Antarctica: Dry Valley... | reverse complement strand
CTCCAACACAGAGGCCATCCTCGCTTGGCCTGGCGCGGTGCACCGGTCGGGCGAGAGTCTGCCGCGGTGACCTGGCGAATGTCACACCCTGTCACGAGACAACCCGGGATAGACCAGTCTCTACCGAACAGTGAAGATGTGGTTGGCGGGTTTCGGTCGGCGTGACTTGCTACTGAACTGACCCCGTGAGGGTGTCTTGCCTAGGACTGGTCGGCCGGCCGGAGCCGCTGCCGGCCCTCACCCCTATTGCGGCCGGTCCGGGCGGACGTGACTTCATAGGAACTTGAGCCACCAAGCGTCCCGTCACTGTTGTGTCCGCCTGGCCCGGGCCGGTCGCGCCTCGACTGAGGAGGTACGACATGTCCAGCATGACCCAGAGCGGGATGGACGTCGAACGCGCTGTGATCGGCGGTGTGGACTGTCATGACCAGACGCACCGGTTCGCCGCCCTCGACGCGCTCGGGCGGCGCCTTGGCGACGCGGAGTTTCCGGCCACCGCGGCTGGCTACGTCCGAGCCGAGCAGTGGCTGCGGTGCTGGGGAACGGTGCGGATGGTCGGCGTGGAGTCCACCGGCTCCTACGGTGCCGGGCTGACCCGGCACCTGCAAGCCGTCGGTCTGACCGTCGTGGAGGTCAACCAGCCCCACCCGCATGCCCGTCTCGGCGCGGCAAGAGCGACGCCATCGACGCCGAAATGGCCGCCCGGAAGGTGCTGTCCGGGGAGGTCACCACAGTTCCTAAGGACACCACCGGCGTGGTCGAGTCGATCCGCCAGCTCACCGTTGCCCGCGCTGGCGCGGTGAAAGCCCGCACCGCTGCCCTGGTGCAGCTCGGACAACTGCTGGTGACCGCCCCCGCGCCGTTGCGCGAGCAGGTCGACGCCAAGACTCTGCTCGGGCGGGCGGCGCAATGCACCCGGCTGCGGCCGGACCTGACCCGCCTGGGCGACCCCGTGCAGGCATCCAAGCTCGCCCTACGCAGCGTGGCCCGTCGCATCACCGATCTGAACCACTCCATCGACGAACTCGACGAAGGCCTGTCGCCGCTGGTGGCCAAGACCGCGCCACGGACCCTGCAGCGCCTCGGGGTCGGGACCCAGCACGCCGCCCAACTGCTCATCACCGCCGGTGCGAACATCTCCCGGCTACGCAACGAAGCTGCCTTCGCCCATCTCTGCGGAGTGGACCCAATCCCGGCGTCGTCAGGTAAGACCGTCCGGCACCGGCTCAACCACGGCGGCGACCGAGCGGCGAACAGCAGCCTGCACATGATCACCGTCGTGCGACTGCGCTACTGCGAGCAGACCCGCACCTACCTGCAACGCCGCATGAACGAAGGCAAGACGAAACGGGAAGCCATGCGCTGCCTCAAGCGCTACCTGGCTCGCGAGCTCTTCCGCACCATCACAGCCGACCTAAAGATCATGTCCGGACCCCTTGACGGTCTATAGGAACGTCCCAGGACGCTGGCTGCCGTGCCGCGTCTGCCTGTTCGATGCCGATCTTGAGCTATGGAGCCTTGCTGGTCTTGACGACCTTCCGCCTCAAGCCACTGGCTCGCAGTACCTGGCGCTCGACCCCCGCCCGCACGGATTCCGCTGTGCCGATCACCCGCACACGCTCCCGTGCTCGCGTGACCGCGGTGTAGAGCAGTTCCCGCGTCAGCAGCGCGGACGGCCCACCAGGTAGCACGACCGAGACACGCCGGTACTGGCTGCCCTGCGACCGGTGGATCGTCATCGCATACACCGTCTGTACGGCAGCTAACCGCGACGGGTGCAGGCGAATGGGCTCGCCGGCGCGCGGGAACACCGCCACGAGGCCATCTCCAGAAGCAATGACGACGCCCGTGTCGCCGTTGTAGACCTTGGCGTCGTAGTCGTTCGCAGTCACCAGCAGCGGCTGGCCCGCGTACCAGGTCCAGGGATCCAGGCGCTCGCCAGTCGCTGCTTGCACCCAGTCCCGGGCCTGGCGGTCCCACTCGGTCACGCCGTACGGACCCTCTCGGTGCGCACACAGCAACCGGTGTTCCCCCAGCGCCGCCAGTGCGCCGGCCTCATCACCAACGGCAGCCGCCGCAGTCATCGCCAGCGATGACCTGACCACGTCCTGCTGCAACCCCCACAGGTCGTCCGGCGCGTGGAACGAGACCTCGTCCACGCCGCTGGTCAGCAGCTCCATCGCCAGATCCGCATCCCCGTTGCGAATCGCCACTGCGAGGGAAGCGATGGCCCCGCCGAAGCGGCGGCCGCGGGAAAGTCGGACCACGCCATTGCCCAACCCCGCCACCTCCCGCGGCGACAGTCGAGCCTCCGCAGGGTCGTCGGCTGCCTCCAGATCCCTACGAACCACCTGTGCCAGCGCCGGATCGACGACCCCACCACCTGGGCGCGCGACCAGGTCGGCCAGTACTGCACCCGCGTCGATGGACGCCAGCTGGTCCGCATCCCCGACCAGCACCAGTCGGGCATCGGGACGAACCGCCTCCATCAGCCTGGCCATCATCGTCAGTGACACCATCGAGCACTCGTCGACCACCACCACGTCGTACGGCAACCGGTTCGTCGCGTCGTGCCGGAACCGGCTTGAGCTTCCCGGCAACCATCCCAGCAGCCGGTGCACCGTCATCGCGGGCAGGTCGAGCCCCTGTGCCCCGACCTCCTCCTGTAACCGGGCCGCCGCCTTGCCCGTTGGCGCGGCCAGCGCCACCCGCACAAACGGGTCTTGCGCCTGCAACAGCGAGATGATCCGGGCGATCGTGTGCGTCTTGCCCGTGCCCGGCCCGCCGGTGATCACGCTCGTCCACCGCGAGACGGCCAGCGCCGCCGCCACCCGCTGGCGGTCTGGCGCAGCACCGGGGAACGCCGAAGGCAGTCCCGCAGCCAGCAACGACGCGTCGTACGCCGGCACGAAACCCGCGCGAGCGTCCAACGCCCGGCGGATCGTCTCTTCCTGCCGGAAGTAGCGATCCAGGTACAGCAGCGGGCCCTCGTCGGTGTCCACCAGCCGCAACGGGTGCAATGCATCGCCGACCACCAGCGGGCTCACCCGCAGCGCCGCAACCACCTCGGAGAAAAAGGGCCACGGCAGCGACCCGACGTCGAGATCCTCGACGTTCACCTCGCGCAACCGATGCAGGTCGACGCACACCGATCCCAGCCGCACCGCCCGAACGGTCAGTGCCGCCGCCAGCAGCACCGCCTCATCCTTCTCGCCGCCGAGCCGGCCCAGCCGCAGCGCCACATGTACGTCGGCGGCGTCCAGCACCCCGGCATCGTTGAACGCCGCAAGCGCGCCCCGCGCGGCCATCACCTTCATGAGCGGCCCGCCAGCAAGTCCGAGAGCGCCACCACGAGCGCGGCTGGCGGCTGCCAGTCGAAGACCCCGCACCCCACGGGCGTCGACGGGCCCACCATGCCGCGCACGAACAGGTACTGCACCCCGCCCAGATGTACGGCGGGGTCGTACCCCGGCTGTCGCCACCGCAGATAGCGGTGCAGGGCCACGCAATAGAGCAGCGCCTGCAGCGGGTAATGCGCGCGGAGCATCTCCGCCGCCATCGCTGCCCGCGTGTAGTGCAGGGCGGTCAAATCCCCATGCGCGAGCCTGTTGGTCTTGTAGTCCACGACGACGTACCGCGGACCGTCCAGGCGCACCACCATGTCGATCGAGCCCGACAAGTAGCCGCGCAACGCCGGCGCGTCCACCGATGCCAGCAGGTCGGCGTACGGCGCGAGCACGTCGTCGGCCGGCAATCCCTGACGCAGCAACTCCGCAAACCGAACCAGCGTGACGTCACCAGAGACCGGCTCGTCGCCTCCGCCGAGCGGCAGCTCGAAGTGCAGCTCGGCGAGCTTGTCGGCGGGCGAGATGTCGGCGAGCGTCCCGAACCCCGCCGGCGTCAGCAGCACCGGCAGCAGCGCGTCGGCCAACACGACCGGATCCACCACGGCCAGCTGCCCCGCGACCGCCTCACGGCAGCGCCGCGACAGCTCGCCCGGAAGGGACGCCGCGGAGGTGTCGACCGACTCCAGCACCTCGTGCACGAGCGTTCCGAAGGCTGCACCGCTCGGCAGTTCGTTCATCGTCGAGGGCGGACCGTAGACAGCGACGTCCACCGCCGGCACCTCGTCGGGTTCGTCGGTCTTGCCCGGCTGCTCCGCCTCGCTGCCGACGCCGGGGGAGTCGTGCACCTCAGACGTCAGGGCCGAGTACGACGTGCGCCGCCAGTCGGTGTCCAGTGAGCGGTCGAAGCGGGCAGCCGCCAGCCTCGCAACGACTGGTTTCGCCGGCTGCCACCGCAAGCCCAGCGCCGGCCCGGCCAGCTCGTGCACGACCTCAGGTCCGACCGCCCACGCCCCCAGTCGCACGGTCGCGACATCGTCCTCCGGGACGGGCACCCGCGCCGCGGGTGAGGGAGACCCTGCGGTGCGGCCCATCAGCAGGCGATGCAGCGGTGAGCCCGACGTCTGCGTGCTCGGCGCCCACCAGGCCACGACCTGGGACTGGGCGCGGGTGAGCGCGACGTACAGCAGCCGCAGCTCCTCCCCGGCCTCCTCCGCATCGTGGATCCGCCGGCGTTCCCGATGACCGGGGTCGGCGTCGCCGCCGATGTCACGCACCCGCCCGCCGTCCTCGTCGTGCAGCAGCAGTGTGGCGAGGTGCGGGTTTCGGGCGCCGTCCCAGCCGAAGGGCACATAGACGACCGGGAACTCCAGACCCTTGCTCCCGTGCACCGTGACGATCTGGATCGCCGCGGCATCGCTTTCCAGCCGGCGGCTGCGATCGGCTGTGCTGGCCAGCGCCGGTACGGCGATCCGCTCGGCCAGCCAGCCGGTGACTGCGGTGAGGCCGAGGGCGTCGTCGACGGCAGCGCGGTTGAGCGTCTGCGCGAGGTGCCGCAGATCGGTCAGCGTCCGTTCCCCCGACGACAGGTGCAACAGCCGTTCCTCCAGCCGGGTTTGGGTGGCCATCCGCTCGAACACAGCCGCGAAGCCGGCCGCCCCGAACAGCGCCGCCCACTCGCGCAGCCGGGCCCCCACGACCGCGACCTGGTCGTCGGAGGCGTTCGCCAGCTCGGTCGCAGTCCAGCCAAGCAGCGGGGTGAGCGCCGCCAGCCGGACCAGGCCGGCGCGATGCGGCTGCTCGATCGCCCGCAGCACCCGCAGCCAGTCCCGCGCGCTCGGAGTCTCGAACACGCTCGTGCTGCTGCCCAGAACCCAGGGGAGCCCGGCCCGGTCCAAAGCGCGCTGTACGAAGGGAATCTGCCTCCACGTGCGCACGAGCACGGCGAGGTCGCCCGGCGCCACCGGCCGCCCCTCCAGCGTCGTACCGCTCTCGAGCAGCCGGACCACCTCGTCGGCGAGGTCGTCGGCGACGGCCGCGCGCACCGCCGGCAGGGCGGCGAAGCCGGTGCGCAACGGAGGCCGGCGCGGGAGCTGCCGGAGCCGGAACGGCGGCTGGCCGAGTAGCCGGCTGCCCTCGTGCGCGGCCTCGACCGGGTGGACGACGATGCCCGGGTGGCCCAGGGCGGCCCCGCCGTACAGCCGGTCCAAACCCCGTAACAGCCCGGGATCGCTGCGCCGGTTGACCGACAGCGTCTCGTGCGTGTCGGCCAGCTGTACCGCGTCGAGGTAGCTGCGGACCTCCGCGCCGCGGAACGCGTACACGGCCTGCTTGGGGTCGCCGATCAGGATGAGCGTGGTGCTGCCGTGGAAGGCGCGGCGTAGCACCTCCCACTGCACCGGGTCGGTGTCCTGGAACTCGTCGACCAGCACGACGCGGTACCGCTCGCGGATCCGTGCGGCCGCCGCCGGACCTCGTTCGGGGTCGGCCAGGACGTCGCGCAGCAGCACCAGCAGGTCGTCGAAGTCACGGATGCCGCGCTGTCGCTTGCGCCGCTCGACCTCCACGCGGGTGGCCGTCGCCAGCGCCACCCGCTGACCAGCCTCGGTGTCGCCTGCGCCCTGCGGCTCAAGGCGAGCCTGCCCGTCGCGGACCGCCTCGCGCGCCACGGCGCGGGCCGTCGCCGGCGTGAGCCTCGGGATCGGGGCGTCGTAACCGGCGTACTGCTGCAGGTAGAGATCGCCGACCACCTCGTCGACAAGGTCGTCGACCGCCTCGACGAGGGTCGTGCCGGGGTCGCGCTCGCCGGCGATGCCGAGGCCATCGAGCATCCGCTGGCAGAAGCTGTGCGTCGTCGCGATGGTCGCGCCGTCGAAGTCCGACAACGCCCGGACCAGGCGCATCCGGCGCCCCTCGCGGTCGGTCGACGCCAGGTAGGCGACCAACGGATCGTCGCTGCGATCAGCGTCGGTGTCCGCCAGCCCGCGGGCGACGCTGGTGAGCCGTTCCCGGGTGCGCTCGCGCAACTCCTGGGTCGCGGCCCGACCGAACGTCACCAGCATGAGTTCCGACAGATCGGCAACGCCCTCGGCGACGTAGCGGGTGGCCAGCGCCGCGATGGTCCACGTCTTGCCGGTCCCCGCGCTGGCCTCCAGGACGGTGGTGCCCGTCGGCAGCGGGCCGTACAGGTCGAAGCTCACGGTGGCCCCAGTTGCTCGGCGCGCAGCAGCGGCTCCCACAGCCGCCGGGCCAGTCCGCCGAACCGGGTCGGCTCGGGGCCGTCGCCGGCCCCGGCGAGGAGCTGAGACAGCGCCGGTTCCTCTCCGTACACGTAGGCCAGGTGCCGGTCGGTCCAGTCGCCGAACCTGCCGTCCCAAGCCTTTCCCGCGCCCTCCGATGCCTCCTCCAGCGAGTTGCCCTGATGGCGCCGTTCGGCGTAGACCGCGCTGGCGCCGGTGACGATCGGCAGCGGGGAGGTCAGCCCCTCGTCGCGAAGCTCGACCAGCGCTCGCAGCAGCGTCGGGGCTTCGGCGGGCGCGGGCAGGGTGGATCGCCACGCCGGCCGGCTGTAGGACCCCCGGCCGGTGGTGATCGCCTGCCACGGCCCGGGGTGTGTCGCCGCGACCGCCAACAGCTTCACCCAGGCGGTGAGCCGGTGCTTCGGCGCAAGCCGGGAGTACGACGTACTGACCAGCTCGTGACCATGGATCCCCGTCACCGTTCCGGTGAGTCGCCGGCCGCCACCGAGATCGAGCGCGACGTCCACGGTCTCCGGTGGTCCGGCACGCAGGGGATGCGTGACGGCGACAAGCGCCTCGACGCCCTGCGCCAGGTCACTCAACAGATCGCGGCCTTGGCGCAGCGGCGGCAGCGTCCCGCGCCGCCACTCGGCCTGCCGGAAGTCGGCCGCCGGTACGCCGTTCAGCCGCGCCGCGAGCATCCGTTCGCCGATGTCCCACTTCGCCAGGCCGTCCAGCTCGGCGCCGAGCGCGTCGAGGATCTCGTCCTCGCCGTCGGGTATGCGCACGCCCAACCGCTGGCGCAGGAACGCCTGTGTCGGGTGCACGACAAAGGCGATGAGTTCGGTGAGGTCGACGTCCGTGTGAACTCTGGGCAACGGAGTCTGTAGAAACGGCGGATCAGGGACTCGGTCGCGCTGTCCCGCGCGGGCGCCCGCGAGCGAGCCGCGGTTGTGGCTGAACGGTTGATCGGCGTCGAAGTTCCTGGGATCGAAGGGCTGCAACGGCTGCCGCTGCACGATGTCCTTGCCGGCGGTCACGGCGATGACGTCGAGCAACTCGCCGAGCGGTACGGCGGGCGGGCGGGTCTGGCCGGTCACCGGGTCGGCACCGGTGTAGAGCACGAGCAGCCGGTCGCCCGCGCTCATGACCGCGTCCAGCAATAACTGCCGGTCCTCGCTTCGACGGTCCCGCTCGCCGAGGCACGGATCGCGGGCCAGTACGTCGTCACCGTCGACCGCTGCTCCACGCGGGAACACCTCGTCGTCCAGGCCCAGCAGGGCGACCACCCGGTGCGGCACCGACCTCATGGGGACCAGGGTGGCGACGGTGAGTTCCCCGGTGCGGAAGTTCGCCCGGGTCGGCCGGCCGGCGAGGCGCCCGGCCAGCATTGCTCGTACGTCGGGTAGCTGCAGCTCGGTGGCACCGGCGTGCTCGGTTGCGGTCGCCAGTTCCCGCCGGGCCTCCGCCCCCTGCCACGCGTCGCTTTCGGGGACGTTGGTGAGCAGGTCGAGCGCCCACCCGATCGTGCCCGTCCACGACGTGGCCGGCTGGGGTCCGCGCAGGCGGGACAGCACGGCGTCCAGTCGGTCGATCAGCTCGGCCAGTCGGCCGGCCAGGTCGATGTCGCCGGAGTCCACGTCATCCAGCGGCAGCGCGTTACCCAGCCAGGCCAGCTCGGTCTCGTCGGCGGTGACGCCCAGCAGGATCCGGTCCAGGCCGGTGGTCCAGGTGTTCTGCGGGACGTCCGAGAGGCCGAACGCCTCCCGCTGGCGTCGCCTGATTCCCCAGCGGATTCCGCTGGTCGTCACCCATGTCCGCAGCTGTTCGAGATCGTCGTCGTTGAAGGCGAACATCCGGCGTACCGGCGCGTGTGCGGCCAGATCCAGGACCTGGCTGGCCGTGACCCGTCCGTCGGCGAGGTCGAGCAGCCCTGCGACGGTGTCGAGGAGCGGGTTGGTCTGCCGGAGGGAGCGGTCAGCGAGGCGGACCCGCAGCCGGTGTCCCGGGTGGCCACCCGCGCCGCCCTGACCGAACGCGGCATGGACGAGCGGGGCGTAGGCCTCGACGTCCGGGCACATCACCAGGACGTCGCGCGGCTCGAGCGTGGTGTCCTGCTGGAACAGGTGCAGCAACGCCTCGCGCAACACCTCGACCTGCCGCGGGGGGCCGTGGCAGGCATGCACCTGAACCGTGCCGTCATCGGCGGCGGTGTGTCTCGGTGGCCGGTCGGCGCGCAGATCCGCCTGCAGGTGCTGCAGCAGCGTGGTCGCTACCGGCTCGGCACCGTGGTGGACGTCCGCGCTGGCGAACGGAGACAGCCGTTGCTGCAGCTCGCGGGTGTCCCGCGCCAGGCTGGCCAGCAACGGGTGCTCCACGGCGACGGCGCTTTCGTCGTCACGCCGCCGTACCGTGGCGACGCGGCCGGTGAGCGCGGTCCACATCGCCGGGCTCGGGTGCGGGAGCCACAGGTGTACGTCTCGGTGCGCCCCGAGAGCGTCGAGGACTGACAGCTGCTCGACGGTCAATCGGGTGGGACCGAACAGCGAGAATCGCTCGGGTAGCCCGCTGAGAGCTGGCTGGGTGCGCAGGTGCTCGCAGGCGGCGTCGAGTCGCTCGGCCGGGCTTGCCGTCGCAAGTTGGTAGCGCAGCCGACGCCACAGCGCCGCCTGCCAGCCGAGGTCGGGAGCCAGTACGCCGCCGGCCCCGTCGGTGTCACGGCCAGCGGCCCAGTCGACGAACAGCTGCGGGCGCTCCGCGCCGTACATCCGCCACAGGTCGGTCAGGTGAGCCGCCGTCGCGTACCGCCGGGTGATGCGGTGCTCGCCGGTGAGGTGCGCCTTGAGTACGGCGCACCAGGGCTCGTCGAGGCTGGCGTCGATGACGTCGAGCAGCGTCCAGAGCTGACGTTGGGCAGCCCACGGATCGTCGTCCGCATCGATCCCGCTGGCCGCCGCGATCGCCTCGTCGACGAGCCGGGTGGGGCTGGGGAAATCGATGTTCGCAGCCACGCCGTCCATCGCCTCGGCGCCGAGGACGGTGGACAGGCGCTGCGTGAGCCATCGCTCGATGCCCTTCGCGGGAACGGCGATGACTTCGGGGGTGAAGGGATCCGGCAGCGGAACCGCGAGAATCCGCGCCAGGGCGTCAGCGAGGTACGTCGAGCTTTCGGCCCGGTGAATCGTCAGCACGTTGCGGGTCCCGCCTCATCACGCTCAATCGGACAGTACCGACACCCTCGCCCAACCGACTCATCAACCGAATCGTCAGCTCTCGCCCGCGAGTTCCGGCTCGCCGTGCTCCGGCTGTGTCAAGCCCAGCTCGGCACCGGCGACGTGGTCGGCGCCGAGCAGGAGGCGGTGCTCGCATGGCTGCGGGTCGAGCCGGTCGCCTTGCGCGCGCTGCACTCGGCGTCGATCTACAGCCGGATCGGCCGCCACAACGCCCGAGCGCTGTTGCACTCGCTCGCCGCCTGGCGGCAGCGCACGTCCGGCAGTGG
>Ga0136616_10002321_pt1 | contig 10087 bp, 8 predicted proteins | sample AntDrymUQ2992106_2_FD_106648 | JGI IMG/M metagenome (GOLD analysis project Ga0136616, IMG submission 106648) | Polar desert sand microbial communities from Dry Valleys, Antarctica - metaG UQ299 (21.06) | ecosystem: Environmental > Terrestrial > Soil > Desert | place: Antarctica: Dry Valley... | reverse complement strand
TAGCGCATCAGCGGCACGCCGTAGCCGCACGAGTCGGCCACGCGGGTGACGTCCACGACGACGATCGCGCGCTGCGACTCCGGCACTTCGAACGGCGTGAAGCCGCCCCGCTCGAGCAGTCCGGCGAAGCGCTCGTCGGACGCGTGCATGACCGCGCCGCGCCCGTGCAGGCGCAGGATCCGCGGCGGGCCTTCGAAGGCGCACAGCATCACCACGATGCGCCCGTTCTCGCGCAGGTGCGCGATCGTCTCGGCGCCGCTGCCGACGACGTCGAGGTAGGCGACGGTGCGCTCGTCGAGCACCCGCAGCGAGCCGATCGGGCCCTTGGGCGAGACGTTCACGTGGCCCTCGCCGTCCAGCGGCGCGCTGCCGACGAAGAACATCGCCTGGCGCGCGATCCACTCGCGCTGGCGTTCGTCGATCCCGTCGTAGACCTTGCCCACGGCGGCTAGGCGGGGACGGCGCCACGCCATGGCGCCATCGCGCGCAGGGCGCTGAGGATGGCGCGCGTGGCGGGCGAGCGGTTGAGCGTGTAGAAGTGGATCCCGGGCGCACCGTTGGCGAGCAGGTCGGCGCACTGCAGGGTCGCGTAGGCGACGCCGAAGTCGGTCACCGCCTGCGGATCGTCGGCGCGCAGGTCCAGCTCGGCGAGGAGGTGCGCGGGGATCACCGAGCCGCACATGCTCGTGATCTTCCTGATCTGCTGATAGTTGGTGATCGGCATGATCCCCGGGAGGATCGGGACCTCGATCCCGATCTCGCGCGCCCGGGCGGCGAAGTCGTAGAAGAACGCGTTGTCGAAGAAGAGCTGGGTGATCAGGAAGCGTGCGCCGGCGTCGACCTTCGCCTTGAGGTGGCGCAGGTCGGACTCGGCCGATTCGGCGTGGATGTGGACCTCGGGGAAGCAGGCCGCCCCGATCGCGAAGTCGTACTCCGCACGGATCATCTCGATCAGCTCGCGCGAGTAGCGCAGGCCCCCGTCGGTCGCCGTCCACTCGTCCTGGCCGGCGGGCGGGTCGCCGCGCAGGGCGAGCACGTTCTCGATCCCGGCGTCGCGCATCGTGTCCAGCGTGTCGCGCAGCTCCTGCACCGTCGCTCCGACGCACGTGAAGTGGGCCATCGCCTCCAGGCCGAAGTCGGACTTGATGCCCGCCACGATGTCGGTCGTCTTGCGGCGCTGCGTGTCCGAGCCGCCCGCGCCGTAGGTGACCGACACGAAGGTAGGGTCCATCCCCGACAGCTCGTCGAGCGCCGTCTCGAGGTTGCGCTCGCCCTCCTCGGACCTGGGCGGGAAGAACTCGAAGGAGAAGGTCGGCTGGGTCGCCCCGGCGATGCGCTCGTCGATCCGCATGGCGAAGAAGTCTAGGCGGACCACAGCTCGGGCTCGCCCGCATGGCGCCTGGCCTCGCCGCGCAGCTCGAGGTGGCCCAGCCAGGACAGCGTCTGCGCGAGCAGGTGGCTCGCGGAGTCCCCGTCGAAGGTCTCCGCGTTGATGCGGCGCGTCAGCTCGAACGCGGTGGCGTCGCCCTCGCCCAGCGCCGCGCGGACGGCGTCGAGCCGCTCGGCGACCAGCGCGCGGTTGGCGTCGACGTGGCCGCGGACGTCCGTGAACGAGCGGCCGTGGCCGGCCAGGGCCAGCCGCGCGTCGAGCCCCTCGACGGCGTCCAGCGAGCGCAGGAACTCGCCGACGGGATCGGGCGTGTGGCCGTGGTCGAAGTACAGCGACACGCGGCCCAGCAGGTGGTCGCCGGAGATCAGCAGCCGGCGCTCGGGCTGGTGCAGGCAGACGTGCGAGGGCGCGTGCCCCGGCGTCTCGATCACCTCCCAGTCGCCGAGGTCGCTGGTGACCGTGTCGCCCGAGAGCAGGTCGCGGTCGACGACCAGCTCTCCGGCCATCCCGCTGCCCGTGGCGCGGCGCTGCTCGGCCCAGCGCCGCAGCGGCGCCTCCGGGACGCCGCTCTGGCGCGCGACCTCGGCGCGCCTCGCCAGCGCCTGCTCGAGGTCGCTCGTGCCCGCGGACGAAGTCCGTCGGGTATCGCCGCCGGCCAGGAGATGACCGCGTGCCGGATGCATCCAGACCTCGCAGCCCGCCCGCTCGCGGATCCGCGGCGCCTCGCCGCAATGGTCCACGTGCGCGTGCGTGCACACGAGCAGACGCACGTCCTCGACGCGCAGCCCGGCCTGGTCGAGCGCCCGCTCGAGGTTGGCCATCGAGCCGGGCTCGTGCATGCCGGTGTCGACCAGGACGATGCCGTCGCCGGCCGCCAGCGCCCAGGCGTTGCAGTGCGGGACGCCCGGCCACGGCAGCGGCAGGCGCAGACGCCACACGCCCGGCAGCACGCGCTCGCCGCGCCCCACCTCCCGCTTGCGCGTCGGCTTGCGCACGAGGCGGGACGCTAACGTGCCGCCGATGGGCAGGCGCTCCCGGCGCAGAGGTGCGGACGCGCTGAAGGCGTCCGAGGCCGAGTACCGCTCGCCGGCCGGCGACGTGCTGGCCCTGCGCGGCGCGATGACGCCCGCCACGCGACGCGAGTACGCGGCCGTCATGGGCGGCTCCCCGCTCTCCCGGGAGGACGCGTGGCAGCGCGGGGTGGAGTTCCTGTTCGAGCGCCTGGCGGTCCGCTGGGAGATCGCCGGGACCGAGCCGATCACGCGCCAGAAGGAGCTGCTGGCCCGCTACCGCTTCGCCACCGCCGACGAGCGCCGCTGGGTCCGCGACGTCCTGCGCGAGCACCTCGCCGCGCACTTCCCGGACACGACTGCACCGTGAGACCGACGGGGTCGACATCCGCGGGTCGTGCCGCAGGACGCACGCAGAGCCGGACGCCGTGACCGGCCCGGACCCGGCCCGCTTCGCCGCGCTGCTGTGCGGCTACTGCCTCGACGTGCAGGCAGGCCAGCAGGTGGTCGTGCGCTCGACCACGCTCGCGGCGCCGCTGCTGCTCGCCCTCCAGCGCGAGCTGCTCGGGCGTGAGGCGTGGCCGCTGATCCGCCCGGAGCTGCCCGGCGGCGACGAGGCGTTCTGGGCGGCTGCGCGCGACGCGCAGCTCGACGGCTTCGCCCCCGCCGAACTGGCCGAGACGGAGGGCACCGACGCCTCGCTGGGCATCCAGGCACCCGAGAACACACGCGCGCTGGCGGGCGTGGCCGCCGACCGGATGGCGCGCGCCGCCCGCGCCCGCGCGCCGGTGCGCGAGGCCGCGCTGCGCCGCCGCTGGTGCCTGACGCTGTGGCCGACCGCGGCGGGCGCCCAGCAGGCCGGCATGGGCAGCGCCGAGTTCGCGGCCTTCGTCCGCCGCGCGCTGTTCCTCGACGGCGACGACGCGCCGGCCGCGTGGGCCGAGCTGCGCGGCTTCCAGGCGCGGTTGATCGAGCGGCTCGCCGGCGCGCGCGAGCTGCGCATCGAGGCCGAGGGCACCGACCTGACGCTGTCGGTCGAGGGCCGCACGTGGGTCAACTCCGACGGGAAGCGCAACATGCCCTCGGGCGAGGTCTTCACCGGGCCGAACGAGCACTCGGCCGAGGGCCGCGTCCGCTTCGACGTCCCCTCCAGCCCGCGCGGCGTCGAGGTGGCCGGGATCGAGCTCGAGCTCCGCGAGGGCCGCGTCGTCTCCGCCCGCGCCGACCGCGGCGAGGGCTACCTGAAGGCGACGCTGGCGACCGACGACGGCGCGTCGCGGCTCGGCGAGATCGGCATCGGCACGAACTTCGGCATCGACCGCGCGGTCGGCGCGATCCTCTTCGACGAGAAGATCGGCGGCACGGTCCACCTCGCCGTCGGGCGCTCCTATCCGGAGACGGGCGGCACCAACGCGTCGGCCGTCCACTGGGACATGATCTGCGACCTGCGCGGCGGCGGGCGGCTCAGCGCCGACGGCGAGACCATCCAGCAGGACGGCGACTTCCGCTTCTGAGCGTCAGGCGACGACGGCCTGGCCGGGCGTCAGCGCGAGGCCGGGACGCACCAGGTCGCGCACGTCGCAGCTGACCAGGCGCGCGCCGGAGGCCGCCGCGCCCGCGACGTACGCGGCGTCATACGCCGACAGGCCGTGCTGCTCGGCCAGTTCGGCCGCGTCGGCGGCCAGCGCGCCGTCGACGCGCACCAGCCCGCCGTCCTGCGCGATCGCCGAGACGAGGCCGCGGAGCTCGCGCGCCGCCGCCGGGTCGCGCCAGGCGCGCACCGCGACATTCGTGACTTCGTAGTAGGCGAGATCGAGGGTCGCGATCAGCGCCGCGCCGCCGAGCAGCGAACCAGCGGCGCCGTGCTCGCGATCACTCGCGTCGACGCCGGCGAGCAGGACGCTCGCGTCGGCGAACCACGGCATCAGGGAGGCGGCCGCAGACGCTTGAGCTGCTCCACGCCGTCGCCGCCATGCGGGCGGGCGTCGGTCAACAGCTGCTCGACGCGGGCGGCGCGCACCTCGGCGCGCCGGCGCTGCGCTTCCTGCGCGTAGGAGCGGATCAGGCCGCTGCGGGTCATGCCGCGCCGCTTGGCCTCCGCGTCGATCGACGCGACCAGCTCGTCCGGCAGTGAGATCATCACCTTCGCCATGGCGTCGAGTATACCCGGTATTGCCAAGGAGGCTCGGGCGCCCGAGCAAGTAGCGTGCGGGCCCATGCGCCGGACCAAGATCGTCGCGACCATCGGACCGGCCTCGCGCGATCCCGAGGTGCTGGTGCGGATGGTCGAGGCGGGGATGGACGTCGCGCGGCTGAACTTCTCCCACGGCAACGCCGAGGAGCACGCGGAGACCGCCTCGCTGGTGCGCCAGGCCGCCGGGCGGGCCGGGCGGCAGGTCGCGGTGCTGCAGGACCTGCCCGGGCCGAAGCTGCGCATCGGCGCGCTGCGCGACGACATCGCCGAGCTCAAGCCCGGCGACGCGACGACCTTCGTGTGCGGGGAGAACAGCGCCGAGGGCGACGCCCGGCGCATGTTCATCAGCTGGGCCGGCCTGGCGGACAGCGTGCACGAGGACGAGATCATGTACCTGGCCGACGGCGCCGTGCGCCTGCGGGTGACCACCACCCGGCCCGCCGACGGCGAGATCGACGCGGTCGTGGAGGTCGGCGGCAGCGTCGCCTCGCGGCAAGGCCTCAACATCCCCGGCGAGGCGGCGTCGCTGCCCTCGGTCCCCGAGGAGGACCTCGACCACGTGCGCACCGGCGAGCGCATCGGCGTCGACCTCGTCGCGCTCTCCTTCGTCCGCCGCGCCGAGGACGTCACGTTCCTGCGCAAGCACACGCGGCTGCCGCTGATCGCCAAGATCGAGAAGCCGCAGGCGGTGCACCGCGCGGAGGAGATCGTGCGCGCCGCCGACTGCGTGATGATCGCGCGCGGCGACCTCGGCATCGAGCTGCGCATCGAGGAGGTCCCGATCGTGCAGAAGCAGGTGATCGCGCTGGCCGGCGCGCTCGCGCGCCCCTCGATCACCGCCACGCAGATGCTCGACTCGATGGTCTCCTCCGTGCGCCCCACGCGCGCCGAGGTGACCGACGTCGCCAACGCGATCCTCGACGGCACCGACGCGGTGATGCTCTCCCAGGAGAGTGCCGTCGGTCACTACCCGGTGGAGGCGGTGGCGATGCTGGCGGCGGTGGCCGTGCGCACGGAGATGACGGCGCCCTATCTCGAGTGGAACGAGAAGCGCGTGCGTCGCGATCGCCGTGATCCCGCCTACACGATCGCCTACAGCGCCTGCCGCGCGGCGCAGGAGCTCGGCCTCGCGGCGCTCGTGTGCCCGACGCTCTCGGGCCGCTCGGCGCGGCTGATCTCGGCCCACCGCCCGACCGTTCCGATCTACGCACTCTCCCCCGGCCGCGAGACCGTCCGGCGCTGCGGGCTGATGTGGGGCGTCCAGGCCGCCTCGATGCCCCGGATGGAGACCACGGAGGAGCTGATCGCCGCCTCCGTCAGGCGCGTGGTGGAGCTCGGGTGGGTCGAGCCCGGCGAGCGCGTCGGGATCACGGCCGGGTTGCCATCCGGACGGCCGGGTACGACCAGCTTGTTCCAAGTGCAGGAGGTTTGACACGGTGCGGCCCAAGAGCTTCGAGCGCATGCGCACACTCCCGGTCGTCGGGCGCGCGGCCGACTGGGGCATGGGGCCGCGGGCAGCGTCGAAGAAGACGAAGCGGGCCGGCGCGCGGATCGCCGGGCTGAAGGCCACCGAGTCGATCTGCCCCTACTGCGCGGTCGGCTGCGGCCAGGTCGTCTACACCCGCGACGGCGAGCTGGTCGACATCGAGGGCAACCCGCGCTCGCCGATCAACCAGGGCACGCTGTGCCCGAAGGGCTCCGCCTCACGCCAGCTCGTCCAGCAGCCCGGCCGGCTCACGAAGGTCTCCTACCGCCGGCCCGGCGGGACCGAGTGGGAGGAGCTCGAGCTCGAGACGGCGATGGACATGATCGCCCAGCGCCTCGTCGCCGCGCGCGAGGACGGCTGGCAGGACACCGACGACGAAGGCTGCCGCGTGGCGCAGCAGCTGGCCGATCTCCTAGAGTGGCGCCCCCCTCCTGAGGGCCGAGATCGGTGCTCAGCGTCTTGGGTGTCGACCCGTTGCGCACGTTGGGCGCCCCGCCGGGCGGCGCCTGGCCGGCGGATAGCCCAAGCGCTCGGTCAGCTCAGCGCCCAGCGCCGTCTCGATCACCCGGCCGGCGAGCTGGGTCAACAGCCCGCCCGGGTCGGTGATCTCCTCCGGGCGCAGCCCCTCCAGGGCATCCTCGAGCGCCCTCGCGCGGCAACAGCTCCGCGAGCCGGTTGACGACCTCCTCGGGCGCCCCCTCCGGGCTGGCGCCGCGACGGCGCATCGACTTCGTGTTCTGCGTGGACATAGGGGTCCTCCCGGCCCGGGGCGAGCTCACGCGTCGTGCGTGCGCGTGGGGCCAACCTCCCCGGCCTGCTCGCCCTGCTGTCCCTCGGTCCGCATGCGCAGCACGCTCATCACCGGCCCGAGCGCGACCTGCCCGAGGCCGCAGATGGAGGTCATCCGGGTCGTCTCCTCGAGCTGCTCGAGCTCGCTTGCGATCGCGTCGGGGCCCTCGCCGCGGGCGAGCACCGCGGTGAGGAGCAGGAGCGCCTTGTGCGACCCCACGCGGCAGGGGACGCACTTGCCGCACGACTCGTTGCGGAAGAAGCGCAGCACGTTGGTGGCCGCGGCGAGGAGATCGGCGCCCTCGGCGACCACCACCACTGCGCCGGCGCCCAGCATCGAGCCGGCCTTCATCAACGGCTCGAAGTCGAGCGGCACGTCGAGCCGCTCCGGGCCGAGGAAGTTCGACGATGCGCCGCCCGGCTGGATGGCGAGCAGCTCCGCGCCGCCCTGCACCCCTCCGGCCTCCGCCACGAGCTCGCCCAGCGTGGTGCCCATGGGCAGGCAGTAGACGCCCGGGCGCTCGACGTGGCCGGACAGGGCGAAGAACTTCACCCCCGCGGCCCCGTTGACGCCCTGCGACTTCCACCACTGGGCCCCGCGCTCGACGATCACCGGCACGTCGGCGAATGTCTCCACGGAGTTCATGAGCGTCGGCTGGCCCCAGAGGCCGTAGATGCCGGGGAACGGCGGCTTGTTGCGCGGCTCGCCCCGGTGGCCCTCCATGCACTCGATGAGCGCCGACTCCTCGCCCAGGATGTAGCCGCCGGGGGACGTGAAGACGTCGACCTCGAGGCGCCGGCCGGACCCGAGCACGTCCTCGCCCAGCAGCCCCGCCTCGCGCAGGGACGCCAGCTCCTCGCGCAGCACCGCCTCCTCGGGCCCGTACTCGTGGCGGATGAAGACCCAGCCCTCCTCGGCGCCGGTCACCACCATCCCGAGCAGGAGGCCCTCGAGCACCAGGTGCGGCTGCTCGGCCAGGACCTGGCGGTCCTTGAACGCCCCGGGCTCGGACTCGTCCCCGTTGCAGATCGCGTACTTCGGCGCACCGTGCTGCTGGGAGACTAGCTCCCACTTGTTCCCGGTGGGAAAACCCGCCCCGCCCATACCGCGCAGCCCCGAGTCCTTCAGCGCGGTGATGATCTGGTCGCCGCTGAGCTCGCCGTCCAGCGCGCGGCGCAGCACCCGGTAGCGCTTCTCCCCGGGCGCGTAGGGATCGTTGGCACGCGGCGCCTCGCCCCGCTGCGCCTCCGCGGGCTCGTGACGATCCTGCCGCGCGGCCCCGACGAGCCGATCGGTGTCGGCCGCCGCCGCCGGGCGCTCGTCGATCGCGACCGCCGGCGCGATGTCGCACCGCCCCAGACACGACACCTCCCGGATCTCGACCTCGACGTCGTTCCCGTAGCGCGCCTTGATCTCGGCGATCCGCTCGTCGGACCCGTGCAGCCAGCACGACAGGTCGTGGCAGACCTGCAGGTCGATCTTCGACGGCGGCTCTGTGCGAAAGTGCGGGTAGTACGAGATCAGGCCCTCGATCTCGTACAGCGGCCGGTGAAGCTCGCGCGACAGCTCGGTGAGCGTCTCGCGCGGCAGCCAGCCGTGCTCGCGCTGGATGGCCGTGAGAGCGGGGAGCAGGCTGGGGCCGGGGAACTTGCCGTCGCGGGCCTCCGTGCCCGGGACGCGGGGCTGGCGCATGCTCACGTCCCCGTTGCCGGCGGCCTTCACGCTCCCTCGCCGGCCGTCGCCGACTCGTGCTCGGCCGGGCGGCCTCCGTCGGTCGGGCCGGTGCGCTCGATGCGCACGGCGCAGAACTTGAACTCCGGGATCTTCCCGACCGGGTCGACCTCGTCGATGGTCAACAGGTTGGCCGCCGCCTCGCGGAAGTGGAAAGGCACGAAGCACGTTCCCGGCGTGTCGCGATGCGACAGGCGCGCGCGCAGGTCGATCGACCCGCGCCGCGATGTGACGCGCACGAAGTCGCCCTCGGCGATGCCCATCTCGGCCGCGTCGCCGGGATTGAGGAAGACGTGCGCCTCGGGCTGGATTGCGTCCAGGGCGAACGAACGACGGGTCATCGAGCCCGTGTGCCAGTGTTCGAGCAGCCGCCCCGTATTGAGCACGAACGGATACTCGTTGCTCGGCAGTTCCTTGGCCGGCAGCCACTCGGCGGGCACCAGGTGCGCCTTGCCGTCGTCGGTGCCGAAGCGGTCCTCGAACAGCACCACCGTGCCGTCGGAGTTCTCCGGGTCCGCGTTGGGATAGAGCTTGCCCGTCTCGCCCAAGTTGTCGTAGGACAGCCCGGCGTAGTGGGGCATGACCGACACCAGCTCCTCGAAGATCTCGCGCGGCGACTCGTAGCTCATCTCGAGGCCGATGAGGTTGGAGATGTCCTGGATGATGTGCCAGTCCAGGCGCGCCTCGCCGGGGGCGTCGAGCACCTTGCGGCCGATCTGCACGCGGCGGTCGGTGTTGGTGTAGGTGCCCTCCTTCTCCATGTAGGAGCTGGCGGGCAGGACCACATCGGCGAACTCGGCCGTCTCGGTCAGGAAGATGTCCTGCACGACGAGGAACTCAAGCGCCGAGAGCGCTTTGCGGACCTTGTTGATGTTGGGGTCCGACAGGAACGGGTTCTCGCCCATCATGTACATGCCGCGCACGCCGCCGTGCAGCACCGAGTGGATGATCTCGGTGACCGTCAGGCCCCGCTCGGGGTCCAGCTCGCGGTCCCACTTGGCCTCGAAGCGTTCGCGCACGCCGGGTCCGTCCACCACTTGGTAGTCGGGGTACATCATCGGGATCAGTCCCGCGTCGGAGGCGCCTTGCACGTTGTTCTGGCCGCGGAGCGGGTGCAGGCCGGTGCCGGGACGCCCGACCTGGCCGGTGATCGCGCACAGCGCGATCAAGCAACGCGCGTTGTCGGTCCCCGTGGTGTGCTGCGAGATCCCCATCCCCCAGAACACGACCGCCGTGCCAGCCTCGCCCCACAGCCGCGCGACCTCCCGGATCATGTCGGCGTCGATGCCGCAGATCTGTGCCGCGCGCTCGGGCGGATAGTCCTTGACCAGCTCGGCGAGCTCGGAGTAGTTCGTCGTACGCGTGGCGACGAACTCCCGATCCACGAGCTCCAGGCGGATGATCTCGTGCATCACGCCGTTGTAGAACGCGACGTCGGTGCCCGGCTTGACCTGGCAGAAGATGTCGGCGTGGTCGGCGATCCGCT
>Ga0136616_10002320_pt1 | contig 10088 bp, 7 predicted proteins | sample AntDrymUQ2992106_2_FD_106648 | JGI IMG/M metagenome (GOLD analysis project Ga0136616, IMG submission 106648) | Polar desert sand microbial communities from Dry Valleys, Antarctica - metaG UQ299 (21.06) | ecosystem: Environmental > Terrestrial > Soil > Desert | place: Antarctica: Dry Valley... | reverse complement strand
CAAAGAGGCCGGCCATCGCGTCGTCCTCCTCTCGGGCGCCCTGGACTTCATCCTGGAGCCGTTCGAAGATTTGGCCGACGACGTGCTCACGGCCCGGTTAGAGGAGGAGAACGGCGTGTACACCGGCGAGCTCTCCGGGGCGCCGGTCGCCGGGGAGGCGCGCGCCAGGATGCTCGCCTCGTTCGCGAGGAGGCGCAAGCTCGACCTCTCCCGCTCCTACGCTTACGCAGACTCGATCTCCGACCTCCCGATGCTCGAGGCCGTCGGTAACCCCGTCGCCGTCAACCCCGACGGGAGGCTCCAGAAGGCGGCGAAGGAGCGCGGGTGGCAGATCAAGAACTGGCGCAAGAACGGCGCTCCAGGGAGCGCCCCAGGGTCTCTGAAAGACGGCCCCTAGGGCGCGGCATGCTCGCCCTCCAGTACAGAAAGAGCGTACCCCTCTATCTCCTCATGCGCGTGGGCGCGAAGCGCGTAAAGGGCCTCGATACGAGCCGCCTCTCCCCGCTGCAGCTCGAAGAGGTAGCAGAACCGAAGTTCCCCACGCCCGACTGGGTACGCGTCCGTCCGCTCCTCTCCGGCATCTGCGGATCGGACCTCGGCACCCTCTCTGCCGAGAGCTCGCCGTACTTCTCGCCCATAACCTCGCCGCCGTTCGTGATGGGGCACGAGATCCTGGGCGAAGTCGTGGAGGACAACTCCGGCTTTGCGGCGGGCGAACGAGTCGTGGTGGAGCCCGCCTTGGGCTGCGCGGTGCGCGGGATAGAGTCGCCGTGCGCCTACTGTGCTTCCGGACGCTACGCCTTATGCGTGAACGTCGCGAAGGGTGACATCTCGCCCGGCATCCAGACCGGCTTCTGCGGCGACACGGGTGGGGGATGGTCGGAAGGGACCCTCGTCGCCCATCCCTCCCAGCTCTACCGGGTGCCCGACGAGGTGCCGGACGAGGCCGCCGTGGCGATAGAGCCCCTGGCCTGCGCGGTACACGCGGCGCTCAAGGTGGATCCAGGGCCGGAGGAGACGGCGCTCGTGATCGGGGCGGGGAGCGTCGGGCTCTTCGTCGTCGCGGCCTTGAGGCAGCTCACGGACGCCGGCCGCATAATTTGCGTCGCCAAGCACGAGCGGCAGAGAGAGGAGGCCTTGCGGCTCGGGGCGGACGAGGTCGTGCATCCCAAAGAGACCTACGGAGAGTTGACGAAGGCTTTGGGCGCGGAGGCGTACGCGCCGGAACTCGGCAAGCCCGTGGTCATGGGCGGGGCGGAGAAGGTCTTCGATTGCGTCGGCGCCCCTGGGACGATAGAGGACGCGACGCGGCTCTGTGCCCCCGGGGGAGCGGTGGCGCTGGTCGGGATGCCGGGGGCGAGGAGCTGCCTGGACCTCACCGCGCTCTGGCACAAAGAAATTGGGCTCGCCGGTACGTACGCTTACGGCGTCGAGGAGTACCGGGGCGGGAAGGTGAAGAGCTTCGAGCTGGCGATGAGGATCGCGCCGGAGATAAAGCTCGACAGACTCGTCGGGCCGCGTTTCGGGTTGCGCCAGTACCGCGAAGCCATCGCCGCCGCGCGCTCGTCGGGTCAGAACGGCTACGTAAAGGTCGTCTTCGATTTTAGAGCCGTCAGCCATCAGCCGTCGGCCATCAGCCAAGGCCTTTAGCGGCGTGTCCGGGGCTGGCTGGTCGCGATCTGATTGCGAGAGACACCCGAAGCGGGGAATCGTCGAACGCGAGAGAATCATGCACCGTAGACAAATTCGCCTTTGCCAAAAAGCTGATGGCCCATAGCTGAATGCGGACAGCTTGCGACCGAAGGGAGCACCAATGAGCCGACCCGGTACTGTGATCACCCTCGAAAAAACTAGCCCGCCGATGATGTTCAACGCGGGGGACGGGTTCCACTACGAGAAGCTGCCCGAGGGGACGCGCGTGATCTATCCTCCCGGACCCATCGAACCTCTCGCCGACCCGGACGTCGCTATCGAGCGAGCCCTACTGATGCCGATGGGGATGGAGCCCCTGCACGACCTCCTCTTCCCCGGCATGAGGCTCACCATCGCCTTCGACGACCTCTCCCTCCCGCTGCCACCGATGCAGAGGCCGGACATCCGGGAGTTAATAATCGAGAAGGTGCTGGAGAAGGCGTACGCGAAGGGTGTCGAGGACGTACACCTGATCGCGGCGTTGGGCCTACACCGGCGGATGACGGAGGCCGAGCTCCGGCATTGCCTGGGCAAGAGGATAATGAATCGCTTCTACCCGGATCGCCTCTACAACTACGACGCCGAGGATGAGGAGGGGAACGTCAAGATCGGGGACACGGAGCGTGGCGAAGACGTGACCGTCAGTCGCCGCGTCGCCGAGAGCGACCTGCTCGTCTACGTGAACGTGAACTACATCCCGATGGACGGCGGGCACAAGTCCGTGCACACTGGGCTCTCACCCTACTCCTCCATCCGCCACCACCACACCCCGGACACGCTCTCCAACACCCGCTCCCTCATGGATCCGCCCAACTCGGCGATGCACGGGTCCATAAACCGCATGGGCGAGCTCTTCGACGAGCACGTCAAGGTCTTCCACATCGAGACGACGTTGAATAACAGCGCCTTCCCGCCGGTCTTCGACTTTATGGCGAAGCCGGAGCACGAGTGGGGCGCGGTTACGAAGGCGAACTTCCTCGCCAACCACAAGGCGACGAGCGTGGCGCCGCGCGGGGTGTCACGGCGCATCTTTCAGTCGATCAAGGCGCCCCACCGGATGACGAGCGTGCAGGCCGGCGCCACCGAGCCGGTGCATGCCGAGACGTTGCGCAACAACTACGAGCAGATGGTGGTCCCGGTCGAGGGGCAGGCGGATGTGCTCCTGTTGGGCATCCCGTACATAGGGCCGTACAACGTCAACTCGGTCATGAACCCCCTCCTCGTCTACAACATGCTCCTGGGCTATCTCTTCAACCTGTATCGAGGAAAGCCGTTGGTGCGCGAGGGCGGCGTGCTCATCGGGACCCACCCGATGCCGGCGGAGTTCAACGAGGTCCATCACCCATCGTACGTAGACCTGTGGAACGAGGGCTTCGCGGAGACGCACGACATACGCGAGCTGCACCACCGCTACGAGGAGCGCTACGCCAACGACCCCTGGTACCGCACCCTCTACCGCAACTCCTACGCTTACCATGGCGCGCACCCATTCACGGTCCTGTACTGGGCTGCCCACGCCCTCGACCACGTGGGGGACACCATCCTGGTCGGTGGCGACCCCATGACCACGAAGCGAATGGGCCTCAACCGCGCCGACTCCATCGCCGAAGCCCTACAGATGGCGCAAGACACCGTCGGCCCGAGCCCGAGCTTGACGTACATGCACATCCCGCCGCTGTTCATGTGCGAGGTGAGCTAGGCGTTCGGCGTAGACCGCTTTGAGGAATGTGCATCGAGCAGGGTCCAAATCCTTAGGTCAAGCAGAGCCAGGATACCGCGATTGGTGGGTAAGCTACTTTGCCGAGCAAGATGGGGCTAGATCGTGGTGCTTTCCTCGGGACAGTAAGTGTAGCGCTCGATCTTGTCGCGCTCAATCCGATTGACGTAACTCTCCTCCGGGTGACCAGAGAGATACGTGCGACGGATCACCTCGCGTATGAGCGCGAGATAGCTTCTTGGGCCTACCACCCCTGAGAACCTCTGGCTTTGCCACAATCTCCTTCACCAACTACACTACCGTATGATGAGCGTCCCGACATGGTTCCGCATTAGAGCGCCAAATACAGAGTCCAGAGAATCCGCCTGCTGATGAGTCGGACCTAAACCAGTGCCTAACTCCATCTTCCAGGCTCTGTCGAAACAGAAAGTCGATGTCTTTCGTTCTACGTTCGCTACGCTCTCACGGGAGCTTTTCTATAACCACGAAGCACGTCGCCTTCGCCATTCTGCGGAGTTCGGCGCCTACAGGGAACGTCTTTGCGCCGATTTTCTCAAGCTATACCTCCCCACCTATCTGAGTGTCGGGAGTGGATTCCTAATCAACAAAGACGACAGGGTATCAACCCAATGCGACTTGGTGGTCTTCGATCCTCAGTACACTCCTCTCGTGGAGGATGCGGAAAGAAGGCGATTCTTTCCTGTAGAGACCGTCGCAGCGATTGGCGAAGTCAAGTCCACGCTGTCAAAGCAAGATTTATTGGCCGCGCTCGTCAAGCTTGCTGACGCGAAGCGACTAAGAAGTGTGGAGCATAAGACACCAGTTCGACGTGCCGGCATCCTCTCTTTCGAGGAAGTCGGGCATCACTATGATCACATGGTTAGCTTTCTGATCTGTAAGCAGCTATCGTTCAAGCTTGATGATCTTACCGCTGCTGTTTCTAAGCACTACGATGCGGAGAAAGTCCCTCTACAGTACCGGCACAATCTCGTATTGAGCATCGAAGACGGAGTTCTTTGCTACAAGAACCATCTGCTGAGTAGGAACGTTGCATGGATGTACCCGTGGACACGCAACGAACGAATGAAAAATCGTCTCGTATTCCCCGGGCACAGCGGTCGAAATCACTTCGGTCTCTTCACAGCGTATCTTTTTATGATGTGTGCAAACGCTACGATATACCTCCCCGAGCTCAGAGACTACGATGTGCCGCCATCTATAGGAATCTACCAAGACGAGAAGTAGACCCGATAAGACGTTCCAGCCGCCGTGTTGGAAACGCGGCGGGCGGCTAAACTAGTTCGTTGGACGACTGGAGGAAGTAATGGTCAGAGCATCCACTTGCGCGCTCAACGGGCGGGAGATCGGCATCGACGAGGCGCTGCGACTTCGGGAGCAGACCCGGCGGAGCGGCAGATCGTCCCTCGACTTCCGATGCGTGGAAGGCGATGAGATGGTCCGCGCGCGCAAGGAAGGCGGCAAAGCTGGAGCTCATTTCGAGCTTGAGCCGCAATCCAGACAGTCAGTTGAGCGATCCCGGTCGATAGTCGTTGGCGTGGGCGGCGGTCAACGCCGCTGCTGTCACAGGGTTGAGCGATCGAGGCAGGCCTCCTCAAACTGATCATAGCCGATTCCATGTAGACGGCGCTCCGATCCGCCAGAGCTTTATCGCCGTCGCCCCAAACCAGACCAGGACTACCACGAGGAACAGGTAGTACGCCACGCCCGGCAAGAAGAGCAAGACCATCGCGAGCACCGCGGTGACAAGCGTGTAGCGGGCGTGCCCGCGCCAGAGGCGATCCTCGCGCATCTGCCGCCAGAGCAAGAAGAGGGCTGGAACGAGGGCGAGGACGAAGAGTACGAACGACGCGTCGTGAACCCATCCGTGCAGCGTGCGTGGACCGGCACGCTCTATAGGGTCCGTCTCTAAGGCGAGCAGCGCCATCGCAAGACCCGCGACGAACAGGAGCGCCGGACCGGCCTTCGAGCCTCCCCTTATACCCCGATGGAGACCGACGGCAAAGATCGCGAGCAGCGCGCCGGAGAAGGCGAAGTTGAGGTCCTGGACCCAACCATAGGGACCCAAGGATAGCCCGCTCGGCCAGGCGCCTGAGGGGTCTTTCAGCGGCTCCCAGCCGATCCCTAGCAGGAAGTCGTACTGGAGGGTGGTTAGCGTTACGAGGCCGCCGGCGAAGAGGACGGGGCCCGCCATCCCGGCCAGGGCTGCACTGCGGGGCCTTATGAGGGGATCCTTCGCCACGAGCCTGCCCTATGCTCGCACCGGGGACTCGGTCTTGCAACGCCGTTGCGCGGGCAAGGCTCTAGTAGCAATCTTGCCGGCAAGGACGAAAGGAAAAAAGAGGAGCATGGCGAGCCATACTTCCCGGCAGACTTCTGCGGAACAGGGGCAACGAACGCCCGTGGGCACGATCCACGTTGTCGATCCGAGCCGTTGAACTGGCTGTTACGCCTGTTGGGAGGAGATCAAGCAGATAGACTCGCTCGCCTCAGCAGGAGCAGGGCCAGGAGGCACGCGGTGGCCAGAGAGAGGTAAGAGAGGGCGTCGCCGCCGAGGTCAGCGAGCGTACCGCCCAGAGAGGCCCCGATGGCGTAGCCGGAGGCCCAGGCGAAGTTTGCGGCTCCGAAGGCGAGGGCTCCCGCGATGCCGGCGTTCTCGGCGCTGCGGGAGAGGAGGGCGGTGCCGGGGATGAGCGGGGCGTTGAAGGCGCCGCCGGCGAGCACGACGAGGAGGGCGACGAGGGGGGCGGCCGGCGCTAGGGGGAGTGAGATCAGGACGGCCAGCGAGGCGAGGAGGCCCGCGACGACGGGTGGACGGTACCCGGCGCGATCGGACCATCTCCCCAGGAGGGGATGAACGGCGGCCTCGAAAAGGGCGGCGACGAGGAAGACGCCCCCGATAGCGGCAGCGCCCCAACCGAAGCCGGAGAGCGTGAGCGGCGCGAGGACGGTGAGCACGCCGAAGAGCAGGGGCGAGAACGCGATAAGCAACAGCCCGGTCGCGAGCCGGGGCTCGAAGACCGCCGCGAAGACCGCGACGAGGGGTTTGCTTCCGAATGGCGAGGGGCCAGGCGCGGGCGTGAACCGAGCCCAGAGGGCGACCGCGAGGCCCACACCGCAGACGAGGGCGAACGTGAGCGAGACGCCGACCGTCGCCGCGACGCCGCCGAGCGCGGGGCCCAGGAGCGCCCCCACGACCGCCGCACTCCCCAGCGTCCCGAGCATCTCTCCCCGCCGTTCCTCCGAGGTCTGCGCCGTGAGCCACGTGAGCGCTGAGACCCACGAGAGCGCGCTCCCGAACCCGGCGGCTAGCCGGAGCGCCACGAGCTCCCACGCCCCGCTCGCAAATCCGAAGAGCAGGCTAGCTACCGACATCAGGCCGAGCCCGGCGACCGCCGTGGGCCTCACCCCTAGCCGGACCGCCAGATATCCTCCCGGCGCCGACCCGAGGAGCACCCCCACCCCGAACGCTCCGCTCAAGACGCCCACCAGCGACTTCGAGAGCCCGAGTTCCCCGGTGAAGTACGGCACGAGCGGGGTGAGGGCAGCGTAGAACACCGTATCCACGAGGACCATCGCGCAGGTGAGGGCGACCAAACGACGCACGGCAACGATTCTACCCTCGGAAGTTCGCCACGCCCCGAAAGAGCTTTCACGCGCCGACGTCCGCGCGCCTGCTACCATGCCGCTTATGGAAGCGAAAGAAACGCGTAAGGTCGCTGGCATCTTCACCGGCTGGCTCGCCTGGAGACACCGGAGCCGGGCTAATAAGGCGCTATTCCTGGCGTCCACGACCCTGGCCCTCTTCGTCACGGCAGTGTTCGCGTGGGCATCGATCTACCCGGCGCCCGGAGACGTGACGCGATACCTTGCCCTGTACTGGGTGTGGGGGCTGTGCGCCATCGGGGTGATCCTTGGGATGGCCGAGTACAAGACGAGCCCTCTGCGCAATGGCAGAGAGAGGGGACACCTCTTCATACTCCTCTACATCGGCGGGCTTCTCATCGTGACTCGCGCCCTGAACATGTTCCTGTACTATGGGCCGTCCTACCTGCCGTAGGCGCCGGATTGGAAATTCGGGTGTTCTACGTCTATGCTGGCGCTCATGCTCAAGGCGCTGCTCTTCGATCTTGATGGTACGCTCGCGGACACGAACTCCGTGCATCGGTTGGCGTGGGTGGAGATGCTGAAGCCCTACGGCTACGACGTCGACTGGGATTTCTACAGGGCGAACATCACGGGCCGCATAGCCACCGAGGTCGTTGCGGACCTGTCGCCGGGCCTCTCGCCCGAGGAGGTCCAGGAGATCGCCGAGGCCAAGGAAGCCAACTTTCGCGAGCAGGCCGGGACCCTAAAGCCCTTCCCGGGCCTCCTGGAGCTGATCGAGACGGGCCGGAAGAAGGAGATGGGGATCTCCCTGGTTACCAACGCCCCGAAGGAGAACGTCTTCACCGTCTTGCGCGTGCTGGGGCTCGAGGATGCCTTCGAGCCCGTGATCCTGGCCGAAGAGGTCGGCGTCGGAAAGCCCGACCCGGCCCCCTACAACGCGGCCCTCAAAGCCCTCGGCATCTCGGCCGACGAGGCCGTGGCCTTCGAGGATTCGCCTTCCGGCATCGCCTCCTCGGTCACCGCCGGCATCCCCACGGTCGGCATCGCCTCGACCCAGGAGCCCGAGGAACTGGAAGGGCCGGGGGTTGAGCTGATCGTCCGCGATTTCACCGATCGCAAGCTCATAGTCCTCATCGAGGGTCACTGAGGAGTACACGCCTCGTATTGCGGTCTAGAATGTTATCTCTACCGTCGTCTCTCCGGTGTACTCCGCCAGCCGTACCGTGATCGTCCCGCCGGCCTCCTCGTAATGCCAATCCGCCTCCTCGCCGTTCGCCAGGACGTTCTCGGGACGTGTGTTTACTCCAACGAGTTCCAGGTGTACGGAGCCGCGTTCGGGAGCGAAGGAGCCCTCGCGTTCGGTCAGGCGGACCGAAATACCACCGCCGAGGACCTCGCAGATCACACTTCGGCGAGCGTACTCGCCCCTCTCGTGGGCGAAGCCGTTGCCGGCGTCCTCGTACAGCGTCGTCTCTCCCGAGCCGTCAGCGGGATAGAGGAGGAGCGTCAGGGGGTCGGTGGGCCTCTCGCCAACGTAATTCATCTCGGGCCACAGCGCGATAGCGGTGTTGGCGCGTGCGTAGATCGCCGGCTCGCCCAGAGGGGCGTGCGCGAGGACGTGGGTCGGACCTTCTATCCTCTCTCCGGTCCAGAAGTGGCACCACGTTCCTCGTGGCAGGTAGACGTGGCGGTGCTCGACGCCGGGGCGGGTGATGGGGGCGACGAGGAGGGCGTCGCCAAGCAGGAACTCGTCGTCCGTTGTGTAGGTCGTCTCGTCCTCGGGGTACTCGAAGAGGAGGGGCCTCAAGATAGGGGCGCCGGTGCGGTGGCATTCTTCGAAGAGGGTGTAGAGGTAGGGGAGGAGGCGTTGGCGAAGCTGGATCATCTTCCGGCACACCGACTCGTAGGGTTCCCCGAAGACCCAGGGCTCCTGGCGCCTCGATCCCTTTATCGAGTGGTTGCGGCAGAATGGCTGGAAGACGCCGAACTCCGTGAAGCGGGCGAGCAGCTCGCCGTCGCAGTCGTCGAAGAAGCCGCCCACGTCCACCCCGGCCCAGGCCACGCCCGAGAGCCCCATGTTCATGAGCTGGGGCATGCTCATCCATGCGTGCTCCCACCAACTCGAGTTGTCCCCCGTCCACTGCAGCGCGTGGCGCTGGAGCCCGGCATACCCCGCGCGCGTAATAACGAACGGGCGCTCTTCGGGGCGGAGCTTTAGCAACCCCTCGCGTACCGAGCGGGCCATCAGGGAGCCGTAGGCATTGTGGATCTGGCCGTGCAACCTGGGGCTCCCCCCGCCGGGATGGACCACCTCGTCCGGCATCGTGGATTGCTTGGGTACGAAGAGCGAGGGCTCGTTCATGTCGCACCAGATCCCGGCAACCCCCGCGTCGAGGAGCGCCCGATGGTTCTCGCCCCACCACTCCCGCGTCTCGGGGTTCGTGAAGTCCGGGAACGCGCAGATCCCCGGCCACACGACGTTGTGGAACTCCTCGCCCTCGCTCGTCTTGCAATAGAGATCCTTTTTACGACCTTCGGTGTAGACCGGGTAGTTCTCGTCTACCTTGACGCCCGGGTCCACGATGGTGACGACGTTGAAGCCCCCTTCTCGAAGCTCGGCCATGAGCTTCTCCGGCTCGGGGAAGCGTTCCTCGTTCCAGGTGAAGACGCGGTAGCCGTCCATGTAGTCGATGTCGAGGTAGAGGGTGTCGCAGGGGATGTCGCGCTCGCGGAAGTTTCGGGCGATCTCGCGGAGCTCGTCGGCCGTCTCGTAGCTGTATCGGCACTGCTGGTTGCCTAAAGACCATAGCGGCGGCATCGGGGTGCGGCCGGTCAGCTCGGTGTAGCGGTCGAGGACGTCGCGTGGGGTAGGGCCGCAGAAGACGTAGTAGACGACGTTCCCGCCCTCGGCGCCGTAGTAGGCGCGGTCCTCCCTCTCGTGGGCGAGGTCGAACTCGACGCGGTGAGTATTGTCGAAGAAGAGGCCGTAGGCCCTGCCGCAGGCTTCGCCTCCGCGCATCGAAAGCACGAACGGGACGGAGGCGTAGATGTT
>Ga0136616_10002319_pt1 | contig 10088 bp, 8 predicted proteins | sample AntDrymUQ2992106_2_FD_106648 | JGI IMG/M metagenome (GOLD analysis project Ga0136616, IMG submission 106648) | Polar desert sand microbial communities from Dry Valleys, Antarctica - metaG UQ299 (21.06) | ecosystem: Environmental > Terrestrial > Soil > Desert | place: Antarctica: Dry Valley... | reverse complement strand
TCTGTCGAGTGACGGCCCCGGGGGGACGCGTGCTCGCCTCGACGCACGGCGTGCAGCTCTACCACCCCTCGCCGAACGACCACTGGCGCTGGACGCACACCGGACTACGGCGTCTCTTCGAGGACAACTGCGATTGGGCGCGGGTCGACGTGCGCGCCGGCGCGGGTACCGCGGCCTGCCTCGGAATGCTGCTCGGGACGTACGTGGAGATCGCCTGCAGACGTGCGGGGGCTCGCACAGCCGCCCGGGGGCCTGTGTGGCTCCTGAACCGGACCGCCTTCGCGATCGACTCGAAGTCGGCGCTGCTGCGCGAGCCGCGGCAGGGATCCTTGACGGCGAACTTCCACGTCGTCGCCACCAAGCCTCACTGAGTAGCGGATGCGCTTCTTCCGGCGGAACGCGCTCGGCATCTACGCGGTCTACGGAGTCTCGATCATCTCCGGCCTCGTCGTCACGCCCATTCTCCTCGGCGCCATCGGCACGGAATCGTTCGGGATCTGGGCGTTCATCGGGGCGGTCACGATCTACCTGTCCGTCCTCGACCTCGGCGTCGGACCCTCGGTCGTCCGCTTTGCGGCCGAGGCGCGCGGACGCCGTGCGCCCGAAGACACGAATGCGATCGCCTCGCTCGGGCTCGCGCTCTACGGGGTGATCGGGCTCGCCACGCTGCCGATCGGCCTGGCGCTGGCCTGGGTCGTGCCGGCGCTCGTCGACACACCAGCCGACCAGATCTGGCCCGCGCGCATCGCGACGTTCCTCGTCGTGCTCTCGATCGCGGCGCGGTTCCCGCTCGGACTGTTCAACAACCTGCTGGTCGGCCAGCAGCGGTTCGATCTCCAGAACGGCGCCAACTTTGTCTCGATCGCGCTCTACGCGACGCTCGTGGCGATCCTGTTTCCGAACGGCGGCGGCCTGATCCTGCTCGGCGCGCTGACCCTTGCCACTCAGGTGCTGCGGCTCGCGCTCCCGCTCGCGTGGCTGCGCCGAGAGCTGCCGGACCTGCGGCTGCGCCGCTCCTACCTCTCGCGCGCACGCATCCGCGAGTTGATCGTCTTCAGCTGGAGCAACTTCCTCGTCCATGTTGCGAACAAGGTGGTCTTCGCCACCGACATCGTCGTCGTTGGGATCGTGCTCGGCCCCGAGGCAGCGGCCCTCTACGCGATCCCGGCCAAGCTCTTCACGCTCGCGTTTGGCCTCGGTAGCGTCGGCACGAACCTGCTCTACCCTGCACTCGCGGAGCACGAGGGGGCCGGCGAGGACGAGCGCCAGCGGCGCCTGCTCCTCGCGGGGCTGCGCGGCGGTACCGCCGCCGCCGTCCTCCTGGCGCTACCGCTGCTCTTGATCCCGGATCAGCTGATCGAAGGTTGGGTGGGCGACGGCTACGGCGAGAGCTCGCCGGTGCTTGTCCTGCTCGCTCTCGTGCTGCTCGTCCATCAGCCCATCTATCTCGTCACGCAGTTCCTGATCGCGCGGGCGCGCCAGCGAGCGATCGCGCGCGCACTCGTCCTTGCGGGCGTCGCGAACGTCATCCTCTCGGTCATCCTGGCCACCACGGTCGGGCTCTGGGGCGTCGCGCTCAGCACCCTGCTCTCTGACGTCGCCGTCCTGCTCTACGTCGTCCCGGCGCTGGTCGCCCCGGCCGCATCGCTGCCGGTCGGCGCCTTCGTCCGCTCTGCGCTGAGGCCGGTCGTGCCCGCCGCTGTCGCAGCCCTCCTCGTCCTCGTCGCCGTCGCCCGTCTGACGGAGCCCGACACGCTGCTCGAGCTCCTCCCCCTCGGGCTCGGCTGGCTCGTCGCCTGCGGCGTCGCCCTCTGGCGCTTCGGCTTCGACGCGAGCGAGCGAGCCACGATCGGGCGCCAGCTGCGCCCGCCCGCCGCACCCGTACCCGAAGGTCTCTAGCCCGAACGCCGCGGTAGGTAGAGGTCGAGCAGCTCCTCGTACCGTCGCGCCAGCACGTCCCAGTCGAGCTCGGCGCCGGCGCGTTTCGCCGCCGCGGCGAGCTCGGCCCGCGCCGGCTCGTCCAGCGCGAGCCTGACGACGGCCTCGACGAACTCCCGCGGCGTCCCGACGAGGACACCTGCCCCAGTCTCGCGAAGGTTCTCCGTCACCTCGTAGTCGTAGGAGACCGTCGGCACGCCGAGCCCGATGAACTCCGCCACTTTGGCCGCCTGAATGCCCTTGTCCTCGGTGCGCGGGTAGAGCGCGAGATCGAACACGGACGTGGTTGCGAGCGCCTCCTCCCGCGGCAGCCGACCGAAGAGGAGGATGTCGTCGCGGCCAGCCACGCGCGTCGAGATCCGCTCGCTCGCGCCACCGACCAGCCAGAGACGCGACTTCGGCAGCCGAGCGTGGATCTCGTCCCACAGCTCGAGCAAGTGCTCGACGTTGTAGAGGGAACTGTCGCCACCGCGATCCTCCGTGGCGAGCAGATGGGCGGACATCCAACCGACGACGAGCTCGCCGGAGCGACGGCGAGCCACGGCTGCTGCGACCAGATCGTCGCGAAGCGAGCTCAGGCTGACCCCCTGGGGGATCACGTGGTAGGGCTTGTCAACGCCGAGGCTCTGGAAGCGGCGGCCCGCGCGTTCGGCCGTGACGACGTAGGCAGCGAGGGTCGGGCGGCGCATGAGCGCCACCTCCCGCGAGCTGAACGTGGGATCGTCGACGTCGGAGACCGCCCGCCCCGCGAAGTGCGCGAGCTGCTCGTTGTCGGCGGTGAACATCGTCCTGTAGCGCCGGTTCGCTAGGCCGAAGAGAGCAGGGTTCCGCACCCCCCGGCTCCAGCGAAACGCGCGGTACTGGAGGCCGCGCGGGACGCGCCGATCCGAAACCGTTACGAGGTAGCCGTCGAGCCTCGCGAGGCGCGGCACGAGCTCCGCATAGCGCGGGTTGTTGTGCCCCTTGAACCACAGGCTCGTGAAGAAGACGCGCGTGGGATCGGGTGGCGCGCCGGCGATCAGCTCGCGAAGACGGCGCCGCTGCATCGCCTGGGAGTCTACGCTCGCATCTAGAGCCCAATGCTCAACCTGCCGGCCCACCCGGGCACGACCGGCTACGCGCTGCTGGCGATCGGGGCGGTGGCCGGCCTGCTGCTCCTCCTCTTCGGCCGGCGCCCGGTCGGCGCGACGGTGGGCGACGACGGCCCGCTGACGCTGATCGTCACGGGGACGCTGGCCTTCTGCCTTGCCGGCGCTCCCTTCACGCTCTGGCGGGTCCTCGCCGACATCCGGGAGACCGCACCCGTAACGCCGGAGCATGCGGAGTACGTGGGGGCGGAGACGAAGCTGATCGACGGCGAGCTTGTTCGGCGGATCGAGCGGCTGATCCCGCGGGAGGACAGCTATGGCGTCGGCGTCTCGCCGGACGCCTATGTCGAGGTCCGGGAGTCGCTCGCGCTCTGGCTCGGCTACGAGCTCGTTCCGCGTCGGCAGGCCCGCCGTCCGCAGGAGGCCGAGTGGGTCGTCACCTGGGGAGCGACGCCTGCTGAGCTTGGGCTTCGCACGCGCCCGCCTCGCCTCGTCGGCCGTAATCGGCTCTCCGACCGGGAACCGGTCTACCTCGCGCGGACGCGCTCGTGACCCGCGACCTGCTCGCGCTCGTCTTCGCGAACGGCTGCATCCTGGCGGCCGGTCACGGAGTGCTCCGCGCGGCGGGTGTTCGGCCGGCCCTGCTCGACCTCCCCTGGGCATTCGGAGTTGCCTACGCTGCGGGAGCCGCCGCCGTCGGGGTCATCGGCTCGATCCTGCTCGTGGCCGGGCTCGCGCTGACGTGGTGGCAGCTGGTACTCCTCTGTGCCGCCATCCTCGCCGGCGGCCTCGTCCCAGGGCTTGTGTCGCAGCGACACAAGCCTCCTCGGATCGCGCTGCGGCCCCACCGGGTGGTGGTGACCGGCTGGCCCAGGCTGCTGCCGCCGGCGACGGCGCTCGCGCTTGCCGTTCTCGCTGCCGATCTCGCGGTGCAGCCGCTCTGGACGGACGACGCCTGGTCGATCTGGACGATCAAGGCCGCGTCGGTCGTCGAGCTCGGCGGGCTCGACCCGGGGTTCCTGTCCTCTGCGGCCGTCTTTAACGCGGACTATCCGCTCGTCGTGCCCGTGCTCGAGCTCGTCGCGATGCGCTTCTGCGGACTCCCGAACGAGCTCGTGCCGCTCCAGCTCGGGCTCGTCTTCCTCGCCTTCCCCGCCGCCCTCGTCGCGCTCTTGCGGGAGCGGGTTCGCCCCGTCGTGCTTCGGACGGTCGTGCTCGCGGTCGCGCTGGCGCCGACGCTGCAGGTCCAGGCCGCGTCAGCGGTCGCAGACGTCACGCTGGCCGTCTTCTTCGCGCTGGCGGCCGCTGCGGGCTGGCGCTGGGTGGAGACGGGAGAGAGCCAGCTGCTCTGGCTCTCGGGTGTCTTCGCTGCCGGCGCGATCGGCACGAAGACCGAGGGGCTCGTCTTCGTCGGCGTGCTCGTCGTCGCCCTGGCGATCGTGGCCGGTGGGCGCCGGCGATCCGCACAGCTTGCGGCGGTTGGTCTCGCGGCGGGCTTGACCCTGTTGCCCTGGGAGCTGTGGACGCGTCGCCACGAGGTCGGCAACGCAATCTCAGGCGCGGGCGGAGCGAGCTTCGGCCCGGTCGACCGTGTGCCCCGCGCGGGCTCCGACATGGTGAAGGAGCTCGTCGACCCGTCGTCGTGGCTCGCCCTGGTCGCGCTCGGCTGCGCCGCGATCGTCGTCGCCTTCAGCCGCCGGGAACGGCGCGCGGCGCTCTTCACGGCCGTCGTGGCGGTCGGCTGCCTCGCTGGCGTGCTCGGCGCCTACTGGACGACTCCGCTCGACTTCGACTACCACGTTGCGACCTCGGTGCGACGGACGATCGTCGCACCGGTGCTGTTCGTCGCTGCGATGACGCCGCTACTGCTGGGTCGCCTCGCGGTAGACGCTCAGCGTCCGCTCGGTCATCCGCGCGACTGAGAACTGGCTGCGAGCCCGGATCAGACCGGCGTCTCCGAGCCGCCGCGCGCCTTCTGGATCGGACAGGAGCCGGTCGAGCGCCCCCGCCAGGCCAGGCGCGTCTCCGGCGTCGACGAGGATTCCGGTTCGACCGTCCTCGACCACCTCGGGGACGGCGCTCACTCTTGTTGCCACTATAGGCAACGCGGCCAGCATCGCCTCCAGGAGGACGATGCCGAAGCCCTCCCACCGCGAAGTGTGAACGAACACGTCGGCGCGCTCGAGCCAGTCGCGGGTCTCGAGCCGGCCGGGCAGGAGCACGGCATCGTCGAGTCCGAGCGCCAGCGCTCGTGCACGCGTGGCGGCCTCGAGCGGTCCGGCGCCGAGAATCGCGAGCCGCGCCTGGGGGTGCCGCTCCCTGATCAGGGCGAACGCCTGGAGAAGAGTCGCGTGATCCTTCTGGTCGATCAGCCGGCCGGCGGCAAGGAGGAGCGGCGACTCGCGCGCGATCCCCGCCGCCTCGGGCGTGATCTCAGATCGCGCAGCCGGAAGGGCGTCGAGCCCGTAGTGGATCGTCACGAGCTTCCTCGAGTCGTGACCGGCCGCGGCGAGGAACTGGTGGACTGCTGCCGAGATCGCGATCAGCCGGCGCGCCCCTCGGGCGAAGAGGCGGTCGGCGTAGCGAAAGGGCCCCAGCAGGTAACGGTCGTCGTTGTGGCGCGTCGAGAGGTACGGGAGCCTGAGCGCGTGGGCTGCGATCGCGCCGTAGACGTCCGCGTGCACGAGGTGGGTGTGGAGCAGGTCGGGCCGCTCCGCGCGGACCGCCCGGATCACGTCACGCGCCATGCGGGGGCTTGCGTCGGCGCCGCAGCGGACGTGGCGGTAGGGCACGCCGAGCTGGTCAAGGCGTCCGTAGAAGCGAGGCGCCTCGCTCCCAGGCTCGTCGAGCCCGAGGAAGCACGCGTCGACACCGGCGTCGCGCAGGGCCGGCAGGAGCGCGAGGAGGTGGTTCTCGGAGCCGCTCACTCCGCGGAGCTTGTGCACGTGGAGAACCTTCAATGCCTGAGCAGCGATCGGTACAGAACGTCGACCTCGTCCGCCATCCGCTCGGTCGCGAACCGCGCCCGGACGTCTCCCCCGCCGCGCCGTCCGAGCTCCCGCCGCAGCTCCGGGTCGCGCGCGAGCATGGCGAGGGCGGCGGCGAGGCCGTCCGTATCGCCGATCGGCCTCAAGAAACCGCTCTCACCCTCCTTCACGACCGCGGCCGTCCCGCCGGCGCGGGTCGCGATCACCGGACGATCGGCCGCGAGCGCCTCGATCGCCACCACGGGCGCACCCTCGTTCTCCGACGTCAGCAGCAGGGCGTCGAAGGCCGCGTACCAGCCGCGGAGGCCCTGCTGGAATCCCACGAAACGGCAGCGCTCGAACACTCCGAGCTCACGAGCAAGGCGCTCGGTGTCGGCGCGCTCGTCGCCGTCGCCGACGAGCACGAGCACGGCGTCGACTCCGTCGTCCAGCAGCACGCGGAGCGTCCGCGGGAGGTCGAGCGGGCGTTTGATCGGCGTGAACCTTCCGGCCCAGCCGACGACGAACGTGTCCTCCTCGACGCCGAGCCGAGCGCGGATCGTCGCTCGCGCCGCCGTGTCGGCGTCGCTCCACGGAGGCAGGTCGAAGCCGTACGGCACGACGACGATGCGCTCCCGCGGTGCAACTCCGAATCTCACCAGGTCGTTCTGCACCTCCTCGCTCACCGCGACGAGCGCGTCGGCCGACCGTGCGAGCAGGCGCTCGATCAGGCGAAACGCACGCTCTCGCCGCGGATCGAAGTAGCCGCGCAGGACGTGGCCGTGGTAGGTGTGCACGACGGCCCGCGGGCGCGCCGTACCGGAGAGAAGCGCGGCGATACGGCCCGTGGCGCCGGCCTTCGAGGTGTGAGTCTGGAGCACGTCCGGGCGCGTCGCCCGCAGGACGTCGCGCAGCGCACGGATGGCCGCGAGGTCGGCTCGCGGCGACAGCTCGCGCTGCAGCGCCGGCAGCTGCTGCACGCTGACGTCGAGCTCCTCCGCAACGTAGTCCATCGACTCCTCGCCCGTCGCGAGGGTTCCGGCAACGACCAGCACATCGTTCCCGCGCCGCTGCTGCTCGCGCGCCAGTTGCAGGACGTGCAGGGCGGCACCGCCGACGTTCAGGCGCGCGATCGCATGAACGATTCGAAGCGAGCTCATGGGCGCAGTCGACGATCTCCGACGACGTGCGGGGTCACCGCGACGACGCCGAGCGTGAGCCAGAATATCGAGGCGACCGGAGAACCCCCGAAGAGCGCGGCTCCGGCGAGCGCTCCCGCGAGGCCGCCGAGCCAGCCCGCCGGGACGAGCGCATGCTCGAGGGGCGGCGCCCGCAGTCCGACGCCGAGCCCCCGCCGGATGGCGAGGAACGCGATCAGCAGGAAGAGGAAACCCCCGACGAGGCCGAGCTCGAGCAGGATCTGGTCGTAGGTCTGCTGCGGGATGAAGGTGCCCTCCAGGTCGCGGAAGTACTGTGCCGGCTGATCCGGGAACCGCGCGCGGGCGTCGGGCAAATACCGCGCGTAGTCCTCCGCGGGAAGCTCCCCGTGCCAACCGGTACCGAGAACCGGGCGATCGAGGAAGACGCGGCCGCCGACATAGGCGAAGATCAGGCGCTGGCTCCAGCTCGCGGCGTACTGACCCGGCCGCTCGGGCTCCGGGCCGAACCACTCCTGAATGAAGCCGAGCTCGCCAGTCCGCAAGGTCAGCGTCGCTCCCGTGACGGCGACCACGACTCCGAGCGTGACGAGCAGCGCGCCCAGGCGCAGGGAGCGGCGGCCGAGCGCGAGCGCGACCAGCACTGCGGCGGCCAGGTAGAGGCCCAGCAGGCTCGCGAGCGACGCACCCAGCGCGATTGCGAAGCCGCCGGCGACGATTCCGGCGAGGGCGATGGATCCCGGCCGCCCTGGCCTCGCGTAGACGGTCGCGAGGCCGATCACCAGCGCGAGCGTCCCAAGAGCCGCGAGGTCGTGCTCGCCCATGAACGAACCCTGGCGCCCACCCCCGCCGGCGACGAACTCGACCGCGCCCCAGGCGACCGCGACGACGCAGAAGCCGACGACGACCCCGAGCAACGTGACGAGACGATCCCGGTCCTCGACGAAGGCCACCGCGCCGAGCGTGAGCGCGAAGAGCTCCACGAGCCTGCCCGCCGAGGTGAGCGCATCGACGCCGTTCGGGATCGCCGACACGGCGATCAGGGCGGCGAAGGCGGCGGCCGCGAGCACGAGGCTGCGACCCGGAACCACCCGACGCGCCCGCAACCGCCACCCGGCGAGCAAGGCGGTCGCGACGAGGGCGAGGTCGACCGGCCCGACGGAGAGGTCCGCGCCGCCCAGGCCGACCTCCACGCTCGGTAGATCCCTGGCACGCAGCAGCGAGAGCACGACAGCCAGGAGAAAAACGGTGAAGGAGAGATCGCGGAGAGGCGCGAACGCTCGCCGCGGCGGTCTCGGCATCGGGAGAACCTATGCTACGCGTGTTCTCCGGTGCGCTCGCGCCGGGCCCGAGCCTCAGAGGCTCTTACATGCGCATCGCCTTCTTTACCGGAATCTGGCCCCCTGACGTCGGCGGCCCCGCGACCCACGGGCCCGACTTCGCCCGCTTCCTCGTTGGCCGCGGCCACGCCGTTCATGTCGTCACGATGGGCGACGGCGAGCCCACGGAGCGCCCGTGCGAGGTATCGGTTGTCTCACGCCGGCTTCCATTTCCACTCCGCTATGGGCAGGTGACGCTGCGCGGCGCCCGCGCGGCGCGCAGCGCCGACGTCGTCTACGCCACCGCCACCTACGCGGCCGCCGCGGCTGCCGCCACCGTGGCGCGGCGCCCGCTCGTCGCGAAGCTCGTCTCGGACCCCGCCTACGAGCGAGCCCGTCGCCTCCGGCTCTTCACCGGGACGCTCGAGGACTTCCAGCACTCCGCGACGGCTGCGGTACGAGCCCTCCGGGGCGCGAGGACGCGGGCGCTCGGGACGGCGACCGCGATCGTGGTGCCGAGCGCCTACCTGGCGGAGATCGCGGTCGGCTGGGGGCTCGACCGCCATCGGATAACGGTGCTCACGAACCCCGCGCCCCCGCCTGTGGCCGTGGAGCCCGCGGTGCTCGAGCCCGGCACCTTCGTCTTCGTCGGGAGGCTGACCGAGCAAAAAGCGCTCGGCGTGGCGATCGACGCGATCGCGCGGACGCCGGCCGCAAGCCTTGCGATCGTCGGCGACGGGCCGGAGCGGGCGCAACTCGAGCGCATCGCAGCGGCCTCCGGCGCCTCCGACCGGATCCGGTTCCTTGGCTCGCGGACGCGCGACGACGCGCTGCGAATCGCGGCCGGCGCCGAAGCGGGCATCCTCTCGAGCGCCTGGGAGAACCTGCCTCACTCGGCCGTCGAGGCGCTGTCGGTCGGCGTGCCCGTCGTCTCGACCGCAGTCGGCGGGGTGCCCGAAGTCGTCCACGACGGTGAGAACGGCCTGCTCGTACCGCCCGGAAGGCCGGACGAGCTGGCCCGGGCGCTCGCGCGCATCCTGGAGGAACCCGGCCTGCGCGAGCGGCTCGCCGCCGCGGCGAAGCCGTCGGTGGCGGGACTCTCGAGCGACGTGATCTACGCGCGGCTCGAGGGCGTGCTCGCCGGAGTGTCACGATGACCACCGGTGTCGATGGCCCGGCCTGCCGATGACGGATCGGCCCCGTGCGCTCTTCGTCGGGCGGATGCGCTACACCCTGCCGCTGCCGGAGTGGCTCGCGAAGAAGTGGGATGCGATCGAAGGTGAGCTCGACTACCGGGTGGTGGGTGCGGCCGCGCCCGAGAGCGACACCAGTAACCACCGCTTCCACCTCGCGGCTCCCTCGCGCCCGCGCATCCTCGACGGCCTGCTCTTCTACCTGCGGCTCCCGTTCCGCCTCCGCAACGAGATTCGAGAGTTCAAGCCCGACGCGGTGTTCGCCTCCGACCCTTTCCTCGGCGCCTGCTCGCTCCTCGGACGGGCGCTCGCCCGTCGTCCGACGAAGGTGATCGTCGAGGTTCACGGCGATTGGAAGACGTTCACGCGGCTCTACGGCTCGCCGGGCCGGCGCCTCGTGACGCCCCTGGCGGATCGTGTCGCCGAG
>Ga0136616_10002318_pt1 | contig 10093 bp, 9 predicted proteins | sample AntDrymUQ2992106_2_FD_106648 | JGI IMG/M metagenome (GOLD analysis project Ga0136616, IMG submission 106648) | Polar desert sand microbial communities from Dry Valleys, Antarctica - metaG UQ299 (21.06) | ecosystem: Environmental > Terrestrial > Soil > Desert | place: Antarctica: Dry Valley... | reverse complement strand
TCCGTCCAGCGCCGCTACCAGAAGCTCATCGAGGAATCGCCGGCGCCCGGTCTGCCGGTGGACGTAAGGGAGGGCCTCATGGCGGCCTCGGCCGACCTGGTCGGCTCCCTGGGTTACGAGGGCGCAGGGACCGTCGAGTTCGTCTACGCTGAAGAGGAATTCTACTTTATCGAGATGAATACCCGTCTCCAGGTCGAGCATCCGGTGACGGAGATGATCTCCGGCGTGGACATCGTGGCCGAGCAGTTGAAGGTCGTCTCGGGCGAGCGTCTGGAGGTCCCCGAGGATGCCCGCTCTCCCGACGGGCACGCTATAGAGTTCAGGATCAACGCCGAAGACCCCCTCCGCAACTTCCTGCCCCAGGCCGGGCTGGTCGAGGTCTATAATCCGCCAGGAGGACCAGGCGTCAGGGTCGACTCGCACCTCTACGCCGGCTACAGAGTGCCCCCATACTACGACTCCCTCCTGGCCAAGCTCATCGTGCACGCCCGTGACCGCGAGTCCTCGATACGCCGCGGTCTTCGGGCCCTCGACGAGTTCGCCGTCTCTGGTATGGAGACGACCCTCCCGCTGCACCTCGCCGTGCTCGAGGACGAGGAGTTCAGAAGGGGCGGCGTCACCACGCGGTTCCTGGCTGATAGGGAGCTCGAAAGCGAGGGCGGCCTCCTGCGGCTCAACAAGATGTAAGTGGACTGCAAAGAGGTCAGGACCTCTTTGCAAACATTTCAGCAAGCAAAAAGCTGACTAGCTGATAAGCTGACTTGCTGACCAGCGCGGGATGGTGAAGGGGCCCCTTCACCATCCCGCTGTAAGAGGGAGAGTTGTGGCCAAAGACGTCGCTGTGGAGAAAAACGAGGGGCGTCTGATGTTCGGTGGGATGGCCCGGTGGGACGGACTCGACCTCTTCGGCCCGAACTACACCAGCATCGCTTATCGCAGGAAGGGAGAGATCCACGTCAAGGTCGAACCCTCCGCGTTGCGAAAGCCCACGAACCCAGGCCTACAACGCGTCTCCCGCTGGCCGATAGTACGTTCGTTCTTTCTCTGGGGCAGGGTCTTCGCCCAGGTCTTCGGGTCTATCTGGAGCCTGCTCTTCTTCGCTGGCACGCTGGCCGTCCTCTGGCTCTTCGTGCGCCTGATGCAACTCGGTAGCGGGGCTGGAACCCTCGGCGGTTTCTTCGCTTTCTTCGCGGAGTTTCCCATCCTGCCTATCCTGCTCCTCTTCTTTGCGGCGATGAAGTTCACCCCCATCGGCCGCTACCACGGGGCCGAACACAAAGCCGTAGCCGCCTACGAGACGTACGGTGAGGTGACGCTCCAGAACGCCAGAGAAAGCAGCCGTATCCACCCCCGCTGCGGCACGAACATCCTGCTCTACATAATGCTCGCTGCCCTCCTCGACCCGCTGATAGGGTGGTGGGGCTACGCCATTCTCCAGTTCATCCTGATCTCCGAAGCCTGGTTCATCTTCGGTCAGACCCGCCCCTCGATAGTGGTAGGCAACTTCCTGCAGAGATACCTCACCACCACCGAACCCCGCCGCTACCAGCTCGAGGTCGCCGTCGAGGCCCTGAACAGGCTGCTCCAGGCCGAAGAAGAGCGCGAGGTCGACCAGGCTGCCGTACGTCTGAAAGCCAGATATTAGTAGGGGCGGTTCGCGAACCCCGCCCCTACTAACCGGGCTGTTGGGTGGGCCGGATCAGGATCTCATTCACGCTCACCCGCTCGGGCTGGGTGACGGCGTAGACGATGGCGTTCGCGATGTCCTCGGCCTGCAGGATCTCCAATTGCAAGAGGCCACCGAGGCTTTCTCTGGCTTCTTCGTCGGTGATGTGGGTCGCCAGTTCGGTCTCGACGGCCCCGGGCTCGATGACGGTCACCCTGATGCCGTCCTCCAGCAACTCCTGCCTCAAGCCTTCGGAGATGGCCCCGACGGCGTGCTTACTTCCGGCGTAGACGCCGCTCGAGTCGCGGGTGACCTTCCTCCCCGCGAGGCTGCTGACGTTGACGAGGTGCCCGCCGCCCTGGCGCTTCATCACCTCTATGGCGGCGTCGGTGGCATAGAGCAGACCCATCACGTTGACGTCGAACATCCGACGCCACTCTTCCGAGAGGCTCTTCCCGACGTTCGAGAGGAGCATTACACCGGCGTTGTTGACGAGGATGTCCACGCTACCGAACTCCTCTTCCGCTTTGCGGATCAGACCGTGCGCCCCACTCTCCTCCGTGACGTCACAGACGGCCGCGAGCACACGTCCACCATCGTCCCTGATACGCTCCACGAGGCCAGTCAGCCGGTCCTCTCTCCTGGCCGCGACGACGACCGCCGCTCCCTCAGCCGCCAGCGCCCCGGCCGTCGCCTCGCCGATACCGCTCGAAGCGCCCGTAACAACAGCGACCTTGCCTTCGAGCTTTGCCATGCTACCTGGCCTTTCTAGTCGTTTGTCTGATCATTTTATTCCGGAGTGGGTGTTGGGTCGGGCGAGGTGAGCGTAGTTGGCGAAGCCGTCAGTCGCAGGTAGGCGAGCGTCCAGTAGGCGTGCGAGAAGGTGCCTATGGCGCCCGTGACCACGAGAAACAGTAAGAACCAGATCAGGCCAGCAGGCACGCCCGCGATCCAGGCACCCGTGGAGGACCCGCCGAAGGCAAGCGCGATCGCCGGTATAGCCAGGACGAGGCCGACGATCAGGAGCAGCAGGATAAAAGCGATCGCGATCCCGATCGAGAGCCCGATCTGTATGAGCCAGAGCAGCAGGCTCCTCCCGATGTTGCGACGGAAGAGACTGTAGCCGGTCCCGACGGAGCTGACGACGCGCTCCCGGCGCACCACGATCTCCCGCAGGGCGTACTGCCCGATTATGGAGAGGGAGATAAAGACGACGATCAGCAAGAGGACGGCTAGAATCCCGACTATCACTGCTACAGTGATCCTCGCCCCCGTGGACTCGGTCACCGCGAACGTGCCTCCTATCAAGATCGCCACGGGAATACCGATCACCACGAGGAGCCCGAGCCCGACCAGGAAGAACACGATGTAGTAGCCGAGCACGCGCCAGAAGTTACCCGCCCCGGATGAGAAGGCTGACCCGAACCGGCGTCCCTCGCCCCTGTCTATGGCGGCGACGCTATCGGCCAGCGCCCCCTGGGAGACTATCGCCATGAAGATGAACAACAGCGCTACGATTAGCACCACGACGACGATACCAAGGATCAGGACCGTGTCGTTCAATCCCTGCCCGACCTGGGCCGTGAGCCCTGAGGAACCGGCGCCCGAGCGCCGGAAGTCGTCGAAGTCGAAGTTGCCGCCCCCGGAAGGCACGTTGCCTATGAAGTTGGAGCCCGTGCCGCCGGCGAAGAAGCCGAAGAACCAGAGGAAGCGGTTGTGGAGTGTGATCCTGAAGGCGTCTCTAATGAGGTCTCCGTAGTTCATGATTCGAGCACCCAGGTATCTTTCATCTTGCCTCCACTCGAGATGTTGACGACGTGCTTGCCAGGAGCGGCGACCCGGCTGAGCGATCCGGGGACAGCCTCGACGACGTGCGGGTCCGTAGGGTCGGGAGAGAGGACGAGTACGCGGTAGTCCGCATAGGAGTCGCGAAGCAGGAAATCTGCCCCTTCTGTCTCGCAGAGGACGTGGGTCGAGAAATCTATCGTCTCCTGGGCCACGTACAGGGCAGGGTCCTCCTCGACCTTCCTGCGGAACTTCTCGACCGATTCTTTCGACTCCTCGGGTCCGATCATGACCTCCTTGCCCCCGTAGCCCCCCCTGCTCTTGACGACGAGTTCATCGAAGTGGTCCATGACGTAGCGTCTGTCCTCCTCTACGGCCAGCGACCAGGTCCTGGCGTTCTCTATGAGGGGCTCCTCTCCGAGGTAGCGGCGCACCATCTCGGGGACGAAGGCGCCGACGCCCTTGTCATCTATTATCTCCGAATTGGGGGCGAAGAGCACATGTACTCTGCCTTCGATGTGGGACTCGAGCAGGCCAGGCACCTCCGCGTAGAGCGTATCCTCGTCGACGCGCTCGTAGATCACATCCACCCTGCGTCGGGTAGGCCTGTAGGCCAGGTATCCATCCCCATCGACTTCGAGGTCTCTGGTCTCGGCGAGGATGGCTCCCATCTCTCTAGCATAGATGTGGTGGTCGAGGTAGAACTGGTCGTCCGGACCGCTACTAACGACGGCGAGCGTCGCGTCGGAGCCTTTCGGAGAGGCGGCTCGCAAAGCGTCGCCGAGGCGTCCGAGCCAGCCGTCGATGGGCTGGACGGGGAGCTTGGCGAGGGCACCGGGGAAGAAGACCTCCTGGCTCATCCTGCGCCTGCGGGTCATAGCGGCGAGCCCGACCGGCATCTTGGCGTTCTCCTCGATGACCAGGTACTCCCAGCCTTCCCTGCCCTCCACGGCGACGACGTCGAAGGCTATCTGGCGCACGGGCACTGGACCGAAGCGGTCCTTCCAGCCTGTGTCGTAGAGGATGCTGCTCTCGACGACCTCCCTCGGGACGACCTCCTCTTTGCCCGCTTCGAGGCGGCCCAGGAACACGTTGATGGCACGCAGGCGCTGGGTCAGTCCGGCTTCGAGACGTTCCCAGTCCGAGGCCGGGACGATACGGGGAACCCAGTCCGTAGGATGGGTCTTGTCGCCCTCCTTTATGCCGAACGCGTACTGCTCGTCGAGCAGGAGTCCGTGCGCCTCGCGCAGCTTCCGCTCCCACTGTTCTGGGCCCGTGCGTTCCAGCTCGTCGAAGACCGGCTCGTAGATCCGACGCAGAGTTCCTTCCGGAAGGAAGACCTCGTTTGTACCAGGCAGTGCGCGCTCGAACCTCACAGGAGGGGGATTATACTAGCCCCCAGGCAGGGTACGTTCTGTCGCGATGATAGACCAAGGCCAATAGGAGCGATTTCTGGGCGAGGACACGGACACGAGGATAGCCGAAGCGGGCAGTGATCCAGGACCACAGCCGCGCGCGAGGCTGCTTGGAGGCTCGATCTCCTGCGTCATAGGACTACTTCTCGGAACGGGCGGAATCTTCGCCACGCTCCTCGGCGGTGGCGCGAACATCTCCTTCGGTGCGCTCGGCGTCGGCTTCGGGGTCCTCGGATACTTCCTCGGCCCGAGAAGGCTCGCGACGGCGACAGTCTTCCTTTGCGCCGCCGCCATCCTCTTAGCACTAGCCGCCATGTAAGCTAGTCAGCACGCTCAGGCCTTAAGGCCTTCGCTCGTCAGCCAGCCAGGACCCGCGCAGGCTGACACGCTGACAAGCGCCCGACAGGGCGCGAGCTGAAATGCTGACGAGCTGAAATGCTGACAATCAGATGTAGAGAGCCTGGCACTCGACCGCTATACTGGCTGAAGGATGGAGAGAGTTCGGCTCACACCTCCGGGGGAGAAGAGGGCGCGGGGAGGCCGCGCCCGTCTCTACGTTCGCTGGATGCCACACCTCGGGGCCGAGGCCGTCGCACTCTACGAGTTGCTCCGCATCCTCCCCGACCTCGGGAACGAATCGCCCGAGATCGAAGAACTGGCAGAGCTCTTGCGGTCCACGCCTGAGGGCGTCGAGGCCTCTCTTGAGGCCCTGGACGAAGCCGGCTTCGTCACCCGTAGGGACGGTTGGCTCGAGGTCGCCGAGCACCCGCCTTCGGCAACTGCGAGGGAGCGAGCCCGCGAAGATGAGCTTCCCGCCCGCGACGTCGAGGTGATAAGGGCCGAACCCGAGGGGGTTTCGGCCGACGATTACTTCCGTTTTATGGGGTCATTGCCGGCGCCGCACATCCTGGAGTTCTTGAACGGTTACTGCGGGCGTGACGGGCTTACGCCTGACGCGGTAAGGGAGGCTTTGAAGATAGCCAGCGAGCGTGACGCGCGCAGGGTTGGATACGTGCGGAGCATCCTTGAGCGGTGGGTCGAGCGGGGCGTGAAGACCGTCGAGGACGTGGAGCGTTTCGAGCAGGACCGCAAGCTCAGGCTCGTCGAGCAGAGCGGGGCCGTGAGGGGCGGCGCCTTGAGAGTACGCGAAGCCAGAGAGGGGGTGAGTGGTGGACCGGATCGACAATCTGCTGCCAGACGCCGGGAGGGCTATGAGTGGCTCTTCGGGGAAACGGAATAAGCGCGAAGCCGAGGTACTGAGGCTGGACGACCGGGTCTGCTCCCACTGCGGACGCGAACTGCAGGCAGAGTGGGACGAGTTCCCGCCAGCCCTCCAGAAGAAGTACGGCAAGCCCGGCGAGTGGTACTACCATCCGTGCACCCCGGAGTGCGAGAAGAAGAACGAGCAGCGCGAATGGGAACTGATGCGCCGCAACGCCAGGGTCGCGGCCCTCAGGGACCGCAGCGGCCTCAGCAAGCGCATGAAGGGCTACGCGCTCGACAACTTCGATCCAGGATTTAGCAAGAACACCCAGAAGGCCTTCGCCAAGGTCATGGACTACATCATGGGCTGGAAAGCCAATCAGGAAGATGGGCGGGGTCTTTATTTCTGTGGCCCCGTAGGCGTAGGAAAGACTCATCTCGCTGTAGCCGTCATGAACGAGATCATCACCAAGAAGCGGGTACCCTCGCTCTTCGTCACGGTGCCCGAGCTTCTGGACAACATGCGCGGGGCTTATAACGACCCTGGCAGGGATATCGACGTGTGGATGGACTCAGTAAAGAACGCGGACCTGCTGCTGCTCGACGACCTCGGCGCCGAGAGGGCGAACGAGTGGGTGCGCGAGCGTATCTTCGTCATCGTCAACCACCGCTACAGGGAGGAGTTGCCGACCATCTTCACCTCCAACACGGGGCCCAAGGACCTGGCGGCCCAACTCGGTGAGAGAACGGCCAGCAGAATTATCGCGATGTGCGATTGGATCTCCCTCGAAGGCGAAGACTACCGCGAGGCCGAAGTAAGGCGCGGCCTGTGAGAGAAGAGTTCTTTATCGAGCGGCACGGCAAACGCTACGTCTTATTTGCGGGCCTCCTCGACGAGGCCCATGGTCTGGGGCTGAGGGGGATAGACACGGACCTGATCCAGGTCCCCGAAGAGTCCAACGGGAACGTCGCCATAGTGAAGGCTATGGCCGAGATGGATGACGGCAGGCGCTTCTCCGGGATCGGGGACGCCAGCCCCGAGAACGTCGGACGCACCATCGCTCCGCACCTGATCCGGATGGCCGAGACCAGGGCCAAAGCCCGCGCCCTGCGCGACGCTGTGAACGTCGGCGCGACCGCTATGGAGGAGCTCTCCGATGGCGACGACGCCCCTCCGCCCCCCCGGACCGCCGAGGGCTCGTCCTCCCGCGCCAGGCCGACTCCCATCCGTGGGGGGAGACAGAACTCTTCTCGAGACAGTGCCGCCGCAGAGCAGGACACCCCCAACGGACAGCCGGAGAAGCCGGCACCCGCGAAGAAAGGCGGCTCGGGGAAGGCGCGCAAGAGCCAGGTCGACCTCCTGAAGACGCTGGCCGTCGAGTGGCGGGGGGAGAACGGCGTCGAGCGCCTGGAGAACCGCGTCGGCAAGCCGCTTACGGACATGACCCGCGCCGAGGCCGACGAGTGGATCGACCGCCTGACCCCGGAAGGACGCGAATAATTGCAAAGAGGCAGCGCCTCTTTGCAAGCATTTCAGCTTGTTGCATTTGCCTATAGCCTCTGGCTCTTAGCCGAATGTGCGATCTGCAGGGCTCTCGACCCTCTTCGGTTCGCTTTGGGCGCAGCCCGATGTGCGAACCCGGAGACCACCAGCCTGTCGGTCTATGACGTGGATCGGTGAAGCCCGCGCTAAAGGAAATGCGGCGCGTGGTCGATCTTCGAGCCGTACCCGGAGAGCGGACGACATCGGATGGAGATCTTGATAAACACGAGCCGTGCTCCACCCGACCCAGCCGGAGGCGGAAGACGTGAAGCACGCGTGGAAGGCTGATGGATGGATCTACTGTCTGATGCAGAAAGGCTGCGAATAGAGAGGCCCAGTATAGTGTTCCAGAAAGGTCTCACCGCGTCTTTGTTGCTGGTACTGATCCTGCTCACCCCCGCTTGCGCGGAGCTCGAGTTACTCACAGGCGGCGCCCGAGGCGGTCCTGACCCGCCGCCTTCCGGTTCTCTATCCGTGAGCTTTATAGACGTCGGCCAGGGGGACAGCGTGCTCGTACAGGCCGGGGGCGAGAGCTACCTGATCGACGCCGGAAGGCCCGAGGAGGGGCCGAACGTAGTAGATTTCCTGCGCGGCAGGGGCGTCGACTCACTCGACGGCATCGTCGTTAGCAACCCTGACGCCGACCACATCGGCGGCTTTCTCGACGTATTCGACGCCTTCCCGGTCGAGACCGTCTACGTCTCCGGAGACCCGAACAGCACCCTGACGTACAACACCTTCTTGCGTGGTGTAAGCGATGAGGGGGCACAGACGGAGGTCTTGCGGACAGGGGCGCTGATGGACTGGGGAGGGGTAAGGGCCGACATCATCGCTCCGCCGACGGAAGCCGAGGGTGGTCTGTTCTCCGAGATCAACGACAACTCCGTGGCCATCCTACTCACCTACGGCACGGCGCGCATACTGCTCGCAGGCGACGCCGAGGCGGACGAAGAGGAGTACATGGCGAACGGGGCGTATACAGGTCCCCTGACGATCCTGAAGGTAACCCACCATGGCTCCAACACCTCATCGACCCCACTCTTCCTCAGCCGCTTTCCACCGAAGGTAGCCGTCATCCAGTGCGGTGCTGACAACCCCTACGGACATCCAACGCCCGAGACCCTCGAGAGGCTGCAGAGGGCAGGCGCGAAGGTCTTCCGCAACGACGAGGATGGGGATGTGATCGCCACCATAAAAGACCAGGAGCTGAACGTGGCCGTTACGAAACGTTAGTGAGCGTAACGCTACTTGCGTCCGGCTAAAGCTATGGCGCTTGAGAACCGAGAATGTTCCTGTATTGTTAGCCTTGCAGGGTACACAGAAGGAGGAAAGAGACATGGTCAGTTTCAATCGTGTCATACTGGCGGGAAATCTTACGAGGGATCCCGAGCTAAGGTTCACGCAGAGCGGCACGCCGGTGTGCGGGTTCGGACTGGCGGTGAATCGGGTGTTCTCCAAGAACGACGAAGTAGACTTCTTCAACGTCTCCGCCTGGCGCGAGCTCGGCGAGCGTGTTGCAAACTACAAGAAGAAGGGCGACCCCATCCTCGTCGAAGGACGCCTGCAATACCGTACCTGGGAGGCCCAGGACGGCTCCAAGCGGAGCGCCGTCGACGTCGTCGCCGACAACGTGCAGTTCCTCGGCGGCAGAGGCGACTCGGACGACGGCGCCGCTTCCGGCGGTGGACAAGCCCGCAGTGGAGGTGGGCAGGGCGGCCGGCGCGAAGAAGTGGATATCAATGAAGAAGACTTCGAGGACATACCATTTCGCTACTTTAGTATCAAGTCATTGATAGTCCGCAGTATCTTGTGAGGTGAGCTAGCGCCCAACGCGGGATTGCTAGATCTCCGAGACTCCCTGGCTGATCTCGACGAGAACCGACCTCTCTTCGACCTCTCTTGTAGGCAGGTCAGCGCCGAAGATCGCCTGTTCGTCCCCAGCTCTGTTTGCAGAGCATTCCTGAAACCTGACGCCTGAAGCCGCGGTGTGCGGAAGGATCGACCTTCCGCACACCGCTCTCAGAGGTATCGGGGTGTAGACTGAAAGAACGGGATGGACTACGGTCCCTGCATAGGGCTCTGTAAGGAGGCTACAGGTGAACGAGCGTTTGGCTAGGATGCGGGAGCTGGGGCAGGCGCCCTGGGTCGATGAGCTCTCGCGCGAGGACATAGAGAATGGCGGTCTCCGGCGGATGATAGATGACGGGATCGTCGGCGTTACCTCAAACCCGGCTATCTTCCAGAAAGCCATCGCTGGCTCCGACCTCTACGACGAGCAGCTTGCGGAGCTGGCCGAAAGAGAAGACGACCCGAAGCGGATCTTCTGGGAAGTCGCCAGGAAAGATATCAAGGACGCCTGCGACATCTTCATGCCCGTCCACGAGGAGACGGGGGGAAGGGACGGCTTTATCTCCCTCGAGGTCCAGCCCGACATAGCCTACGACACCGAGGCCACCGTCGAGGAGGCCACCAGGTTGCACG
>Ga0136616_10002316_pt1 | contig 10096 bp, 13 predicted proteins | sample AntDrymUQ2992106_2_FD_106648 | JGI IMG/M metagenome (GOLD analysis project Ga0136616, IMG submission 106648) | Polar desert sand microbial communities from Dry Valleys, Antarctica - metaG UQ299 (21.06) | ecosystem: Environmental > Terrestrial > Soil > Desert | place: Antarctica: Dry Valley... | reverse complement strand
CTACGACAGGGAACCGGCCGTCGCAGCTGCAGTGAGTGACCACTTCGTGGCGCGGAGGGAGTCGCCGACAACGACGCGGACGCCCGCGGCTGAGTGACGAGGGCAAAGGATGGGTAGGAAGGGGGGCATGTCCCTGCCTAGGAATTGCGATGTCGTCGTTGTCGGTGCCGGACTGGCCGGGCTGGCCTGCGCCACCCGGCTGTCGGAGACCGGCTTGGACGTCCAGATCATCGAGGCATCCGACGGCGTGGGCGGCCGGGCTCGGACTGATCGAGTCGACGGCTTTCTCCTGGACCGCGGCTTCCAGGTGTTGAACACCGGCTATCCAGAGGTGGCGCGGCTGATGGACACCGACGCGCTGGACCTGCGCTACTTCACCCGGGCGATGCTGCTGCACGTGCAGGGAACCGTGGTGCGCCTGGCCGACCCACGCCGGGAACCGTTGGCCGCGTTGGCCACGATTCGGGCGCCGATCGGCTCGCTGCGGGACAAGGCAGCGCTGGGCGCGTACGCCGCCGCCGTCGGCTTTGCGCCGAGCAGCGTCCTGCTGGGACAGCGCGACCGTACGGCGATGGCAACCTGGCAGCGGTACGGGATGTCGCCCCGGGTGATCGATCGGGTGCTGCGCCCGTTCTTCGCCGGACTGCTGCTCGAGACCGAGATGACCACATCCGGGCGGTTCGCCGACCTGATGATGCGGATGTTCGTCCGGGGCGACTCGACCGTGCCGGCGGCCGGTATGCAGGCTCTCGGTGCGCAGTTGTCGGCCCGGCTGCCGACCGGGAACCTCCACCTACTGACACCGGCGTCGAGGGTTCATCCACTGGCTGTCGAGACCCCAGCCGGGTCGGTGACGGCTCGGGCCGTCGTCGTGGCCACCGATGCCGACGCAGCGGCCGACCTGCTCCCAGGTGTGATCGCGCCGTCGTGGAAGGGCGTCACCACCGTCTACCACGCGGCCGAGGAGTCTCCGTTGACGGAACCGACGCTGGTGGTCGACGCGGAGAAGTCACCGATCAACAACACGGTGGTGGTGACCGAAGCTGCGCCGTCGTACTCCCCCGACCACCGGGCCCTGATCGCCACCTCGCTCGTGCACGGCCCCGACCTGGACCGCCTTGCCGTGGACGACGGCGCGATCCTCGGGCACCTCGCCCGGTTGTACCGCACGAGCACGTCCGGGTGGGAGCGCATCGCCGCGTACGACGTACCGCAGGCACTTCCGTCGATGGCCGCGCCGCACGAGTTCTGCAAGTCCGTACGGACCGACGGCGTCTACGTCTGTGGTGACCATCGCGACACCAGCTCCCTCCAGGGCGCACTGGTGTCCGGACGCCGGGCCGCCGACGCCCTCCTGTCGGACCTGCGAGTCGTCGTCGAGGATAGTGATCCGGCCGACTCGTCTGGCCGGAACGGGGGGTGAGCCGGCGGCTGTTCGTGGCGCTCATGCCGCCCCGTGCAGCGCTGGAGGAACTCGATGCGGTGGTTGCCCCGCTGCGCGACGAGCAGCCATCGCTGCGCTGGACCCGTACCCAGGCCTGGCACCTGACCCTCACGTTCCTCGGCGCGGTCGACGAACCTACGGTCAACAAGCTGGCCGTGGGACTCGCCCGGGTCGCCGCGGGGCAAGGGCCGATCCGGCTCGCCGTCGCTGGGGCCGGACGGTTCGGTCAGCAGGTGCTGTGGGCCGGAGTGACGGGCGAAGTGACCGGCGACGATCGGCCGCTGCGGATCCTCGCCGACTCGGTACGGGCCGCCGCCCGCCACTGCGGCGTGGCGGTCGAGACCCGGCCGTACCGCGGGCACCTCACTCTCGCCCGAGGAGCGGCCGGTGTCGATCTGCGCCCCCTGGTTGATCGGTTGCGCGGGTTCACCGGCTCATCCTGGATGGCGACCGACCTGTTCTTGGTCGAGAGCCGGCTCGGCGCCGGATCTGGGCGGACCGCGCTGCACGAGCCGTACGCGCACTGGCCGCTGCGCCAACAGCGCTAGCTCGGCCGGTCGAGTCCCTCCGCCAGACCCGCGCTGGGGGGCCGAGCCGCGCCGTCAGATGCACCGGTCAGCTGGTCTACTGGGACGACTTGGGCTTGGTGGCCCGGATGATCGCGGCATGCATCTCCGGCGCCGCCTCGTGGGTGAAACTCACCTCAGCATCGACGAAGCCGGCGGCTTTCAGGCCGTCGAGGTATTCGCTACGGGACAGTGCGCCGGCGATGCAGTTGACGTAGGACCCGCGACGGACCCGCTCTTCTGGTGTGAGGGTGTCCTCGGCCACGACGTCGGAGATCCCGATCCGCCCGCCGGGTACGAGTACGCGGAACATCTCGCTGAGCACCGCCGGCTTGTCCGTGGACAGGTTGATGACGCAGTTGGAGATGACGACGTCGACCGCCGCGTCGGACAGCGGCACGGCCTCGATGTCTCCGCGCAGGAATTCGACGTTGCTGGCGCTGGCTCTGGCGGCGTTGGCCCGGGCCAGGTCGAGCATCTCGTCGGTCATGTCGACGCCGTACGCGAATCCGGTCGGTCCGACCCGCTTCGCCGAGAGCAGTACGTCGATCCCGCCGCCCGAGCCGAGATCCAGGACTCGTTCCCCTTCGCGGAGTTCGGCCACCATGAGTGGGTTGCCGCAGCCCAGGCTGGCAGCGACCGCTTCGGCTGGTAGGCCGTCGGTGAACCCGGGCTCGTACACGCCGGCCCCGGTCCATCCGTCATCCGCGGCGTTCGCTGGAGTGCAGCAACTGGTCGAACAGCACTCGGACTCGAGCGCTCTGACCTCGTCAGCGGTAGCGCCCCCGCTGGCTGCGGTGGCGGCTTGGGCGTACCGGGCGCGCACCTGCTCGCGCAACGCGACGTCTCCGGACTGGCTCATGGCAACTCCTAATATCGATGGTTGTCTATGTCTTGGTGAACTGACCATGCACGCGATATCGACAGATGTCAATACGTGCGTCAGACTGAGTTCGTGGCAAACCTGCCGATCGTCTCGTCCGGCTCGATGTCGGCGATGTGTTGCGCGCCGCTGGTCCGCGAACCGCTGAGCGCTGCGGCTGCGACCGAGTTGGCTCGCCGGGTCAAGGCGATCGCAGACCCCACCCGGCTTCGCTTGCTATCGCTGATCGCAGCCTCCGACAGCGCGGTGTGCATGTGCGATCTGATCGCACCGGTCGGGTTGAGCCAGCCGACCGTGTCGCACCACCTCAAGATCCTGGTCGAGGGCGGGCTGCTCGATCGGGACAAGCGCGGGGTCTGGGCGTACTACTCCCTGGTCCCCGGCGCCCTGGATTCGTTGTCCGCGGTACTCAGCACGCAGTCCGCCGCCGCTGACTTCTCCAACCGTTAGGCGCATTACGGCGAAATCCCAGCCGGATCGTGACCGTTATGCGCATCACGGCCCAAGAGGGCTCGATCCGGTTCAGTCGTGCGCAAGCAGGGCGTGCGCGGCGTTGTGCCCGCCGATGCCGCTGACCGCACCCCCGCGTACGGCGCCGCCGCTGGCCGCGTAGACCAAGCGCGGCACATCGGTCTCGACCCCCCAGCTGCCGGTCTGCGACTCGTCGGCCGCCCAGGGCCAGGATAGATCGCCATGGAAGATGTTGCCGCCGGGCATGGCGAGCGCGGCTTCGACGTCCAGCGGCGAGGCAGCCTGCAGGCACGGGGCACCGGCAGCGTCCAAAGCCAGGCAGTCCTCGAGCGGTTCGGCGAGGATGCCGTTCAATCCCTCGACAGCCAGCCGAGTGGCCTCGGTCCGTACGGCGTCGTTGTCGTGATCGAACAACGCGGTCGGCGTGTGCAGGCCGAACAGCGTCAGCGTCTGATAGCCCGCAGCGTGCTCGGACGGGCCGAGGATGGACGGATCGGCCAGCGAGTGGCAGTAGACCTCGAACGGCAGCGGGTCCGGCAGATGCCCAGCCGATGCGGCGGCGTACGCCGAATCCAGCTGGGTCGCAGCCTGATCGACGTGCAGGGTACCGCCGAAAGCGACCGCGGGATCAAGTCCGGACCGCAGTTGCGGCAGTCGGGTCAAGACCATGTTGATCTTCAGCTGGGCGCCGACCGGACGCGCTGACGGCGTACACCCGCGCAACCCGTCCAGTACCCGCGGCGCCACGCCCGACACCACCGAGTCGGCCGAAACCGTTTGTACAGCACCGGATTCGTCGGTCCAGGTCACCACCGCCCCGGTTGCGTCCACCGCGACCGAGGTGACAGTCGCGCCGACGGTCAGTTCCGCGCCGAACCGCCGGGCTGCCTCGGCCATCGAGGCCGACACCGCCCCCATTCCGCCGATCGGCACTCGCCATTGACCGGACCCGTTACCGATCAGGTGATACAGGAAGCACCGGTTCGCGAGCCCGTCGGCGGCGTGCAAGTCGGCGAAGGTGCCGATCAACCCATCGGTCAGTGCGACGCCGCGTACGTGATCGTCGGTGAGCGACCGCCCGACGAAGTCGGCCAGCGGTAGCTCGCGCAGATCGGCGAGAACCTCCGGATCGCGCAGGCGGGACTCGATCTGCTTCGCGGTGGCCAGGGGTTCGAGCAGGGTCGGCGCAAGGTCTTGGGCGAGGGTTTCCATCCGGGCGTAGAACTCGTACCAGGCGTCGAAGTCGGCGCCCGAGCCCCTCAGGTCGAGAAACGACTGTCGGGTGCGCTCGCCGGCCGGGCGATCAACCAGCAGACCGACATCGCGTCCCGATCGATGCATGGGGGTGTACGAGGAGACCGTCCGATCGACCAGGGCCACCGTCAGCCCGAGGTCGGACACGAGCTGATCGGGCAACAGGCTGACGAGGTAGGAGTACTTCGACAGCCGTACGTCCACGCCGGGGAAGACGGCCTCGCTCACCGCGGCCCCGCCGACGTACCCCAACCGCTCGAGCACCAGTACGGATTTTCCCGCTTTGGCCAGGTAAGCGGCAGCGACCAGACCGTTGTGCCCACCGCCGACCACAACCACGTCGTACTGGCTGGCACCCATGCTCGCCTCCGACAGATCGCCCGACCTCCCGAACCGACTCGGGGCCGCCCTTGAGTCGAATCTATCGACTCAGGGACGCCCAGGATCGGCGGTACGGTGCCCCGGGTGAGCACGGAGAGCAAGGTGGGCAGCGTGAATTCGCGGGCGGCCAAGGCGCGGCAAGCAGCAATCGACCTGGCCCTGACCTATCCCGAGGCATGGCAGGACGAGCCGTGGGAGGGCGACCTCGTGGTCAAGGTGCGCAAGAAGGTCTTCCTCTTCGCCGGCGCCGACCCGAGAGACACCCGGTGGCCGGTCGGGATCGGACTGAAGCTGCCGGTGTCCAAGGACGAGGCGCTGAGCCTTCCCGGCGCCACCCCGAGCGGGTACGGCTTGGGCAAATGGGGATGGGTCAACATCCCCTTCGATCAGGGTCCAGTCGATCCCGAGCTGATCGGCGACTGGATCGAGGAGAGCTATCGGGCGGTGGCCCCGAAGACCCTTGCCGCCCGTCTGGATGAACCGCCCGACCACCGGCCCTGCGGTCGCCCTTAACGTGGGGGCATGCCCGCTTCGATGTTCACGCTGACCCGTGGCAGTGGCCCGCCGCTGCTCCTGATCCACGGCCTGGGGTCGTCGTCGGCCAACTGGGCGCCGATCCTGGACCGGCTGGCAGCCCACCGCAGCGTCATCGCCGTCGATCTGCCGGGCTTCGGCAAGAGCGATCCGCTGACCGGCCCGGTCACCATCGCGACACTGAGCGACGCCGTGGAGAAGTTCATCGATGCGGAGGGCCTGTCCGGAGTCGACACCGTCGGCAGCTCGATGGGCGCCCGGATGGTGCTGGAACTCGCCCGCCGTGGTGTGGGCGGTCGCACCGTCGCTCTAGACCCCGGGGGGTTCTGGAGCGATGGTCAACGCCGGGTGTTCGCCGCGACTATCGGCGCCTCCATCAAACTGATCCGGGCGCTGCAGCCAGCCATGCCCGCACTGACCGGCAACTTGGTCGGCCGAACCGCGTTGCTCGCTCAGTTCAGCGCGCACCCTTGGTCGCTTCCGGGCCCGCTGATCCTGGCCGAGATGCGCGCCTTCGCCGCGGCGACGAGCCTGGACGAAGCCTTCGCCGCGTTGGTGCACGGGCCGCTGCAGGCCGGTGCTCCAGCCGGAACGACCCCGGGCACGGTGGCCATCGGCTGGGGACGCCAGGACCGGGTCACCCTGCCCAGCCAAGCCGAGTTGGCCACCACGCGATTTCCAGACGCCACCCTGCACTGGTTCGACCGGTGCGGACACTTCCCGCATTGGGACCAGCCCAAGCAGGCAGCTCACCTCATCCTGGCGAATACCGGCTGAGGCAGGTCAGCTTCCGCGCCGTGCAGATGGGTCGGTTCGAGAACGGCAAGGTGGTCAAGCGCCGGGGCAGCAGCGACCAGCTCGGCATGCTCAGCCAGTGAGGTCTGGCTCCCTGATCAGCGGACGTCGACCAGGTCGACGACGAACAGCAGCGTCTCACCGGGCTTGATCACTGTGCCGGACCCGCGGTCTCCGTAGGCCATGTGTGCCGGGATCGTGAGCCGGCGTCGCCCGCCGACCTTCATGCCGACGATGCCCTCGTCCCATCCCTTGATGACGCGGCCGGCGCCGAGTTGGAAGGTCAGCGGCTGACCGCGGTTCCAGGACGAGTCGAACTCCTCGCCGCCGGAATGAGTCACTCCGACGTAGTGGGCCTGAATATAGGATCCGCGGACCGCCTTGGTGCCGTCGCCGACGATCAGGTCCTGGATCTGCAGATCCGCCGGCGGCGGACCCTCGGGCGGGTCGACGTCGGGGGGGGTCAATTCGCTCACTGGTGACTCTCGCTATCTGGATTGTCGGCGACGGAACGCTTGCGGTCACCGAGCATTGTGCCCGGGCGTGCGCGATCATGAAGCTGTGCCCACGACCGGCCGTACCGAGGTGGTTCCAGTTCCGTGATCGCAAAGAAGACTGACCCAGGGAAAGCGGTCGGGGCGGCGAAGGTGGAACCGCCGACGCTGGGCTTCGCCGGCGCCGCTGCGTTCGAAGCATGGGTGGCCGAGCACCGCGACGACCCGGTCGGGCTGTGGCTGCTGATCGCCAAGAAGGGTTCGGGCATCGAATCGGTGAGCTACGACGAGGCCCTCAAGGTCGCACTCTGCTACGGCTGGATCGACGGGCAGAAAGCCAAGGGCGACGACAAGACCTGGAAACAACGCTTCTGTCCCCGTCGGCCGCGCAGTGTCTGGTCCAAGCGCAACGTCGGGTTCGTGGCCGAACTGAACGAGGCCGGCCGCATGCAGCCCGAGGGGGTCGCCGAGGTGGAGCGGGCCAAGGCGGACGGGCGATGGGCCAAGGCCTATGACGGCTCGGCGCAGGCTGTTGTCCCGGATGACCTCCGGGGCGCACTGGACGCCGTACCTGCGGCAGCCCTTGCCTTTTCGGGTCTGAACTCGACCAACCGGTACGCGATCCTCTACCGCGTGCAGGACGCCAAGCGGGAGGAGACGCGGGCGCGGCGGATCGCCCAGTTCGTCGAGATGCTGGCCGAGGGCCGTACGCCGTACCCGCAAGGCGTCCTCGGCCCGAAAGGCTGACGGCGTCATGGTCGCAAGGAAGCAGGACGCGCCGAAGGTCGAGCCGCCGAGCGTGGCCTTCGCCAGCGCCGCCGCCTTCGAAGCGTGGGTGGCCGAGCACCGCGACGACCCCGTCGGGCTGTGGCTGCTGATCGCCAAGAAGGGCTCCGGAATCGAATCGGTGAGCTATGCCGAGGCCGTTCAGGTCGCGCTGTGCTACGGCTGGATCGACGGCCAGGCTCGCAAGGGCGACGACGACACGTCGTACCGGCAACGCTTCTGCCCGCGACGTCCGCGCAGCGTCTGGTCCAAGCGCAACGTCGGGTACGTCGCCGTACTCACCGAGGCCGGTCGGATGCAGCCGGAGGGCATCGCCGAGGTGGAGCGGGCCAAGGCCGATGGGCGATGGGCGAGGGCGTACGACGGTCCGGCCGCCGCCGAGGTGCCAGCCGATCTGCAGGCCGCACTCGACGCCGTACCCGCTGCCGCCCTCGCCTTTTCCGGATTGAAGTCGACGAACCGGTACGCAATCCTCTACCGCGTTCAAGACGCCAAGCGGGACGAGACGCGAGCCCGGCGGATCGCGCAGTTCGTGGAGATGCTGGCCGAGGGCCGTACGCCCTAGCCGTCCGAACCGTTCCGAGCCGGAACGCTCCCGCACCAGCGGGCGTCTCATCACCGGTGAGCGGGCAGTCGGTCGCCGAACTGACTCAGACGCAGAGGAGATCTCATGACCACCGTCAGCAACCAGGACTGGGCACAGCAGATCGCCGGTGCGACCAGCGCCCTGCGCCGGCGTTCGCATCGAGCTGGAGTCGCCGCATTCTCGCTGGGAGCCGGGTTGCTGCTCAGCGCGTGCACGACGTCGTCCTACAACTGCACCAACTCGGGCTGCGACGTCTCGCTCCGGGGGAACGGCTCCTCGACCGATTTCGGCCAGGACGGTGGCGCCACAGTCCAGCTGGTGTCGAGCGCGGACGGCGTGGCCACCATTGCCTACGACGGCCAACAAGGGTCCTGCTCCTCCGGAGAGACGATCGGACTCGGGCAGGCCTCGGTCGAGTGCACCGAGGTAGGCGACGGCAGCGTGGACTTGATCATCAGCAGATGACCGCGCTCGGTCGCCCCCCTCCCCACTCCCCACCGCACTTTCTCCGGAGAAAGTGCGATCAGCCGGCGTCCAGATGCGACATTCTCCGGAGAAAGTCCTTTCGTAGCGCGTTCATGGCGCGTGCCCGCGGGGCCGCAGTGACTGGCGCCACTGGTCCGCAGCCGCTAAACCTGAGCCATGTCCCGGATCGAGTTGCTGCTGGTCCAGCTGGACGAGGCCTACGAGCGGCTGAGCCGGCGGCTGGAGGGGCTCTCCGACGAGGAGTACCTCTGGCAGCCGGTGCCGGGTGGCTGGTCGATCCAGCGCGGCGAGGATGGTCGCTGGGCAGCGGACTACGACTTCCCGGATCCGGTGCCCGCACCGTTCACGTCCGTCTCCTGGCGGCTGCTGCACATTGCCGACTGCAAAATCATGTACCACGAATACGCTTATGGTGCAGCGTCTTTGACCTTCCCGAATCTTGAAGCTCCGCGTACGGCGGCCGCCGCCATTGAACGCTTGACCGAAGGGCAGCAACTGCTGCGGGACGACTTGACCGGCCTGGCCGACGATGCGGCCCTGGATGCCGATGTGGGTACGAACTGGGGTGAAACCTGGCCGGCTTGGCGGATCTTCTGGGCGATGATCGAGCATGACGCCTGGCACGGCGGCGAGATCGGCACGATGCGCGACCTCTACCGCAACCGCTCGAAGGTCCTCCCCCGCGGTGTCGCCCGCCCTTGACTCATCAACTTCCTGGCGGTTTTGACGTAAACCGCCAGGGGGTGGTGGGTCAGGTTCGATTCGCCTTCCCGTCCAGGCGAAGGACGTTCGACTCGTCACGATGCGACCCGGTGGTCCCGACGTGTTTGTCGCCAATGCCCGGCCCGTTCCTGATCACGTGGACCACGGCCATGGCGTGACCTCGACCGATCCCGAAGTCGTCCTTGAGCCAGTCGACGATCTCCCCGGCTCTGGTGTCGGCCCCGTACCCGCGTTCGACAGCTAGGTCGACCAACTCCTGCGGTGTCTTGCCGGTCTTGTCCTCGACCGCATCGAGATAGGCCTGAAATGACATGGTGGCTCCGTCTCAGCCTTCTATGTTGCTCATGACGTGCTTGATCCGGGTGTAGTCCTCGAACCCGTACATCGACAAGTCCTTTCCGTACCCGGACTGCTTGAACCCGCCATGCGGCATTTCGGCAACCAGCGGGATGTGGCAGTTGATCCAGACGCAGCCGAAGTCCAGCCGCTTGGCCATCCGCAGGGCCCGCTTGTGGTCGGCGGTCCAGACACTGGAGGCCAGGCCGTACTTCACCCCATTGGCCCAGCGCACCGCCTCGTCCTCGTCGCTGAACCGCTGCACGGTGATCACCGGGCCGAAGATCTCGTCCTGGATCACCTCGTCGTCCTGATGCAGGCCAGATACGACGGTGGCCTCATGGAAATAGCCGTTCT
>Ga0136616_10002313_pt1 | contig 10103 bp, 11 predicted proteins | sample AntDrymUQ2992106_2_FD_106648 | JGI IMG/M metagenome (GOLD analysis project Ga0136616, IMG submission 106648) | Polar desert sand microbial communities from Dry Valleys, Antarctica - metaG UQ299 (21.06) | ecosystem: Environmental > Terrestrial > Soil > Desert | place: Antarctica: Dry Valley... | reverse complement strand
GTTGCTGGCGAAATGCTCCTGTCCGACGCTTCGCTCCGTCGTCGCCCAGCGCTCGCCCAGGTCGTGCAGGAACGGCAGGATCACCTGCCCGAGCGCGGTCTCGAGGTCGAGCGATTCGAATGTCTGGTCAAGCGTCGCCTGGGCAGTGGGCTCGTCGAGCGCGGTGAGCACGCGGTCGAGTTGGCTGAGAAGCGGCTCCACCGACACCTGCGCGGCCGGGGCCCGAAGCGCGACCCGCGCAGCCTCCGCCGCCGAGAGCCCGGTGGCGATTTGACGGCGCATCTCACGCACTCGGCGCTCGTCCTCCGAGGAGTACAGCCGCAGGCCGCCCGGGGTGCGCTCGGGATCCACCAGGCCGTAACGGGTTTCCCAGGCACGCAGCAGCTCGGGGCTCACCCCGACCCGCCTGCTGAGCTCGCCGATCCGGAGCCTTCCGCCCTCCGCCATAGCTCGGAGCTTACTCCCTAGACGTTAGCTATACAGAATCTATACGACTAGTGTACAGTGAGAGCATGACCATCTCAACGATGCACCGCGCCACCGAACGTGATGAAGAGCTGATGGAGCGAGTCGCCGGGGGGGACGCCCGCGCCTTCGAGGCCATTTACGACCGCTATAGCCGCCGGGCGTACTCCCTGGCCCGGCGCATCACAGGCGAGGTCGCCGGCGCCGAGGAGGCGACCCAGGACGCTTTCCTCGCGCTTTGGCGCGGAGCCTCGAGGTTCGACCCGGAGCGCGCGAGCCTCCCCACGTGGCTTCTCGCCCTCGTGCGTTACCGCAGCATCGACTTGCTGCGGCGGGGCATGCCCCGAGCTCTGGATCGAGTGCTCACTGAGGGCGCCGCCGAGAGCATCGAGGCCCCGGAGCGCACCGAGGACCAGGTGATTGCGCTCCAGGAGTGCGACCAGGCACTCCGCCTCGTGACCGAGCTCCCGTCGGAGCAGCGCGAGGTCATCGACCTCGCGTACTTCGCGGGCTACAGCCAGACCGAGATCGCCGCGAGAGTCGGCATCCCCCTCGGGACCGTCAAGGGTCGGGCACGCCTCGCGCTACTGAAGCTGCGCGAAGCGGCGGAGCGCCAGTGGGCCCCAGCGTCTGTCGTGTGACCCACCGCCCACCGGCGCGCAAGCTTCGATCGTCGGGCGGCCGGGGCGTGTTCAAGGCGGGAGTCGGGCTCGGCGGCTGACCCGCGCTCGGTCGCCGTGCCTCAGCAACAGCGCGTCAACTCGGCCGAAGCCCTCGGCGCGAAGCGGCTTGCGCCGCTTGGATGATCGTCGCGCGGCGCGGCGCCCGTACAAAGGGTTGATTCTCGGCCCCTCGAGCGCGCCGCCGAGGAGCTCGTCGTAAGACGGTCAAGCGGAAGGCAACAGCACAGGTATAGGTCCTTGCGTGAGCTCAGGCGCCAAGGCGAAAGACGTGCCCGAAGCCCGTGCCAGCCGAGGTGCGCTCAAGACGCCGGTCCCGAGCTCGAGGAAGAAGATCTCGCGGGCAGCCGACCTCCGGAGGCGACCCCGGCGCTCAGATCATCGGCTGGACATGCTCCGAGCGTGGCCCCCGCGAGCGGTCAGGTCGCCGTTGGCGACCTTGTACGCGACGGTGTCGAGATAGTCACCGCCATCGCGGGTGCGGGTGGCCGCCTGCTCCGGCTTGACGCCGAGGTCGGTCAGCGCGCGCGCCGCGTCGGGGTCGAAGCAGCGCGCCTTGAGCCACCTGGCGGTCATCGCATCGTCGAACCCGGCGTTCGCCCATGCCTTCGCAGCGACGTCAGGATCACCACCGCGATCGGCGAGCTCCCCGAACTGCCGGATCGTCTCGACGATCTTGGACGCCGAGTAATACACCTTCATCAACTCACCCCCGTGAAGCTTGTGAGGATCGTTATACCGGATCGCGGTCGGGAAACGGCCGGCGCCGCCCTTCTCCGCCTCAGCGATCGTCGACGCTGAGGACGGTCACGAGCCGCTGTTCCTCATTGATGGCGTAGAGCACCCGCTGCGAATCGTCGCGGGCCGACCACACCCCCGCCAGCCCCATCCCCAGCGCTCGGCCGCGCTCGGCGGGGCTCGCCGCGAGCGCACGGAGCAGCTCGCGAACAGCGGTGTTCGAGGGCTCGCTGCTCTGCGCCAGCTCTCGCGCAGCCGGGCCGGTGAGCGCCACCCGCCACTCGCCCGGCGTCGGGAGAGAGCCACCCGAGCGCTCGTCGAGCGCAACGACGTCGCCGCTTGCCACGGCCCCTCGCCCCGCCCGGACGCGCATCGCCATCTTCGGATCGGACAGGATCTCCATCGTCTCCCGCATCGCGTCGAGCTGCTCGGGCGTGGCCCCGCCGCTGGGAGCTACCTCACCGCGTGGGGCCCCTTCGCCGCGCAGTGCGGCGAGGCGGGCGCGAACGTCGGAGAAGGAGGGAGGGTCCGCGATACCTGGATCGTCGCAGAACGCGATCATTCGGCGCTTGAACTTCGAGGAAGCGCTCACGGGGTTGCTGGGGATGCTCGACAGCGCGGTGCGCGTCTCGGCCTTCATCACCGATCGCGGCGTCATGGTCTGCACGTTCCGAGGCCGGCTCCGTCAGGGCCGAGATCTCAGCGCCCCGGGGCACGCGCGCGACCCGGGAGAGGAGGAGTTCTTCTACTTCCGGACGGCCGAGGACGCCAGCGCCGGGTTCTTCCTGGCCGAGCGTGACTTTGCGACCGCTGAATGGAACGCGGATCGGACGGTGCTCGCGGTACGGCTCGGCCCGGTGACGCTCATCGTCGAACCCGACGAAGAAGCCCTCTAGATGGACTGGATCGGTGGCTCACGGCCCCGCCCTGGCGCGCGCATGGCTGGCCACGCTCGGGTCGAGCCAGCCACGCTCCTCGAGCTCGCCGAGGAGCCGGGCGTAGGGCTCTTGGAAGCGCTCCACCCGGTCCGGGCGGGGCTCGATGACCTCGCGCACACGGACCATCTCCGCCGCCGCCTCGGCAGTCGAGCGGCCCGCAGAGGCGGCGAGCACCGCCATCCCGAGTGCGGACTCGGCGTTCTCGGGCAGCCGGACGGGCCGGTCCAGCACGTCGGCGTGCAGCTGGCACCAGTACCGGTTGCGGGATCCCCCGCCGGTCAGGCTGAGCTCGCCGTCGATCGGCGCCCCGAGGAGGCTCAGGTAGTCGAAGCACAGCCGTTCGATGTAGGCGACCCCCTGCAGCAGCGCGGCGAAGTGCTCCGCATCGTCCGCCGGGTCGCCCAACAGGAAGCCCTCGGCGTCGGCGGCGGCGAACGGAAAGCGCTCGCCGCGCCCGAGGAGCGGGTACGCGAGCACCCCGGTTTGCTCGTGGTCGGCCGCCCCCCGACCGAGCTCGTCGAGGTCGCGCTCGCGGAAGCTGGCCGAGAGCACGCCGGCGCCTGTGCTGGAGGCGCCCCCAGGGAGCCATTCCCCGTCCGGCGCGCGGTGGGAGTAGAGGACGCCGTTCGGGTCCCGGATGAGCTCGGACGAGACGCCCTTGAGCACGAGGGTGGTCCCGAGCACCGAGTTCCATTGCCCTTCGCAGAGCGCCCCCGCCGCGAGCTGGGCCGCGCAGCCGTCGGTCATGCCGGCGATCACCGGTGTCCCCGCCGCGATCCCGGTCTGGCGAGCGGCCTCCGCGCAGACCTCGCCGAGCCTCGAGCCGGACCGGACCACGGAGGGCAGGAGGCTCTCGGGCACGCCGAGGCTCTCGAGCACGCCCGGCCACCTCTCATGGATCAGGTCGTAGCCCGTCTTGAGTGCATGGCTCGTGTCGGCGGGGACCTCCTGCCCGCACAGCCTCCGGGTGATGTAGTCGGGCTGGTGGGCAAGCCGCGCGCCGCGCGCGAGCTCGGGCCATTGCTCGAGCATCCACAGCACCTTCGGGAGCGCCCACCCCGCCTGCATGCGGTAGCCCAGCGAGCTCCAGACCGTCCCACCCTCGTCGTTGACCCGCTCCGCCTGGTCGGTCGCGCGCGAGTCGTCGTACATCAATGCGGGGGTGATGGGGGAGCCTGCAGGGTCGACCAGCAGGACCGTCCCCGAGGTCCCGTCGATCGCCACGCCCCGGAGGCGCTCCGGCGCCACACCGCGGAGGGCCGTACGGGAGGCGCCGGCGAGCGCCTCCCACCACTCCATGGGATTCTGCTCGTGGCGGTCACCATCGCGCCGGCCGTCGAGCGGTCGCGAGCCGCTCCCGACCACCCCGCCACTGGCTGACACCACGAGCGCCCGAACGCTCTGCGTCCCCAGGTCGAAGCCGACCCAGAGGGGCTCTTCCTCGCTCTCGGCGGTCATCGCCTGAAGTCAACCTCCCGCTGAGCGGGCGACCGTTGGCGCCGCCGATCCGCTCTTGGCGGCATCGGGTTGCCCCTCACCGCCGCGACCTCGCCTACAGGCCAGCCTTCGACCATTCGGCTTTATGGGCGCGCTTGGTCGCCTGATACTCGGCGAGCGCCTGTCGAGAGTCGACGTCTCCCAGCGTCGGATGCCACGGCACGAGGTCGCGCGCGGCGTCCACGCCGAAGCGCTTGGCGAGGACGGCGCCCAGGGCCTTGATCTTCATCTCGCCGAACCCGGGGAGGGCGGCGAGGTTGGCCCGCAGCGCCTCCGAGTCCCTAGCCTCGGTCCATATGCGCGCGGCATCGCCGTCGTAGTGGTCGCGTACGTGCACGGCCAGGTCGTGCACGCGCCGGGCCATCGACCCCGGGAAGCGATGGAGCGCCGGCCTGGCCCGGAACGCGGGCTCGAGACCGGCGGACGCCAGCGTGGCGGCGTTGAGCGCGCCGAGGCGCTGCCGCAGCGCCAGCGGCCCGGAGAAGGCCTTCTGAACGGTTACCTGCTGGTCGAGCACGAAGCCGACCACCAGTGCCATCGCATCCGTGGCGATTAGCGCATTGGCCTCGTCGGAGTCCGTGAAGAACAGGCGATCGGGCACGAGTCGATCGTACTGAGCCAGCTTCGGCCTCGCTGCTCTATCGTGCGCTCCAGCCGGAAGGGGAGCGCCAGTTGAGCAGCACGATCGTGGTAGTCGAGCAGGGACACTCCATCGCGTTCTCGTTCGACGACATGATGAGCTACCACGGGCCGGGCTCCCCGGGCGGGGTCGCACATGCGTTCAAGGTCTTGGAGCGCGCCTTGCCGTTGCTCGAACCCCAAGGTGCGCCGGAGCGACGTGAAATCACGATCGAGACCGCGTTCGGCGGTCCCGGGGCGCGCGATGCCTTCGAGCTGGTCACCCGCGCCGTGACGGACGATCGCTACGTCGTGGACCGAAGACTCGAACGCTCCGAGCGCGGTCGGACACTCGAACGGTTCGTCTTCCGACTCGGCTACCGAGCCCGCGTGGTCACGCTCGTCGTCCGGGAGGGATACGTGACCGACGAGTTCATCGAGCTGGCACGCAAGGAACGGCCTACCGCCGAGGACGACAACCGGCTTGCTGTCCTGAAGCGCGAGATGGCCGACCGCGTGATGTCGACGGCGGCGATCGATGTCTATGACGCGACGGACGTCAGCTGATGCCCCCGGCTCGCTCTTCGGAGGTTGCGACATCCACCGAGCGCCGGACCCGCTCAGCGCCGCCCCCTACAGGTCGATCTGCGAGCCGATCGTCACGATCCGGTCGCCGGGCAGCCCGTAGTAGTCCGCCGGGCTCGCCGCGGCGTGCGAGGTGGCCATGAAGAGCTTCTTGCGCCACGCGCCCATGCCGGGCTCGTCGGTCGGCACGATCGTCATCCTCGAGAGGAAGTAGGTGGCGTTCCCCAGGTCGATGTCGCGCTCGAGGGTCTCCGCCGCGGGCAGGCGCAGGGCCTCGGGGACGTTCGGCTCGTCGCGGTACCCGAAGCGCGCGGTCACGTGCGAGATGCCGTCGTCTCCGTAGCCGAGGTCGTCGACCGTCAGGCACTCGCCTCCCGGGACGTGCGCCCGCCCGACGGTGTCGATCGACACGATGACGACGCTTTCGTGCAGCACCCGGTTGTGGTCCACGTTCTCGCGCAGCGCGAGCGGCGTCGTCTCCTTGCCGGCGTGGAGGAACACCGCGGTGCCCGGCGCCCGGTGGATCGGCGGGTCCATCGACCGGATCTCCTCGACGAAGTCGCGCAGCCTGCCCTCCTGCTTCTCACGCCGCGGCGTGAGAAGCCTTTGCCCCTTCCGCCAGGTCGTGAGCACGGTGAACAGGACGAAGCCGACGGCGAGCGGGAACCAGCCGCCCTCGACCACCTTCGGCAGGTTGGCCCCGAAGAAGGCCAGGTCGACCGCGAGGAACGCGAGGCATCCGGCCGCCACCACCCATGCCGGCTTGTGCCAGAGCGACCGGACCACCACCAGGAAGAGGACCGTCGTGCCGACCATCGTCCCGCTTACGGCGACTCCATAGGCGGCGGACAGGTTCGACGAGGACCCGAAGCCGAGCACGAGAGCGACGACCGCCACGAACAGCGCGCCGTTGATGGCCGGACTGTAGACCTGCCCGATCTTCTCTCCCGAGGTGTGGCGGAAGTTGAGGCGCGGCACGAAGCCGAGCTGCATCGCCTGGCGCGTGATCGAGAAGGCGCCGGAGATGACCGCCTGCGAGGCGATCACGGTCGCCACCGTGGCGAGCAGCACGACGGGGATCTGGGCCCACGCGGGCATGAGCAGGAAGAAGGGGCGATTGATCGCGCTTGGCGACTCGAGGATGAGCGCCCCCTGGCCCATGTAGTTGAGCATCAGCGCCGGGAACACGAGCAGGAACCACACCCGGCGGATGGGCGAGCGGCCGAAGTGGCCCATGTCCGCGTAGAGCGCTTCGGCGCCCGTGACCATGAGGAAAACCGCGCCCAGTGCGAGGAAGGCGACTCCGGGAGTGTCGAGGAAGAACGCGACCGCGTAGGTCGGTGACAACGTGCTGAGGATGGACGGGTTGCCGAGCACCTTCCCGAGGCCCGACACCGCCAGCACGCCGAACCACAGGCACATCACCGGGCCGAAGAGGCGCCCGACCGCGCCGGTCCCGAAGCGCTGGATGGTGAAGAGGAGCGTCAGCACCAGGAGCGTGATCGGGATGACGAGCTCTCCGAGCGATGGCGCCGCGACCTCGAGCCCCTCGACCGCGGAGAGCACGGAGATGGCCGGGGTGATCATCGCGTCGCCGTAGAAGAGCGCGGCCCCGAACACCCCGAGCGCGATCAGCGCGACCTTTCCCGCCCCTTTCGACGCGATCCCTTGGACGAGGGCGATCAGGGCCATGATCCCGCCCTCTCCCTCGTTATCGGCGAGCATGACGAACGCGAGGTACTTGATCGAGACGACGATCGTCACCGACCAGAAGACCAGCGAGATGACGCCGTAGACGCCCGCCTGGTCCGGGGGGACGCCCTCGGTCGAGAAGACTGCGTTGAGGGCGTAGAGGGGGCTCGTCCCGATGTCGCCGAAGACGACCCCGAGCGCGCCGAAGGCGAGCGCGGCCGTGCCGCTCCTGCCGGCCGTCGAGCCGCCGCCGCCCCCATCGGCGGGGGGCGCGTCACCCTTGCCCGAGGAGGGCTCGGGGCCGTCGTCAGTGTGCGCGACCGGCGACCGGGAGGAGCGCTCCGCCCGCTCGGAGCCCGTTGCATCGGACACGAGTGGGGAGACTACTGAGGTGCGCTCAGTGAGGCCGTCCCTTACCCTGGCGACCTTGGACTACTCGGTCGAGCTCGAGAGCGTCCCCGGGCGCGAACAGTCCGAAGAGGTGCTGACGGTCAGGTACGGCGACGGCCGGACCGACCGGATGCGACTGCACGAGTACGACCGCGTCTACTCGATCCCCGGGCTGTACGAGGAAGTGGTCCAGCGTAGGCTCGAGTGCGCATCGCCGGCGAAGATCGCGGCGGCCCTGGTCGCGACGGCGGCCACCGACGGAGACGCTGCGTCAGAGCTGCGCGTCTTCGATCTCGGTGCCGGCAACGGCGTGGTGGCCGAGGAGCTGAGCCGGCGCGAGGTGCACACCCTCGTCGGGCTCGACAACGTCGCGGAGGCGCGCGATGCGGCGGAGCGTGACCGGCCGGGGCTCTACGCGGAGTACCTGGTCGGAGATCTCGACGACCATCCGCGCGTTCCCGCGGTCATCGACGAGCACCGGCTCAACTGCCTTGTGGCGGTCGGCGCGCTCGGACTCGGCCACATCCCCGCAGCCAGCTTCGACGCGGCGTGGCGGCGGTTCCCGTTGGGTGCCTGGCTCGCCGTCACGGTCCCCGAAGACCTCGTTCCCGCCGGTTCGAGCGGTTTCGGTGACTGGCTGGAGATCGAGATGACGGCCGGACGCCTGGAGGTGGTCGAGCGCGAGCGCTATCGACACCGGCTCCTCATGGACGGATCCGAGGTGTTCTACGTCGTCATCGTCGGACGCAAGAGCGGTTAGGCGCGGATCTTCGCGCCCTCACGCCGCCTCGCGCAGCTCCTCGAGCTCGCCGCTCTCGGCGAGCAGGCGCAGGGCCTGCTCCTCGAGCTGGCGCGTGCGCTCGGCGTTCATGCCGAGCTCGGCGCCCGCCTCGCGGAGCGACTTCGGCTCCTCGCCGGCAAGTCCGAAGCGCAGCATTACGACCTTGCGCTCGGCCTCCGGGAGCTGCCCGACCACTTGACGCACCCGCTGGTCGACCATCGAGGTGCCGACCTCGTCCTCGGGTTGGGGCCGATCGCTCGGAAGCAGCTCGCCGAGTGCGGTCTCGCCGTCCTCGCCGACCGGCTGGTCGAGGCTCGCGAGGCTGCGGGCGATCTCGCGAGCTTCGAGCACCTGCTCGACCGGCAGCTCGGCGGCCTCGGCGATCTCCTCGTCGGTCGGATCGCGCGACAGCTTCGCGGCCAGATCCTGCTCGACCTTGCGAACCTTGCGCTCGCGCTGTCCGATGTGAACGGGCACGCGGATCGTCCGGCTCGAGTTCGCCAGCCCGCGCTGGATCGACTGACGGATCCAGAGCGTTCCGTAGGTCGAGAACTTGAAGCCACGCCGCCAGTCGAACTTCTCGACGGCACGGATCAGACCCAGCATGCCCTCCTGGATCAGGTCCCCGAGGGAGAGGCCCTGATGCTGGTAGCGACGCGCCTGCGAGATCACGAGTCGCAGGTTCGAGTTGATCATGCGGTCCTTGGCCTCGACGTCGCCGCGCTCGATCCGCTTGGCCAGCTCGACCTCCTCCGCCGCGGTCAGCAGCGGATAGCGGCTCGCCTGCCGGAAGAAGAGCTGCACGGAGTCGAGCGTGGGGTCCGGGGTGGCGTGGGCCGCCGGCCCGCCCTCGGGGCGGGCGTCCGAAGACCCCCCGCCATGGGCGCGCCGACGCCGACCAGGGCGCTTGGCGGCGGTCTCTATCACGGTGTCGTCATCGGTTGTCCGCTCGTTCTCCTTGACCGCGTGGTCACCGCGCAGCCGAGCGTTGCGGAAGGGGTTCATCTCAGTGGGTGCAGCCAACTCGCATCCTAATCCTTCGAATGTTTGCTGATGTTCGAATCATAGCAAACCCGCACCGGTTCGCTGGGCTGCCGCGTGGGTGGATCCGCCGCGCTAGACCGATTGGCGGTCGAGTCCGGAGAGGACGCAGCCCAGGAGGCCCGGGAAGCATGCTTCCAGATCTTCGGTGCGCAGGGATACCAGGCGCTGCGTGCCTTCGGCGCGAGTCGCTGTGATTCCCGATTCGCGAAGCACCTTGAGGTGGTGGCTGAGCGTCGACTTCGACACCGGGGGGCCGAGGCAGCTACAGGCGAGCTCGCTGCCTCCGTCGAGCGCGCGCACGATCTCGAGGCGGACCGGGTCGCTCAGGGCGTGGAGGACGTTCGGCAGCTCGAGCTCTTGTTGGGCAGGGTGAGAAGGTGTCCTCATCGAATGTGTTCGAAAGCTCTCGAACCAGGATACTAACGGCTACGGCCGGAGCGCGGCGGGCGACGGACAAAGGTCTCAAGGGGTCCGACGGCTCGCCCGCGCGCCGATTCTCAGACCGCGGGACAAGGCGGACTGCAGCCGCGGAACTCTAACGAGACAAGCGTACTTGTGCGTACCCGGTCAGCTCCAAGTGGTCCGTCAGGCCGCCTGCTCGATGATGTCTCGGTAGCTGACCGGGTCGTGTGCGAGCCCGAGCCCGAGGAGCGTCTGGAAGCCGGCCATGGGGGT
>Ga0136616_10002311_pt1 | contig 10114 bp, 8 predicted proteins | sample AntDrymUQ2992106_2_FD_106648 | JGI IMG/M metagenome (GOLD analysis project Ga0136616, IMG submission 106648) | Polar desert sand microbial communities from Dry Valleys, Antarctica - metaG UQ299 (21.06) | ecosystem: Environmental > Terrestrial > Soil > Desert | place: Antarctica: Dry Valley... | reverse complement strand
ATCGTCACCGCCAGGCCCAGGCCTCCGGGCCGGAAACCCGCTTCCACCACGTTTCCATCGGCCGCGGCGGCAATCGGTGAGCCGTAGGGCGCAGCGAGCAGCACGCCGGTCCTGAGGTGCCGCCCGTCCAGACCGAAGCGCTCGACGACGGGCCGTCGCAGCGGCCACGAGAGCGCGATCGGGGAGCGGGCAAGCGGCGAGCGGCGGAGAGCCTTGAAGGTTGCGCGCCCTGCCGCACCGTCGACGCCCAGCCGCGCGTAGCGCTGGAAGCCGCGCACTGCGGCGCGAGTGTCCCTGTTGAAGCGCCCGTCGATCGCACCCGGGTCGAAGCCGCGCCGTGCGAGCTGGAACTCGAGCACGGACACGTCCCAGCCCATCATGCGCCGGCTCACGACCCTGCTTCCCGCCACGGGCTTTCCGAGCTTCTTGAAGGAGAGGCGCGTGCGCCGATCGAGCTTGGCGGTCTGCGGAAGTCCGGCGCGCTTCTGGAACGTCCGGAGCGCCTCCAGGGTCGCGGGCCCGGCAAGCCCGTCGAGGGGGCCGCCGTAGAGACCACGGGCCGAGAGGGCGATCTGGAGCGCGGCTGTCTCCGCCCGCACCTCGGCCTGAGCCGGTGCAGGGATGGCCAGCGCGGTGACCACGAGGCCGAGGAGAAGTGCGCGCTTGCCCATCGGGAGCCTCGATTCGCCGCGCGGCCGCTCAGTCCTTCGGATGGTTGACCGAAAAACCTGATCGACCATCGAGGCAGCATCGCTTGCCTGAACTGCTTTTCCGCCAAACTGCAAGCCCGCCTGCGGCGGGGGCGGAAGGAGCAGACTCGAAGAACAGATTCACTGACCTCTACCGCCACCTGCGAAGCGGGCAAAGCAGTTTTGGCCGGGACGCAGCTCCTACCTCCTCCCGGAAGTAGACGATCGATCGACGCCTTTCCGATCGATCGTCTCGCAGTCCCGGGCAACGCGATCCGCACGATCGGCTCGAACCCGGTCGCGGCCGAGCCCGCAGCGCACGACATCGCGGGCGCCGTCGGCCGCCTCGATCGTGTCGTCGCCCCGGCCGGCGAGGAGGAGGTCGCGTCCGCGGCCGCCCACGAGGAGGTCTCCGGCGTCGCGGCCGTCGAGCGTGTCGTCTCCCCCGGCCCCACGCAGGACGTCGGGATACGGCGTCCCGACGAGGAGGTCCGCCCTCGACGAGCCCGTCCGCTGAACCCCGAGCGGCGCGACCGCCGCGAGCACCGGTGGCGGGGCGGGGGCGCTCTCGCCGGTCGAGGGAGCGGGAGTCGCAGCGGCGGGGGAAGGCGGAGGAGGAGAAGCCTGACCCGGCACGGCAACCGAAGCCGCCGATGTCGGACTGACGGCGGGAGGCGGCGGGATTGCAGCGGGTGCCGTGGCGAAGACCGTATCTCCACCGAGGCTCGTCCCGAAGGCGTTCGTCGCGACGACGCGGGTGTGGTACGCCGTCCCAGCGTCCAGGCCAGAGAGCGGCGCGGTCACGGTCACCTTGCCCCTCTCCGTTCGGGCGCTCGTTGGCGGCGTCTCCGCACCGTAGGCGGTCGTCGGCCCGTACTGGAAGCGGTACGAGGTCGGGATTCCGGCCGAGTCGATCGTCGCCGAGAGCGTCGCCCCCGCTCTCCCGACATCCGCGGCGGGCAAGGTCTCGGCCACCGGCACACGCGGCGGAAGCCACAGCCGACCCGAGCCGGAGAAGTCGTCCTTGCCAGAGGGTCCCAGATCGACCGCCCCAGCCTCGAGCCGGGCCTGGAGCTCCGAGGGCCCACTCAACGGGTCGAGCTGCTTCAGGAGTGCAGCCGCGCCCGCGACATGGGGTGCCGACGCGGACGTTCCCCGGAAGCCCGACAACAGGCCGCAACCCGAGGCCGTGCCGAACGACGCCGTCGAGACGCTGTCGTAGCCGAGGAGGTCGGGCTTGGCGCGCCCGTCCAGGGTGGGCCCGCGCGAGCTGTAGGGCGCGACCGCGCCCGTCTGCCAGCACGCCGCCCCGACCGCGAGGGCGTCGGGCGACGCCGCCGGATCGACGACGCTGCCCTCGGCAACGGCGTGCTCGAGCCGGCTGAGGGAGAAGAGATCCAGACGGGGAGCGCCGCCCGCACCGTTCCGGCGGACGGTGAGGGCGGCCTCGACCGCGGCCCCTGTCGTGTTCTCCCAGCAGAGCCACTCGGCCGGCGGCTGCGTGCCGGTCTGCGGGCTCGTCGAGTCGGCCAGTCGAGCCCCCGACTCGGCGTTCGAGAGCAGCAGGTCGAGGTCCTGCGCCGAGCGCGGCCAGTCGTCCCACTTGAGCCAGCCGCAGACGCGGCCGCCGGCTCCGACGGCGACACGGTTCGACTCGTCCCCGGCGGCGAACTCGTGCAGGCCGTCGCCGTCGGCGTCGGAGAATCGCCCTCCCCAGTGCTGCTCGGCCTGGTTGCCGGCCGCGTTCACCCACAGGATTCCGTTCCGGCGCGCCTCGGCAACGACCGCCTCGGGCGAGCTCGGCGGGCCGCTGCCGTCCCCCCGGCCTCCGTTGAACCAGGCGACCGAGTGGTTGACGACCGTCACCCCCTCGGCCCTCGCGACCCGCATCGCCTCGCCGAGCTGAACCTCCGTGCCGGCACAGACGAGGTAGAGCTGGGCCCCGGGAGCAAGGTCGTGGACGATCTCGGCCACCGCCGTCCCGTGATTCGTCGCGCTCGCCAAGCGTCCCGAGCAGCGATCGATCGCCGTCAGCGAAGCGGGCAGATCACCGCTCGCCTGACGTTCGGCGTAGCCGGTGAAGCCGACGTCGATCACGGCAACCCTGACGCCGGCTCCCGTGACCCCGGCCGCGTGCCAGGCGCTCGCGTTGGCAGCAGCCACTCCCTCTCCGCCCACGGCCTGGGGCACCGGCAGCAGCGGCGGACGCACCCAGCGGACGCCCTCTGCCTCGCTTAGCGGGCCGAGCGACGCTGCCGGCACGAGCGCCTGCACAGCGCCGCCGTACTCGCCCTCGACCGCTCCGCCGGCAGCTTCCACGGCCGATCGCCCCGCAGCACCCTCGACGACGATCCGAACGCGCCCGGAGGCGCGCCCCTCCGCGGCCACGCGCGCGAGCCCGGAGTCCAGCCCGTCCTGTTTCGGCAGCTCCCCGCCGCTCACGGACGGCGCCGCGAGCAGCAAAAACAGGAGCAGCACTCCGCCCGCCCGGATCGGCTTCACTCCACCTCTTCCCGTTTGCTCGCTCTCCCCACGAGCGCGAGCGCAGCGAACACTTCCGCCGCAAGCCTTGTAGTCGCTCGGAGCGGTTAGGTCAAGCGATTCGAAGGCGATGGGCCTTCGAGCAGGCGCAGTCGGTGCTCCAGCTGCGCAACGCGCAGCTCGAGCTCGTCGAGCTCGTCGCGGCTCACGAGGCCGAGCTCACGGAAGACGCCGGCAAGACCCGAGCCGGCCCGCTCGGCGAGTCGCACTCGATCGCCCCGCCAGCGCGCACGCAGATCCTCGACCGCCTGGCGGGCCTCGTCGCGGCGCACGTTGCCGCGCTCCGCCAGCGCGTCGACGAGCTCCTCGACCCGGTCGCCGGTGAGCGCGGCGGCGCCGACGGATGCAAGCGCAAGCCGTTCCGCGAGCTCACGGAGCGAGCCGTTCTCGTTAGCGGGCTCGGCCATGGGGACGTGCTCGGCGGCGCTGGCGGCGGCGCTCCCGTTTGGCCTCGTTCGTCGCTCTCCGCTCGGATGGGAGGAGCGGCGCGAGCGCGGGCACCGGCTCGTCGGCCGCGGCTGCCTCGGCGTCCTCGAGCAGGATCTCTGGCTCATCGGGCGAGACCGAGTCGACGCGCCGCCGACGGAAGTCGGGTGAGCGCTCCAGGAGGACGCCCAGGAACGGAGCGGCGATGAAGATCGTCGAGAACGCGCTGACCCCGATGCCGATCAGGATCGCGAAGGCGAAGTCCTTGAGCGTCTCGCCGCCGAAGACGAAGAGCGCACCGACCGGCAGCAGCGTGATGAACGTCGTCGCCAAGGAGCGCGGGATCGTCTCCCACAGCGAGACGTTGACGATTTGCTTGACCGTCGCACGCCGCATCAGCCCCAGGTTCTCGCGCACGCGGTCGAAGATGATGATCGTGTCGTAGATCGAGTAGCCGATGATGGTCAGGAACGCTGCGACCGTGCCGGCCGACACCTCCCGTCCCGAGATCGAGTAGACCCCGACGGCGATCAGCCCGTCGTTCACGATCGTGCGCACGATGGGGACGGCGAACCGCCACTGGAAGCGCAGCGTGATGTACAGCGTGATCAGGACGAAGGAGAAGATCATCGCGTAGAGCGCGCCGCGCAAGATCTGGTTGCTGAAGCTCGCCGAGACGGAGCGGGCGCCCTGCGACTCCGCATCGAAACGCCCCTTCAGCGAGGAGACGAGCCGCTGCTGCTCGTCGGGCGCGAGCGACTCCGTCGTCACCTGGAACTCGCGGTAGCCGCCGTTCGCCGCCTCCTCGCCCAGTCCCTGGATCTGCGCCTTCTCCTGCCCGATCCGCCGCGCTTCCGCCCGCACGTCGTCGATCTGAACTGCGCGGGGCGTCGTGAAGGCGGTCTCGCTACCGCCCTCGAAGTCGATGCCGAGATTCAGGCCCTTGACCGCGATCGAGCCGATCGAGAGGACGATCAGGACCGACGCGATCGAGAACCAGATCCGCCGCCGGCCGATGATGTCGATGCGCTGCCAGGCCGGGATCTCGCGCGCCGAGGCGCCCATGAACGCCGGGTTGTCGAACCACTTGAAGCCGGCCAGGAGGCCGAGGAGAGCGCGCGTCGCGAAGACCGCCGTCACGACGGACACCGCCGTACCGAGCAGCAGAAGGAAGGCGAAACCGCGCACGCCCGCCGTCGCGAGCGCGAACAGGATCAGCGCGGTGATCGCCGTGACGACATTCGCGTCGACGATCGTCGCGAAGCCCTTGCCGTACCCGGCCGAGATGGCGGCACGCACGGATTTGCCGGCGCGCGCCTCCTCCTTGATCCGCTCGAAGATGACGATGTTCGCGTCGGCGGCGACGCCGATCGTGAGCACCATGCCGGCGAAGCCCGGCAGCGTCAGCGTGACGTCGAAGATCAGGATGATGGCGTAGAGCAGGGCGCCGTAGATCCCGAGCCCGAGAACCGCCACGAGGCCGAGGAAGCGGTAGACGAGGAGCAGGAAGAGCGCGACGACGATCAGGCCGATGATCGCCGCGATCAGAGCCTGCCGGAGCGAATCCTCACCGAGCGTCGCCGAGATCTGGGTCTCGGAGAGCGTCACGAACTCGACCGGCAACGCACCGGTCTGGAGCACGAGGGCGAGATCCTTGGCCTCGCGGACGTTGCCGATGCCGCTGATCTCGGCGCCGTTCTCGCCTCCGATCCCGTCCGGGTAGCGGTTGAAGTCGATCGTCGGGAACGACTGGATCTCGTTGTCCAGGACGATGGCGAAGCTCTGGAAGAAGGCCTGCGCGTCGCCCGAGCCGCGCCCGATCAGGTTGTACTGCACGCGCCCCCGCCGCGCCTCCGCACGCGTCACGTCGTGGAATTTCTCCTCGCCCGCGTCGGAGAACGACATGAGGACGACCGCCTGGCCCGTCTGCGGGTCGAAGTCCTGCCGCGTGCCCTGGAGCCGCAGATCCTCGCCCGTCATCTGCGGGATCGGCTCCTTGGCGTTGGGCTCGAACTTGAAGAGGTAGAAGTAGTTCTGCGAAGGATCCTCGTTGACGCCCGGGCAGCCGGCCTGGTCGGCGCCGCAGGTGATCACCCGCGTATCGGGCGGAACGGCGAAGACCTTGTGCCCCTTCGGCACCTGGCCCGCCTTGCTCAGCTTGCGCACCTTCTCGAGGGCGAGGAGTCCCTCGCGCGTCCGCTGCGGCCCTGCGACGAGCTTCTTCCCCTTGACCCTGAACAGGTAGTAGGGGCCGGGCTTGCCGCCGTCGTCGAGCAGTGCCTGCGTGCCGGCGCTGGAGAGCAGGGCGTACAGCGTCGGCGAGGGGACAGGGAAGTTGTTGCGATCGATCGAGGGTCTGGCGAGGGAGGGCTGGAGGTCGAAGAGCTCGAGCCGCGCGGTGGAGCCGATGATCTCCTTCACGCGCCCCGGGTTCTCGACACCCGCGAGCGAGGCGGAGATCTGATCCTCGCCCTGCTTGCGCACCTCGGGCTCGGAGACACCGAGCTTGTCGATCCGGTCGCGGATGATCTCGACCGAGCGGTTGAGATCGGACTCGCGCAGCGGCCTCCCCTCGGGCGGCACCGCCTTGAGCACGACCTCGAGCCCGCCCTGGAGATCGAGGCCCAGGATCGGCTTCTTGTAGAAGGGCGAGCCGGGGAACGCGAGCAGGCCGGCGGCGACGAGCGCGAGCCCGATGAGGCCGACGAGAATGAGGTGGGAGCGGCGTTCGGACAAGGGTCTGGAAAGGTTAGCTGCGGCTTTCGCCGACGGATTCGTTCTCGGCATTCACAACGTTCTCCTCAAGCTCCTCCTCGTCGTCGTCGTGCGCGGGGACGAGCGCAGCGATCGCCCGCTTCGCCACGCGGACCTCGACCTCCGGCGCAACCTCGAGTAGGACGTCCTCGTCGTCCACGTCGGTCACCGTTCCGTACATGCCGCCGGCCGTCACCACCTCGTCGCCCGGCGCGAGCGCGGCGAGCATCGAGGTGAGAGCCGTCTGTCGGCGGCGCTGGGGCAGCACAACGAGCAGCCACAGGAGCACGAAGCCGAGCACGATGAGAATCAGGAGATCCACGATGCCTCCCCCCGGGCGGCGGCGAGGCGTTCGAGCACCCGGGCCTTGAAGGCCGCAAGCTCGCCGCGTTCGATCGCCTTCCGCGCGCCGGCGGTCAGTTCGAGCAGGAACCACAGATTATGCAGACTGAGGAGGCGCAGCCCGAGCAGCTCCCGCTGATTGACGAGGTGGCGAATGTAGGCGCGCGAGAAACGTGAGCAGGCAGGGCACGAGCACCCCTCCTCGAGCGGCGCGGGGTCGCGGGCGAAGCGGGCGTTCCGGAGGTTGAGCCGACCCTCCGACGTGAGCGCCGAACCGGTGCGTGCCGTGCGGGTCGGCAACACGCAGTCGAACATGTCCACCCCGGCCTCGATCGCCGCCAGCAGGCCCTCCGGGTCGCCGATGCCCATGAAGTAGCGCGGCCGGTCGGCCGGGAGCAGCTGCGCCGCCCAGGCCACCGTCTCGAACATCAGCTCGCGATCCTCGCCCACCGAGAGGCCGCCGAGCGCGTAGCCGTCGAAGTCGAGGGCGCAGATCTCCTCGAGCGAGCGCCGCCGCAGCTCGGGGTCGGACGCTCCCTGCGCAATGCCGAAGACCTGCTGGCCGGGCGCGCGTTCCGCCTGGCGCTGACGGCGCGCCCATACGGTCGTGAGGCGGACGGCCTCGGCCAGGTCGGCGCGCGGTGCCTCGGCCGGCGGGCAGACGTCGAGGCACATGGCGATGTCGGAGCCGAGCGCCGTCTGGATCGCGGCGGCACCCTCCGGAGTGAGCCGGCTCGAGCGACCGTCGTAGACCGAGCGGAACGTGACCCCCTCGTCGTCGAGCGCGAGCAGCGTGTCGCGGAGCGAGAAGACCTGGAAGCCACCCGAGTCGGTGAGGATCGGCCCGTTCCACGCCATGAAGCGATGGAGGCCGCCGAGCTCGGCGATCAGCTCCTCACCGGGCCGGAAGTGCAGGTGGTAGGTGTTGCCGAGGAGGATCGTCGCGCCGAGCGCCCGCAGCTCGTCGGGGTCGACTCCCTTCACCGTGCCCTTCGTTCCGACGGGCATGAAGGCCGGCGTCGGCACGGATCCGTGCGGCGTCTCGAGCACGGCGGCACGTGCCTCGTCCTCTCGAGCGGTGACCCTGAAGCTCATCAGAGGACGAGGAGCGCATCGCCGAAGGAGTAGAAGCGGTAGCGCTCCGCGATCGCGAGCCGATAGAGCTCCTTGGTCTCCTCGATGCCGGCGAACGCCATCACGAGCGCGAGGAGGGTCGAGCGCGGGAGGTGGAAGTTCGTGAGCAGCGCGTCCACGCGCCCGAACGCGAACGGCGGCCTGACGAAGAGCTCGGTGCGCCCCGCGAGCGGGCCGCCGCGAGCGAGCGTCTCGAGCGTCCGGACGGTCGTCGTCCCGACGGCGAGCACGCGCTCGGCCGCCCGGATCCGCTCCCAGGCCTCGGGCTCGACGGAATACCGTTCGCCGTGGAGTCGGTGGTCGGCGAGGTCGGTCGCCGCCACCGGCCGGAACGTGTCGAGGCCGACGTGGAGGGTTACGCGCTCCACGTCGAGACGCTCGAGCAGCGCGGGCGTGAAGTGGAGTCCGGCCGTCGGCGCAGCGGCCGAGCCGGAGTCTCGCGCGTAGACGGTCTGGTACCGCCCCGGCTCCTCCAGCGGCTCGACGATGTAGGGCGGAAGCGGCGTCTCGCCTGCCGGCTCGCCCTCCAGCCGCAGGCGCCACCGCCCCTCGCCCAGCCGCTCGAGCAACTCGACCGGCCCGAGGCGGTCGCCCGGACGCAGGCGGCGCGATGGCCGGGCAAGGCCCTCCCAGAGCCCGTTCTCGCCGAGGCGCTCGACGAGCAGAACCTCCGCCTCGCCTCCGCTCGGCCGACGGAGACGCAGCCGCGCGGGCACGACGCGCGTGTCATTCACGACGGTGAGCTCGCCGCGCGCGAGCTCCTCCCGTAACTCAGCGAAGAGGCGGTGCCGCACCGCCCCCGTCGTCCGGTCGTAGACGAGGAGGCGCGAGCCGTCGCGGCGGGGCGCCGGCCGCTGTGCGATCAGCTCGGGCGGCAGCTCGTACTCGAGCTCCGTGGTGTCCATCCGACCCCAACGCTACCGTCGCTCCGCATGGACAACGATGCAGTCGAGAGAGCACTCAAGCGGTTGAGCAGCGCGGGAGACGGGCGGAGCGATCCGGCGGCGACCGAGGCGACGCTCGAGCGCGCGCGAACGCAGGTCGAGGCTCTGGCGCTCGCGGCGGCAGAGCTCCAGACAGCGCTTCCGGAGCGAGTGGGGAACGCGGTTCGCGACGGCGTCCGCAGCGAGGCGCTGCCGGTCGCGCGGCAAGTCGCCGAGGTGCGGGGCTTGATGAACAACCTCCTGGGGCGGATGGAACGGCTCGACGGCGACGTGCTCACCGAGCGGCACGCTCGTGTGGACGACCTCGCGCTCCTCGTCGACCTGATCACCTCGGGCTGGCGCAGCGTCGACGACCGGCTCGCACGGATCGAGAAGACGCTCGAGTCGAGCGGCGGCGCCATCGTCTACCGCATCGAGGAGCGGCGCCCGGAGCCCCGGCCGGCAGTCGAGACGGCAGCTCCAGCCTCGCACTTCTCCGCCTGAAGGCCTGTCGGCATCCGCGCGTGACCAGCGTCTATTCGGGAAGCCAACCCTCGCGGTATCGCGCTGGTTCCCGCTTGGCGAATCGCGCGTAGGCCTGCTCCGCGTCGGTCGTCGCCTGTTCGACGCCCGCACCGTGGCGCAGTGCGGCCTCGTCCACGCTGTAGCCGCCCCAGTCCGGACCGGTCGAGCGGTCGCGCGCACCGACTGCAAGCACCAGGCAGGTTGCGTCTCCAGCCCCGACGATCGCATGCTTTGTCCCGGCAGGGCAGTGCACGAAGTCCCACTGGCGGAGCGGGCGCTCCTCGCCCTCGACGATCAGCAGCGCCTCCCCGGCGAGCACGAGGAAGTCCTCCTGATCGGCCTCCCAGTGATACATCGCCATCGGCTCACCCGGCGCGAGAACGACGAGGTGGATGCCCACCTGCGCAAACTCCGGCTCACCCTCGAATATGCAGAAGGCGCCTCGCCCGTGTCCGGGGCGCCACAACGTCTCGCGCGCATTGAGGACAAACCAGCCGTCTCCCTTCGGGACGAGTCCGTGTTCGGTCGATTCGAGCCGCGACTCAGGAACCATCGTGGGGAGCCTGCCACACCGCCGGACTACCGGTCAACGCCTGGAACGAGGCCAGACCCTCAGGGGTCAAGCGGCTTCGCCGGCCGTGCGGGTGCGACGGGCCCGCCGCGCGACGCGAGGCTGCTGCTCCCGCAGCAGCGCGTGCAGCTCGGCTTCCGCGATGGCCGGCGAGAAGAGCAACCCCTGGCCGAGCTCGCAGCCGTGCTTTCGCAGCGCAAACACCTGCT
>Ga0136616_10002309_pt1 | contig 10118 bp, 10 predicted proteins | sample AntDrymUQ2992106_2_FD_106648 | JGI IMG/M metagenome (GOLD analysis project Ga0136616, IMG submission 106648) | Polar desert sand microbial communities from Dry Valleys, Antarctica - metaG UQ299 (21.06) | ecosystem: Environmental > Terrestrial > Soil > Desert | place: Antarctica: Dry Valley... | reverse complement strand
AGCGGTGGGGGCCAGCCCGTGTGCCACCGATGTGGTGACCCGCTACCTCGTCGACGCCCAGCTGCCGGTGCAGGCCACGCTCTGCCCGCCGTGAACCAGGCCCACCCTGAATCAGAGCGTCGGTGGGGCTTGAACTCTGGCCGAGGTGGATGTCCTCGGCCAGGTCGGCGGGCCCAGCCGACTCGCCGGGGAGCGTTGTGCGGTACCTGATGATTAAAACCGGCGACCAGGCATAAGGCACAGTGACCATCGAGTGATAACCCGAAGCTGTCGGGCGCGATCTCATAGTCAACTGCTGGTTCTTCGCTGGGCGGCCGGGTCGAGGAGGCGGCGAGCCTGCCAGGTCAGGCTGTCGGTGATCTGCTGGGGGAGCATGCCGCGCTGGTAGCGCTGATACTGGTAAACCTCGGGCGCCAGTGGTGCGAGCAGTGAGTCGACGAGCGCGTCGGCGTCGGGTGTATTGGCTTCGACCAGCAGGCCGCGCACGTGGAGTCGCCAGAACCCGTAGGCGCCGGTGGAGAATCGCGCGCTGCCGCACTCGGCCCCGAGTGCGAGGTGCAGGTGCTGGTCGAGCAGATCGACCGTGGCTGCGTAGAACGCGGCGAGCCGGTCGGCGGGTGTGGCGCCGGGCCCGAGCGGGGGTGGGCCGCTGATCAACTGCTGCTGGAGCCGCCGCTCGTGTTCGTCGAGCAGCGCCAGGGCGATGGAGGCGGGGTCCGGGAAGCGGCGGTAGAGAGTGGCCCGGCCGACGCCGGCGGCGCGGGCGATGTCGCCCATCGTCACCGAGGTGGGGTCCGTGGCGAACAACGCCTCCGCGGCGGCCAGGACGCGTAAACGGTTGCGGGCGGCATCGGCCCGCTCCCGGGTCGGTCGGTCGGGTCGCATCAACAGATCAGGAACGCCGGAACTGCCGCCGACGATCTGGGCACCTTGGCTCGCGAACGGCTGGGTCCGGCTGCCCCGATCGTCAGTCGCGGGGGTTTGGTCGGGTGCGGCCATGGGTGCGAGCGTAACGGTCCGACGGAACATCTGGACAGCGTGTCCACTCTAAGTCTACAGTTCGCGAGTGATAAGGACACGGTGTCCAGTTCCTGATGAGGTGGAGTGATCATGTATCTCGTTCTGCTGGCGGCCGCGGTGTTGGTCGGCTGTCTGCTCGCGGTGCAGGCCTCGGTGAACCAGCAGCTGAACAAGGCCGTGGGCACCCCGTACGGGGCGTCAACCCTGCAGCTGACGGTGGCGGCCGTGGCCTTGGCGGTGCTCGCGGCGGCGGTGGGGGCGCTCGGTGCGGTGGAGCAGGTGCCCGACGTGGAGCCGTGGTGGCTGCTGCTGGGAGGGGTGGCCAGTCCGCTGTACATCACCGCCGGGATCCTGCTATTTCCGCGGTTGGGGGCGTTGACCGCCGTGGGGCTGTTCGTCACCGGGCAGGTGTTCGCCTCGCTGGGCTTGGACCTGTTCGGCCTGCTCGCGGTGCCCCGGCAGCCCCTGAGCATTGGCATCATCCTCGGCGTACTTGCGGTGCTGGTCGGCATTACAGTGATCATCCGAGGCCAGCAGCTGGCGCAGCGCGTCGGTGGTCCGGGCACCGCGACTCGCTCGGTCACCGCCGCGCCCCCGGGGCGCGCCGCAGCGCGGTCCGGCTGGATCGTCCTGGGTCTGCTGGCCGGCGCGGTGCTACCCATCCAGGGCGCGATCAACGCCCAGCTCAAAACGGACATTGGGCGTCCCCTCGCGGTCGGGACGATCAGCTTCGTCGTGGCGACGCTGACCATCGCGATCGTGCTGGTCATTCTGCTGGCGCTGCGGTGGACGCCCACTCCGCAGCTGCGGCCGCTGAGCGGAATGCCCTGGTGGGGCTGGCTCGGCGGGTTCTGCGCCGCCGCTTATGTCACTGCGACCTTCCTGCTCATCCCAACCATCGGAGCGGCGGTCACGGTGGCGTTGACCGTCACCGGCCAGCAGCTGGCCTCTGCGCTCATTGACCAGTTCGGCCTGTTCCGGATGCCACGGCGGCCGCTCACCGCGCCTAGGGTCGGCGGCCTGGTCCTGCTCATTGCCGGCTCCGTGCTCATCCAGCTCACCTGACCCGCAATTCCCCGAGCTAAAATGGGAGATCTTCGTGCCCTCGAACGTGCGCAAGCCACATGCCGCCGCTCCCGAGGTGTTCACCCTGCCCTCGCACCTACCCATCGACGGCGTCGGCGTGCAACCGGTCAACGCTTACCTACTCCGCGGAAGCCAGCCGCTGCTGATCGACAGCGGCATGCCTGTGGATCGCGGCGACTTCGAGCAGGCCCTGTGGTCGCTGGTTGAGCCGGCCGAACTGCGCTGGATCGTGCTCACCCACGACGATCGCGACCACGCCGGCAACCTCCGCGAGGTCCTGATGGCCGCACCACATGCAACGCTGCTGACCAACGGGCTGTCGATCCCCCGGCTGGCCGAGCAATGGGAGGTCCCGCGGCACCGCGTCCGGGCCATCAATCCTGGACGCCGACTGGACCTGGGGGATCGCACGGTCTCCGTGCTGCGGCCGCCGGCCTACGACGCCCCCTCCACGCTGGCGATCTACGATCACACGTCCCAGTCGCTGTTCAGCTCGGACTGCTTCGGCACGGTGCTCCCCACGCTCGTCGAGGACGCCGCCGACGCCACCGAGTCAGACTACTTAGACGGTATGCGGCTGTTCACCCGGGCGAACGCCCCCTGGACGGCGCTGGTCGATGAGAAGAAGTTCGACAAGGTGATTGCCGAGATCGAGCGGCTGCGCCCGGCGAAAGTCCTCAGCTCGCACGCGCCGACCGCCACCGGCCGCACCGACGTCTTGCTCAAGGTGATGCGCGCGATCCCGGCCATGGCCCCCTGGCTTCCCGACGAGGACCTCAGTGTCGAGACGGTGCTCGCGTGTCACGAACTCGACACCACGAGCTGATACCGAACCAAACACAGGTCCCGATGACCACAGGAGGACGATCCGTGACCACTAGGACCCAGCAGGACCCGATGATGGCAGATCTCACCCCGCCTGCCGGAGTGATCGTCATCTTCTCCGACATCTGGTGCTCCTTCGCCCACATCGCCGTGCACCGGCTACACACCACTCGACGGCGGCTCGGGCTGCAGGACCGCGTGGAGTTCGATCATCGCGCATTTCCGCTGGAGCTGCTCAACGAAGCTCCCAGCCCACGGCCCGGCACCGACAGCGAAGTCGGCCGAATGGCCGGCCACGAGCCCAACGCCGGCTGGCAGCTCTGGCAGGCCAAGGACTGGCTCTACCCGTCGACCACGCTGCCTGCGCTCGAAGCGATCCAGGCCGCCAAGGAGCAGGGGAGCCAAGCCGCCGAACAGCTTGACCTCGCACTGCGCCGCGCGTTCTGGGCCGAGTCACGCTGTATCAGCAACACCAGGGTGATCCTGGACGCCGCATCAAGCGCCGAGGGCGTCAACGTGGACAAACTCACCGACGCCCTCGGGGACGGCCGTGCCCGAAGAGCGGTCACCGAACAGGCCGCGATCGCTCGGACCGAACGGGTGAACTGCAGTCCTCACCTGTTCCTGCCCGACGGCACCCACCACGCCAACCCCGGCATTGACGTGGGCTGGCACGGCGCGTATGGCATCGGCTGGCCGATCGTCCAACGCGACGACCCCTCGGTCTACGAGGACATCCTCCAGCGCTCCGCAAGATGACCAAACGACGGCCCGGTCGGCATCGACCGCCGAACGAAACTGACACCAGCCCGACTTGGCCATCCTTCAAATACGGCGACAACGTGGAAAGGTGTGGGAATAGTATCGCGTAACGTCGTCCGCCACCGGTGGTCAGCGGTGTGGGGCTCCTGGGAGCCGCGGCTACGGAGGGTTTGGCGACGATAAACTAACATAGCCACTCGTGATCCCTCGTCTGAACGCAGACAAAGGGATCATTTGTCGTGCCCGAAGTGGGCGGGCGCAACAGTGACGACGCCCTGGTTAGTTGGCATGCGGTAACCAAACGTTCACTTGACCGAGCTAGTCCACCGGTTAGAGTGAAGGTATGCCACACGATCGGTATGCCACACGATCGAGGTGTGACATGACAGAAAATGATGATCTTCACCGTGAATGACACCATCGTGTCAAACCATCCTCCGCCAAGAGTCGAGCAAGGATCCCATGTCGCAGAACAACACAGCTACTGCCCGGACGAAGGTTGGAGTATCAGAGGCACATCATCCGAACGTACCTGAGGTTGCCTCGTTCGTCGACCTCACCCAGCACGAGATCCAGGCACTGAAGACCCGGTACAACCTGGCCGACGCGCACACCCACCAACGGCAGTCGCCCAGTCAGGACAAGATCGTCGCACGACTGCCGGACCTGTGGTACGAGTCCGAAAACATCCGGCAGGCCGACCACGAGCAGCGCTTCATCGAGACCTTCTTTCGACTGCACAAACAACCTACCGCCGCAGCGATGGACAAGACCCTGTTGTCCTACTCGGCCAGCGTATCGACGATGGTCGCCGCAATGTACTGCCTGCAACGGCAGATGTCGGTGGCGCTGGTCGAGCCGTGCTTCGATAACCTTGTCGATCTGCTCAAGCACATGCAGATCCCACTCGTGCCGTTGCCGGAGCACTACCTGGCCCGATCATCGATGATCTACGACAACCTCGCCAAGATCGACACGGATGCACTCTACTTGGTCGACCCGAATAACCCCACTGGATTCAGCCTCCTCAAGGACGGCAGGCGAGGCTTCGAGGAGGTCGTCCGGTTCTGTAAAGATCATGATAAGTTGCTGCTGATCGATTTCTGCTTCGCGTCGTTCGCCCTGTGCGACCCCCGGCACGACCGCTTCGACGTATATGAGCTCCTCGAGGAGTCAGGCGTCTCCTACGCGGCGATCGAGGATACTGGGAAGACGTGGCCGGTGCAGGACGCGAAATGTGCGATGATCACCGCTAGCGAGGATATCCGCGAGGACATCTACAACATCCACACCGCGGTCCTGCTAAACGTCTCGCCGTTTGTGCTCAACTTCCTAACGGACTATGTTGAGGACTCCATCCAGGACGGCTTTTCCTCGATACGGGACGTGATCACTGAGAACCGGCTGGCGGCGCGGCAAGCGCTGGCGGGCACCATCCTCGAATACGTTGAACCGGTCGTGGATACCAGCGTTGCCTGGTTCGGGGTCACGTCGTCCGAGATGAGCGCCACCGAGCTGCAACGCCAGCTGCTCGACGAACAAATCTACGTGCTGCCCGGCACCTACTTCTACTGGGACCAGCCCGAGAAGGGCGAGCGGTACCTCCGCATCGCCCTCGCCCGCCGGCCGGAGATGTTCGCCGCTGCCATGACCGCGATGCGCAAGGTCCTCAAGCGTCATGACCGGTGACATCAAGATCGTCATCGATGCTGCGGCCTTTCTGGGCATGCACGCCGTCGATGACACCACCCGCGGCGCCTGCAAAAGTTTCTTCGCCCGCCATCTGCACGATGGAGTGCTGATGAGCCTGGAGCACGTGGGCTGGTGCGACGACGTGATCTGGGGGCATCCACGGGTCGTGCAGGACGCCTACTACCCCTTCATGGACGCCCTACACACCGAGATGGATATCCGCCGCGTCGGGTACGAGGAGGCCGACATCCAGGCCGCGCTCGGCAGCACGGCGCTGCAAGACCTACCGATACGCGAGCGACTGCTGATGGGCCTGGTGCTGCGCTGCGGCGCGATGCTGCACACCGCCTATCCCGAGCTCGCCGCCCGGCGCGACCTTCCCGTCGTCCCAGTCGCTCCTGCCGGCGAACAACCGTTCCCCGAGCATCTGGAACGGCTCTACCAGGCATCGCTGGCGCTGCGCATCCCCATTGAGCATCTGCGAGGCAGAGTATGTACTCCGGAACCATCGTCCCCCTGATCACACCCCTCGACCATGCCGGAGACGTCTCGGAGACGTGCGTAGCCCGGCTGATCAACGCCATCCGCGGTCAGGTTACGGCGCTGATGCCCGCGCTGAGTTCCGGTGAGGGCTGGGCGCTCACTGAACAGCAGTGGCACCAGATGATCTCGGCCACCCGCGCCCACTCGGGTGGGCTGCCGGTGCTGGCGGGCATCCAGCTCGGGAGCACCGCCGCTGTTGTGGCCCGGGCCGAGCGCGCGGTTGCGCTCGGAGTCGATGCGGCGGTGGTGACTAGCCCGTTCGGCGAGAACGTCACCCAGGACCGGATCTACCGTCATTACGCCGTGCTGCGGTCAGCAGTCACCGTGCCGCTGTTCATCTATAACGAGGCCACCCTCTCGGGCAACCACATCGAGCCCGCCACGCTGAGGAAGATCTGCCGGCTGCCGGGGATCGTGGGAATCAAGGAATCCAGCGGATCATCGCCGCTGACGCGCCAGCTCGTGGCCGACCTCCCCGACATCCCAGTCTTCGAGGGCTGGGAGAACCTGCTGCTGGAAGCCCGTGGGGTGGCCGGGTTCATCGGCCCCCTGGCCAACCTCGAGCCCGCGCTGTGCAACTCGATGCTCGCGGACCCCACCCCGGTGCGCCAGGCGCGGATCAACGACGCCTGCGCCCAGTATGGAATACTCACAGATGACTGGTACCGCCCGGTGAAGGCCGAGCTGGTCCGCCGCGGCGTCATCCTCACCGACCGGATAGTCGCCGGAGCGCGCGAGGCGGCGTCATGACACCGGTCGTCGACGCCACCAGCGCTCAGCGAACGTTATACGTCGCCAACCGCTCCGTGCCCGACGCCGCGACCTACGCCGAGATCGTGGCGCTGGAGCGGGAGTGGATCGTACCCCGGGCAACCGAAATCGAGCACCGGGCACCGCCATTCACCTCCCGCCAGGAGCTGGTCGCCACGCTGCGCCAGCTGCTGCGCTGTGAGGAGGCGGACACACCGGAGTGCGTCCGGTACCTCGCCGAGCAGGCCACGCTGGAGCAGTTCAAGGTAGTCGTCGCGGAATTCGCCGTCGACGGGCTGGTGGAGTCGCAGTCCCACCTGCCGATCATACCGCGGCTGCCCGCCAAGTCCCGGATGGCGGTGTTCCGCGTGCTCATCGACGAGTTCGGCTGCGGCAACACCGAGCAGGAGCACGCCGCCCTCTACCGCAAGCTGCTGACCGAGCTGGGCATGCCCACCGAGCTCGAGCATTACATCACCACCGCAAACGACGAAAGCTTCGCCTACGTCAATCTGTTCCATTGGTTAGCCGCTCGCGCTTCGGCGCCGGAGTACTTCCTGGGTGCCTACGCCTACTTCGAGTCCAGCGTGCTGTATGCGTTCAAGAGCTTCGCCGCCGCGAGCACCCGGCTCGGCATCCGCAACGGCCAGTACTACACCGAGCACCTCTACATCGACGCTTTCCACAGCCACCAGATGCTGGAGTCGATCAAAGCCCTGGAGGAGGAACGACCGATCGACCTGTCCAAGGTATGGACCGGGGTCGAGCTGACCAGCACCACCGCCGCCGAGGCCACCGAAGCTGCCGTTGCCAAGGCCCGGAGGACGGCGTGACCGCACCCGCCCACCAGTTCGCGGCCCCGAAGATCCGCTCCGTCGATCACGAGCAGATCCTGATCGAGATCGCAGGACGGCGAATCCTCGCCGCAGCGGCCTGTCCGCACCGCAAGGGCCGGTTGCGCTTCGGGCACGTCAACCCCCGAACGCTGCGCATCACCTGCCCGCTGCACCACGCGACCTTCGACCTGCTTACAGGGCGGCACGTGGGCGGTCCCGCCTGCGGGCCGCTTCGCGTCACCGTGCTGGAGTAACACTACGCACCTCCGACAACTCCTAGTCACATCGCAAACCGCGTTCGGTGGGTGCACACGCCCCGGCAATCTACCCAGGGCGACCGGCTGAGCCAGCGGCCCGCGAGGAGGGACGACAGCCATGCCGAACCCGTGCACGCAGCTAGCCCGTGTTGGCCTCGGCTGCCCATACAGGTGGCGGCGATGACTGCCCCGCTGCACGCCGCGGGGACCCCTGCAGATCCCACTGCCTACGTCGGGAACCGGGCAGGGCACCTGGAGCATCGCGGGATCGACATGATCCCGCCCGCCCAACGCCACTCCTCTGCCGGGGAGTTCCTGTGGATTTGGCACTCCGCCCAGTTCTCCCTCGGCACGGTAGTGCTGGGTGCGCTGCCGATCGCCTTCGGGCTCAGCTGGTGGGCAAGCGTGAGCGCCGTGCTGCTCGGCCTGCTGCTGGGAACCGCGGTGTTCGCCCCGCTGGTCCGGTTCGGCAAGCGCACCGGCGCCAACGATCCCATCTCCAGTGGCGCACACTTCGGAGTCCGCGGCCGGATGATCGCCAACCTGATCACCATCGTGGTTGCCCTCGGGTTTTTCGCCATCGCCGTGTGGACAGGGGCCTCCGCCATGCTCGTTGCCGGGCAGCGCCTGCTCGGCACACCCACCGATGCCGCCGCCCTGGCAGTGGCGATACCGATCGTCGCCGGCATCGTCGCCATCGTCGCCGTGTACGGGCACAGCACCTTGCTGGCCGCCTACAAGCTCATGACCCTCATCGGCGGCGTGGTGCTGCTCGCGCTCGTCCTGGTGCTCGCGCCCCAGTTCGACCCCGCCCACGCCGGCGGGCTCTACGTGCTCGACGGCTTCTGGCGGACCTGGCTGCTGGCGGTGTCGTTCGCAGCAACACTGCCGATTTCCTATGCCACCTTCCAGGGCGACTACAGTCGCTACCTCCGCCCCGAGGTCAGCGATCGATCCGCCATGCTGTGGACTGGCGCGAGCATGTACACCAGCAACGCGGTCGCCCTGCTCGTCGGCGCCTACGTCACCACCTTGCTGGCCGACCCGGACCAGCCGTGGGTCATCGGTCTCGCCAACGTGGTCCCGACCTGGTTCGCTGCCGTGGTCGTGCTGTTCGGGCTGGTGGGCACCGTGCCCCAAGGCGGGCTGTGCCTGTACGCCGCCGGGCTATCCGCCAACTCCGTGTTCTGGCGGTCCTCTCGGGCGATGGCAACCCTCGCGATGTCGGTGATGGGCACCGCCATCCTCTATCTCGGCGCCATCGCCTACGACGCGATCGACTCCATCTCGGCCTTCGTCCTTGTGCTGCTCGTGCTGGTCTCACCGTGGGCCGCGATCATGCTCGTCGGGTTCGCCCTACACCGAGGCCAATACGACCCGCTGGATCTGCACACCTTCGCTACACCACACCGTCGCGGCCGTTACTGGTACACCCGCGGGGTCAATCCGCGGTCCATTTGCGCATTCGTGCCCGCAGTGACGCTCGGCCTGCTGTTGGTGGACAACACCCTCTACACCGGCCCGCTCGCTGGGCTGACCGGCGGAATCGACCTCAGCTGGGCGGTGCCCTTCCTCGTCGCCGCACTCCTATACACCCTCGCCAACCGGATCGCCCCCGACCGCACCGCCCTGGCATCCAGCCCCCCGACGGAGGCGGGCGATGACACCGCGCAGCCCGACGAACGACGAAGCCACCGGCCCCCGGCTGCCCGACGCCCCTGGTGATCTTCTCCCGATCTGAACTGCTCGTTCGCGCACCTCGCAATTTACCACCTGCACCAGACCCGCAGCCGGCTCGGCCTCGACGCGTTGTTAGCGCAGCGGCTGCTGCTGTGTAGCGCCTGGCCGGTGCCCGCCGAGCCCACCGAGGGCGGTCGAGCCGGCTCTGCTCCCCCGATGCTGGTGATCGCTACCGACGTGACCCGCGCATCCCGGCCGAAGGCACCCGGCGCACTGTCGACGCATTGTCCTCAGCGGTGCTGATTAACTGGCAGGGCCGCGCGGGGCGGTGGGGGTCCAGCCCGTGTGCTACCGATGTGGTGACCCGCTACCTCGTCGACGCCCAGCTACCGGTGCCGGCCACGCTCTGCCCGCCGTGAACCAAGCCCACCCACCGGCAGGCCAAGCCCTACCAGATCAGGCAGCTCCTTCGGCTGGTAGAGCGCTACGATCTGAAGCTGGAGGGTGAGTCATGAGCGATTACCACATCAACGTCTTCTACAGCGAGGCTGACGGCGGCTACATCGCTGACATCCCCGACCTCGGAGGGTGCTCGGCGTTCGGTGACACCCCGCAGCAGGCGCTCACCGAGGTCCTCCGCGCCAAGGAGGCGTGGCTCACCGTCGCT
>Ga0136616_10002295_pt1 | contig 10142 bp, 8 predicted proteins | sample AntDrymUQ2992106_2_FD_106648 | JGI IMG/M metagenome (GOLD analysis project Ga0136616, IMG submission 106648) | Polar desert sand microbial communities from Dry Valleys, Antarctica - metaG UQ299 (21.06) | ecosystem: Environmental > Terrestrial > Soil > Desert | place: Antarctica: Dry Valley... | reverse complement strand
CTGACGGCAGACCTGTTGAAGGCCGTGCACGCGACTGACAGTGGCGACTTGAGGCCCTGAGCCGACGGGTCAAGCCCGCCCGCCAGGCTCGTAGTTTGAGGCACCTCCGCCGCGACCCCCGGCTGACGCTGAAGCTGCCGATACTAGAACCAAGATGGCCGCTTCCGCACTGAGCCGCTGGCTGCGCACGAGCGACGTTGCTGAGGACTTCGAGCTCGACCCGAAGCGCGTGCGCGAGTGGGCGCGGCTCGGCCTGCTGCCTGCCCTCCGCGTCGGCCCGCGCGGCCACTACCTGTTCGATCGAGGCGCGATCGAGGGCCTGATCGAGTCCGCACGCCGTCCTGCCTCCGTCTTCGAGCGGAGAACGGTGAGCGTGCCCCGAGCGAGGTTGACGTGGCGGCGTTCGAGTTCGAGGCACTCGCCGATCCTAAGCCCCGCCCGCGAGCGTCGCCCAGCAACGGCCGCCCTCGCCCGAGCAGCAGCCCCCTCTGCGGCCTTGAGCAGTGCCGGTAGCTGCTTGGGCTGCACGTAGCCTCGGCGTTGCGTGTCGGCCCCTTCAAGACCGCTCACCTTCGTCACGCTCTCGGCAACAGCAACCGAGGCCCGGCCCGATGGCCGGGCCTCGTTTTCTCGCGACATGCTCTACCGGAAGCTCACGACCAAGTCGCGCTGACCCTGCGTCGCCTGCTGCGTCTGCGTCTGCGTCTGCTGCCGCAGCGCCTGCGCCTGATCCGGCGGGTTCGGGACACCGGGGAACAGATCGTCACCGATCGTCGGAATGAACCTCGGCGGGACGCGGACCTGCGTGGCCTGCTCGAAGTCGAAGGCCAAGCCGATTAGCTCCGGCTCCGACCAGCGGCCACCGATGAAGGTGACGCCGATCGGTAGACGGGCGGCATGGCCACGTCGTCCATAGAAAACTGGCTGTCGGGGGATGAAACCGGCCGGAACGGTGATGTCGGCGTAGCCCGAGACGGCCGCGGCACTCGACGAACCGACAAAGTACTCGAAGTGGCCGTCGAGGTCGCCCTCGTTCGGGTTCGAGTTCGTCGGCCAGGCAGGGCCGTTGGTGAGTGCGATGATCGCGTCGAGGTCGTTCGTCTCCATGAGCTGGTCGATCGCTTCCTGGATCGGCGGCGTCACGCCTGCCCGGATGTTGGCGCAGGCCTGGTCGCGGCCGTTGGTCGCGTCGGCGAGCTCGAAGATGAGGTTGTTCCAGGGGCCCTCCAGCTCGGGATGGGCCTCGTTGAAGGCGATCAGCTCGGCGAGCGTCTGCGGATACGCCTGGCCGGTCACCGGGTTGGTCCCGCTGACGTAGGTCTGGAGGTATGTCGCGATGTCGGTCTTGAACTCGCAGAGGAGCGCTGGGAACTCGCCGGCGGTCGCCGACAGGTCGATGTCCATCCCCTCGACGACGGTTGCGCCTTCCTCCTCGAGAGCTTCGACTGCATCGTCGAGGATCGGCTCGATGACCGGGCCGGTCAGGTTGGGGTCGAAGGTTCCGGCGCGCCAGACGCCGATGCGGGCGCCCTCGAGCGCCTCGTCGTCCAGGAACTGGGTGTAGTCGGAGAGGGCGTTGCCGGCCTGAGCGGCCGTCGCCGGGTCGTCCGGGTCGACCCCGGTGGCGGCGCCGAGGAGCACCGCAGCGTCGGTCACGTTGCGGGCCATCGGGCCGGCCGTGTCCTGGTCGGCGCTGATCGGGACGACGCCTGCGCGGCTCCACAACCCAAGTGTCGGCTTGATCCCGACGATGCCGTTGGCGCCGGACGGGCAGACGATCGAGCCGTCCGTCTCCGTGCCGACGGCTGCGACCGCGAGATCGGCAGCCGCGACGACGCCGGAGCCGGAGCTCGAGCCGCACGGGTTGCGATCGAGCACGTAGGGCATGTTCGTCTGGCCGCCGATGCCGCTCCAGCCGCTCGACGACGGGGCGGACCGGAAGTTGGCCCACTCGGACAGGTTGGCCTTGCCGATGATGATCGCGCCGGCCGCCTTCAGCCGCGCCGCGATGAACGCGTCGTCGGGCGTGCTCCCGGCGAGTGCCCAGGAGCCGGCTGTCGTCGGCATGCCGGTGGTGTTGATGTTGTCCTTGACGATGATCGGAATCCCGAGCAGCGGGCGGTCGTCGCCACCGCGTCGCGCCAGGTCGGCAGCTTGTGCGTCGGCGAGGGCCGTCGGGCTGACCGTGATCACCGCGTTGAGAATCGGGTTGAGCTGGCGGATGCGGCGGAGATAGAAGTTCGTCAGCGTGACGGAGCTCAATCGGTGCTTGTCCATCAACTTCTGGAGCTCCGGGATCGTCGTCTCGTCGACGTCGATCAAGGCGACCATGGTGTTCGTCGGGTCGTCCGCGTGGCCGAACTGCGCCGCCGCGTTGGATACCCCGAGCATGAGGGCCAGCAGGGCGGTTAGAACGAGGGATGGGCCAAGTCGGCTGCTCATCGCGTGACCTCCACGGGTCGGTGGGGTTGCCGGGATCGCACGCTTGGGCCTGCGATTTCGATGAACTTAACGGTTCCGGCTTCACTTCGAAACCCTTGCGTACGCGACTGCGAATCTCTTCTAGCGCACACGCGTAAGCTCAGTCTGGCACTTGGAGATTTCGCCGCGGCGCCTCCCAAGGGCGCGAACTGCTGTGTCGCCGGGCACTCTTTGCGGGGTGGGTTCCGTGGCAGCGCCGATCCCCACTGGCCGGGAACGCGCTGCGCTGCTTAAGCCTCGGCGGTTCACTTCGGAGCCACGCCCACTTTCTTCACCCAGAAGGGGAGGACGACTCCGAGGCGACGAGCCGCGACCGTGATCTCCGTGCGCCAGTGCTTCTGCCGCTCCGTCGTGCCCACGAAGGCGCGCGTGCAGCTATCGACGGAAGCCTTCGGATTACCGCCGTTCTCGACCACGGTGCCGACCTTCCGGGTGCACGTCACCTCGGTCGTGATGCTGTTCTTGAAGCCTCCGTGCAGCGCCCGTAGATCGGCTGGCGCAGTGACCTTTCCCATTCGCGCGCCGAGCGTCGTCAGCTCGCTGTCTGCTCGCGCGAGCGTGCGCACCATGCCTGCCGTCGTCTCCGCGTCGTCCAGCTCCCAGGCGATAGGAGCCACCTGCACGGCACGCCAAGCGTTGCCCTTCCAGGTCACATACTTCGGCGCGACCGCGCCGACCTTGGTCAGGTAGGTGCGCAGCTCCCCGCCGGTAAGGCTCATCTCATGGCGTCCGCCTGCGGCAGTCGGCACGAGAGCGCCGCCTTTCGGCTCCGTGCGAACATACGTTCGTGGCGGCGCAGGCGTCCCCTCACGTCAGGTACCGTCGTGCGATCGAGGCCCGCAGCATCCCGCTCGCCGAGCTCACCGCCCGCGAGATGCGCCACTTGACGCTCGAGGACGCGCTCGAGCTCGTGATCCTCTACGCAGAGAAGAAAGATGCGAAGTTCGAGCGTGCGGCCTGCCGTTGGCTCGGTCGGTTGGCGGTCGAGCGGGAGCGGTTGACGCTGGCGAAGGCGGAACTGGCGGCTGTAGCGCTACATGCCCTCGCGGATGCGCCGACGATTGCCTCCGCGACGCTTCGGTCGGTCGTCGACGGATCTACCAGGTCATCCGAGGCTGTTAGCTGAGGCGATCCTCGACCGCCTCCCAGAGACCGGCGTGCGGAGTCGGTGGCGAGCCCGGCAGACGCGGGTCAGCCTCCGGACGAGCCGTTACCCGTCCGCTGTCCGCCTCCAAGCACTTGAAGCCCCTTTTGCAAGTCCGCTCGATCCATGACCGGAAGCATTTCGACGTTCGCCTTCACCCCGCGAAAGAGAGGCTCGGAAATCGAGGGGATGTCCGAGGGGTCCTTCAGGTCGAAGATGATGAACGCGGTTCTGACTCCCCCTTCAGGGCCGAAATACGCAGCCTCAGGCTGCAGCCGCTCCATCGTCTCCTCAAGGAGCTTCGGCAGCGACCCATCCTGAATCGCACGGCTCGCAGCCTCCGTGTCCATCTTGACCTTCAACATCATCCGCATATGCGCTCCTCTCATCGGCGCCGCTGACGTTTGCCAGGCATCCACGCGCAGGGACTGTTGCAGCCGACCCTACAAGGCAAGGAAGTAGTGAGCGAGCGGCTCATCAACCACGGGCTCAACCAACAACCCACGCCTCACCCTCCATCAGACGGTGCGCGGAAGGAGCCCCACTCCAACGGTTGGCCACAGCAGTGGTGAGCGCGGCCGGGAACGCGTGGGATGGTCATCCGCAGGGGCCACCCCCAGCCCGTCGCGCCCACCGGGCAGACTAAATACCTCAGAGCACCAAAAAAAACAATCGGCCACCACTGAACAGGAGCAAACCAACCACAGCCGGTTCCTCGTAACCGACCCGAGCCGAACGCCGTAACGCGCCACTACGGGCGCGCCCCACGATCGCGCCTCATGAGTCGCTCGCTCCCAAATGCGGGCGCTCCGAATCGTATTGCGGGCGCCGGCCTGCAAGGGCGCGCCCGCCTAATCATGTGGTGCGACCATCGTCGTGCTGTTCATCCTGCTCGTCTACTGCTGCTTGCGAGGGCCTAGGGTTGGGCTCCGCCCCAAAGCTTCTTCCCCAAAATCGCCTAGCGTTTCTTAGGGAGCGCCAGCGCCTACCCCCTCGCAGGGCGCCCCGCAAAACGATCAGTCGTCGTTCCGGTCGAGCCACCGCTTCACTAGGACGCTAACTAAATCCGATCGAGCGCCAGCGGCCAGGGAAGCAGATGTGGAGCGACCTGCGTAAGTTCTGATTCAGGCCGTATGCATCGTTCACAGCGATTACCGCGTTGTTGTTCTGGTAGTACCGGAAGGCTCGGATTCTGTTAACGCGCCATCCCTTGTCGGCTCGCCGCATTCTCGTTGCGAGGCGGATCGCAGCGCGGGGCGACACATGGATCGCCGCCGAGATAGGGCGATACACGTTGCCGAGCTTGAAGCTTGCGCCTATCCAACCCCTCAGCGCAGTGTTGAACGCTTCCAGGTGCGGCTCGGGCGCGTAAGGGGAGGATGGGCCTGACCCGCGCTGGTAATCAAGCTTCGTCAGCCCGCCTCGCGCTTTCCACTGGACATGACCCATAGCGGGAATCCGGCGTAGGCAATCCACTCGACCATTGACGGTGTAGAGGGTCGTTCTAACTTCTCTATCCGTCGTTTGCCGTGAGAGTTGACCGCTCGCGGTTACTGGAAGCAAGCAGCTCAGCAGCAGAATCAGGGCGACGGGGCCGAGCGGCGGGATCGCCGCGCCGCCTGCTCTCTTGAAGTTGCGAACGCTACACCGATTCAGGTTCATGCTGCTGGTGGGTCCGCCTAGGCTTCATCGCTGGGTTTCGCTCACTATCGTGCTCCTTCGGTCGTTGGGTTTCAAGGACGATAGGGCGTGATGGCGGACGCGGCTTCGTGGCCCAATCCTGGCCTAAACGTCTGAGAATCTGCTTCTGCAGCCAAGCCGTTCCACCATGGTGGAACGCCCGCAAACCCGCATGGTTGCGTCCGTTCAGGGTCGTTCGTCGTCGAGCGTCGTTGCCCCGTGCTCAGCTTTGCGAGCTGGGGGTCGCCGGTTCGAGCCCGGCACGCTCCATCGCGTAACCACGCCGTTCCGCCTCACTGTTGACCGGTCTAAAGCCCGTGTGGTCAGTGATGTGATCAGTTCAGCGAACCGCGGCCGTCCAGTCCGAGAGAAGTACCGACGGAGTGGGCTTCTACCGGCGAGAGAACAGAAGAGGGGCACGCTTCGAGGGAACGACCCGAGCCTCCGTCATCGTGTCCCTAGCGTGCGAGGATGAGGTGCGTTTATGGCGGACTGGAATCTCCTGCTATCGGCCGCCACTGCCGCCACTGCCGCTATTAGCGTCTGGTACGCCCACCGCGCCGACGGCCGCGCCTCCCGTGCCGAGGCGAGCGCCGAGCGTGGAAAACGCGCGGATGCGGCCCGATCGCCGCGACCGGCTCGCGGTTCGCTTCCATGCGCTCGAAGAAATCAACGCCCTCGTGCATCGCATTCCCGGGACCATGGTGCAAGCTCTGGCGGGAACCACCGACGCCCTCAATGGCGGCCGTTACCTCCCATTGCGCCGCTGGGATCTGCGCTTCTGCTATCCGCGGCGTTGGCAACCGCTTCCGCCTGGGCGAAGACGTCGGGAACAGCTCTCAACGCCTCTTGGAGCCGGATCTGCTGCCCTTCCCACGGCTCTTAGGCGCCGCGCGAGTTTCAGTAGACGCGTCGTCCCGGAAAGGGAAGCTGGCCGCTGACAAGCGTCAGTGCCCAAGCGAGGGCGATAAACAGGATCAGCCCCGCAAACAGCAGGTGGGAGATCAAGAACTTCGCGTACAGCCCGTGCAGCGCGGTCGGTGCGTGCGAAGTATTGAGCACTGCCGGGGTCGCGAGGACAAAACCGGCCCACGTCAGCCGTCGTATCCAGGGCTCGCCTGCGAAGCGAGGAGAAAATAGGAACGCCATCGGTAGTAGCAGAAGCACGTAGTAGTGCGACCAGGAAAGCGGGCTCGTGACGACCGCAAGCGTGAGGACGAGCAGGTACTCCCACTCACGCCCGTCTTTCCCGGTCGGCGACCGCGGCTGCCGCAGCCGCCGCCGGCTGCCCCGACCCACGCCCTCGGGGGACGTCACGGCCGTGGGTCCCTCGTAGCGGCGGGGACCGCTCGCAGGACCAGCGTGCCACCCGTCCGCGCCTGCGAACGACGACGGTACCCCACCCCCCTCACCCGACGACGTGAGCGCGGGTTCTCCAAGGGGGGACCGCTCCGGTGCTAGCCCGTGCTGACCTCTCCCGTGTAGCGGGCGCCGCACCCTTTCCCCCGAAGCTCGATGACGTCGGCAGCCGTGCGTGGCGTTCGGAAGTCACGGTCGACGAGTCGGAGAGTAACGGCTGTTCCCGGCCGGCACGTGGCGTTGGCGGAGCGAGCGACGGTTCCGGTAAGCATGACGCCGCTGCTGGCCGCGGCCGCGACGACTTTGGCTGAGGTCACATGCACTGCGACACTGCTCGCCATGTTCCGACCGAGGCTGACCGTGCCGCGGACGGCCGTACGGCCGATAAGTGTGCGTGCGGAGGGCGAATACTCGAGCGACAACGCGCCCTTGATCGGCGAGCGCGGCGCGGTTGCGACGAGGCGGACGGCGAGCACGCGCCCGACCCGGACGCGTGCGCTCGCGCTGACGTTGATGGTGCCGCTGCCTGCGAGCGTGGAGATCGCGCTGCCGACGAAGGAAAGCCGCTTGGCCTTGGATCCCGTGGTCGATCTCACCGCGACCGACACTACGGCGCCGGGCGCGAGCGTCCGAGGCTGCGCCCACCTGACAAGGCCGGCGCCCACCGTTGGAGGGCCGAGCGCGCCCGTTGCCGACACGAAGGAGGTGCCGGCCGGCAATCGGAGCGTGAGCGCATCAAGGGTCGCCGGTGCCCCACTCTTGTTTGCCAGCCCGAGCTTGACCGTTATCGTCTTTCCGGTCAGCGTGAAAGGGAGCCCGGCCTGAACGACGAGCGGCGTGAGGGAGCCCTCGATGAGCGACACGACCGGCGTGACGAGGTCGGCGCTCCCGCTGTCGCGCGCCGCGCCACCGGGGGCCCCGAGCGACGCGATCCCCGCGTAGCACCCCAGGGCGGCCTCCGCCTGGCCCGGCTGGCGCACCATGACAAGCGTGCGCCCGGCGGCGTGCATCTGCTGCAGCACGTCGGTCGTCTTGAGCCCGTGCGTGTCCGGCGCAGTGTCGCGGCAGCCGCGAATGCCGACTGCTCCCGCGCCGTGGGGCTCTGCGTCGCCGAGCACGACCACGATCTTGCGGCTGCTGGGCCGCCAGCCGAGCGAGGCATCCACGCTCCGCTGGAAGACGAGGTTGTACGCCTCTGAGGACACATTTCCCGGCTCGGACGTTGTCACCGACCTCAGGCGTCTGATTGCCGCCCGCGCCGCATCGACGTCACCGGTGAAGCGCTGCAGCACCTCGTACTCCGGGGCCGGATAACCGGGGTCACGGAACGCAACCACGGCGAATCGGGCGTCGGGATTCAGATCACGTACCGCGTCGATGATCCTCTCGGCGTCCTTCTGGGCCTGCGCGATCGTAGGCCCCATGCTTCCGGTGCTGTCGAAAGCGAATTGGATGTCGAGCGCTACGGGCGCGTCGCCAGATGCGCCAGCGCCCGCACCGCCGGCTCCTGCAGCCACAAGCAGGAGCGCGCTCAAAAGAACTCCGATCCGCACCATCGTTCCCCCAGACGTTTCTCTCGACGACATTACGACCCAGACACACCTTGGGATAGAAACGGGAGTTGCGCGTAAAGATTCTGTACGCACTTCAAGCGAGTCCTGCATCCCGTCGATTGGAGCGAACTCGGTTCCTGAAATCTTGCGCGCGGGCTCACTCCACGCGAGGAGCCACTCGACGGCTGTAGCGGGTCAACCAACGTTGCCTCGCCCCGAAGGCGAGTCGAAGGGTGCGAGTTGTTCGGCCTGGGGAGCCCCTCCCGACCCCCGCCACGCCCCGCGCCCGCGCACTCGAGACGGAGGGCATCCCAGCCCCCCCCGAGGACAGGACGGCAGGTCCTTCCTGACAGCCCGCCCCATGCGCGCGGTGGAAACGGAGACCACCCTTTGCACAGGTGATGGCCGCGAGTTTCTCCGCCCCCTCCGTCTGGCGCGCCTGCGTGGGGCGCCCGTTGTTGTTCGCCAACCGGCCCAGACGCAGGTGGCGCAGGAATGTTTCGCGGAGACGACCGCACTAGCGTGGCCCGGCGGGGTGGCGCGTGATAGCGCGAGGTGAGCACGGCCTAGCGCTCGTCGCGATTCCAGCGAGCGTCAAGTGCAGTCGGAGGTAACTGCCTCGACGAGGGCGTCAAGGTACTTCAGCCACTCGAGTCCCAGCTCCAGTCCCGCCGTCGCCTTTCGCCGCACGAGGTCGGATGACGACAGGCCGTGGACTCACCGCAATCGATGGCCGACTCCCCCGAACGGGTTGCGCGCCGCCCACTCCTCGGCGACCGCAAGGAACTCGCGGCCCCACTCCCGCGCACCCACCTTCAGCAGCAGGAGCCCGGTCGAGACCCGCTCGACGAAGCCCCACTCCCAGATCGGCACCGGATCCACGTCCGTGAGGCGGCTCAGGAGCAGGCAGCGCTCTCGACCGAGCTCACAGGCGTCCCCTGCCAGCAGCTCCCCAGCCCACTCCCGCATCGGGATTGCCAGATCGTAGGCACGTTCGGCGACCAGCCCGTCCGGATCGACGAACTTGTAGTGATCCCCGGCCGCCCCCACCTCGGGGACGAGCAGCGTGTTGGCGGCATGCGCGTCGCCGTGGACGAGCACGGCGCTCGCCGGGTCGAATGCAGCCCCACGGCTGTCGGCAAACGACAGCGCTCGCGCGACCACGCGGGAGGAACAGGGATGGTCGAGCTCCGCCCAGGCCGTGCCGATGAATCCGGCGAGAGACGCGGCTTTGTCCGCGCCGGTCGGCAGCAGGAACTCGGCGGGGACGGGCACCCACGCCTCCCGGAGCGTCGCGCAGATGGCGCCCATCTGCGCCTCGACGGGCAGGCCCTGCGAGCTCAACCTCGGACCCAGCCGCTCCAGCAGCAGCGCGTTTCGAACGACGTCGTGTCGGAGCAGGATCGCGTAGCCTCGACCGCCGGCGAACTCGAGCGTCCGGATCTCGTTGGCGACGCCATCATCCGAGGGAATGGCCAGCTTGAGGACGGCCTCAACACCATCCCGCGTCTCCGCCTCGGCCACGTACCCCTCCGTGCCACCCGGCAACGTGGTGCCGAGCGTCAAGCCCCAGTCGAAGGCAATTGCCTCGACGAGGAGGTCAAGGCGCTTCAGCCACTCGAGCCCCAGCTCCCCTCGCGCCGTCGCCTTTCGCCGCACGAGGTCGGGGATGTCGACACGCCGTGCGCTCACCGCGCTCGAAGACGGCCGGCGCTCTAGGTGTATGCCCGCTGCTTCGCGGGCCGTTCGTCGAGCCTCGCGAGATAAGCGAGCACTCGGTCGTCGTCGGGCAGCAGGTCGAACTTCCGCGCGCTCTCGAGGACGCCGCCGACGACGACGTCCGCGATCGTGAACTCGCCCCCGACGAGATACGCGCCCTCCCCGAGAGCTGCGGCGAGCGCGTTCCACGCCTTCTCGAGCCGTTG
>Ga0136616_10002287_pt1 | contig 10155 bp, 13 predicted proteins | sample AntDrymUQ2992106_2_FD_106648 | JGI IMG/M metagenome (GOLD analysis project Ga0136616, IMG submission 106648) | Polar desert sand microbial communities from Dry Valleys, Antarctica - metaG UQ299 (21.06) | ecosystem: Environmental > Terrestrial > Soil > Desert | place: Antarctica: Dry Valley... | reverse complement strand
GAGCCCACTCCGTAGGCCAGCAGGCCAATGATCGCGAGCACGCCGACTACGCCTGAGATGGGGATGGCAAAGCGCGTCACGACCGAGTTTGAAGGGTAGAGCGGCGTCTTGCCCGGCTGCAGAGGGCACCCTTAGAATGAACGCAGCGCGGACGTAGCTCAGCTGGTAGAGCGCGAGCTTCCCAAGCTCGAGGTCGCGGGTTCGAGGCCCGTCGTCCGCTTCGCGGTGGTGCGTCGGTACGCGGCAATACGATCGGCGCATGGCAGGAAGGCGCCCGCCGGAGCGCGACCAGGGGCGCCCGCCGGAGCGCGACGAGATCATCGCGGGCGAGGCCCTCGCGACGCTTTCGGGCTTCGCGGACGCCAGCTTCCAGCTGATCTACATCGATCCACCGTTCAACACCGGCAAGGTCCAGAATCGCCGAACGCTTGCGACCGTGGCGGACGCCGCCGGCGATCGCGCGGGCTACCAGGGCCGCCGTTACAAGACGCGGCTGCTCGCCGAGTCCTCCTACCGCGACTCCTTCGACGACTACCTCGGCTTCCTCGAGCCGCATCTGCGCGAGGCGCGACGGCTGCTGATGTCCACCGGGACCCTCTACTTCCACATCGACTACCGCGAGGCCCACTACTGCAAGCTCCTTCTCGACGAGGTCTTCGGGCGCGAGTGCTTCCTGAACGAGATCGTCTGGGCATACGACTACGGCGCCCGCTCGCGTCGGCGCTGGCCCGCGAAGCACGACACCATTCTCGTCTACGTGAAGGACCCCGGCGGCTACTTCTTCGACTCCCAGGCCGTCGACCGAGAGCCCTACATGGCGCCCGGGCTCGTGAGTGCCGAGAAGGTTGCGAGCGGCAAGCTCCCGACGGATGTCTGGTGGCACACGATCGTGCCCACGAACGGGCGCGAGAAGACGGGCTATCCGACGCAGAAGCCGGAGGGCATCGTCAGGCGCATGGTGCAGGCTTCGTCGGCGCCGAACGACTGGTGCCTCGACTTCTTCGCCGGGAGCGGGACGCTTGGGGCCGTCGCTCGCGAGCTCGGGCGCCGGTTCGTGTTGATCGACAGCAACCCCGAAGCGGTTCGCGTGATGCGCGAACGGCTCGACGGCATCGACGCCGTGATCGCCGAAGGCGGTAGCGTCCGCGGGTGACCTTGATCGAGGGTTTTGAAGCGGCTGGGGCGCGGGCGCCTCACTCGCTCCCCACCATCACGGTCATCGTGCCGGCCACCGATCTACCGTCCACGCTCCCGCGCTGCAGGGCGGCGATCGAGTCGGCCGCGCAGCCGCCGGAGGAGCTGCTCGTGGTCGACGGTCCGCCGGGAGCTGGACCCGCGGAGGCGCGCAACCTCGGCGCTGCTCGCGCCCGCGGCGAGATTCTGGTGTTCATCGACGCCGACGTAGAGGTCCACGAGGACGCGCTGGCGCGTGTTCGCCACGCCTTCGCCCGCGACGAGGAGCTCGTCGCGCTGTTCGGGAGCTACGACGACTCTCCCGACGTAGACGGACTGGTCTCCGCCTTCCGCAACCTGCTTCACCATCACGTCCACCGGAGTAGCGCCGGACCGGCCGAGACGTTCTGGACGGGGCTCGGCGCCATCCGGCGCGAGACGTTCCTCGCGAGCGGCGGGTTCGACGCCAGTCTCGCGATGCTGGAGGACGTGGACCTCGGCATGCGCCTCCGGGAGGCTCGAGCGCGGATCGAGCTCGACCCCGGCCTCCTCGGGACCCATCTGAAGTGCTTCAGCCTCTACGAGATGATCAGAAGCGATCTGCTTGACCGCGGCGTGCCCTGGGTCGAGCTGCTGCTGCGCTCGGGCCGGATCTCAACGACACTCAATCTCGGTTGGCGCCACCGCCTGAGCGCGGTCGCCTCGCTCGTCTTCGCCGTGGCGCTGGCCGCGCGACGGCCCGCTCGCGCCGCGCCGGCGCTTGGTGCGCTCGTCATCCTCAATCGCTCGTTCTACAGCCTGCTCTGGCGGCGTCGGGGTCCGCTCGGCGCCTGCGCCGGCGTGGCGCTGCACGTCGTGCACCACCTCACGGCGGCGCTGGCGCTTCCGCTCGGCGTGCTCGTCTACATGCGCCGGCGACGCAGCGCTTCACGCTCCGCTCGCGAACCGCGCGCGAGCCGGGCGCCCGCGCCCAGTCGTGACCGCCGTCGCGAGGCGAGCGAGCCGAGCCCCGTCGCGCTGCAGCGCTAGGTCCCGAGGTAGTCCTCGACGACCTCGTCGAACGGGCCGACCCTGCATAGCCGTCCTCGCTCGAGCAGCAGCGCCCGCTCGCAGATGCTCGCGAGCGCCTCGAGGTCGTGGCCCGCTGCCATCACTGCGCCGCCCGCGGCGATGGTCGAGCGCGCGCGGCTCTCAAGCTCGCCGCGGAACTCGTGGTCGAGCGCCTGATGGACCTCGTCGAGCAGTAGCAGCCGAGGGCGCAGACGCTCCATGACACCGAGCCCGAGGCGCGCCCGCATCCCCTGCGAGTAGCTCGACACCTGCCGCTCGAACGCCTCGCCGAGCTGTGACGTCTCCTTGAGCTCGTCCAGGGCGGCCCGCGCCTGCCCCCGCGTCAAGCCGGCAATCACGCCGAGCAGCAGGCAGTTCTCGCGACCGGTCAAGGTAGGCATCAGGCCGGCGTTCACCGAGAGCAGCGACGCCACTGGTCCGCCGACGGCGATCGATCCCTCGTCGGCGACGTACACGCCGGCGACGACGCGCAGCAGGGTCGTCTTGCCGGCACCGTTGCCGCCGACGAGTGCGACCGACTCGCCCGGGCTCACGGTGAGGTTCACCCCTCGAATGCCCCACTCCGTCACGGTGCCGCGCCGGATCGCCGCCGCCGCCTTGCTCGTCGGCCTGCGCTGGCGATCGAAGAGGAAGCGCACGCCTACGCCGCGCGCCGACACCAGCGCCGTCATCCCGTCACCTCACAGCACCTTCGCGAACTCGCTCTGCTCTCGGCGGTAGAGGGGCACGAAGATGGCAGCCACCAGTCCTGCCGCGCCGATCGGCCATGCCACCTGCCAGGCGGCGGGGGAGGTGCCGTAGAGCAAGACCGCTCGGTACGCCTCGAACAGGCCGGTGAGAGGGTTGAGCACGATCAGTTCGCGCGCGACGCCGGTGATCTGGTCCAGCGCCACGAGGCCCGGCGACAGGAAGAAGGCGGTTCGGATGATCGAGACGGCGAACGGTCGGAACTCGCGAAACAGCAGCCCGACGAGCGCGGCCGGGTAGGCGGCGGCCGCCGCGAGAAGGAGGTTGACCACCACGATCACCGGAAGCCACAGCAGCGCGGGCGTCGGCGGGATTCCATAGATGGCCATCATCAGGGCGAGCAGGAGGAGGCTCGAGGAGAAGGCCACCGTCTCGGTTAGCGCGGACGCGAGCGGCAGGAGTCCGCGCGGCAGCGAGAAGTTGAGCAGCATCGTCGACCGGCTCGCGATCGCGTCGAGGCCGGCGAGCATGCCGCCCATCACGAGCTGGAAGGGAACGACGGCGCAGGCAAGCGAGAGGCCCGGAGCCGGTCCACCGCGGCGTAGGAGGATCGCGACCAGCAGCAGATAGACGCCGACGAGAAAGAGCGGGTCGAGAAGCCACTTGAGGAACCTGAGCCGTCCCCGGCCGTAGCGGGAGCGCAGGTCCGCGCGGACGAGGGCGAGGAGCACGTCGAGCCTGCGCGCCCGCGCCCCCACGACGGACATCGTTCAGCCCGCGCGCGTCAGGGAACGCCGTTCAGCGTCTCGCAGCTCCTGGCGACGTCGCCCTTGTCCGGGTCGCTCGTGTCCGGTGAGCCGCCCTCGCACGTGTCGTCGCCTCGGCCGCCGAGCAGGGCGTCCACGTTCGGTCCGCCGAAAAGCGTGTCGTCTCCGGCCTCGCCCTCCAGCTCGTCCTCGCCCTTGCCGCCGAGGAGATCGTCGTTGCCCGAGCCGGCAATGACCCGGTCGTCACCGTCCTGCCCGAAGAGATCGTCGTTGCCGTTCTCGCCCTCGACGCGGTCCTCGCCCGTGTTGCCCATCACGTCGTCCTCGCCTCGTCCGCCGAAGAGATCGTCGTCGTCGGTGCTGCCGAAGAGCGTGTCGTCTCCGTCGACCCCGCAGATACGGTCCTCGCCGCCGCGGCCGTCGACCTCGTCGTCGCCGTCGCCCGCGACGATCACGTCATCGCCCTTCGTGCCAAAGATCGTGTTGTCGCCGTCGCCCCTGACGATGTCGGCTCGCTTGCCGTCGCACCGCTCGGCCGCGCCGGCCGCGGGCGCCGCCAGCGCAGCACCGACGCAGCAGGCGAGCAGCAGGGCCACGAGGTTGCTCCGGTTCACGGCGGCCACCTTAGATCACGGCACGGATCGCGGCGCCGCATCAGTCGTCGGCGGCCGGTGGCCGGCGCCTACTGCGCTTCAGGGCGGAGGCGCGTCGCTTGCTCTCCAGCCGCCGCTGACGCGCCGCGCGGCTCGGCCGCGTCGGCCGCCGTGTTCGTCCCACCGCGAGCGCCGAGGCCAGTCGGCCGCGCAGGCGCTCGAGCGCCAGCTCGCGGTTGCGTGCCTGGCTGCGTGTGTCCTGCGCGCTGGCGGTGAGCCGGGGCCCTGCGCGCGCCATCACCCGTCGCTTCTCCTCGTCGCTCAGGACGCCTGAGGCCTCGACCTCGAAGACGGCCTCGATCCGCGAGGCGGTCACGTTCGCGTGCTGTCCGCCGGGGCCAGAGGAGCGTGAGGCGCGCAGCTGGATCTCCGCGAGCGGGACGGCGACTTTCGCGGTGACGACCATCGGGTCCTCCATGCGCGCATTGTCCCCCGCCGAGGATGACCGAGCGGGCCGCGCGTCGATGCGTCTAGTAACGCCGGCTGATCGTCTCGAGCACGGCGACGGCGGTGACCATCGAGAAGATCGCGGCGAGCCAGCCGTTCAGCTCGATGATGCCCTCGAGTACGACCCAGGCGGTGGTCATGGCGAACGCGGCCACCACGAGGGCGCCGATCGCATCGAGCAGGCTCTGTTCCCATAACAGTCGCATTCGGGGCACGAGTTCGACGGCCACCGCCGATGTCCTCGCGGACCTACAAGCAGCCGGCCCATGGATCGGTGCCCGACTGATCGAGCAGCTGCTGTGCCCGCTGATCCTGCTCGGCCTCCGAGGCCTCGGCGGGGTCCCCGGAGCCGCCGAGGCCCTCCCAGGTCTCCTGCGAGAACTGGTACTTGCCGCGGTACTCCCCGCCGGCGCTCACCGCGCTCGGGTCACCACCCGACTCGCACTGGGCGATCTCCTGGAGTACGCCCGCCGGAGCCGATCCCGAAGCGGATGCGCCGCCAGGGGTCGACCCGCTCCCGCCGCCGGACGCCGACCCGTCCGCGCCGGGCGCCGACTCGCCGCCGGACGCCGACCCGCCGCTGCCCGAGTCGCCCGTCGCGGACCGACCGCCGCCGGCCGCTGGGCTCGCCTGCTCCGAAGCGGCCTGCTCAGGCGCCGAGGTGGCCGGCGACGCGAGGCCGAGCGCCGCGAGCGTCTCGGGCCCGGCGATGCCGTCGGCCAGCAGTCCGTTTCGCTGCTGGAAGCTTTGGACGGCGGTCTGGGTATCCGGACCGAAGACGCCGTCGGCGGGCACGCCCAGGGACTGCTGAACGCCCACGATCTGGGCGCCCACGTCGCCCTTGTCGACGTAGCCGCTCGCGACTGCGGCGGGCGCCGGCTCCACGCCGGCAGGTTGACCGGCCGCGAGGTCCGCGGCGAAGGCGCCCGTGGCTAGCAACGTGACCAGCGACGCGATCGAACCGCGCGAGCGAAAGCGCCGCCGCGCGGTTCTGAGGGCGGCGGCGCGGCGGCTGCGCGAGCGCCGCAGCGAACGTCCCCAGGCGTCACGGGATGCGGGATCGGTGGATGGCACGAAGTCTCCTTTGCCTGCATCGTTGTGCCTACGAGGTGAGCTGACGGGCTCGCGCGCAACGCGCTACGCCGCACTCCAGGCGGCGATTCGCCCCGGGGGTCGGCGGCGAGCCGGCCCCAGTGGTTCCCCCGTTCCCCATCGCCTGAGCGTGGAGACTCGGCTACTTATTACATCTAAGCAGATGTCCGGGGACGGACATGCTGGCTCCCCTCCGGCGCGGCGGAGCGGCCGGCGGGTCGACACTAAGATGCCGCGCGCCCGGTCACCGCCCAGGAAGGAAGCACATGGAAGCGTGGAACGTCCGATCGCTCGACGTGAAGCCCCACCACCCGCAGGTGCTCACCTCGGGCGACGACACGCGGGTGATCGCGATCGAGCTGCCGAGCGGGGAGGAGATGCAGGAGCACCAGACGCACGAGCGCTCCCTGCTGCTCGTGGTCGACGGCGAGATCGAGCTGGTGCAGGGCGAAGAGCGGACCACCGGCGAGGCCGGCTTCCTCGCTCACTTCGACCCGGGCGAGCGACGCGAGGTGCGTGCCAACGCCGACACGCGCCTGCTCTTGATCCTCGTGCCGTGGCCGGGCGAGGGACACCCGATTCACCGCCGTTGAGAGCCGAGCGCCGCCAGTCCGTACACAGGGGAGGAAACGACGCGCCGGGCAGGGCCCCCGGACGGCCATCTCCCGGTGCGATAATCGATCCATGGACCCAGCGCGCAAGCGAAAGCTCAGGCTGGTCGTGGCGCTCAGCGCCGCGGTGCTGCTCGCCTCCGCGCTGATCTACACGAGCTTCAACGCGGCGACCGAGGCCAAGATCCCGTCGGAGGTCCTGCAGACCGCCGACGCCGGCCGCTCCTACGAGCTCACGGGCGAGGTAGTGGAGGGGTCGATCGAGCGCGAGGCGAGCGCGCTCAGCTTCGAGATCCGCGACCGCGAGGGAACGACCGCGGTGCCGGTCGAGTACGCCGGCGTGGTGCCGGACCCGTTCCGCGACGGGCGCGAGGTGATCGTCTCCGGCCGGATGGAGGCCGGCACCTTCGTGGCCGAGCGCGACTCCCTCGTCACGAAGTGCCCGTCGAAGTTCACGAACGCGCAGGATCCCGTCTAGTGACCCGTCCCGCCGCGCTCGCGGCCGGACGGCGGCGCTGACGATCTGATGGCAGCCGCAGGGTCGGCCTGCCTCGTCGTCGGGCTGCTCACCGCCGTCTACGCCGTCGCCGCCGCGCTCTACGGCGCGCGGACCGGCCGGCCTGAGTTCGTGGTCTCCGCTCGTCGCGCGATCTACTGCCTCGCCGGACTCCTCGTGGCGGCGATGGGATTGCTCGAGGCCGCATATCTGCGCTCGGACCTCTCGTTCGCGCTCGTCGCGCAGAACTCGTCGACTGACACCCCGACCTTCTACAAGGTCACGGCGATGTGGTCGAGCCAGGCCGGCTCGCTGCTGCTCTGGGTGTTCCTGCTCGCCGTCTTCTCGAGCGCCGTGCTCTTGCTCACGCGTCGCAAGCACCGCGAGATAGCGCCCTACGCCACAGCGGTGCTTGGCGCGATCGCCGCGTTCTTCCTCGTGCTGATGGTCTTCTACGAGAGCCCGTTCGCCACGCTCGCGACGCCGCCCGCGGAGGGCGCCGGCCTCAACCCGCTGCTTCGCCACCCGGCGATGATGTTCCACCCGCCGATGCTCTACACGGGCTACGTGGGGTTCTCGATCCCATTCGCGTTCGCGATCGGCGCGCTGATCACGCGCCGCACGAACGCGGACTGGATCCGCTCGACGCGGCGCTTCGCGCTCGTGGCCTGGACCTTTCTCGGCTTTGGCATCCTGCTCGGCGCGCTCTGGTCCTACTCGGAGCTCGGCTGGGGCGGCTACTGGGCATGGGACCCGGTCGAGAACGCCTCGCTGATGCCGTGGCTCACGGGCACCGCGTTCCTCCACTCGATCATGGTCCAGGAGCGGCGCGGGATGCTGAAGGTCTGGAACGTATCGCTCGTGATCGGCACGTTCGTGCTCGCCCTGCTCGGCACCTTCCTGGTGCGCTCCGGCATCCTCGAGTCGATCCATGCGTTTGGCGCGTCGACGCTCGGCAAGCCATTTCTCGTCTTCATCGCGCTCGTGCTCGCCGGCTCGGTCTGGCTCGTGCTCGCACGCCGCGGCGATCTGCGCACCGAGCATCACTTCGAGTCGCTGCTCTCGCGCGAGGCGTTCTTCCTGTTGAACAACCTCGTGCTGGTGGCCCTCTGCGTGGTGATCTTCTGGGGCACCTTCCTGCCGCTGATCTCCGAGGCGCTGCTGGGCACCGAGCTGAAGTTCCTGCCGCCGCAGTTCAGCGCGGTCACGACGCCGCTCGCGATCGTGCTCGTGCTGCTCGCGGGCATCGGGCCGGTGCTGTCCTGGAGGCGCGCGACGCTCGTCCGCGTGGGCCGCACGCTGCGCGTGCCGGTGGCCATCGCCCTCGCCACGCTCGCCGTCCTCCTCCTGGCCACGCCCGCCGCCGACAGCGCCAAGTCGCTGATCATGTTCTGCTTCGTCGCCTTCGCGATCGCGGTGGTGGCGCAGGAGTTCTGGCGCGGAACGCGCGCTCGGCGCGGGATGTCGGATGACTCCTGGCCGGCGGCGCTCGCCCATCTCGTCGGGCGCAACCGCCGCCGCTACGGCGGCTATGTCGTGCACGTCGGAATAGCGCTCCTCTTCCTCGGCGTGGCCGCGTCGTCGGCGTTCGTCGAGCAGCGCGACGTCTCGCTGTCGCCGGGTGAGACCACGCGCGTCGGGGACTACACGCTGAGCTACCGCGAGCCCACCGGCGAGATCTTGAGCGACGGCGCCGGCACCGGCGCGCCGATCACGCTCGGCGCCGTGCTCGACGTGCGAAAGGGCGACGAGAGCTTCGAGATGCGCCCGCTTCGCAACTACTACCGCTCGCAGGACCCCACGCTGGGGCCGATCAGCGCCTTCTTCGAGGGCGAGCCGAACAGCGAGGTCGACGTCAGATGGGGGCTGCGGCGCGACCTCTGGGTCTCTGTGCAGCCGGACCTCACCACGTTCCGCGCGCCGATCGAGGAGGGCGACAGGAAGTTCGCCGCACTGCCGGGTGACGCGCAGGCGCTCGCGATCGCGGCGCTCGTCGAGCGCTACCGCAACGAGCCGCCGCCCGCGACCTTCCGCGTGCTGGTCTCGCCGCTCGTGAGCTGGATCTGGCTCGGCGGAGGGATCGTGGTGCTCGGTGCGCTCACGGCGCTGTGGCCGTCGGCGGACGCGCGCCGGCGCCGCGTCTCGAGCCTGTACGCGGCGCGGCTCGGCCGCGAGCTCTCGCGCGCCTAGTAGATGATCGACCCCTCATTCCCGCACGCCGGCGCGCTAGTACGGACTCGACCACTGGCGCGTACCTGAGACCGTAGAGCGCTAATGGAATACGCCCTCGCGCTGCTTGTCCTGGCGGCTCTCGTCGCCGTGGTGGTGGCGCGCCCTCTGATCGGCGGCGGCCTGGTCGACGAGCGCGAGGACGAGCGCCGCGCGGAGCTGGAGGCGGCCAAGGAGGCGAAGTACCGCGAGATTCGCGACTCGGAGCTCGACTTCCGGATGGGAAAGCTCGACCGCGAGGACTGGCGGACGATCGACCGCGAGCTGCGCGCTCAGGCGATCGCGATCCTCAAGCAGCTCGACGAGCTGAGCTAACCTTGCGCCGGATGGAGGCGATCCTCAGCGGCGTGCAGATCATCCTGTCGGTCATGGTGATGCTGCTCATCCTGCTGCACTCCGGCAAGGACGCGGGGCTCTCCGGCGCGTTCGGCGTCGGCGGCGGCGCCGGGCCCTTCGGCGGCGGCTCGCTCGTCGAGCGCAACCTCGACCGGTGGACGATCGTCTTCTGCCTGCTCTGGGTCGCCAACATCATCATCCTGCTGAAGATCTGACCTCGCCGGCGCGGCCGGCGCGATCGCGAGGGGCGGCGCGCTGGCCTGCGCGTGCGGTCGGATCGCTCTCGCCGCGGCCAGGACCTCGGACGTCGGTGGGTTGTCGCCGGAGTCATCCGAGAGGTGGGAGTAGCGAACCGAGCTGTCCGGGGCCACGACGAGCACTCCGCCGAGCTGCGCCGCATTGCCCTTGATCAGGCCCTGGTGCACGGCGATGCTGCCCTGCCGGATTCGTGACCGAAGCGATCGGCTGAGGGTCAGAGCGATCAGCCGCGGCCCGACGAGCTCGGACAGCGTCGCGATCTTCGCGCCCGCGGCTCGGTAGGCGCGGCGGTCGGGGTCCACGAGCAGGGGCAGCTCGACGCCCTGGTCGCGCTG
>Ga0136616_10002284_pt1 | contig 10158 bp, 5 predicted proteins | sample AntDrymUQ2992106_2_FD_106648 | JGI IMG/M metagenome (GOLD analysis project Ga0136616, IMG submission 106648) | Polar desert sand microbial communities from Dry Valleys, Antarctica - metaG UQ299 (21.06) | ecosystem: Environmental > Terrestrial > Soil > Desert | place: Antarctica: Dry Valley... | reverse complement strand
GCGACCTGGCGCAGCAGCGCCGTGATGGCGCCGTTCGACACGACGGACGAGCCGGTGCTCGCGCGGACGAGCTCGAGGTCCGCAGCCAGCTCCTCCGGTGCCCCGTACCCCGGCTCGTCACCGGGCTCCAGCGTGTTGGCGAGCCGCCACTCGACGAAGTTGAGCTTGCGGCGCAGCGGCTCCGCGCGCAAGCGCGAGCCCATGGCCTCGGCAGCACTGGGCAGTTCGTGCGCGTCCTGCTCGAGCGACGCGAGGAGGGGCAGGCCGGCGGGCAGATGGCCGGCGCCCTGCGAGTAGCTCAGCGCGAGCGCGCTCACCCTGTCGCGCAGCAACCGCAGCGCGAGCCGCCGGTGCGCCTCGAGCGTGGGGAGGAAGCCGTCGGGGTCCACCGCGGGGTTGCCGTCCATGTCGCCCCCGGCCCACGACCCGAAGCGCACCGGCGTGGCCACGGCGACCGGATCGCCGCCGAGACGTCGAGCCACCTCGGCGCTCAGCGCCGGCACGGCGTCGAAGAGCACCGCCTCGAAGAAGAACAGCACGTTCTGGACCTCGTCCTTCACTCGCGGGCGCTCCCGCCGCACCGCGTCGGTCTGCCACCAAAGGGCGAGCGTCTCCCGGATCTGTCCCCTCGCCTCCTCGCGCTCGGAGGCGCCGAGGCGATCGTCCTGCACGACCTCGAGCGCTGCGGTGATGCGGCGCTGGTGATCGAGGACGGAGCGACGCCTGGCCTCGGTGGGGTGCGCGGTGAGCACCAACTCGACCTCGAGCGCCGATGCCAGCGTTGCGACCCGTTCAGGATCCTCGTCTCGCAGGCTGGCGGCGGCCTCGGCGAGCGACTCGCGCTGGCCGCTCTCGTCGCCGTCGTAGCGGCGCCGCTCGCGCACGCGCTCGCGCCCCTCGGCGATGTTGGCCAGCGCGAGCTCCATCGTGCACGCGCGGATGAAGGGGGCCAGCGCCGCGTCGGAGGACTGGCGCAGCCGCCCGATCAGCCGCTCGGCGGCCTCCTCGTCACCCGCGCGAATGGCGGCCGCGTCTGCGTGGAGGGCGCGCACCGCACTCAACAGCTCGGCGCCCCCCTGCTCCTCCACCACCTCGCCGAGCAGCTCGGAGAGCAGCTCCGTCTCGCGATCGAGCGCGTCCTCGGTCGCGGGTCCGGGGCCGCTCCCGGCAACGTCGCTGGGCGATGAGGCGATCTTCTCGACCACGGTCAGAGGGTTCCGCCGCCGGGAGCTGGGGAGCCAGTGGCTGCTCGCGTTCTGTCCATAGTCCGCTGGATGCCTCGCTCGACTGCCTCGATGAGGTGGGGCCGCAGCCGATCAGCAGGGATGATGGCGTCGATCGAACCGACGTGCAGCGCCCGCTCCACGCTGTGAACGTCGTCGAACTCGTTCGCCACCTCGCCGAGCTTCTCCGATCGCACGGTCGCCCTCACGTCTCCCAGCTCGGCCCGCAGCCGGGCTCGCTCGTCGTCGTCGTCCACCTGCTCCAAACGAGCCTCAAGATCGACCACGCGTTGATCGGCGTCGGTGCGCTTGCTGATGTCGCGCGCGAAGACAGTCGCCGCCGCCGGAGCGCCGCCGATGACCGACGCGTACGAGCCCTCGACGGCGATCACCTCCATGTCGTCGTTGAGCGCGCCGGAGAATACAACGAATGCTCCTCCGTGGTAGCGAGAGACCACGCAGAAGACGATCGGACCGTCAAAGTTGACCACGGCACGGCCGATCTCGGCCCCGTACTCGAGTTGCAGCTCGCGCAGCGACTCGGGCGATCCGTCGAAGCCCGACAGGTTGGCCAGTACCACCATCGGCCGGTTGCCGCTGGCGGCGTTGGTGGCGCGGGCCACCTTTTTCGACGACCGCGGGAAGAGCGTCCCCGCCGTCCACTGATCGGGTCCGTCGGCGGGCAGAAGGCCGCGGCGGGGGAGCGCCTGGGACTCGATGCCGAGCATGGTCACCGGATAGCCGCCCACGTGGGCGTCGAAGACCACGGCGCTCTCGGCGGCAGCCATCGCCGCCCAGCGCTCGAGCGGCTGGTGGTCTTGGTCGGCGACGGCTCGCATGACCGTACGGATGTCGAAGGGCTTCTTGCGCTCGGGGTTGGTCTCCTCCGAGAAGATGTCGCCGACGAGCTGGAAGTCGCCGGTGGGAGCGCGGTGCGGGAAGGTGCGGACGTCGCGGTCGATGGGGTCGGTCGTCGCCGCCCGCCGCGGAAAGCGCTCGCCGGGCGCGAGGTAGGTGTGCTCGTAGTGGGCGAACAGGACCTCGCAAGCCGCGGCCAGATCCGCGGCCCAGTACTGAGCCTGGCCGTTGGGGCCCATGATCCGGTCGTAGCCGCCGATCCCGAAGTTGTCCTCGGCCGAGACGCCGCCCGAGTATTCGAGCGCCTGCTTGCCGGTGAGCACCATGGCGCTGTCGGGCGTCATGACAAGGATCCCGCGCGTGTGCAGGAGCATCGTCGCTTCCGCGTTCCAGTAGGGCTGAGCGCCCACGTTGATTCCGGCAACCACGACGTTGACCTCGCCATCTGCCTGGGTGAACGTGATCAGGCGGCGCAGCACGCGTGAGACCCAGTCCATGTTCTCCGAGCCGCTGTCCATCGAGATCTTGGCCCCGGCCGACACGGCGAGCCACTCGACGGGCACCTGCATCTCCTCGGCCAGGTCGAGCGCGCGAATGATCCGAACGCACTCCGGCTCGGCGATCGCCCCGAGCGCCTTGGTCGGATCGCCGAAGAGTGCGACGCGCGCCATTCCCTCGGGGTAGCGGTCGGTGACCGTCTGCACCAATCCGACGACGATGCCGGCGGCGTTGCCGCCAAAGGGACGATCGACTGGCACCAGGCAGCCGTCCTCGTCGAGGTCGTACTCGGTGAAGGTCCCGCCCGCGCGGGTCAGAAGCGGGATCAGCTCATACGGGTAGACCGTCCCACGGCGCCGCGCCCGCAGCACCTTCTCGGCGTAGTCGTCGAGGGGTGCCAATGGCTCGGTCGGCGGCTCTGCGACGGAGAGCGTTACCCCCGCGCCGGCCTGGTAGGAGAAGCCAAGGGCCATGGGACGCAGCTCGCCGTCTGCCGGAGAGGGAACGCGCGCCTCGATCGACACCTCCTCGAGTCCCAAGCCCGTGGTGATCGGAGCCAGCGTCCGGGTAAAGGTGAGGAGCTCATCAAGTGGCACCTCTAGGGGCGGCCGGACGTAGAGGAGCACTTGGTTTCCGTGCAGCCGCTGCTTCGAAGCGCGCTGGGCCTGCACGCGGCGGATGCTGTCGAGGCATGCGGCGATGACGCGCTCGGGCTCGGGCAGGGCGGTGAGCCGGCCGGACGCGTCACGCACCGGCGTGACGTCGCGCACCTCGGCCAGCGCAACGAGGCGCTCATCGGACGGGTTCTCGCGGGCGGCGCAGTGGAATAGATGCACATCCTCGACCGCCGGCATTCGCGTCAGGTCGAAGTTGGAAAGGCGCCAGAGATGGAGGCGCCGCGAGATCATCGGGTGGAGCTCGCGGGTCACGCGCTCCTCCTGGAAGGCGCCGTCGGCCAGACGGAAGGTGAAGTAATGCACGGCGGCTCCGGCCGGGCCGCTCACCGCCACCGTCACTCGTCCCACCGCCGGCGGCAGCTCCGCCGCGCCGATGGCGGCAAGAAGCTCGGCGGCCATGGCGTCTGTCTCGAGCGGGGGCTCGCTCCACGAGAGGTAGAAGTCGACGACGGCCTCCGAGCCCGGGGCCTCGGAGGCGAGCGCGGCGGCGGCGGCGGCCGACGCGGGCAGCTCCGAGGCCTCGGCCAGCGCAGTGATCAGCTGGATGTCTCGTCCGTCGGCAACGTAACGGGCGGTGAGAAACTGCAATCCGTCGCGGGCGTGCGACCGCACCTCCTCCAGCGGATAGGCCCTGTAGTAGCGGCGGGTGAGGAGCTCGAGCATCGGCTCGTGGCCCTCCTCTCCGCCTATCCGCTCAGCCAGGAGCCGGATGAGTGGCTGGGGGCTTTCCACGAGGGCCGCGATGCGGTCGGCGTAGTCGGGGGCGTCGGGATGGGCGGCGAGGTGGCTGAGCTGCTCTCGCACGGTGGTAAGGACCTGCTCGCGGACTTGCTCGATGAATGGCTCATCGAACACCCGGAAACGCACGCTGCGGGCGAGCTCGCCGACCACGGGATGACGGAGCTGCGCGGCGACGATCAGCCGGTCGAGGGTCTCGTGCAACTCCTCGCGCAGTGGCCCAGAGAGCGCCTGGGCATGCTGGAGGCGCCGGTCGAGGAGCGCCATCACGGCCGGAACCTGTGACGGCGCCCGCTGGTGGGCGAGGAAGATCCGGTAGACCGCCTCCTCGAGCTCGGGTCCCCGCTCGAGGTCGTGCACTCCGTAGCGGGCCAGCGCACGTGTGAGTCTGGCGCGGAACGTCTCGGGCAGGCCCTCGCGTTCGCAATCGAGCGAGCGGAGATAGGAGCGGAAGTGCTCGCGGGGGCTGCGGACACGTTCGCCTTCCTCCTCTTCGTGCTCCTCTCGCTCCGTCGTCGGCCAGTTGCGGGAGAGCTCAGCCAGGTCCGCGAAGATCGTGAGGACCTCGAGCTCGCCGTGGAGCACCTCGGCGTCCTCGGGGGGCAGCTGGTCTCGGGCCCGCTCGAACTCGGCTACGAGCCGGCGGGCCTCATCTACCTCCACGTCAAAGCCCATGATCAGGCTGCGCAGGGCATCCAGGTGCTCGCGCGCGCGGAGGCGGGCGCCGGACTCGGCGGGAGTCATCAGCGAGTCAAAGCTGATCCGCGGCGCGTCGGGCTCCGCCGCTTCGGCCACGGCCTGAGGCTCCACGCTCAGGAGCGGTGCTCCCGCGTCGACGTGGACGTTGCCGGCCACGAAGACCTCCCGCACCCGCCCGGCTTGCGGGGCCACGATCGTCATCTCCATCTTCATCGCCTCGAGGAGCGCCACCGGCGACCCCTCCTCCACCTCGTCGCCGGGAGCCACGTTCACGGCCACGACCAGCGCCGGCGCCGGCGCTCGGACGAAGCCTCCCTCGTCCCTAGATACGCGATGGGTCACGCCCTCGACCTCCACGAGGTAGTCCGGACCGTCGGTGACGCAGTCGATCCTGAAGGCTCGCGCGCCGATCGCCAGCCGGCGCGCGAAGGGGCGGAGCGGCTCGACCTCTAACTCGATCGTCGCGCCCTCGGTCTCGATCCTGTAGCTCCGCGGGCCGGCCTGGGCGACTGCCAGACTGTAGGTTTGGCCGCGATGGCGGAGCTCGGCCGTCCGGCCGATCTCATGGCTGGCCTTAGACCGTCCGCGGCCGGCCGCGGTATAGAAGCCGCGGCGTTCGAACTCCTGCTCGGCGTCATAGATCTCGATCGCAGCGCCGAGCAGAGCAACGTCCACGTGGCGTGTCGGGATGTGGCCGTTGGAGGCGACAAGGCGGTCCAGCCAGCCGGTGTCGGCGGTGCCGGCGAGCATCTCAGGACGGTCTAGAAGGTCGAGCAGGAACGACTTGTTCGTCGTCCCCCCACGCACGACTACCGTCGTCTCGCCGAGTGCTCGGAGCAGCCGCGTCCTCGCCTCGGCACGGTCTCGCCCCCAGCCGATCACCTTGGCGATCATCGAGTCGTACTCGGTGGGGATGACATCGCCCTCGGCGACGCCCGTCTCGACTCGCACCCCCGGGCCGGAGGGAAGCCCGAGGAGCTCGACCGTCCCCGGGGAGGGGGCGAAATCGCGTTCGGGGTCCTCGGCATTGAGCCGGGCCTCGATCGCGTGACCCCAGGCGGCGGGCGGCTCGCCGTCCAGGTGCCCGCCCAGGGCCACATGGAGCTGGAGCTTCACGAGGTCGAGCCCCGTCGTCATCTCCGTGACCGGATGCTCCACCTGAAGGCGGGGGTTGACCTCGAGGAAAGCGAACGCCTTCTCGTCGGGCTGGTAGAGGAACTCGACAGTCCCCGCGTTGCGGTAGCCGGCCGAACGGGCCAGGTTGACGGCCGCTGCCCGCAGCTCCCCCTCCTGCTCGGCGTTGAGGGCCGGCGAGCTCGACTCCTCGATCAGTTTCTGATTGCGGCGCTGGATCGAGCAGTCCCGGACGCCCGCTGCCCAGACCGCGCCGTGATCGTCGGCGATGACCTGGACCTCGACGTGATGCGCGCCGGTCATCAGGCGCTCGATGAAGATGGTCGCGTCGGCAAAGGACCGGAGCGCCTGTGCCTGTGCGCCCTCGAACGCGGGCGCGAGCTCGGCCTCGGAGTTGGCCACGCGGATGCCCCGCCCGCCGCCCCCGGCCGCGGCCTTGATCATCACCGGATAGCCGATCGTCAGGGCTTGTGCGACGGCGGCCTCCACCGTCTCCACCGGGCCGCCGCTCCAGGCGGCCACCGGCACGCCCGCCTGCTCGGCGAACAGCTTGGCCCCGATCTTGTCGCCGAGGCGGCGCATGACGTCGGGCGGCGGGCCGATGAAGACAACGCCCATACGGGCGCACAACTCGGCGAAGGCCGGATCCTCGGCCACGAAGCCCCACCCGACCCAGGCCGCGTCGGCCCCGCTCTCGCCTAGCGCCCGCTCGAGCTCGCCGTGGTCGAGGTAAGGGCTCTTCCCACCCCCGATGACAACCGCCTCGTCGGCCTCGAGTACGAACATCGCCCGCCGCTCGGCCTCCGTGTGGAACGCGATCGTTCGCATCCCGCCGCCGTGCTCGAAGTTGAGCTCCCGCACCGCGCGAATGAGGCGCATGGCGGCCTCGCCGCGGTTGACTATCGCGACGCGGGTCATCTCGGCGTCACCTCGGAGCACCGCAAGGTCAGCGGGGTCGCAGTCGCACCATTGGGGTCAGTGAATCAGAGCCCGGGTCGCGTTGTCGTCGGCGCAACCGCGGGGGTGATATCCGGACCGCAATGGAACCACCCGCTCCAGTCACGTAGTCTTGGGCCCGGGTGAGTGATTCAGTACTTCTTTTTCCGGGGCAGGGCAGTCAGGAGCCCGGCATGGTTGACACCGTCGCGCGTCTACGGCCGGATCTGCTCGAGCTCGCGGCGGAGGTGGTGGGCGAGGATCCGTTTGCACAGGTGGGGCAGGGCACGCGCTTCGACCAGCCTGCGATCTATTGTGCTGCGCTGGCCGGTCTCGAGAAGGCGGGGCATCCGAAGGCCGATCTCTATGCGGGACATTCGATGGGGGAGATCACGGCGCTTGCCGCGGCCGGGGCTTTGAACGACGAGGACGGGTTGCGCCTGGTTGCCGAGCGCGGCCGGCTGATGGAGGCGACCGCGGCCCGAACCGGAGGTGCGATGCTCGCGATCCGGGCGGGGCGTGAGGAGGCGGAGCCGATCGCCGATCGCCACGGGCTGGCCGTCGCGAATGACAACTCGCCGGACCAAGTGGTGTTGTCGGGGCCGCTTGCCGGCATCGAGGCGGCGGAGGCCGAGGCTGGCAAGGATGGGATGCGCGCCAAACGGCTGCCGATCACCGGCGCCTTTCACTCGCCGCTGATGGCAGATGCGGTCGAGCCCTTCCTCGCCTTCCTACAGGACATCGAGTTGCGCGCGCCGCGCGCGCCGGTGTTTTCGTGTGTGACCGCGGCGCCGTTTGATGATGTCCGGGAGCGGCTCGCTCAGGCGCTGGTGGAGCCGGTGCGTTGGGTCGAGGTTTTGCACGCTCTCTACGCGGCTGGTGGGCGCCGGTACGAGGAGACGGGGCCGGGGAAGGCGCTTGTCGGTCTCGTGCGCCGCACCCTTGAGGATGTCGAGGTCGTTGCTGCGGAGCCGGCGGAGGCCGGCGCCGCGTAGCGCGAGCGCGCTTGGGGGTGATCGAGTGGGAGATCTGAAAGGCAGGCCCGAGGGCTGCGCGCTTGTGACCGGCGCCTCGCGCGGGATCGGAGAGGCGATCGCCCGCGCGTTGGCCGAGGAGGGCTGGCCGGTGGGGGTCAATTACCGCAAGGACGCGGAGGGCGCCGGGCGGGTGGTCGAGGGGATTGAAAGTGACGGCGGCAGCGCACTCGCCATCCAGGCCGACGTCAGCGATCCGGGCGCGGCCGACGAGCTGTTCCCGCCGCTCGAGGAGCGCTTCGGGCCGGTGCTCGTGCTCGTGAACAACGCCGGCGTGCGCGCCGACGGGTTGGCGCCGCAGCTCGAGGACGACGCTTGGGACCGGGTGCTCGACACGAACCTCACCGCGCCCTTTCGGCTCACCCGTCGCGCGCTGCGGGGCATGATGCGCGCGCGCTTTGGCCGCATCGTGAATATCGCCTCGATCGTCGGCCAGCGGGCGAATCCGGGCCAGGCGAACTACGCGGCCTCGAAGGCCGGCCTGATTGCCTTCACCAGCACGGTCGCGGCGGAGGTCGCGCGCCGGTCGGTGACCGTCAACGCCGTGGCGCCGGGCCTGGTCGAGACCGAGCTGACCGAGGATATCGGCGATGAAATGCTGCAGGCCATCCCGGCCCGGCGGGCGGGGACCCCGGAGGAGATCGCGGCGTGCGTCCGCTTCCTGGTCTCGGAAGAAGCCTCTTACGTGAACGGAACAACCCTCACAGTCGACGGCGGAATGACCGCCTGAAAGGATCAACACAAATGCCGACGGCCAACAAGGAACAGATCGAGGAGCGCATGACTGAGGCGCTGGTGAGCTTTGGCGCTGAGAAAGAGCAGATCAAGCGCGATGCCACCTGGGAGTCGCTCGACGTCGACTCGCTCGATCTGGTCGAGCTTGCTCAGATACTCGAGGAGGAGTACGGCGTGAAGATGAAGGAGGAGGACATGAAGGACCTCAAGACCGTCGGGGATGCGGTCGACTTCGTCGCAGACCGCGCCGAGTCGTGACGCAACGCGTCGCGATCACCGGAGTCGGGGCGGTGACGCCGCTGGGCGTGGGCGTCGAGACGTTGGTCGAGCGCTGGTCGGCCGGCGACTCGGGCATCGAGGACGGGCTGGGCTGCTGCACCGAGTTCGACCCCACGGAGCACCTCTCGATCAAGGAGGCGCGGCGCGCGGACCGCTTCACGCAGCTCGCCATCGTCGCCTCCGATCAGGCACTCGCGCAAGCGGGCTGGGAGGACGGGCCGTCGGTGGATCCCGACCGCGTCGGCTGCATCATCGGCACCGGGATCGGCGGCATGAACACGATCGAGGACCAGCTCGACGTGCTGCGCGGGCGCGGCGCCGAGGCGGTCTCGCCGCTCGCCGTGCCGATGATGATGTCCAACGCGGCCTCTGGGGTCCTCGCCATGCGTCACGGCTTGAAGGGCGAGTGCTACGGAACGGTGTCGGCGTGCGCCGCGGGCGCCCACGCGATCGGCGTCGGGCTACGCATGGTCCAGCACGGCGACGTGGAGGCGTGCGTCGTGGGCGGGTCCGAGGCCGGCATCACATCGCTGGCGCAGGCGGCCTTCGAGGGCATGGGCGCGACCTCCCCATCGGGTTTCTCGCGCCCGTTTGACGCCCGCCGCGACGGCTTCGTGATGGGCGAGGGGGCGGCGGTCCTCGTGCTCGAGTCGGAGGAGGCCGCCAAGGAACGCGGCGCCGAGGTGCTCGGATATGTCACCGGCTACGGCGCGACGGCCGACGCCCATCACCTGACCGCGCCCGAGCCCTCGGGCGAAGGAGCCTCGCGCGCGATCGCGATCGCGCTCGCCGACGCGGGGATCGAACCCGATGGCGTGGACTGGGTGAACGCCCACGGGACCTCGACCCCGCTCAACGACGCCTCGGAGACCGAGGCGCTCAAGAGCGCGCTGGGCGAGCGCGCCCGCGAGATCCCCGTCTCCTCCCTGAAGTCGGCGATCGGGCACACGCTCGGCGCCGCCGGTGCGGTCGAGGCGGCCGCGACGGCGCTCTGCCTCCAGCGCGGCGTGGCCCCACCCACGGTCGGCTGGGAGGAGCGCGACGAGGACTGCGACCTGGACTACGTGCCCGGTGATGCCAGGACGCTCGAGAGCGATGGAAGGCCGCTCCGCGCGATCTCGAACTCCTTCGGCTTCGGTGGGCACAACGCCGTGCTCTGCCTGGAAGCTCCATGAGCCACGCAGTCGTCAGCCGCGGGCGCACTATCACCGAAGCCGACATCGTCGCCTTCTCGGGGTTGACCGGGGACCATCATCCCCAGCACACCGACGCCGTGTGGGCCGGGGCAGGCCCGTTCGGCGGCATCGTCGCGCACGGGATGTTGGTGCTTTCCTACGCACTCGGGCT
>Ga0136616_10002283_pt1 | contig 10159 bp, 7 predicted proteins | sample AntDrymUQ2992106_2_FD_106648 | JGI IMG/M metagenome (GOLD analysis project Ga0136616, IMG submission 106648) | Polar desert sand microbial communities from Dry Valleys, Antarctica - metaG UQ299 (21.06) | ecosystem: Environmental > Terrestrial > Soil > Desert | place: Antarctica: Dry Valley... | reverse complement strand
GGAGAAGGGCGAGGATCAGCTTGAGCGCGCCGAAGTAGTTGAGCTGCATGGTGCGCTCGAAGTCGTGGAAGCGGTCGTAGGAGCTGGCGATCGAGCGGCGGATCGAGCGGCCCGCGTTGTTGATCAGCACGTCCACGCCCCCGTGCTCTGAGAGCACCTCCTTGGAGAGCCGGTCGATGTCATCGAGCTCGGCGAGGTCGCAGGGGTGCACGTGAGCGGTCCCGCCGCGCTCCTCCACCTGCGCCTTGACCTCCTCGAGCTTCTCGCGCGTGCGCGAGACCAGCAGCACCTCGCCGCCGGCCTCGCCGATCTTGAGCGCCGTCTCGAGCCCGATGCCGCTCGAGGCGCCGGTGATCAGGATCTTCTTGTCCCTGATCGAGCTTGCGAGGCTGCGCTCGCGGAAGAGGTCGGGGTCGAGGTTGCGCTCCCAGTAGTCCCAGACTCGCCCCGCGTAGGAGGAGAGCGGGGGAACCGCGATCCCGGTCCCGGTCAGCGCGCGCTGCGTGTCGCGCGCGTCGAAGCTGCAGGCGAAGTCGCGGTGCTCCATCGCCTCCGGCGGGATCCCGAGGTCGCGCAGCGTCTGGTTGCGGATCCTCCGAACGGTCGGGAGCGCCATCACTCCGGCGCGCACCGCCTTGGGCACCGCGTTCGTCATGTTCTGGTCGATCCTCATCGCGAACTGAGGCGCGTGAGCGGCGCGGGCGAATTCGTTGAGCGTCTGCCCCACCGACAGCGGCTCGGGGTCGACCAGGTGAAAGGTGTCGCCCGGCAGGTCGTCGTCGGGGACGTGGGCGATGTGGTCCATCGCGCGCGCGACGAAGTCGACCGGCACGAGATTGGTCTTGCCGCCCTCGGGCCCGGCGAGCGGGAACCAGGCGGGAAGCGCGTGACGCAGCCGCTTGATCAGCTTGAAGAAGTAGTAGGGACCGTCGATTTTGTCCATCTCGCCGGTCTCCGAGTGCCCGATCACTATGCCCGGGCGATAGACGGTCAACCGCGCCTTGACCTGGTCGCGGGCCAGCCGCTCGGACTCGTACTTCGTGCGGTGGTAGTGGTGTGGAAGCTTCTGACCCTCGTCGAACATGTCCTCCTGGAACACGCCGCGGTACGAGCCCGCCACCGCGATCGAGCTGGTGTGGTGGAAGCGGCCGACGTCGTGCGCGTTGGCGAACTCGATCACGTGCCTCGTGCCGTCCACGTTGGCGCTCACCGAGGCCTCCTCGTCTGCCTCGATGTCGTAGACGGCCGCGAGGTGGAAGAGGTGGTCGATGCGCTCGTCGAAGCCGTCGACACCGAGTCCCGGCTGCGAGAGGTCGCCCGCCACGGGCACGAGGCGATCGCCGGCGTCGAGCCGCTGCGCAAGCGCGTCGAGCCGGCCGCGCGAGCCCTCGCGGACGAGGGCGTACACCGTGGCGTCGCGGCGCAGCAGTTGCTCGACGAGATTACGCCCGATGAAGCCGGTCGCGCCCGTGACGAAGTAGTTCAAGGCTCGGTCCCTCCCCGAGAGGTATCTCCAGGTCGCGGCGAGTCTATAGCTCGCGATCGGGCTCTGGACCGCGGTCGCGGCGGGCGAAACGGGCGGCGGGCAGCCGCTCGCTACGCTGCCCGCGTGGCCGACGACACGGTGAGCCTTACGGAGGCCGCCGAGCGCGTCGGCGTCTCACGGTCGACGCTGAAGCGCTGGGCGAAGACGGGCGTGATCCCGGACCTCGAGGGCGACGCCGCGCTCAGCCCCGCCGGGCTGGCGCACGCGCGGATCGCGGCCCGTTTGCGCGACCGCGGGCACAGCCTCGAGCAGATCCGCGAGGCTACGGCGGACGGCCGGCTGGCCTACGGGTACGTGGAGGACCTGTTCCCGCCGAGCCACGCCGACCGTCCGCTGGACGAGGTGGCCGAGGCGACGGGCCTCGAGCCGGAGCTCATCGTGCGCCTCTGGACGAGCATCGGCTTCCCGGCCCAGGAGCTCGAACGGCTAACCGACGAGGACGTCCAGGCGCTTCGTTACATCGCGTCGGTGCTCGCCGCCGGGTTCCCGCTGGTCGCGTTCCTCCAGCTCACGCGCGTCTACGGGCAGGCGATCGCCCGCATCGCGGACGCCGAGACGCGCCTCTTTCACATGTACGTGCACGAGCCTCTGATGCGCCAGGAGATCCCGGAGCTCGAGATGGCCGAGGAGATGGAGCACCTCGCGCGCGACCTGCTGCCGCTCGCTTCACCGATCATGGATTACGTCCATCAGCGCTTTCTCCAGCATTTCGTGGAGCAGGACATGGTGGGGCACATGGAGGTGGAGCTCGACTCGCGCTCCGACCTCGGCCGGATCACTGTGACGGTCGCCTTCGCCGACCTGGCCGGCTACACGCGCTATACGGAGGAGGAGGGCGAGGAACAGGCGCTCTCCTACGTCGAGCGCTTCATCGATGCCGTGGCCGAGACGCTCCCCGACGACGCGCGCATCGTCAAGACGATCGGCGACGAGGTGATGATCATCGGCCAGGAGACGGCGGACCTCGTCGACTGGGCGGTGGGGTTCCTGCGCCTCTGGGAAGAGCGGCCGGCGCCGCGCATCGGGATCCATCGCGGCGCGACGATCTACCGCGACGGCGACTACTTCGGCCGCGACGTGAACCTGGCGTCGCGCGTCGTGGCGCGCGCCCGCGGGGGCGAGGTGCTCGTGACCGCCGCCGGCGTGGAGGCGATCGAGACGCCCGAGCACCTCGAGTTCGAGGAAATCGGCGAGGTCAAGCTCAAGGGCTTCGACGAGCCGCAGCGCCTCTGCCGGGCGAACCCCGGTTTCTAGGCATGGCGACGCCCCCGGAGGAGCGGCCGCTCGAGTTCGCCCGCTCGAGCGGCCTCGTTCGGGCGGGCGAGCCGCTGCTCGTGCTGCTCTCCGGCGGAGCGGACTCCGTCTGCCTGCTCGACGTGGCCGTCCAGCTCGGCGCCGAGGCGTCCGCGCTGCACGTCAACTACGGCCTGCGTTCCGAAGCGGCCTCGGACGAGGCCCGTTGCCGCGAGCTGTGTGACCGGCTCGGCGTCCCGCTCGCGGTCGAGCGAGTGGAGATCGAGGCGGCGGAGGGACCGGGGCGGGGCAACGTTCAGGCCGAGGCCCGCGAGGCGCGCTACGCGCTCGCCGAGCGTCACGCGCGCGCCGACTACGCTGCCGCCCACACAGCCACCGACCAGGCCGAGACCGTGGTCTACCGCTTAGCGGTTTCGCCTGGGCGGACGGCGCTGCTCGGGATGCAGCCGCGCCGCGGACGGCTGGTCCGACCGCTGCTCGAGGCCACGCGCGCGGAGACGCGCGCTCGGTGCCGGGCGCGCGGGCTCGCCTTCGTCGAGGACTCCTCGAACGCCGACCCGCGCTTCGCGCGCGCGCGCGTACGCGAAGAGGTAATGCCCGTGCTCTCCGCCCTGAACCCGGAGTCCGAGCGGGGCATCGCCGAAACCAGCCGGCTCCTGCGCGACGAGGCCGAGGTGCTCGCGCGAGCGGTCGACGACGCGCTCGCGCGAACCGGGGCGCCGGTGGCACGACTTGCGGACCTCCGGGACCTCCCGGTCGGCCTCGCGCGGCTCGTGTTGCGCCGGCTGGCCGAGGGGGCGGCCGCTGGGCCCCATCCTCTGTCGCGGCTCGACGCCGATGCGATCCTCGCGCTCGGGGACCGAGGTGGCAGCGCGAGCCTCGACCTCGGCGGCGGCGTGAGGGCGGTGGCCGAATACGGCACGCTGCGCTTCACGCGCACCCGGGAGCTGCCTCCACCGGAGCCGGTCCGACTCCCGGTGCCGGGCACGGCGCGCTTCGGTGACTGGGAGGTGAGCGCCCGGATGGGAAGCACGGGCGAGGCGGTCCTGCTCGCGGGCGCTCTCGGCGCGGTCGTCACCGTCCGGTCGTGGCGCGACGGCGACCGGATGCGCCCGGCCGGACTCGGCGGCACCAAGTCGCTCCAGGACCTCTTCACCGACCGCAAGGTCCCTCGGGCGTTGCGGCGGTCGCTCCCGGTGGTCGTGGTCCGCGACGAGATCGCCTGGGTGGCGGGCGTGGCCGTCGGCGAGCGCTTCGGGGCGGCGGAGGATGCCTCGCCGGCGAAGACGATTGGGCTGTCCGCGCGACGCGGGGAAGTCTGAGTGCGACGCAACGCCGCCTCGACCTCAGCGCTCGGAGAAAACGGCCACCGGTCTTACACTCAGCGCGTGCGCGACGCCGCGGTGGGCAAGATCCTCGTCCAGCAGGACGAGCTCGCTCACCGCGTGCGCGAGCTCGGGCGCGAGATATCGAGGGACTACCGCGACGAGGAGATCTTCCTCGTCGGCGTGCTGAAGGGCGCTGTCTTCTTCCTGTCGGATCTCATGCGCCACCTCGACGTGCCGTGCCAGGTGGACTTCATGGCGGTGGCCTCGTACGGTTCGTCGACGGACTCGTCGGGAGTCGTGCGGATCCTTAAGGACCTCGACGCGCCGATCGAGGGGCGCAAGGTGCTGATCGTCGAGGACATCGTGGACTCCGGCCTCACGCTCTCCTACCTCCTTCGCACGCTTTGGGCGCGCAACCCGGCATCGGTGGAGGTCTGCGCGCTGCTGACCAAGCCGGAGCGCCGCAAGGTCGAGCTCCCGATCCGCTACGTGGGGTTCGAGATCCCGAACCGGTTCGCCGTCGGCTACGGGCTCGACCACGGCGAGCGCTACCGCAACCTGCCCTACGTGGCGGCGCTGGCGGAAGGGCCCTGAGGCCTCTCGCGGAGGCGGCCGAAGGGGCCAGAATCCCTTTAGGAATGCGAAAGACCCCCTGCTAGGCTGGCTCCGTGAGCCGCTTCTTCAAGAGCGCGGCGTTCCCGATTCTGATCGTCGTCGTGCTCGCCTTCTTCGCGCGCGAGCTCATTGCCCCGAGCGGCGAGCAGGAGCCGCCCACCTACTCCGAGTTCCTCGCCCAGGTGGACGAGGGCGACGTCGAGTCGGTCACGATCATGACCGAGGACAACACGATCGAGGTCGAGCTCGCCGACGCGGGCGCGCAGCCGTACGAGACGGCCTTCCCCGACAACACCGAACAGGGCCTCGTCGGCACGCTCGAGGAGAAGGACATCGCGATCCAGGTCGAGGGCAAGGGCGGCGGCGGGATCTTCACGGCGCTCATCTACGTGCTCCCGTTCCTGCTGTTCATCGTCTTCTGGCTGTTTCTGATCAACCAGATGCAGGGCGGCGGCTCCAAGGTCATGAGCTTTGGCAAGTCGCGCGCCAAGCGGATGGCGGTGGACGCCCCCAAGATCAACTTCCGCGACGTCGCCGGCGTCGACGAGGCGGTCGAGGAGCTCGAGGAGATCAAGGAGTTCCTCGAGAACCCGAAGAAGTTCCAGGGCCTCGGCGCGCGGATCCCCAAGGGCGTCCTGCTCTACGGCCCGCCGGGCACCGGCAAGACGCTGCTCGCCAGGGCGGTCGCCGGCGAGGCCGGCGTGCCGTTCTTTTCGATCTCTGGCTCTGACTTCGTCGAGATGTTCGTCGGCGTCGGCGCCTCGCGCGTCAGAGACCTCTTCGAGCAGGCCAAGCAGAACTCGCCCTGCATCATCTTCATGGACGAGATCGACGCCGTCGGACGCCACAGAGGCGCCGGCATGGGCGGCGGCCACGACGAGCGCGAGCAGACGTTAAACCAGCTGCTCGTCGAGATGGACGGCTTCGAGGCCAAGGACAACATCATCATGATCGCCGCCACCAACCGCCCCGACATCCTCGACCCGGCGCTGCTGCGCCCGGGGCGCTTTGACCGCCAGATCACAGTCGACCGCCCCGACAGAAAGGGCCGCGCGCGGATCCTCGCCGTGCACACGCGCGGAAAGCCCTTGGCGCGGGCGATCGAGCTCGACAAGCTCGCCGGGCAGACGCCCGGCTTCACCGGCGCCGACCTCTCGAACCTCGTCAACGAGGCGGCGCTGTTGGCGGCCAGAAAGGGCGAGCGCGAGATCTCCTCGATCCACCTGGAGGAGGGGATCATGCGCGTGATCGCAGGGCCCGAGAAGAAGACGCGCGTAATGAGTGAGAAAGAGCGCCGCGTGACCGCCTACCACGAGATGGGCCACGCGCTCGTGGCCCACTACCTAGAGCACACAGACCCGGTCCACAAGATCTCTGTGATCGCCCGCGGCCAGGCGCTCGGCTACACGATCTCCTTGCCGACCGAGGACAAGTTCCTGACCACCCGCGCCGAGCTCAGAGACACGATGGCGATGACGCTCGGCGGCCGCGCGGCCGAGGAGACCGTCTTCTCAGAGGTCACGACCGGCGCCTCCAACGACCTCGAGAAGGTGACCGCCACCGCCAAGCAGATGGTGATGCGCTTCGGGATGTCTGAGAAGCTCGGCCCCAGGGTCTTCGGCCACGACCACGCCCAGCCCTTCCTCGGGCGCGAGTTCTCCTCTGAGCCCGACTACTCAGACGACGTCGCCAGAGAGATCGACGCCGAGATCCGGCGCGTCGTCGAGGAGGCCCACGTAGAGGCGCGGGCGATCCTCGCCTCCCACCGCCCAGAGCTCGACCGCATCTCAGAGATCCTGCTCGTGCGCGAGACGATCGAGCGCTCTGAGTTCTTAGAGCTCCTGAAGGGCCGATCCGCGGACGAGGTCTTCGGCCCTGATGAGCCGACGCTGCCAGAGCCGGCGCCTGCGCCCGAGCGCCCCGAGCTGCCCGAGCGCGCCCCCGGCGCCAAGCGCTCGCCGCTGCCGCGGCCGGGGTTGGCTGGGGGCACGACCGAGTTCCGGGCGCACGAGCGCGTGCGGCCTCGCCTCTGACGGGCGGCAGGCGCCGCCTTGGCGTTCCGCCTGAGGTTGTCCGCGATGTACGCGGTTAACCTCAGGCTCGCCGCATGAGCAGCACCTCCGAAGAGCGGTCCCGCGCGTCGAACGAGGCGGCGCCCCCCGTCCTTATGGGCGTCGTCAACGTGACGCCCGACTCGTTCTCGGACGGGGGCCGGTTCCTCGATCCGGATGCGGCGGCAGAGCACGGCGCCCGGCTCGCCGCCGACGGCGCGGCGATCCTCGACATCGGTGGCGAGTCGACGCGCCCGGGCGCGCAGCCAGTGACGGCCGAGGAGGAGATCGAGCGCGCCGTGCCGGTCGTGGAGCGGCTCGCCGGTGCGACGCCGGCAAGGCTCTCGATCGACACGATGAAGCTCGACGTGGCGCGGGCGGCGCTCGCCGCCGGGGCCGGTGTGGTGAACGACGTGTCCGCATTCCGCGGCGACCCCGAGATGGCGGGACTGGTCGCGAGCTCGGCGGCCGACTGCTGCCTGATGCACATGCGTGGCGAGCCGCGCACCATGCAGGAAGACCCCCGCTACGACGACGTCGTGTCCGAGGTGGCGTCGTTCCTCGAGGAGCGGATGCGCTTCGCGCTCGCCGAGGGGGTTCCCGAGGAGCGGATCTGGCTGGACCCGGGGATCGGCTTCGGCAAGACGGTCGAGCACAACCTCGCACTTCTTCGGCGGCTCGGCGAGATCGTCGCGATCGGGCGGCCGGTGGTGATCGGCGCATCGCGCAAGAGCTTCCTCGGCGCGGTCACCGAGCGCGAGGTGCACGACCGCCTGCCCGGCACGATTGCCGCCAACGTCATGGCGCTCGAGCGCGGCGCGGCGATCTTCCGCGTGCACGACGTGGCCGAGGTGCGCGATGCGCTGCGTGTGACCGCTGCTACGGTCGGCCCGCCGCCGTGGACGACCCCGAACAGCTAGAGGACCAAGAGCCCGCCGGCTTGCCGGGGGCGGACGGTCCCCGCGAGGATCCGCGGCCCGTCCGCATCGAGGTGGTCGGTCTGTCGGTCTACACCCACCACGGGGTCGGCGACGCCGAGCGCGAGGTCGGCCAGCGCCTCGTGCTCGATGTCTCGCTGGCGCTCGACGGCTGCGACGCGACCGCCAGCGACCGCCTCGAGGACACGATCGACTACGGCGACGTCTGCCGCGAGGTCGCGAGCGTCGCGCAGGCGCGCTCTCATCGGACCCTCGAGCGGCTCTGCGCCACGATCGCCGACCACCTGGTAGACCGCTACGCGGCGGATTCGGTCACCGTGCGGGCGGCCAAGCCCGAGCCCCCGATCGCCCTCGCGGTGGAGGAGGTGGCGGTCGAGTTGTCCCGCGTCGGGGCCAGCGAGACGGCGGCGGTGACGGCCGGCCGGACGGCCGACTAGGGAAGCGCCGGAAGGTCGCGGACTCCGTCGATCGCCGAGCCAGCCCGGTCGGTGACGTCCTTCGCCTTGTCGGAGACGGCGTCCTTCGCGCGATCGACCGTCTCCTTCGCGTCGCCGACGGTGTCGTTCACGCGTCCCGCGGCATCCTCGACCACGCCCCCGACGCCACCTGCGCCGTCGCCGCCCGCGCCTAGAGCGGTACCGCCGCCCGGGCCGGAGGCGGGGGTTAGGCCTGGAGCCGTGACCGCACCGCTCGAGCCATCACTCGGCGTGGCCGCGTGGTCGGCCGAACCGCCTGCCGAGGCCGCGGACGTACCGCCTCCGTCGCCGCTCCCCTCGCCGAGGGCGGATCGCTCGGCGGCGATCGCGGTCAGCTCTCCGTGAAGCGAGTTGCCGGCGAGCCACGAGACCATGAACGCCGTGTCGGCGTCGGCGTCTTCGGCCAGCGCGTCGAGCTCGGTCGCGGCGGGGCCCGTCGCGACCTGCGAGAGAGATTGCAGATGCTCGACCCCGCCGCCGGCGCCGACCAGGGCGATCGCGCCGACCAGCAGGATTGGCGCGAGCAGCATCATCGGGTCGCGCCGCGCGCCTCCCGAAAGCCGGCGCCCTCGCGCCGCCGCTCGCCCATCCCCCGTCATGGCTTCACCATGATACCGACCCCGAGGGGCGTCACGCGCGGCGAACGAGGCGTCGAGACCCGCGCCGAGGCTGCGAAAGCCGCTATTTCGCTGCACTACAGTTCGCCTGCAATGAGCGGGGCGTCCATCGGTCGGGGCCTCAGGGTCGCGCTCCTCGGCCTCACCCTCACTCTCCTCGCGGTCATCGTGCTAGGAGTCGCGGCCCTCTACGGCGCCCGCGCCGACTATGAGCGGCAGCTCGCGGAGTCGTACGCCCTCGAGGGTGCAGCGGGGCAGCTGGAGGCCGCCGGCGTGCTCGAGCAGGCGACGCGGCTGCGCGCGCGAGGCGGCTCACCCGGAGCGCTGGCGCGGGCCCGCCGCGCATTCGATGCGCAGGCGCGTCGTGCCCGAGCGCTCGCGGAGGGAGACCCCGAGAGCCTCCGGCTTGTGATCGAGCGTCAGTCGCTGCAGGATCGCGTTCGTGACGCCGGCCCGGCCGAGGCGGCCGGCGCCGCGAGGGTGCTGAGCGTCATTCGTCCCGCCGTCACGGCCGACGGTCGCGAGGTGACCGGGTCGCTGATCGATAGACAGGCCGAGCGGCGCGAGTCCGCGCGCGCGCGGGCGAGCGACGAGACTCGTACCGCCGTCATCGCGATCCTGGGCGCCGGCCTTCTGACGCTCGTGGCCGCGCTGCTGCTGGTCCGCGGGCTCGTCGGCCGCGTCCGCCGGCCGCTCGACGAGCTCGTCGGGGCCACCACCCGGCTCGCTTCGGGCGACCTGCGACAGGGGGTGTCCACAGAGGGCCCGCGCGAGGTCAGGGAGCTCAGCGAGTCGTTCAACACTATGGCGGCCGAGCTCCGCGTCGCCCACGAGCGCGTCGAGCACGAGCGCCGGAAGCTGGCCGTGACGATCGAGAGCCTCGGTGACGGCCTCGCGGTCTGTGACACGTCCGGTCGCGTCACGGCGTTCAACCCCCGCGCCGGTCAGATGATCCCCGGACTGTCCGTCGGCGAGCCGCTCGACGCGGAGGGGGGCGTGCTTCCGCGAACTGAGGACGCCATCGGCGGAGAGACGATGATCGAGGCCGGGGGACGCGCCCTCGCCGTGACCGCCTCGCCGCTGGAGACCGGCACCGGCGGCACGGTCTGGACGATCCGCGACACCACCGAGCGCGTTCGTCTCGAGCGGATGAAGAGCGACTTCGTGGCCGCCGCCTCCCACGAGCTTCGAAGCCCGCTCACCTCGATCAAGGGCTTCGCCGAGCTGCTGGGGCGCTCGGACGGCCTGACCGCCAAGCAGCGCGAGGCCACCGACATCATCCGCGCCAGCACCGACCGCCTGGTCGGGCTGGTGGACGACCTCCTCGAGGTGGC